>Ga0208149_1000078_pt1 | contig 37474 bp, 57 predicted proteins | sample DEB08_DNA_15_FD_184533 | JGI IMG/M metagenome (GOLD analysis project Ga0208149, IMG submission 184533) | Aqueous microbial communities from the Delaware River and Bay under freshwater to marine salinity gradient to study organic matter... | ecosystem: Environmental > Aquatic > Marine > Coastal ... | reverse complement strand
TAGTGTGGTGCGATTGTGCATATCCCACATGATCATCACTTCTTACCAAAAAACTTGGTAGCACTACGTACGCCAAAAGAAGCAGCAACAATAACACCAAGGGAATACTGATACCAATCCGGCATCTTGTCCAACTGCTCAAAACCATTTGCAACTACACCCTCCATCCCCGGGATAAAGCTCAAAATGAGCGGAACCGAGAACAATATTACCAACCACTCATCTTTCCAAGACGACTGACTGCCACGAGCCATCTCGAGATCCCAGTCGATCTCGCCCGTAGCTTTCTTCTCCATAATCGTAGCCTCGGCTTTAGCCCGCGCAACTTTCGCTCCTGTCTCGGCCTTGGTCTTTTCAACCTTACCTTCCAGCCACGTGCCGGCCAGAGAAGCAATCGGCCCTATCAATGCTTGAATCATTTGTTCCTCGACAATGCTGCCTGTGTGTTGATGCGATAGATATTCACATCGTTACGTGCGCCAGCGATATCTTCCTGCAACTCCTGACGCTGCTGCGCCAAGTCATAGGCTTGCTGCAACTTGGCCTGATCAATCTGGAAGTCCATCTGATCATTTGCTGTCTTACGCTGGATTTCCATCTGCGAGTTCTGCAACTCTTGCTGACGAATCGCGACCAACGGATCTTGCTGCTGGGCCGGCTGAATCATCGGCATGATCTGCTGCATGATCTCACTAACCTGCTGTGCAATCGCGGACTCGACCGTAGCTGGGTCAATCTGTGCAGGTGGCTCACCCGCCGCCATAGCCTCCTGCATGGCGTTCTGGAAGAACGCACTAACCTGATCCCTTGCAAGCATACCAACGTGCTCCTGCACATGCGAGAGGAGCAGCAAGAAGGCTTGTGGGTTGGCCCCTGACACAGGTGACGACAAGAACATCGCATGCGCCAGAATGTGCGCCTCATGATCCTGCTGCGGAAATGCCTGAAACGGCATGTTCTTCACAGCGGCAGCGTTCTCTGTAGCCGGATCCATAGGCTGCGGCTGCGGAGGTGGCGGCAAAATCGCGTCAATGTTCTTCACATCCAGCGCATCATACATCCGGCGATACGCCTCGTACTGATTGTGAAGCTGCGGAGCAGCCTGCGCCAACTGCATCTGCGTCTGTGCCAGCGACAAACGCTGCGACATTGAGAAGATAGACGGATCCGACACAGGCAAAATGTCTACCCGGCCATCAAAATCCTGCGCCATAATGTCAGCGGAAACGCCCTGTCCCACAAAATACGGGTAGGGTACAGGGTTATCCCCGAATACCTCGGCAAGTAACCGAAACTCCTGCTTTTGCCCGTAGTGCAGCCGCTTGTGAATCGAAGAGATGATCTTCGAGCCTTGCTCAATCAGTGCAACCGTGGTTCCGACGGGAGCTTGTGAATTAGCGTCTGCGATCTTTGCATCTGCAACTTGTGCAAATCGTCTTCCTGAATCGACGATAACGCCCAGTAGTTGAGCAAGTGTCCCAGAAGGTTCCTTGTATGGAAGGGGCATAAGAGCATTCCGAAGGTCACCACCGGGAGCATCAATATCACGGAACTCGCCAGGAGAAAGCGGCTCATCATCGTTACGAATACGAACACCACGAGCCTTGAAGCCAGCAGGAAGATTCGAAAGAGTCCCCGCATCGATAAGCTGGCGAAGGATCGAGGTCGCTGCACGGGACAAACCTCCTATAGTATGTAACAGGCCAAAGCCATAAAAGCCAAACCCAGGCAAAAACTTAAAATGAGTGAAGTATTGCCGCTTTCTGCGAAGTGGATCCGCCTCTCTATAGTTTCGCACCACTGAGAGAACCTGTCCTGAATCTTCATCCAAAGTGACAATGTAAGGGAGTTTAACACCCGTAGGCTCACCCTCGGGTCCAATGTCTTCAAAACCCTCGAGATCAAGTTCCGTATGACACTCAACAAGAGTGAAAACGTCATCGCCATACGACGGACGAATCCCTTGCAACTCGTTACCAGTCTCTCTAATCGGTCCTTCATCATCATCATCTCCAGCCTGCAAGTCCACGTCCCGGTACACACCAGCAACCTGCAACTTGCGAAGCTCGTTCTCCGTCATGCGAACAACATGAGTTACCCGCTCGGCTGTGTTCAAGTCACTCGCCGAATACGGAACAATCAAATCCTCCGCAGGTACAAACTTCGACACAGCCCGCTGCTTGCCCGGATCAAAATACACCTTCTTAAATGTGGACCCCGTCAACGGTAAATAAAACAACATCTGATCCGTGTCCGGATCATACTCTTCCATGATCTCAGTAACCTGATAGTTCATGAAATCTTCAACACGCTGGGCCTGATCCTCTAGTGCCGAGTTCGGCGTTCCAAGAATCTGCGCCTTTACAGGACCACCCGCCGGTAACATCTCCTTGTAAGCCTGCGCCTGAAACTGCGTAACAGCCTCACTCAACAACGGATGATGAACACCACTAGCGCCAAGAAACGGATCACTGCGCTCCTCGTAATTCACACCAAGCAACTTCAAGCCGCTGGCAATCGCCTCTTCCCAATCCTCGCGCGACTCCTTGTCATCCTCAATCTTGTCACGAAGGTCCGAGGACAACGAACCAAGAACCGAATCATCAAGGATCTCCGCCAAGTTCGCGCTGTGATCGTACATCGCAGCTTGAACCTCGATCATTTCTTCCATGCCGGCCATCTCAACGCCCTCTGGAAGCATGTCCTCGGCGGGTAACTCCACCATCATCTCTTCAGGCATAGGTTCCGCCGGACCACCAGCGCCCATTGCCATATCAACCATCTGTGGAGGAAGTGCCATTTATTTCAATCCAAAAAAGTTTAACATACTGTCTACCATGCCCGTCTCCTGCTTCTTCGGAACAGCGCGGCGCGGAACACCACGTTCATCCAAAACAGCCAAAGCCGCTTCGTTGTAGTCTTCCAGCACATTCCGGGGAATGCTCATATACTTGTTTTTCATTACAGACATGTCACTAACCTGCTGATCGCTCTTTGGCATCATGCCCTCACTCAGCGCCAACTCAGCCTGCAACATATCCATCGCATTCTCTTCTGTGCGAAGACTGCGAACATCCATGCCCCTGCGCTCTAACTCGCGTACACCAACATGCGCCAACTCTTCCATCAACGTATTCAAAGAATAGTCGTTGTCAATCGTACCGGGGACATCAACAACCTTGCCGTCTTTTATTTCTGTCTTCGGCTGATCCGAGTCGTAAATAACAGTAGAACCACGGTCCGAGGACAAAAGACCTTCAATCCCCTTGCCAAAACGATCAAGATCACGGGCCATGTACCTAAGACCAACACCCGCCGGATCAGACTTAAATGCATCCGCATCCACAAATTCTCGGGGGTTTAAATCTTTGGAAGGAAGCATTAACCCCACAACACTGGTCCCACCACCAAACCGAGGCACAATGTCCCCGCCCATCTCACCAGCCGTCGGCTCCAGTAACCCGCGCTCAATAATGTCATAACCTAACTGAGCTACCGGAGACAAAGCCAAACGACTTTCTAAATCGGCGCGAAGCTCTAGGTTCCCGAACCGTGTAGCTTGGACCTCGGCATCCGGGTTGCCGACATAGTTCAGCGGCTTCGGAGTCGGAACAGACTTCGGAAGGGTCTTCAGATCCTTCTCTATTTTCTTTTCCGCTGTCTCAGCCACTAAAAGATACCCCGAAACTTCTGTGGTCGAGCAATCGGACTAAAGCCCTTAACCACACCACCCGTGTTGTAACGCTTACCCGGCAAAGGCGTACCCGGAGCCTGCGCCCCGTCGAGATCAAACTCAAGCTCAATAATCTCGTCAATCATATCCTTGTCGTAACCCGACCGACTCAACTGCCGACGGCGTAACTCTCTAGCCTTGGGTGTCTTAAACTTGGACATCAGTAATACTCTCGCTTCTTGGACGGCAGCCAGTCTTCTAGCTCTTCGCCCTGTAAACTGATAAAACCACCTTGGCGAAACCGCATCAAGGCCATTGTCATGCTATCACAGAAGTCATCATGATCGCCATTTGGAAACGAAGCTACTTCCTCGATTACCTCATCCGCGAACTTCTGCGCGGCAGGATACCATACTTTTCCTGATTCGAATATGGGCGAAGCCATATGCATGCGGGTCATCTTATCAAGACCCCCGCCGCCCTTCTTGCGCCCCGGAGCAAACGTAATTACAGGCAGGTTCAGTAACCTCATCTCATCAGCCAAAGGTGTACCAGTCGCCTTGGCCTCAATCAACATCATGTCAGGTTCCCAATACTCATTCTCTTCCTGTGCAATCTGCTTCAACTCAGGAAAGTTCCAACGACCACGTTTCGCGTCTAATAGAATCAAATGCTGATCACCGTTGCCATGCGGCTCAAATACACCCCACGTCGTAATAGCAGAAAAGTCAGCCGACTCCTTCTTACTGTATGCCGTGTCATACGACTGAATCACATAATCTAAATTCGGAATGTCCTCTTCTTCCCACTCGTTCCACCACTCCCTCTTAATAACAGCGGTTTCCTCGGACACGGGATTTTGCTGCCACTGTGCATTCCATTTGCCCACGGACAGTGCAGCTTTGACTTTTAGTAACTCGTCCTTTTTCCAGAATTCAGGCCAGAGCGGTTCCCCCGATGGCATGATAGCCGGAAACTCAACCACCTCCCACTGGTCCGACATCGTGTCGTTACCCTGCGCTTGCAGTAACCTGCCCGTAAGATCCTTCTTGGACCACCGTGTCTGAACGATGATAATCGATCCACCCGGCTGCAAACGCTGACGCGGGCCAGATGTGTACCATTCATATGTATGGTCATACGCTGTCGAGGACAGAGCATCTTGCTCCGAGTGCGGATCATCAATGATGAGAAGGTCAGCACCACGACCAGTCATTGCAGCACCCACCCCGGCTGCAAAATATTCCCCGCCTGCGCTGGTCTCCCATCGACCTGCTGCTTGGCTGTCCGGTTTCAGGTCAGTGTCTGGAAAAATCTCGTGGTATATCGGATCTGCAATAAGATCCCTGACCTTACGTCCGAATCTTACAGCAAGTTCCGTGTTCATTGTAGCCTGAATGATTTTTAACTTGGCATTTCTGCCAAGGAACCAGGACGGCATAAGATAAGAAGCAAACTCGGACTTCGAGTGACGAGGTGGCATGTTGACTATCAAACGCTTCAAGTCACCCGATGCTATGCGCTCGAGCTTTTCTGCAATGATTTTGTGATGCCGGCCAACAATGAACCCATCATACACATGATCGACATACGCCATGAAGCTGGTCTGTGCAGCTTCGCGGGTTTCAAGTTTCTTTAACTGCTCTTCTAGCAGCAGCAGTTCACGCAGATCGTGATCGGGAATCGTGTGGAGAGCACCGGACATGCCCGAACGATAATATCTTCCAATGAATTTATCAACCCAACACGACACGACACGACAGCGCCTAGACCCCCGAAATCTAGGGGGTGGGGGGTCCGAGCCATGCCAGCGGAACCAGTAACCCGGCCCAGTAACCCCCGAACCCGCGCTCAAAATGAGCTATCTTTTTTTATTTTATCCCATTTTAGTGCTGGACATTCCCATCTGGGTCGGGATACCTTTCAGGTATCGAAACAGCCAACGACACGGAGGTCACAATGGCAACACAATTTCAGCAGCAGGTCACCGACCTGATCACCACCAACCGCAAGGCCGACAAGGTCAAGCGTTGGCAAGAGCTTGCAACCGCCGCCGCACTGATCAAGGCAGAGATCGACGCACTGAAGACCGGCATCCTCGAGGACAACGACCAGCGGTTCATGATCGTCGAAGACACCGTCCGCGAGTCAGCCCCATCCAAGGCCGACTACATCAAGCTTCACGGTGAAGCGGCCTTCGAGAAGAACAAGAAGGTCACCAACGTCAAGCGCCATGTCAAAGGCATCCGCTAACCAACCGGGGGGCTTCGGCCCCCCACCCAGCCAACGGAGGGAAACAATGGCTATCACTCGCATTCACGTTAACCAGCACGTGATCCGGTCCAACGCCAAGAGCGGCGAACGCTGGCCGGTCTTCACGGTCAAGAACCGGAAGGACAACCACTACGCCAACGCTGTAGAGATCGACGGCCCCTGCCGCCTAGTCTATAGCCCGGACAAGCCCCTGTCCTGCGGCGCCAAGGTCTGGATCGAGCTTGACGATCAGAAGACCCGGGTCACCATCGACCCATAAGACCCCGGGGGGCTTCGGCCCCCCACCCGTCGGGCAGTGTGTGCTGTCCCCTGATGATGGCTGTTAGGCCGAAACGGGTAACCTGACATAACGGAGGTACGATATGTCACTCACACGTACAACACTCGAGCTTGTGATCGAGAACAACAGAGTCGTCGGCATGCAGATCAAAGAGCCGGCCCCCCAGACAATCATCATCGATGATGAGCCGGAGACGGTGACGTTCCGGATGGGCGTTAAGACCAGACAGCGGGCCATCGAGCTTCTGTCGAACGCCCGCGAGGGGTTCACTATCGAGCAGCTAGGCGGGTTCCTTGGGCTGACCGAGAGCAGTGTCCACACGCTGCTGACCGACCTGCGGAACGGCGGGACAGAGATCGAGGTCCAGCCATCACCATACGGTGGTCGTCGTCGGGCTTACCGGATCGCTTAACCACTGCGCGGGGGCTTCGGCCCCCGCCAACCAACGGAGGACAAGATGACACAACGGGACATGATCGAGAGCGCCAAGCGGGCGAAGTTTAGGATCGAGTTCATGGCGATGATGCTACTCGCGGGTCGAAACGACGAAGCAGCAGAGGCGTACGAAGAGGCGCTGCGCGAGTTGGTACAGATCATAGGAGACTAATAACAGAACCCCGGGCTTCGGTTCGGGGTTTTCCCAAAAACCCTGCGGGTTTTTGGGTCTTAGGGCGCAGGTCGCAGGCCCACATATATATGGCGCGGGTCGCAGGTCGCAGGCGCAGGTCTATTATTTATTGGATTAGTTGGGATATTCTGGTATTATTTAGGTGAGCAATATCGCTCAATAACGGAGGTTAATTAAATGAAGTATGCAGATGAAATACAGAAAGTGAATGGGCTGGTCAGTCAAGCCAGACATATGCTCGAGGAAGTCACGTGCGAGATGATGGACGATGGCTTTGCCGATCAGGAAAAGCTGTCCGAACTCGAGGAACGTATTGGCGAACTCGATCACGTCGAGTACCAGCTTGAGAGCATAGCGCCCACCAACTAGACCCTCCGTGCCCGGGCAGGCTGGATACCTGCCCGGGGAACACGGACCAAACGGAGACAGACAGATGATCACACTACATTTCAACGCACCAGACGGAAGCTGGACACGCGAAGCGGAGACTATCGAGCAAGCCCGCTCGATATTCGACAATCACATTGGGTCCGGCGGAGTAATCGGAACGTCTTACGCGGTATCAAAAGACGGTATCGTGACATGCTACGCTGACGGCTGCGGCCTGACAGACCTGACGGAGGCATCCGAATGAGATTCAACGAATGGTACAACACGTGCGATCAGATCGTGTTGCGGAAGCTGGGTGTAGGCGTCGAGGATTTACCTGATGCTACCTGGCGCGATTACTACGAGGATGGTCTGACGCCACATGAGGCTATCGAGTGCGCTAAAGAAGATGCATGGGATGACTACCTAGTGCCTGGCATCCTGTAACCGGTCCCTCCGGAGACTAGGGCCACCGAATGGTGGCCCTAGTTTTTTATGCGCCACATACATATGGCGCGGGCCGCAGGTCGCAGGTCGCAGGCCATTGATATATAGACGCGGGCCGCAGGTCGCAGGATTATTTTATTTGATTAAGTGGGATTATCTGATAATATCTTAGGACATGGAAAAACGCGGAGGTTAAACCATGCTTTCAAACGTCTCAAAAATGCCGGGCAAGTCAATTTCCCGCTCGGCTTTCAAATGCATCACGGGCAGTAAGCTTGCCAAGGTGCCAGGTTCGGTCTGCCATGACTGCTATGCCCGCAAGGGCATGTATCGCATGCCGAATGTCATTAACAAAATGGAAGAGCGCGAAGACTTCTTTCATGCCATCGATTTTGTCCCGCGCATGGTCGCGCTGCTGAACCGGACGCGGTCCGAATTTTTCCGCTGGTTTGACAGTGGCGACGTTGAGAATGTCCGCATGGCGCTGAATATTATTGACGTGATCAAAGCGACACCGAACAAGCGCCACTGGATACCGACCAAAGAACACAAAATATGGGCCGATGCGCTAGAGATTGAACCATTGCCGGACAATGCGGTATTGCGCTTGTCTCAAACGATGGTCGATCAAGCACCACCGGCCAAGTGGCAATGGTCTAGTGCCGTGATCAAAGACGCTGCACCGATCGGGCATGAATGCCCGGCTCCAAAACAGGAAGGCAAGTGTGGCGATTGCCGGGCCTGTTGGGATCGAGATGTTAAAACTGTATCCTATCACAAACACTAGGAGCTTCCTCCGGGGAACGGGGACGGACTATAGTCCGTCCCCGTTTTCGTTCGTGCTGCCGGCGCCATCACCACAGGACGCAGGGGCGCAGGACGCAGGATCGAGGCTCTCGATCCATGACTCACGGGCCGCAAGACGCAGGGCGCAGGGCGCAGCAGATATATCACCATACCATCGGGCCGCAGGACGCAGGACCGAGAGCCGCGAACCGTGCAACTTGGCCGCTAAACCACCGTCAAACAAAAATACAAGCCTCGTAGAGGGGTCGTGGACCAAGAAAAAACTTACACCGCCACACCGCGTATGCCCCAGATGCCAAGCAATCTGGGATTTTGAGATGGTAAAGCGGTCATTCTTGGTAATTTTTAGTTCAGCCCATACCGGCACACCATCCATGCACAGATATACGTCCGGCATCCCTTCACCGGCACGGTTCTCAATCCGCTGGCAGTGGGTCTTTTTCGGTAACTTCTGCCTCAATGAGTTCCATAACTGGCGTTCTGTCCGAGGCATCTTCAACCCTCTTCATATTGTCAAAGGCATGTGGGTGTCGTTTGCGGAGATCATCGAGTCGGGCGACGATCTCTTCCCGCGACAGTTGATCAAGCTGGTGGATGTGGTTCTGTTCCCGCCGGTCTATGGTCAAGCCACCGAGAGCGGACCTGATCTTCTCGGCATTGATGGCGGCAGAGAATTGACCGGACTCTTCTGCACCGCGCGACAGTTCGTCAAGGCGTTTGAGTTGACCGACAAGGGTCACGCCGTATTTGCGCTCCCGCTCTTCCCGCAGTTCTTTGATCAGATCAGTGACCAAAGGGTAGGACGTACCATCCAGCAGTTTGTATGCGTGTTGCTTGGCAGCGTCGGGCGAGTATCCAGCCAGTCTGGCACACTCGGCATTACTGTATCGCCCCTCGACGTAGTACCTAGCAAACTCTCGTTGCCTGTTGGTCAGGCCAGCGGTCTTCTTTGGCAAGGTAAGCCCCCTATAGGTTTTTCTGTGGGTTTTTGTTTTTCGCAGTGCAAAGGGTCGCGCGAGCGGATTTGCTCGCTATCAAGTGTACTGAACGTACCGAAGTGTACCGAGATTTTCCAAGTAAATTCAATGCTCAGTACACTCGGAACACTCGGAACACCATTTCCCAAAAATTTTTTCCAAAAACTTTTTCGTACAGAAAAAGCTATAGGAGCTAACCCCTCAAACATTTTCTCTTGTGTAACATGGGATAATATGAGACGATCCTCAATGTTGGTTCTACATGGGACTATATAGGTCCAAGGACCAAGGTTCAAGTTTCACGGAGGAGAGAAGCTATGTTTGAAATTTTCATCAAGTGCCGGAAGACCGGCAGTGTCTATCAGAACGATCCAAGTTTCGAGACTCGCGAACATGCGATCTCTTGGGTGATGGCTGACTGGCATACATGTGCCAGCGAGGTAGAGGATTGCCGAGGCTATTTCGAGGATCGCTATTGTTATGTGATCCGCGAGATCAACACCCGCGCTGAACAGATCGCGGCCTACGAGGCCATTCGCGATTGTCCTGTTCAGCAAATCCCCTGCGCTCTGATGCGCGAAGTAAAAGACAGACAGTATGTTTGAGGAGGACGACATGAAAAAGCAGAACGAGATCATCGAGAATCTGAAGGCCATGACCGAGGCACTGGGTGGCGAGGTTGAGGTTACGCGGTATCGCTACATCAAGGAGGCGATTGTCGAGGCCAAGTTTGGCGGGGCCAGCAACCTGATGATCAACATCGGGCCGCGTGGTGGCATCAAGTATTGCTCTTGGTTCGTGACTGCCAGCGATGGCGTCTGGTCTGTCCACCATGACGACCATCGGTTCACGGGCATTCGTAATGCCGACGAGGTGGAGAAGTTCTTTAGCCGCGTTCAATTCTATGCAGTAAGGGAGGCAGCGTGATGCCGAGATATTTTGCGAAACAGGAGGTGGTCAGCAACGGGCTGATCATCTCGACGAGCACCACTCACATGGTGGACAGCATCGACAAGTTGAAGAAGGTGATCATTCGCAACCGCGATTTCCTGCGGAAGAAGATGAACACCGAGTTGGAGGATTTTTCTAATCGCGTCCGCGTGTATCGGTTCGGGCGTGATGAGTTCAATCAGATGCGGGCGATACCGCACGGCATCTACGAGGTCGATGAGTTCGTGGATATGGGTGAGAAGTGGGCCACGGTCACGCGGACCAAGCGCATGTTCATTGATACGGAAGGAGAGTTGACATGATTAAGGTTGAGCATTCGGCGTCCACTGGTGCGCCAATGGTTACCATCTCATCCAGCCCAACGTGGGATGCGTGGGCTGAGATTGCCGAGGCCGTGTGGGTCACGGCACTGGAGGGCGGCTGCAATTACTGGATGGACTACATCCACATTCGCCATCTGGAGACGAGTGCCCCATACGACAAGCTGCCGGAGGGCCGGTACTGGAGTCTGAAAGACGGTGGCGACATCGTCAAAAATTTCAGCATCGCGGTTCACCACAACGCTGACGACTGGCCGTCCAGCACATCCGAGGTTACCGAGGCCAAGTCATTTGATGTGGTCACGGTGGGCATCAACAATCTGCCGCCGGAGATCAAGCTGTCGATTATGAATCCATACACCTGTGACATCGACGCCGAGATTGCGGACCAGATCGTGCAGACAGGTTTGTTCGGGAGTGCGGTCTATGGGTGAGCGTGTTCGAGATGGCGACTATGTTCTGGCTGACGGAGCGGCGTGGCTTGAGGTCAAGAATTTTGCGATTCGCGTTTGTTCAACAGACGAGGGTGTCGTGGTTGATGTTTACAAAAACGGCGACGAAATGAACGATCCTATCGCCAGCACCTATGCATTCGATCAAGAGGTCGAGGAGACAACAGATGACTAAACGAGTTCGAGTGGCACCGCCTTGGGTGCGTGGTGATGCGAAGCACGGCAGTCCCAAGGACCGAGGTTCGGCGGACAGGTATTATGGTCGGCGGTACAACCCGCATTGGGAGTGGTACAGCGATCATGGTTGTCAGCGCATAGACTCTGAGCACATGACTGTCGAGGAGATTGCTGAGTACAACGAGGGCTGGCATGGCGAGACAGGCGAGAAGGTCTGGTTCGAGCCGGAGCCGAGGGAGGACTATTGAAATGAAGACGTATGAAGTGACGATTCGCGCGACGGTGACGAAGACGTATGAGGTTCGTGCTGTGGATAAAGAGTCAGCGGAGGATTTGGCTCATGACATGTTCACTGTGTCTTGTGAGGGGCCGGAGAAGTATCAGCAGGACACCCTTGAAGTAGAGGAGGTAAGCTAATGGCGAGGATCATTGAGGCCGAGTACCATGTACAGGCCACACATTTCTGGGAGATCAAGGAGATTGAGGGGTGGCCGGTTGATGACGAGGGCCAGCCGCGTGATATCAAATCGGCACATGACTTCTACATCAAGTGGGGACTGCTGCATGTGCAGTGGGACAAGGATGGTCACAGGTTCGAATACGAGCCGACGAGCGAGGAGAATGGTGACGGCATGGACTACAAGTGGCCGGACGCCGAGTACGTCGATGGCGAGAGGTTGGACTGATGGAAGAACTACCGCTCGACCATGAGCCTAGCCTCGACCATTGGGCGAAGGGTATCGCCGACGAGGACGTAGCCACCGGCTACCACACAAACTGGGATCATGCCTATGAAGAGGCATGGCACGGGTTGGATGCTGAATACAACTACACCTACGAGTATCAGGGAGAGAGGGTAGAGTGATGAAGAAGGACATCTTGACGGTTCGTTTTATTATGGAACGCGAGTATTGGGTTCAGCCCAAAACAGACGGTCTTGGGGCTTTTGACCTTGGCGACATGATGGTGATGAGCGGCCACAATGTTAATGACACGCTGAAACACGAGTCCGTCTTTGACAAGCCTGTCAGTGCGTTTCGTCCATTCAAGGGCATCCACTTACATGATGCCAATCTGTACAACATCCAGAATTTTCACGACGAACCAGAGCCGTGGCTTCTGAGAGAGATGCACGAGGTTTTGGGTGATTTGTCTGGCACAGGATATTAGGGAGAAGAGTGATGGGTAAGGTAAGTGATTGGCTGATCGGCATGGAAGAAGATGCCGCGTGGATGAGCCGAGATTCGTGGGCCGCGAAGCACGGTGCGACGAATCTGCGAGTCTATGACGAGGTGCAAGAGGACATGACAGGTCAGCGTTCTCCGACGCCTGAGATGTTGCAGGAACAGATCAACAAGCTGGAGGAAATATTCTGTGGGAAAGGCTGACCCCAGACTGATGCATGTGGCCGACGAGGTTCGTCGGCTCATGCGCGAGTTCGGTGATCTCTGTTTTGACGAGGCACCGCAGGATGAAATCGATGCGGCTTGGCGCAGGTACAAATCCGTCAAGCGGCTACAGCAGGAGGGGGTTCAGTATGTCCCAAGATTCTAAGGCTGTTGTTTGCAGCAAAAAATTGAAGTTCAGCGACTGGGATGAGTTCAACGAAAGAGTCGCGCATGTGGCTGAGAACCCCGACGCCATGACATCGCAAGAGATGTTGTCCTCGTACTTTTTGGACAAGGTGTTTTGGGAAAAGTTTGGCAAGGGTCGGCACGAATTGTTTGTGCGTCACTGGGTGATCCGAAAGAAGCTACACAACGGCACCTACAAGAGCAACAGCGGTAAACGGATGGGAAACTACACACCGTTTTTCCGGATAAAAAACAGACAAACAGGGAAGATTCGGCACATTGGCATGGGACTTCTAACAATGGTTCTGGAGCGTGAGATGAAATATCGTCCGAACAGGCGCAACGATCCGGATCGTAATTGGGGGCTACCCGAATGACCCTCGATTCTGATTATGACGAGGAGTCTAAGAAGATCGAGGACGACTACCAAGGCGTCGAGTGCGACCACTGCGGCGAGAGATGCTGGGAACATACCAGCTATTTTGGGGACATTCGTTGCGACGAGTGTGCCTGCGAAGACGAAACCTATAGAAGGGAGATTCTAGGTGAGTGTACATGACAAGCGAGTGACGCGCGAAATGCGTCGGAAGATGTTGGAAGTCCATAACGACCTGAAAAGCATTCGCTGCACAGTCGAAGAGTGCAACGATATGTGGCTGTCTGATCTGGCTAAGATGAACGATATCATCAACTACCTACAAAGGGAGTTCGAGTTCAAGCCGCCGCAGGGTACGGGTGGGTATTACATAAACTATGTTTTTGCAGAGGATGTTCCAGACAAGGACGACGAAGAATGAAGCTGGTCTGGGTTCTGCTTTTAGTCACGGGATACGGTGTCGATGAGTTCGACACCAAGTCTCTGGGCGGCTACGATACTATGGCAGAGTGTCATGTGGCATCGACTCAAACATTTTGGGAAAACATGCCCATCAATCAGGAAGCACTCTGCATCAGAGTGGAGACAAGGATAGATGACGATTGATAAAGGCGACGGAGTAATGGCAAGGCGGCTGGCACACGGCATGTGTCCAAAGTGTCAGACCGCGATACCAAAAGCACCGAGGATCAAGTGCCCTGGTTGCGGACTCGAGATTGTAAGCAACGAGACGCAGGACGAAGATCGTCCTGTCGTCGTTAGAATGAAGGCGGTTTGGAAATGAGTAGAGCGTTTTATATTCATCCATCGGCATGCATGTATGCAGGGGTTCTGGATCCGGATTTTGATTTGATGTTTGGTGGCAGCTTTCCTGCCGATCTGACATTTCAGGAGGAACCCTATCGAGGAAACATTGGTGGCAGCATCAATGGTCCTGTTGTCCGCAACACACAGGTCTATGACCGTCCGGCGATTGGTAGGGTCAGTCCGTGGCCTGAGATTCGCAGGCAATAGCGGATAGCATTGCATGGCATGGGATAATAAAGTATCATATGTCATTTCAGGGAGATTGGACATGAGCGAAGAAACAAAACTGATGCCGGAGGCAGAGGCAAGAACTGTTATGGAGTGGAGCACCGCTGTTCAGGTAATCGACTGGTGCGTTAATGAAGTGCTGTGCACTTTGCACGAATGGCCGGAAGATTTCGAAGACGGTCAGGCAGATAAGGTTATGGAAGCATGGGAACGGATTCTGAGAGGGTGATATGTTTGTTGCGATAATAGCTGTCTGCTTTGCGGCGGATGTAAATGGTCTGCCGGTAAACAAATGCTACATGCGTCAGAGCGATGAGAGTTTTAAAAGTCTGGCTATCTGCGAGGCGTGGTCTTACCGCAACGAGGAGAGTATGTTCCGAGCCATGACATTAGAGTCTACAGAACCAGTGGTTATCAACATTGTTTGCCGAACCGCTGATAAGGAACAGACATGAAACCCCGCGATCCAAGCTGGCGCGACATCCGTCGCCACCACATAGTGCCGGACAAGCGTCAGGATATGCTTGCCAAGATTCACGAGGAAGAGATGCAGGATCGATGCCCGCGCTGTGGAGGTGCTGGTCGGGTTGAGGTTCATGGACATTATCAATGTGCTGCATGTGGCAGCGTGATCGATGACTGCTGCCAAGGAGAATGCGCGATATGACCGACAATGTACTTAGCTTTCCGGTCCACAAAGTAGAAAAAGCCAGAGACCCTGTGCCGCAGGTGTGTGAGGCCGCAGCAAAAAACTTCAAGGAATTAATTATACTTGGTCAGAACGAGGCTGGCGAAGTGCAGATGATAACCACGGTCCACGATCCAGCAGAGATATTTTGGTATTTCGAAGCTGCTCGATTCGGGATCATGCTAGGAGCAACAGACGATGAGTGAAGTTGTAGAAATGATTCGCGTTCAGTTTGATTACATGGACGGCAAGCTGTCGCTGCGAGAGGCGCTGGATGCTTTCGAGGAGTGTGGTTCAGACTGCACTCGCGGGCAACTGGAGAAGATGCTGCGAGAGTCACCGCGCTACAATGTAACAAACATAAAAGAACCGAGGACCGAGGATGAAGTTTAACTATAGGACGGAGCCGTATGCTCACCAGCATGAAGCGCTGGTTCGAAGCTACGACAAACGCAACTACGCTTACTTTATGGAGATGGGATGTGGCAAGTCGAAGGTACTTATTGACAACATGGTGTGGCTCTACGAGCAGGGCTGTATTGACACGGCGGTTATTGTTGCGCCGAAGGGTGTTTATCGCAACTGGGAAACGGCGGAGATTCCCACCCATTTCCCCGAAGCCGTTCCGCACGAGGTTTATGTATGGAATCCGAGTCCCAACAAGTCACAGGCAGAACGTCTTGCAGCCGGTGTTAAAGAGCGTGGTGTCTTCCGCATCCTTCTGGCAAACGTGGAAGGGTTTGCGACTAAGAAGCTGCCAGCTTTTGTGGATAAGTTCACACAAGGCAGCACGTTCTTACTTGCTGTTGATGAGTCCACTACAATCAAGAACCCCAAAGCCAAACGCACTAAGACGCTGGTCATCTTCGGTGCAAAGGCTGCATATAAAAGGATCCTGACGGGATCACCGGTAACCAAGTCACCTTTGGATTTGTATGCACAATGTGGATTCATGGACAAGCGGCTGCTCGGGTTCGATTCGTTCTATTCTTTTCAAGGTAGGTATGCGATCACGCGAACGCAGCGGATGGGGTCGCACAGTTTCAATCAGGTGGTGGGCTATCGGAATCTGGAAGAGTTATCAAACAAGCTGCTGACGTTTTCGTATCGCGTAACGAAAGACGAGGCGCTGGATCTTCCGGATAAAGTCTACACCACACGCAATGTGTCACTGACCAAGCAGCAGATCGAGCACTACCACTCGCTCAAGAAGGCTGCGATTGCGATACTTGAAAGTGGTGAGTTGGTTTCGGCGCCCGCTGCTATGACGCAGTTGATCAGGCTGCAACAGCTACTGTGCGGGCATCTGGTAACAGACGACGGCGAACTGGTCGAGATTCCCAGCAACAGGATTACGGCGCTGCTGGACTGTATTGAAGAGATGACTGGTAAGGTTATTATCTGGTCCAGGTTCCGCTACGACATCCGCAAGATTGAAGCAGAGCTAAAGAAAAAGTATGGACCAGAAAGCACAGTCACATACTTCGGCGACACGACCAGTGACCAGCGCGAGGAGGCAAAGAAACAATTCCAGACAGGTGATGTTCGGTTCTTTGTTGGCAACCCGCAGACCGCTGGCATGGGTCTGACACTGCATGCTGCAACGAACGTGGTTTACTATGCAAACGACTTTAATCTCGAGAGTAGGGTGCAGTCAGAGGATCGAGCGCATCGGATTGGTCAGCATCATCCTGTTCTATACGTTGATCTGATGGCTCCGCAGACTGTGGATGTTCACATTGTGAAGACGCTTCAGAAGAAGATTGAACTGTCGGCTGCTGCTCTGGGTGAAGAAGTCCGGAGATGGTTGGAACTCTCCCCCCGTGCCAATGACGATTAGAAGCCTTTTCGATGATGGCCTGATGTTGAACTGTTAAAGAAGAGTAAAGCTGATGAGGGTACAAAGCACATCTCCCCGTCCCGGGTTCCACATACAGAAGACGTACGCCCATCTTTCTTTGCTTGGGTTTAAGTTTTCGAGATATGTAAGATCCGTTTTCTCTTTGCGCTGCTTTTTTGACATCGAACAGGTGCAGTTTGCCGTCGGGCGCAAGAGCAATCAGGTCTATTGGACCCTGAGACATGACCGGTTGGTAGACATAGCACCCTTGTTGTACCAACCACGCGGCGGCAATAAGCTCACATTGAGCGCCGTCACGGATTCTATGATCTATTCCCATTGAATGCTTGACTCCCTCGCATTGTATGGGGTAAGTTTCCCTTAATCTTCGTATAAAATCAAGGAGAAGAACGTGGACAAGACGAAGTACAAATCTGTTGCAGTGTCGATAGAGATTTACAAAAAGTTACAGAAGCTGGCAGAGGACAGCGACAGAAGTGTGAGTCGTCAGATTGCACACATGGTCAAATTACAGGAGCAGCAGAAAGCTGCTTGACCATAAAAGTTTGCCGGTGTATCACACTGGCCGCAGCCCGCGCTTACCTCCGTGGGCAGGGCTGCACCACCACCCGAAGGGGTTAAACTTTTTACCAGAAGGAGAGAGTGATGAGCGATGTGTTCTCGCTATTTGAAGAAGAGGCAGTCAACGCCGACAAGTTTGACAACGTGCAGAAGGAAGGCGCAAGCGACCTTTCCAATCTGATCCGTCGATCCCTCGAGATTGATAAGCAGATCGCAGATGCAGAACAGTTTCTGAAAGATCTGAAATTTAAAAAGCGCAAGATCAACGAAGAAGATATTCCAATGCTCATGGAAGAGATGGGCATGGACAGCGTCACCGTGGATGGTAACAAGGTTACTCTGCGGCAGTTCGTTCACGCGCGGATTACAGAGGACAAGCGCAATGAAGCGTTCGGTTATCTGCGATCCATTGGCGAGGGTGACATCATCAAGAATGATGTGACGATCTCGTTCTCAGCAGGACAAGACAACATGGCTGGCTCGGTGGTCGAAGACCTCCGGCAACAGTACGGTCTTGATCCATCACAAAAGACTCACGTACATCCGTCCACCCTGAAGGCGTGGGTCAAGAACAGAATCGAAGCCGGCAAAGAGTTGGACTTCGACACGTTTGGGGTTTTTGTTGGCACAGAAGCCAAGATTTCAAGGAGCTAGTGATGGAAGACGTAAGAACTCTTTACAGAACAGACGCCCCGGATACGAGCATCGAGGCTGCACAAAGTATAGACCCGACAAAGCTAGAGGGTCTGGTGCTGCGGGCGATAAAGTCCAGCCCGAACGGGTGTATCTCGGATGATGTTAGAAGGTTCTGCAAGGAAAACTACAACATCAAATCTTATTCCTCGGTGACAGCAAGGTTTGCTTCTTTGGCGAGGAAGGGACTGATTAGGTACACGGGTGAAAGAAGGCCCGGTGCCAGTGGGAGAGGCCAGCGAGTTATGGTGGCTAATCTTGATAACAACATCGAACAAGTGATGGGGAACTAAAATGGCTGGTAAGGTTCGTTTCGATATAGAAAGCGATTACAGCCGGCACGAGGTTGATCCGTGGGATCCTGTTCCCTTCCGGATTCTTGCAGAGAAAAAGCTGCAAGATGTGGGGTGGGAAAAGTCACACACCAACCTAGTGGCTGGTCTTCTTCAACGACTCTACCACTGTGAAGCGGCATCTCGTATCGAGATTGACGATTTCTGGTGGCGTTTCACACATGAACTTGACTTCGATATCGAAGAACAAATCAAGGGGAACTAAAATGGCTGGTACAGCAGTAGCAGATAAGAAAGAAACCGCACCGTCCACAATCTTTGCTGACATGGCAGAGTTTGCAGGCGAGGGCATGGATTCAATTGGTACAGAGGATATGCAGATTCCGTTCTTGCGGATTCTCCAGCCTCTGTCGCCAGAAGTGCAGAAGGGTGACGCCAAGTTCATTAAGGGCGCATCCGCAGGTGACCTGTTCAACACCGTTACTCAGCAGGTCTGGGACGGCGAGGAAGGCGTAGTAGTTATTCCGTGTGGGTACACCGTTAAGTACCTCGAGTTCGGATTGCGTGAGGCTGGTGGAGGTTTCCACGGTGAGTTGGATCCTAATTCACCGGACGTGAAGAACACCACACGCAATGGCGCGGCAGAAATACTACCGTCGGGTAATGAGCTTGTCCGTTCGGCACAGCATCTTGTGTTGCTTGTTGATCTTAAAACGGGTCATACACAGCAGGCGATCTGTGACATGAAGAAGACACAGTTGAAGGTGTCTCGTCGCTGGAATACGCAGATGCGTATGGTGCAGTACGAAGGACCACAAGGTCTGTTCAACCCACCGATGTGGGGCACTGCCTGGAAGATGACGGTGATCTCGGAAAGCAACGACAAGGGTACGTGGTACAACTATGGCGTGTCTCGTGTCGAGCCGACCGAAGTTCCAAGTTCCGCGTTTCACGCTGCGAAGGCGTTCTTCCAGTCTTTCCGGTCCGGTGATGTAAAGACACAAGCTGGTACACAGGATGAAATGAACAAGCAGTCGAACGCTGCATCCAGCAACGCGGATGACGATATCCCATTTTAATTCCGCCGGGGATTGATCCGTAGTACAGGGGGCTGCGGCAAGATTAACAGATCCGGCGGGCTGGTACCTTTCTCAGTTAAAGTTGTCTGTTAATCACCCCCTGCCTTTTTTTATGGGGGCAGGTATGAACCTAGCACAACGGTTCATGGCTGCGTTTGAAGGATTCAGCGCAGCACATGGACAGACACAAATATCAGAAGAACGTCGAGCCGGTAAGCAGAAGGCCAAGTCCTTTATCGTACGTCAGCCGCTCACGCTTGAACTTATTGAAGGGCATCTTGCCGGCGCCAAGGGTGTTGGCTCGATCCCGATTAAGGAAAACAACAAGTGTTCCTTTGGTGCACTCGACATCGATCAGTACCCGCTCGACCTTGTGGCGATAGACAAGAGGCTACGAGACAATGATATCCCGGCTGTGGTCTGCCGTTCGAAATCAGGTGGCGCACATATCTTCTTCTTTTTCACAGAGGAAATTGGCGCTGGTGAGTTCCGTGACAAGGCGGGTGAGATCAGTGCCTTTCTTGGCTACGGGGGCTGCGAAGTGTTCCCAAAGCAGGAGCAGCTTCTGGTCGAGCGTGGTGATGTTGGTAACTTTATCAACCTTCCGTACTTTGATTCGGAACAGACGATGCGTTACGCCATTAAGGAAGATGGCGATGAAGCAGAGATCGAAGAGTTCTTAGCGCTTGTCGAAGCTCGACGGTGTACTCCAGACGCTTTCGTTACACTGTCCCTTGGGCGCAGCCTCGACGAGTTTATGGAATACCCACCGTGTATGCAGAGTCTGTTCTCGGATGGCGTACCGGAGGGCACACGGAACATCGTAATGTTCGGCACGTGCGTGGCGTGTAAGAAAGAGCAGCCAGAAAATTGGAAGGGCAGGCTCGAAGAGATCAACATGTCTCATGTGCAGCCTCCACTGCCTGCATCCGAGATGGTGATCATCCAGACACAACACGAGAAGAAAGAGTACGGTTTCCCCTGCCAGCAGGAGCCGTTCAAGTCTCGCTGCAACAAGACCCTGTGCAAAACGAAGCAGTTTGGAATCGGTGGTGGCAGTGCCTCCGCCGACATCACGGGCCTGTGCGTCGTCAAGTCAGAGCCACCTGTCTGGTTCTGCGACGTTGATGGCAAGCGCGTGGAGTTGATTACCGAGGAGCTACAGACACCACAGAAGTTCCAGAAGGCATGTATGGAACAGATCCATCAAATGCCTCCGCTAATGAAGTTGGGCGACTGGCAGGCTATGGTCACGATGCTGATGTCCGACATGAGCGAGATCGAGGTGCCGGAGGAACTGACATACAAGGGGCAGTTCATGGACTTCCTCGAAGAGTTCTGTACCGGCAGGGTTCAAGCTGCGAGTCCCGAGGAACTAGCACTGGGCAAGCCGTGGACCGAGGATGGGCTGACCTACTTCCGTATCGAGTCCCTGATCAAGTACCTGCGTAACAACCGCTTCGACACCTACAGCCGTGGTCAGATTCAGGAGCGTCTGAAGGAACTGAATCCAGATGCGAAGGCATCTGGGGCGAAGAGCTTCAAGGGTTCGGATGGTCAGTGGAAAAAGATTCGTGTTTGGCACATCCCGGCATTCAGTCCCGAGGTCGAAGCTCCGGATATCGACATACAAGGGGAGGACATTCCGTTCTGATGGAAAAGGCAATCTTTGGCCCACCAGGCACAGGCAAGACAACCACCCTCCTCAACATCGTGGACGAGGCGCTGCAAGGCGGCATGGATCCGACGCGCATTGCGTTTGTTTCGTTTAGTCGCAAGGCCGCAGACGAGGCGCTGGCTCGTGCAAAAGAAAAGTTTGGCTACGACGAGAAGCAGCTTGTCTGGTTCCGCACCCTGCACTCGATGGCGTTTCGGTATCTTGGCCTGACGACAACAGACGTGATGAAGGGCGCGGACTACAACGATCTTGGCAAGGCGCTCGGACTCGAGTTCCGGTCACACGCTGCGCTGAAGATGGAAGACGGTCCGATGTTTGCTACTGGTGTCGGCGGCGATGCGTACATCAACATCATCAGCAAGGCGCGGGCGGCAGAGATCCCCGCCGAGCGGGAGTTCGACATATCTGCCCACTGGAGCATGAGCCGGCAGCAACTGCGGCTGGTTGAGAATGCACTGGCACGATACAAAGATGTGCACGACAAGGTGGACTTCGTCGATATGATCGAGCAGTTCATCCTCGGCGGCGAAGGCCCGAACCTCGACCTGCTGATTGTGGACGAGGCACAAGACCTGACACCAATGCAGTGGCGCATGATTCGAGAGGTTCTAGTTCCACGGTCCAAGGTCGTCTATTACGCGGGCGACGATGACCAGTGCATCTATTCGTGGATGGGTGTGGACGTGAAGGACTTCATGAACGCATCTGAGAACGTCACCGTTCTGGACAGATCGTATCGTCTACCCAAGCCGATCTACGACGTGGCTCAGAGCATCATCCGCCGTGTAGCAGTGCGACAAGATAAAAGCTGGGATCCGAACGATCACGCTGGCACCGTTAAGTTCCATCATGATATTATGAACGTGGACCTACGAACTGGTGAGTGGCTTATCCTTGGCCGTACAAATCACATCGTCAACAAAGTCGCCGCCTCTCTTAAAGATCAGGGCTTCGTCTTCTGGCGCGAGGGTTCGGGTTGGTCCATCTCCCCGAAAACACTGAACGCGCTGGAGGTATGGATCCGATTATGCAGAGGCGAAAAATTTACCCCACTGGAGATGAAGACTTTTGGCTCGTACTTGAGGAAGGAAGTTATCAACCGCCAGGGGAAAAGACGCTTCAACAATTTAGACCCCGAGATCGCCTACTCTCTCGACGAACTTATCGAGAACTGCAACATGCTCGTATCGCGCGAGATGCACTGGACCAAGGTTCTTCGGGCCTCGGAGAAGGAGGCACTGTACATAGCCTCTATTCGGAGGAGTGGCGAGAAGATTCTGGGGGATGCGAAACCGAGGATCCGTCTATCGACGATTCACAAAGCAAAAGGTGGCGAGGCGGATAACGTCTTACTACTGACCGAAACCACAAAGACCTGTGACAAGAACGACCCGGACGATGAGGCGCGGGTGTTTTATGTCGGCGCCACTCGCGCCCGACAGAACCTGCACGTCGTTGAATCCGGCAAAGTGAGGTATGCAATATGAAGAACAGAGAACACTTCTTGCGTGAGGCAGAAGAACTAATCAACGGTCCGAGGGCCGAGGATTACGGGCCAGCGTTGGTAAACCACGAGCGGATTGCTACGATCTGGAACGTGCTGCTTCGTTCCAAGTTACTGGACAAGATCACGCCGACAGAAGTGACGGCGATGATGATCGGCCTGAAGCTTGCCCGCCTTGCCGAGGACATGCACAAGGACGATTCGTGGGTAGATATCATAGGTTATGCCGCTCTGGGAGGAGAGATTTCTAACGATGAAAAAGAAACATCAGTTTGACATCTTCGACGCAGAAGACCTGAAACGTGTAGCGGCGTCAGGGGTTGAGGGAACGTGGTCTCCACCGTCCAACTTCCCTGACCTAACGCAGTTTGATCGGATTGCCATCGACCTTGAGACTCGAGATCCAAACCTTACTCGTCTTGGGCCGGGTTGGTGCCGAGATGATGGTTACGTCATTGGCTACGCTGTAGCCGCTGGGGATTTTGTGGGGTATTATCCCGTGCGTCACGAAGGCGGCGGGAATATATCAGAGAAGAAGGTAGTCAACTGGCTGAAGAAACAACTGGCTACACCGCACATCGATAAGATTATGCACAACGCACTGTACGATCTGGGTTGGCTACGCTGGGCGGGCATCGAAGTACAGGGTCGGGTGATTGATACGATGGTTGCAGCGCCGCTGCTCGACGAAAACCGTCGGTACTACAACCTGAACAGCCTGGCTCGTGACTATCTCAGTGAGTTTAAAAACGAAAAGCTGCTGCGTCAGGCGGCGGATGTGTTCGGTGTAGATCCCAAGTCTGGCATGTGGCAACTACCCAGTCAGTTTGTTGGCCCGTATGCCGAGCAAGATGCTGCTGTTACTCTGCGACTGTGGGATCGTTTGGAACAGGAATTGCGTGACGATGAATGCACAGGCATCTTTGAACTAGAGTCGTCGTTGACCCCGCTGCTGCTAGACATGAAACAGACTGGTGTCCGTGTTGACGTAGATCGAGCAGAGCAGGTGCGAAAAGAACTGAAGACTAGAGAGTCAGTTTTACTTAAAGAAATAAAGGAAGAGACCGGCGTCCTTGTAGAGCCTTGGGTTGCCACATCGATAGCAAAGGCGTTCGACGCGCTTCGGCTCACGTACGAAAGGACAGAAAAGTCTAATGCGCCCGCTTTTACAAAAGCTTTTCTTGCGAATCACGAGCACCCTGTCGCACAGAAGATCGTACGCCTTCGCGAGTTTAACAAAGCCAACACGACATTTATCGAAACTATACTCGAGCATTCTCATAACGGGCGTATCCATTGTGATTTTCACCCTCTTCGTTCAGATGAAGGGGGCACAGTTACCGGACGATTTTCTTCGTCCAACCCGAATCTCCAGCAAATCCCGGCACGAGATCCAGAAATAAAAAAGATGATTCGCGGACTCTTCATACCAGAGGAGGGGCACAAGTGGGGATCGTTTGACTATGCATCTCAAGAGCCACGGTGGCTGGCCCACTACTGTGCGTCACTAAAAAACCCACACCCCATGATCGAAGAAGTTGTACAAGAATACCACGAAGGCGCTGCCGACTTCCACCAGAAGGTGGCAGACCTAGCAGGAATCAGTCGCAAAGAAGCAAAGACCGTGAACTTGGGTATCATGTACGGCATGGGCAAGAAGAAGCTGGCCGGTGTCATGGACATCGAGGTGGACGAGGCGACCGAACTGCTGGGCAAGTACCACGACAAGGTGCCATTCGTGAAAGGCATGGCAGACCTTGCCATGCGTCAGGCAGAAAAGAACGGGTTTATCCGCACCGCTCTGGGACGAAAGTGCCGGTTCAACATGTGGGAGCCAAAGATGTTCGGCTACCACAAGCCTCTGCCACTCGAAGAAGCCGCCAAGGAATATGGCGGACGTGGGGCAATCAGGCCGGCATTCACATACAAGGCGCTGAACAAGCTGATTCAAGGTTCAAGTGCCGACCAGACAAAGAAGGCGATGGCGGTGTGCTATTCAGAAGGATTCACACCAATCCTCACGGTGCATGACGAATTGTGTTTTAACGTGAACTCTGATGAACAGGCAGCGCGGATCAGTGAAATAATGTCAACTTGTGTGAAGGGGCTGAAGGTTCCCTTCGATGTGGATACAGAGCTTGGCAACAACTGGGGTGAGGTGGGATGAGAAAGTTTCGTTACCGTCCCGCCATCGCCAACGGCAACCCGGTTGTTCAGTTCCTGTTCAAGGAGATGCACAAGCAGCGTTGCTGTCAGATGGATCTGTCAGAGCGGGTTGGCCTGCACCGCGACACACTGCGTAAGTGGCGCACGACGCACACCCCCAGGATCAGTGACATGGAAGCAGCGCTGAACTACCTCGGCTACACGCTGAGGGCTGTGCCTATCAGGGAGAAGAAGTGATGCAAAACTGTTTTGCTTGTGGCGGAAAATTAATCTGGGGCGGTGATCACGACATTGAAGACGACGAGGACTACTTCATCGTCTCTAACCTGTCATGCCCTGAGTGTAAGGCGTTCTATCTTATGTATCACCCAACGCCGCCATCCGATGAGACAAACGAGACGCCCGATTCGGAGTCTGTTTAGCCCACTTCGAGTCCAACATCTGACGACTGGCCTCTGCCCAGTCCTTAGAATCGACTGCCGCTTTCATTTTTTTGAAGCCTGTTAGCCGAGGACGGCCTAATTGGAAGCACATGTTTGCGATGATCAATTGTAGCTCTTCCGATAACTCGTTGAAATCACTATACAATAATTCGCAATCTCGTACAGTTCGTTGGATGTCCTCGTGGAATAGTTCATCGACGTGCTCCTGAGAGACCTCTGAGCCGACTTCAAAGCCGTAAAGCTCGTCATTTTCAGTAATTAGGTGACCAATTCCGACGGTGGGGTAGCCAAGATGGTCCAAATAGATTTCGAGCTTGCATCCTTCGTCGGCGGCTAGCTCTTTTTGTAACTGTTCTAAGTTCATGGTCCAGTCCTTGTGGCTATCAGTTGAGTTCCCGGGTTAAGACCAGCCAACGCCTGTCGCGTTTGCGGGCTGGTGGTTGTGGGTACGGGGGCTGCCGTCGTTGCCGGAGGAGCAACGCTAGAGGGAGATGGCGCCCCCGTGTTCGATGTGATTGGTGCAACCTCAGAAACGTCCAAGGTCCGAGGATCCTCTTCCTCTGGCTGATTTACGGGTTCGCCAAGACGACGGTTCTTAAACTCTCTCGCAATTTGACGAAGCTCGAACCGGGGAAGTCTGTTACCATTTTCTCGAACCCGCTTTTCAATATCTCGACTGGGAACAAACGGGACAAACTCTCCACGCATTAACTCTCTAGCGTTTGCCACACCATTTTTTTGGAGTGCGCGTCGTATGTCACGGTCACTCATGCCCATTCGTTTCATGTTTTGAACAAAACGATACATGTTGTTCGCTATTCTATACCTAGCTTCGTTTGCATCGCGATAGGTTTGAATGGCGTTTTCAGGATCAAGCGTACCCTTTGTAGAAACCGCTGTGTTAAAAATCTGCGCTGCGGTTTGTCTATCTCTACCATACTCATAACCACGAAACAGGAGCATGTTGTCAGGCTTAACTTCAGTTTCGGTAATACCGCTTAATGATCTAAATATTTCCTGTGCGATACGCCGTTCATTCCCTGCTGGATCAGTGGTGTCTTCAGCAAAAGCTCTGGCTAAACGTCCAAGCTCAATACCCGGAGCCTGAGTTTCTTTCTTCTGTCCCTTAACGTCAGCGAAAAGCTTAACAGCGCCCGGCACAAAAGCACTGCTTATGTGAGCCATGCTTTTCAAAGCTATGTCCCCCGGAGTATCTGCTTCCGGGCGATAAACTTTTGCACCAGTGGCTGTGCGTCCATTCCTAATTGTCACATCTAAAAGTTTTTCAGACAAAATAGCTTCTCCCGCGAATGGGGAAAAAATCTCTGAAATCACGTTTAAAGCGGCGTCAGTAGCAATAGCGGCGGAACTTTTACCCATCTCCTCGCCCTTACTGACAGCGTTGAGGATGGCTCTGGCGGGTTGATTTAAGTAAGCGTACGGATTTGTATAGCTGTAATTCACGTATCCAGTCACTACGTTCTCTGCGTTTTCGCGTTCCCGTATACTGGTTGGAAGAAGTATAGATGTTTTTTCCCACGGCATTCCGTTTTCTCTAATAGCATCCATCTGTTCTTGCGAAACGCCGGCTAAATCCATAGCCATTTTTTGTATCGCCGTAGGAGCTATTACCGTAGTGCTTGTAAAACCTAAAAGCCGGCGCATGCCTATTTCACGTATAGCCTTGTGCTCTGAGGCTAGTTCATCCAGAGACATTTTTAAGGTGTTCGCACTGGTACGAATTATTTCAGCGGGGAACGCTATAAAGTTTCCGACGGGTAACTTGCGTATTTCTTTAATAACCTCGGGAACACGCTCGTAATTAGGTACTGTGTTTTTTACTATGTTGGCTGCGTATTCATCTATTGCTTGGTTCGTAGCACGTCGTATGGCCGAAGCGCTGTCCGGCGCATCCTGTGCAGCGCGCCTAGCTAACTCTACAAATGCCTCATTACCCAAAACTGCTCGTGCAGCAAGATTTGCATTACCCCCGAAGCCGGAGAGAAGTTTGTTTTTTTCAAACTCAAAATTGTAGACTTTCCAAATATCATCGCCGCCTTGGTATAAATCACGCATACGACGATTGATGCTTCCTAAAAAAGCGCCTGGCTTGCCTCGTTGAAAAGTCTGTTTGAAACTACCGCTTGTTGGAATACCAGCAGCATCTTCGGTGGCTCCTTTGGTGCCACCAAAACCCTCACCAATCAAACGATCAATTTCTTTAAGCTGCGCCTGATTTCCGACCACACCAACTCGTTGAAGATTCGAAAAGTATCTTTCTTTGTCCGGTCTTTTTCGAATGCCGTCCCAAACCACACCAACAGAATCAAATAAGTTTGCTCCACTTCCCACGTTTCCTTGTGCAAGAGCAAACAAACTTGAAGATGTTACGTTTCGAATTTGCGTGACCGGAGACAAGACAGTCGCAGCATATTGCGTGATACCCTTTCCCTTCAAAAAGGCCGAGTAAGAAGCCCGCATAACTTGCGCCATGTCATTTGTATGCGCCTTGGTTTGCATACTGATGTTTTTATACACATCGTTCCGCGCAAAGCTGCCTTGGAGCGATCCGAATCCTTCACCTAGTTCCGTATAATCTGCATCTCGAATGGAACGAGGAAGTCTTTTAGCTGCTTCCTGAGACACAAACATCCCTGACGAATCGTCAAGAAGATCTGAACCAATGTATTTGTAAAACCTATCGGTTGCCACAAACTCAGCCATGTCCGCGACAGTAGTTGTTAAAGCTTCAATAGGATCTTTAACCTCTCCGAGAAGACGACGAAGCATTTCATTGTTAGCTTGACGGCTTTTAAACAGACCTGTGCGGAGCCTGTTTTTGGCTACGGTCTGAGCAGCTTGATTACCTGCACTTTTTAAAAACCTGCCCGAGTATTGAGACACAAAGGCATCTGTTAAACGTTCGGCAGCGTCACGGGTGAGAACTTCTTTTCCGCCTTCCGTTATAATATCAACGCCTTCATCAAGAACAACATCGATCTCTTCGGATATGTTTCTAGCTGCGCCGGGAGCGCTTTGAAAATAATCTATGGTGTCGAGTCTGTTTTGTTTAAACTGCTCTGAACCGATGTAGTTTTTATCTTCAAATATTTTGTATCGCCGCCGCAAGTACGAGCCGATTTGTCTTTGAATAATTTCAGCAGCCTCTGCCTCCTGTCCTACAAGACCTTCTCTTGTAAGGTAGTCAGAAGAAAGAATCTGCTTTGACAAACGATCTACCTGAACCCGTGCTTTTCTTGCAGCGCTTTGCATTTCATCAGGCAGCATTTTTAACGGAGGTATGCCAAGATTCTTGGCCTCCTCCATAAACGCATCTTCTTTAGTCAGGTAGGAGTAAAATCGATTAAGAGCCTCTTCCTTGGCAAGAGGTGACCCATCTGCCATAACATTTTCTGAATTTTTCAAAGAGGCGTCTATGCCCTCTTCAACTTGAATGATTGTTCTAGCAACCTGACCTATTTCAGCATCCACCTCTCCACGAATAGCAGTTTGTTTTTCAAAAGCTTCTTGAGAAAGATAGCCTCTGGATCTAAAGGCAGATAAAAACCCTTCAACCATTGGATGTTTGTCAGCTAGTTTAACAACACCAGAGCTTATTGCAGTGCCTGCTTTTAACGCGCCTTTGGCAACAGGGGATGCAACAGGGGCAAGTCCTTTTGCAACTCCCTTACCTGCGAAACCTAATGTACGAAGAACAGGATCAACCGCAGCCGTGGCTCCAACTGCTTCAAGACCAACTTTTAATTTATTACCTATTTTTGCGGCAGCGGCTTCGCGACCCTCTAAGCCAACTGTTTCGGTGGTCTGTGTGATACCGCCACCAAAGAAATCACCGATTGTGGTGACTCCGTCTGTTGCTACAACTGCATCTGTAACTCCAGCAGCGCCAATCTGAGACGCTTTTTGTGCAACTCTGGACATGGCTTGCACACGGCCAAGCCTACCTACAATTCCGGCAGCGAACAAGCCAGGAACTACAAACTGAGTTACAACCTCGGCTATCTCTCCGGCTGCTCCCTCTGGATCAATACCACCCATCTCTCTAACGGTGTTGGCAAAATCAGTGACATCCTGCGTGTAGTCCGTGTCAAAAGCAAGATCAACAAGAGAAGCACCAAGCTCTCCGACACCTTGTGGAATCGCAATAAGACCAGAGGCTATACCCTCTGCAATTTCTTGCGTCGTGGATTCTTGTTGTGCAGGACTTGTTGTTGGCGTTTGCCCACCCGCCGCCACAAGAGCAGCAGCGGCTTCCCTAGATGTCCCATCTGGAAACTCGTACTCAGAGCCAAAAAAACTATGTGTGACTGCCACAAGTTTTCTCCACTACTGACTTCTTGCGATATAGCCAGTAATCCAAGTATCTAAAGCTTTATCATCGCCATTCGACGCATCGAACACCGCGCCAAGATATCCTAAAAGATCTGCATCTGAAACAGTGGACGAAAGATTTACTTCTGTTGGGTTTTCTGGATTTATTTTCATAGCAACACTGTCTTGAAGTCCATCTATTGCAGTTTGTTTATTGTTGGTGTTTTTAATTATGTCCCGAAGAAATCTTCCGCTAGTGTCTACGCCTGTGCCTTTTGAGCCAACCAGCGCTTTTTCTGCCATCCCGTGCGCCCAGACAAGACCTTGAGTAGTCCACTCACCTTCGTCATCCGTATATCCAAGACTTTGTCCTATCTTGACTAGATTGGGCTGCGCTTTCCATTCATCTATTGCAAGCATTTTAGTTTTATACAACTCATCACTGTCTAGTTTGTCTTTTCGATAGCTTGCATCCGACTCAAGTCGAGCAATATCTATTTTATTTCTGGCTATCGCTGACGCAAATTGAAACTCCAGAGTTTGACCTGCTATGGCGTTTCTTGCTGCCGCAAGTTCTCGAGCAGTGTTGTCACGGAATTGTGCAAGTTCTCGAGCAGTAAGATCTTGTCGAGCCGCATTCGCAGCGTTTTGTTTCAACGCATTCACACTTTGATTGTAGCTGTTAATCATCTGTGCTGTGGCGATTGAAGCATCTTTTTCGTCTTTAATCATCGTACGAAGAGTTGCTCTATATTCTTTTCTTTGTGCCTCATCCTTGGCATCAATACGAGCAGTATCTTTAGCATATCCCTCTAGTCCGAAGGACAAACCTTTGGCAACATTTGTCAAAGCATTTTCTGACTCACCTGCTGCAATCGCAAGACCAGCACGAGTTAGATTCATCCAGAAAGAATTCTTTCGATCTTCTTCCGCCTCGTTAGGGTCAAAGCCCATTATTTCTTTGGCGCGCTTTTCGATATCACTCAAACTAACTTCTTCTGGCTCAACTCTTTCAGCGTACTCTACGCCGAAGTCAGCAACGTCTTTCTGAGATTCTGGCTGCCCACCACTAGGGCCAACTCTTTGCCCTGCTGTGCCTGTGGTTAGCAAATTCATTTCTGTTGAGCTATCTCCGCCGCCACGAATGTTAGCAAGTTCCCCTTCCAACGCCGCGTTGCTTTTCTTTGCCGCTTCAATTGCCGGGTCCACAGTAGAAACTGTTTTCTCTGGCTGATCAGTTTCAGTGGCCTCTTCTTTTTTGGCGGTGTCTGATTTTGGTACAAAACCCGCATCAAGACCTGCGTTTTCACCAGGGTCTACACCCGGTGCAGCAACAGGAGGAGTTTCAGATAAAGCTTCGCCGCCGCCCAACGCCATGATCCTTTGCCTTTCGGCGAACCTAGCAGCCTCCGACTGACCTTGCTCATCTTGTGCAGCCGCCGCTTGTCTTTCCCGAATCTCAGCTTCTCCGATCTTGGGGAAAGCTGTGCCCAGCAAACTTGTTTCAGGGGGCGTATCCATAAGAGGCTGTGCTGAAGTCCTCGCCGCTCTAAGAATATCCAACGGACTACCGTCAGAAAACATGTTTCCAAGATTAACATCGCCCACTTGAAAGAATGGACCCGAGTCGTAACGCGGTCCACCCATACGAGCAACCGTTTCTGCCCGTTGTTGTTGAGCCGCTGAAATTTCCGCTCGTTGTTGTGGCGTCATAACGCTGGAGGGCGCCACTGGCTGCCCCCTACCTGCCGAAAAAACAGAGTCGGGCATAGTACGTGGGGACGAAGTTGTAGATGACACGGAAGGCGCCGAAGAAAAAATCCGACCAAGACCAGCCCGCACATCTGTAGGCAGCATCGCCAAATCCTCAAGCAGCGTACGGTTTTGTGTGTTTACGCTTGTACCGCGCTGCGCCCGCATTGGTTTGTTCTGCGCCATCGCCTTCTGCGCTGCCGTCATCAACGGAGCAGAAGAGGCCAAGATCCCAGTTGCACGTTTCGCGGCCCGTGGATCACGAAACATCTTGCGGTAAAGAGGATTCATCACGCAGTCGCCCTTTGTCCGAAGTTAAACAGGTTGCCAATACCACCCGCCTGACCGGCAGCACCGAGGCCCGCGATTCCAAGACCAAGGATCTGGGACATTGCGCTAGGTGGTGGTGACATAGTCTGCGAGGTTGTTTGTTGCAGAGCCGGTACACCTTGGAAGATGTCTGACATAAATCCAACTTGCTGGAATGGAAGCTGCTGCTGTGCCAACAGATTCTGCTGACCAATGTTAAGACCGGTCTGAGCCTGCTGCTGTTGTAGCCCGCCGATTCCGAGCAATGTGTTGATGTCTTGAACGCCGCCCGCTTGTGCCATTTGACCAAGGCCACCAAGTCCTTGAGCCAGAGCACCGCCAAGCTGTGCTTGTTTCAACTGCTGCTGCGCCGCCTGACTGGCAAGCTGCGAGGCTTGCGAAAACCCGGCACTGCGAAGACGCTCACCTGTACGCGCTTGCTGCTCCAGTGTGTTGCGGCCAATCTCCCCTTCGAGGACAGCTTGACGTGACCCGCCAAACGCTCCTGCACCACGCGCTTTTGCTGCTGCTGCAATTTGCTGCTGCTGACCCTGTCTACCAATATCCGCCTGTGCCCGCTGAACAACGTCATCGAGATACGGATCCATATAGTCTTGATACGCTGTCGGCGACATGCCTGCGCCGGCTGCGGTCTGCATCGCTCCTTGAATACCAGCTTCTGCCTGCTGCAAGAACGGCTGGTAGGCACCCACACCAGACAAAGCCGCCTGTATCGCCTGCTGCTGACCTTCTTGTAGTTCTGCCTGCTGCGCTGGCGCATACGGCATAGTAAGGCCGAGGCCACCCTCGCTTGTCGGCTTGAAGAGTCCTTGGGCCGAGGTCAGCAGATTTGCCAGATACTGTTCCTGAAACTCAGGAAGTCTGGTTTCTTGAATTACGGTTTGTGTAGACATTATGCAGAAGCCTCCAACTCGGCCATCATATCATACATACGTGCGGCACCGATATCTCTATCTCCACCACCCGCACCACGCACGGCCTTTGCTGTTACGACGAACTCACCGTCCGACAGACGTGCAGGCACTGAATCAGAAGTGCCGGTCCCCGGACCGTGGACTTCGCCGCCATGCATATAGTTATAGTTCGATATCTCGCGCTGATATGCTGCAAGATCTTCTGGATCAGTTAGCTGGTACACATCGCCGGTCTCACGCGACCGAGAAGTGATGTCGAACATCTCACCCTTCGGGAACGGGCGCTCGGCTTGTTTTTCTTCTTCCTCTGTCATGCCAAGAAGACCAAGTGCACCGAGACCTAAACCAGCAGTAAGCAGCTTGTTCTCACTGGCAAAGTTGCCAAGGGCGCTCATGATGCCAGACCCTTGACTGGATGACGCTACATCAGACGCCGCTGCCGCCGCTGTATCCCCGGCGGCACCTTGAGTAAATATACCGGGTGAGGCTGAAGCAGGCACAGAAGTAACAGGCGCACCGGTAAGACCGAAACCAGCGGCAGCTTCACTGCCAACGAAACGTGGCATAAAACCACCACTTGCTGCCGGCGCAAACCCCGCTGCACGGCCCGCGTATCCAAGGGTGCCGCCGATAAGGGCTGTCTTCAACGCATCCTCAACATCCTGTCCCGCTGCAAGACCCCCGATTCCAGAACCGATGGCCGCACCCATCGGACCACCAAGACCAAAGCCAATCGTCCCGCCAATAACAGGTGCTGCTTTCTTTAAGGCTTTTGTAAGATTCTTAAACAGGCCCATCAGGTAACCACCTTCACTGTACCACTGTCATTATACAGAGCGCCTGTCTCCAGTCCAGACGCACTAGTCGGCAGTTCGGTCAACGTAATCTTTGTCCCGCGCAACTCTCCGGGGTTACGCTCTTGCGAAATAAAAAGCTCCAGCGCACGAGTCAAATCTGACATATACTGCTGCGTATAGTCTAACGGCGGCTCAGGCAGTCTTGGCGGTGCTATCTGATTTGATGACACTAGCGTCTCCCGTCTGGCCGCAAATCAATTCGCGGACTGCCAAGTTTCCACTTAGCCCCTAATGCTTGCGATTCCACACGCAAAGCAAAAGACCTGCCCCGTGCTCGTAAAAACAACTGGTTCGTAAAGGTCTCGACTGGCGAACTAGCTGTGCGAATAGCATCTCCCGAGGCTGTGTTGTCGAAACTCGCACCGGGGAAGTTTCTAGCCTTAACAGTAAACGTGGCTTGAGGACTGCTAAGATTGGTTGACCCGTTAAACGTAAGGTCCGGAATCACTCTTTGTATATACGTGAATTTGTCTCCGTCGCCAATGTCAATCGCAGCGGACTCAATAAAGGAGTCCATCGCAGATCCATCGTCATCATAGCCAAGTTCGTGGTTGTATATGTACTGGCTGCCGGTAGCTATCGGGAATGTTCTGACACCACGATCCAGCCATGCTGTACGACTGAGGTTGCCGAAGTACCAAACCTTCTCGCCGTAGTTGTATACAACATAACGATCATTATCAGTGCTGCTAGCAGATGGGTAAAACCAAAACACTTCCGAAAATTCAGAGTTGATGCCTGAAACAACCTTGTCAGACTGCTCTAGGTTAAAGTCCAAAAACACCTTGTCTTTGACCGTGCATGGAAGCTGCTGAGTTTGACCCGCGTACACATAGAAGTTGTCGATACCCATCCAGTAAACAACGTCTTCGGTTGCGACGGCAGCGTTCGGACTCATGATGGTGATGTTCGAGGCAAGCTGCTGTAGACCAAAAGTAAAAGGTGGCCCGATAAACCGCATCGAGTTCAGAGCGGTGTCTGTCCACACCAGAATCTCTCGTTTGGTTTCCACCGCCTGCACAAAAGTAGACCCGGCTCCAAGTGTCAGATCACCAGCAGTGTTGGTGGATGTTGGATACCAATCAATCGGGTTCTCTTGCGATGAGAATCGAATTAACAAAGGATCTTGTGTGCCGTCACCTTGCGTATCCGAAGCTCCACCAAGTCCGTCTGAACCAAAAGCAATAACATGTCTGTCTTGATCAGACACAAGAACCTGTTTAGCAATCTGCGGAACACTGCGTTTCGTACCAGTTAAAGTAGAAAGTTCAACGGCTCTTGTTGACAGGTTGTTTGTTTTGTCCCAGTAGAATATGCCACTATCTCTAGGATTAATGAGAAGGTCTTCTCCTAAATTATCATGCGACCACAGACGTATTTCATTTGTAGTCGTCAAGCCACCAGATGCAGCATCTCCCCAACCGTCTCTTCCCCAGGTGCCCGCACCCCAACCAGTGCCGCCAACAGTAGTATCAAGGCCCACGTTAATTTGATAAACGCCAACTGTACTGCCGCCGCCATTCCCAGTATCAGAACCATTAGCGGCAACGCTTACAGAGATGGTGTATGTGTTGGCATCGAGCACATTTACTACCTGATGCTCTTTGTTGAGAACAGCAGCCGTTATGTTTCCTCCGAGGGACGCCGCGCTAGAAAATGTTACAAAGTCGTTTTCGAACGCGCCATGCGAAGCGTCTGTGACAGTGATTGTTGTGCTTCCATTACTGGCTGCAAAAGTCACGTCTCCCGCACCTGTGGTCAGTCGGATCGGAGTGATGTCGTTAAGACCCTGACCCTCTTCGATATAGTATTTAAGGTGAGTGCCAAGGCCCAAGTAATTAGAGCCGTCAAGCGCGATCCAGTTATGCAGGGCACGAGCAGAACCAAGATATGTAGAAGAGCTATACTTTTCCCAACCACCCATCTTTTCGGGGTATCCGAAACGAAACCTGATTTTATCACAATCGCGCCAGCCACCTTCGTTAGAATACGAGGTGATTTCTTGATTTACACCGGGCCTGAACTGTAATTTTGTAAGCGGCATCTACCACACCCAAATTTCAACGTATCCAGAAGCTCCCGTTGCAGCAGTCGCACCACCCGCGCTACCACCAGCACCGCCCCCGCCGATAGAAATAGTTAAAGTCTCTCCGCCGACGTTTGATCCTGTTACATATTTTGTCACTAGGTTAGCAGGGCGGCCATCTCCCATATCCACGTCAAAGTTGTCTTTGTAGGATGATCCTCCGGCAGCGCCAGAACCCTCTTGTACGTCTCCGCCAGAATCTCCTGTTAAGAAATCTGAAAGTCCAGAGGTAGCGTTAATACCCCTGTTACCACCTTTGGCTGTTACGGAAATACTCAACGTACTATTAGACACAGTTGTATCGCTACCCGCCGTGCCATTTGCTGCTTGATTTCCAGAAAACCGCCAAACAGCACCGCCGCCGCCGCCGCCGGAAGCTCTAATTAGTACCGCTTGCGCTCCAGAAGGAATTGAATAGCTAGAACCTGATGTCAGGACTGTGATGACTTGAGGATATCCAGCAATATTGTCGATCTGTGTTTGTACGTTACTGGTTACGCCGTCCAAGTAACCAATCTCTGTGCTTGTGACAGCGCTTACAGATACATCGCCGTTGCCGTCTGAAACCAACGCACGAGATGTCGTAAGGTTTGCCATTTTGCTAAATGCGATTGCTGCTCCAGAAGCAACACTTGCATCTACGACAGCATCACTAGCAAGTTTTGCTGCGGTTACTGCATCATCTGCCATATCCCCAGCGACTATTGTGCCGTCCGCTATCTTGGCGGAAGTTACCGCGCTATCTGCGATTTTGGCCGTCGCTACAGCGTCCGCAGCGATCTGACCCGACGTAACTGGGAATGCCATTAACGTCACTGCCGAACCCGCGCCAGCGCCGTTTGCATAAATCAAAGCAAAATCACCGTCTGCAACGGTGGCGTTACCCCCACTGCCTTGAGTAAACACAGCACTTTGCCCAGAGCCGTTATACACCGCGAAAAACTTGCTTTGGTCATTAGGGCTGATGGTTATTGTGTTAGTGCCAGAAGGAGACCCCCCCAGAACCAAAACCCTATAATGCCCATCAGACAACGCACCATCTGACGTGGTTAACGTGGTGGTTGTGCCTGTTAGCGTAAGTGTGCCGACGCCGTTAAGCACACGATCAATAATGTCAAAGTTTGTGTTAGTGGTTGCGCCCCAAGTACCTGACTGTTCTCCGGTGCCGGGTTTTTCAATGCCACTGTTTGCTGTATATGTGGAAGCCATTTAAACCACCGTTTCTGTCCATGTATCTGTTGTACCACCTGTAGAGATTTCTGTCCACGAGTCGCCGCTGTGTGTGATTGCTGCCCAATTCGGAGAACCGCCAGGATCTATACGCTCCCACAACAGCCCGCCGTCTGTTGTCATTACAAAAACAGCTTCTATTGTTGCTGCGCCCACACGAATAAGATTCAGGACTGTCGTCTGATCAAACGCAAAGTCCATCGTGGCGCTGTCGGTTCGTACTGCTATGCCAACTGTTGTCTGATCAAACTGTGTATTTATGTTGGCAAGCCCGTGAGCTATCAGGCTTGCTGTGCTGACCTGTGTAAAGTTAAACGATTGCTCTGATATACCGCTGACAACTGTTATGCCCGCACTACTTTGCGTAAAGTTGGCATCAAGCGTAGATACACCAGAGCCAATAAATATCCCGGCGGCGCTTTGCGTAAAATCAAAGATGGAGCTTGCTGCTCCGGTCTGCACCCGTATCCCTGTTGTGGTCTGTGTAAAGTTGAAGGACTTTACGACATCTGCGCTGGCAATCATTACCGCGTCAGTGTCTTGGGTAAAGTTAGCAGAGGCTTCCATAATGCCAGTCAACAGACCGGCGGCTGCGCTCACCTTGCTGAAGGTGCCGATCATACTGGAACTGCCGAAAGACAGGATACCCTGTGCGGCTATCGCCCTT
>Ga0208149_1000076_pt1 | contig 37623 bp, 54 predicted proteins | sample DEB08_DNA_15_FD_184533 | JGI IMG/M metagenome (GOLD analysis project Ga0208149, IMG submission 184533) | Aqueous microbial communities from the Delaware River and Bay under freshwater to marine salinity gradient to study organic matter... | ecosystem: Environmental > Aquatic > Marine > Coastal ... | reverse complement strand
AACTTTCACGATCCCTAGTCTTATCAGGTATTATGATACCATTAACTTTTTCTGGAACGTAATATGGAATAACAAGCATCCTGTAACCAGTTGGGCTTGGTAAACGATCAAGAGCTGATCTTTCCATTTTAGAAGGGTCTTTTGAGTTTGGATTAGCATCTTCTTTATCATCAAATGCTTTACTTATAGAGGGAGAAGTCGGATTGATTTTTTTTTGTGCCACAAACCGTTCTGGCACGATCAGTTTCTTAGTCATCTAAGTCTGTACCTTTCATCGAGGATTTTAATTCTTCTTCAATCCAAGTCATTCCTCGTATTTGACCTGTTATGAACCGATAGTCTTCCATTGAGTCTATCGAACCATCAGCCAAAGATTGAGCTAAATCCTCTTTTCTTTGACGTATGTTCTTATATAAATACTCTGCTAATTTAATTCCGTCCACACTTATTTTCCTCTACCTTGTGATGCCTTTAAACATTTTACATGTTTATAATAAAAATAATTACCAATTTTACTAAAACATTTTGCTAAAGTTAGCCAATGCCACATCATTTTGTTAAACCTTTTTGCTTTTCATATGTCCTCAAGCCGCCCAATCCAAGCATTCCCATTAAAACAGTCATTAAACTTCCCATATCAAAAGCAGGGAGTTCTGGTAATGTAAAGCCAAATAAAACCGACAAAAACATTATTAATGGCTGTAGTACAAAATGCCATGCTAAAGCTATTCCACAAGTCCACCCAACAAAAGGTCTCCAACCTGCAACAAAGATGGATTTATGACTAGCTTCTGCTTTATTTATTTCTAATTGCCCTTTAGCTAGTTCCTGTGCATGATTTTCTGCCATAGTTGCCACCTCATGTGCCAACTTGTTCTTCATGTCTTTGTCTTCTATAAACTTACCAAGAAGATTACTTACTGGTCCTATTAACGCTGTTAACATTATTATCTCCCTTATGTTCGTGACCCATCCATATACCAAATACACCAGTCATTACACCCATAACTACAGATACAAATGCAGATTGACTAGCGGTTGGTGCATCTAAATCCATAAACCATTCAGCACATCTCCAAGACATTATGGTACTGGCAAGCATCATAAATCTTGGTAATATCTTCCATTTTAAAAAAGTTTCCACACTCATTGTTTTAACACCTCATTTAAACCAAAGCCTTCTAACAGCACTAAAGTAAAAAATAACAACAAAATACCTCCTGCTATTAGTTTTCCACTAAAATTAGTAGAACCAATCTTTATTGCAACAAACTCATTTCCTAAGATTCTAAGAGATAATTCAAAACTATTTTGACCAATGTCTAAATTTATTAATTTCTTTTTTTCTTCTGTCATTAGTACACCTTCACTTTCTCTGTATCTACAAAAGGCATTAGCTTACAAATACACTCATACACTTGTGGCTTATCGTCTTTCATATAAGATTGATTGCTTAATTTATCTTTATACTGCAAGCATATATTAACATTTTCAAAATATATACCACCAGTAGCTATCCCATTTAATGTGCAAGCAAGCATAAAGGCTGTCATTTGGCTATACTCCTCAAACTTTCCATAACTTTGTCTATTGAAGGTTCATCTCCGTTAGGATTAAAAACACATTTATATTGTTTTGGACAGCCTATCCTAATATCTGTAAATTCTAATTCATAGGTTTTGTTTGCACCTTGATAAATGCAAGCCATTTTATCTTTAAATACTTTTTGTTTCTTCAGTCTGCATGTAGTCATTTTAGGTAAAGAAATAGTACCATTTCTTATTTTTTGATCTCTTGTGTAATCTTTCGCAAATACTTTTACACCTACAACCAACATTGCTGTCACTAAACCAATTATGATAAACCCATATCCAACCCATTTAACAACCTCTAATATTTCTTCTCTTTCTTTTCTTGCTTTTGCTTTTGCTTGTTTATGAGCTTCTTTAGCTTGGTTTATTCTTTCAGCTCTTTCAGCTATTATTGAATCCCATGCAGTAGGTCCAAACCTAAGATTAATTAATTGTTTTAATTCGTTTCTTCGTTCTTCTAAAAGTCTACGATTAATAAAGTCTTCTGCACTTGATTCTACAGAGCCAAATTGTTCTTTTAATGAAAGCCCTCTTCCTTGACCCTTGTTCATCTGTTCTTCGCCAAGAAAAAACCCATCAATTTGTTTAGCTATATCTTTTATATCATTAACTGTACCGATATTACTTTTTATAAAGTCTACGCTTTTCTGTACTAATGCAATACCAGTAAGAATTTCTGCAACAACCATTTAAAAAACGCCTTCAAATCTTTGCGGTCTAGCTATCTTTGAGAACTTTGTTATTATTTTTGGTTTGTTTTTTGGCTTTGCTTGTTTTCTTTGGTTTATTTTCTTTTGTACTTTGTTCCGTTTTTGGCTCGACATCTGCTATAACCTCTAATACTTCCAAAGGATTTTGTTTTATTACTGCTTTTAGAACAACTTCTGGTGAAGTTACTACACCTTGTTCAGCAAGTCTTGTTTGTCTTTTCTTTTCTTTTTCTTGTGCAATCATTCCTGCACGAACTGAACTAACCACTTCTTCCTCCTTTCATAGCATTCATAGCTGCTATATCTCGTTGAGTTTGTATTCTATCTTGAGCAATTTCTTCTTGTTGCTGAAGACGTTTGTTGTCAATTAACGTATCATTTGACTCTTTTTGCATATCCATCTCTGCTTTTTTCTGAAATTGTTCGGCTTTTTGTTGTATTTCAGAACCACGAAGAGCCAGTTCTTGTTTTCTTAAACTAACAAGAGGATCTTCTTGAGGTGGAGGTGTCAGTGCTTGTGCATATTGTTCTTGCACTTCGGCTGCAATTTCGGCTGCCCTTGATGCAATTTGATCTGTTATTTGCTTCTGCATATTAGGATCTTGTTGCATCATCATCTGTTGTTCTGGTGGTATTGATGCCATAACTTCCTGTTGTGCAGTTATTTCAGACATCATAGCTATATGCTCAGATATGTGACCTTGTAATGTCATAAGTATTGAAGCATTTGATTGTGCTACAGGAGTAGAAATCATAGCTAAATGAGCTGATATATGTGCTTGATGGTTTTGTTCTGGGAATGCAGTTAACACACCCAACCTCAATGCCTCTTGATTTTCTTTTGCTGGGTTCATGGGCATTGGTTGTGGGGGAGGTTGCAATACTTGGTCTATATTTGTAACTCCTAACGCCTCGTACATTTTGCGATAGGCTTGATACATACCATTCTGCCCATGAATTTCTGGATTGCTTTGTGCTAATTGTAATTGTGTTTGAGCTAAAGCAATACGTTGTGACATTGAAAATATATTAGGATCAGAAACAGGTAATATATCTATTCTGTCATCAAAATCATTTTGTTTTATTTCTGGTGGCGCTCCTGGTACTTGATATGGATACATTGGAACACCCATAGAAAATACACGAGCTAACAATTTAAATTCTATCTTTTGTGAGTAATGAAGACGTTTATGAATAGCTGACATAACCTTCGTGCCACGCTCCATAATAGCCATAGTTGTGCCAACAGGAGCGTTGCCTTGCATCTCGCCAACTTTCATGTCAGCCATAGATGCAAAACGTCTGCCAGAATCTATTAATGTTCCCATAAGAGAATATAATGTTTGTGATGGCTCTTTAAATGGCAATGGCATGATGGCTGATCTTAAATCACCACCAACCATATCTACATCTCTAAACTCACCAGGATTAAGAGGTGTCTCATCATCCCTTATTCTAGCTCCTCTGGCTTTAAAACCTGCTGGTAAGTTAGATAGTGTACCAGCATCTATTAGTTGCCTTAGAATGGACGTAGAAGCTCTGGAAAGACCACCTATAGTATGTGTGAGACCAAAACCATAAAACCCAAGACCAGGTAGAAACTTATAATGCACAAAATAAGGCACTTTCCTACGGAGCGGATCACTTTCATTGAAATTCCGTTTGATTGATAAGACATCCCCAGTGTCCTCCATGATTGTGACGATATAGGGCATCTTCAGTCCTGTCGGCTCACCATCAGCTCCAATATCTTCAAATCCTTCAATATCTAAATCTGTGTGAACTTCATAAACCATCATCTCTTCATTCTGCGAAGAGCTACTTGTAATACCTTCTATCTCGTTAATTGTATCCTTCACTTCGTTCATAGTGTCTGAATCAGCGCCAGAACTAGGAAGGTCTATATCTCTGTAAAATCCTGATAATTGTAATTTTTTAATTTCGTTTTTATCCATACGAATGCAGTGAGTTATTCTTGTCGCAGTTGCTAGGTCTGTTGCACTGTAAGGAACGATTAAGTCCTCAGAATGCACAAACTTACTGACGGCTCTTTGCATTGTTGGATCAAAGTAAACTTTTTTAAATGCTGAACCTACAATTGGAAGATAAAATAACATTTGATCTAATTCAGGATCATATTCTTCCATCTCATAAGTTATTTGGTAATTCATATAATTTTTAACACGCTCTGCTTGAGCTGTTACTTCTGGAGTTTCTGCTCCAATGATTGAAGTCTTAACTGGTCCTCCAGCGGGTAGCATTTCACGATATGCCTGTGCCTGAAACTGTGTAACGGATTCAGCTAGTAGTGGATGTACTATTCCAGATGCTCCCTCGAAAGGCTCGGATCTATCTTCGTAACTCATACCAAGAAGTTCTAGTCCGCCTTTATATTGTTCTTCCCAATCGCTTCTTGAATTAGTGTCATCTTCTATGTTGCGTATAATTTCATTAGATATTTCTGACAAAACATCTTCATCAATATGTTCGGCTAGGTTTGCATCGAAAGGAATGGCAATAGGAGCTTCTGCTTCCATCTCCATTTCACCAACAATAGCCGATCCATCATCTAATTCTGTAACACCTTCTACCAAAGCCTCTGGTGGTAGTTTGACTAAATTAGCTTCTAATTCTGGAGCTACCGCATCTGCGATACCATTTATATTTTCGATTGCCATTTCAAATCCTATCTAATAGAAAATCCGCCACCTTTGATTGCTGCACCCATACCACGACAGCCCATTTTGCCACCTTTTGCGACACCACCATACTTCATCTTTTGAACTTTACCACCATATTCCATCATTTTAAAATCTTTGCCAGATATTACACCATCTTTATTTTTATCTAGTTTCTTTTGATTACCTATGAGTTTTTTATTTTTTTCATTTGTTTTAGCAACATTTTTACTAAAATCTTCATTCAAAATTTCTGTTTTATCTGCTTTTAAATTTTTACTCATATTACTCTCCTGTCTTTGGATTAATTATAATTGATCTAGTCATGTTTATAACTTCGCCACCGTTTTTTGCTTTAAATATTGTTGCCTTGTTTATACCCATTGTCGTTGGTTTAGTGATAGATGCGTTTTTTATATCTAAGTTAGTAGGTCTTTTCATTTTAATCTTACGAGGTTTTTTAGCTATTTTTTTTAACTTAGCCAAATCCTTACTTTCTTGATTCGCTATATTAGTAGCCATCTTTAAACCAGCTAATGGATTTTTGCTTTTACTCACATTACCACCTAATCTTAACAATTTAAGTTGAACATTCTTGCCAGGATTTATCTCCTTTACTTTTGGCTCTATCTTTTTTGTTTTAGGAGTAATGCCAGTTCCAAAGTTCTTACCAGGCACAGCTTGACCACGCCTTGCTAATTCTTGGTAAGTTCTGATTCTGTCGGCTTCGTCTGACACTATCTAATCCCCTTAAAGCTACCACCACGACCTTTGATGACACCACCCATATTCATTTTCTTTACAGCACCACCAAATCTTTTACCCATCTTCTGACCTAAATATATATCAACAATAGCTTTTGCATCACTTAATGTATTAGCACCATCATCAGGACCAATTCGACCTGGAGCATATATTAAATAATTTGCACCGCCTTCGCCTTTATTATTATATATCTTGTGACCACCATATTCTATAGTTCCAGGCTCTCCTGCTATTCTTTTACCTTTGAGCTTTGCCACTATCTAACTCCTTTGAACTTTCCACCTCTGCCTGGTACTACACCACCCATGTTCATCTTCATAGGCTTGACTTTACCACCGTCCATCATACCAACGGGCATAGACTTGGTTGTGTCCATAACTTCGCCACCCATTTCCATTCCAGATATTTCTCTTATGGCTTTTTCCATGCCTTTTTTGTTTGTCACATCAATAGGTTTTTTTGATAATTTTTTCTTTATGGTTACATTCTTTTTAGCCATTAGATCTTTAAGACCTTTTTTTAAATTACTTTGTAAATCTCCAGCCATTAGTAATACTCCATTTTTCTTCTATATCCTGGTTCAAATTCTTCATCGTCAGGTGTGGATATAAAACCACCTTGTCTGAATCTTAGTATAGCCTGTGTCATCGAATCTGCCAAGTCATCATGGTCTCCATGTGGAAAACTCGCACATTCTTCAACGACTTCCTCCGCAAAATTAGCGTCTGGTCTCCATACCATACCACTTTCAAATACTGGTGCGCAAGCATTCATCCTTGCAAACTTATCAGCACCTTTGCTCGGTGTAAAGGGTGTAACAGGAATGCCCATACGTCTAAGCTCCTGTGTTAAAGGCGTACCACTAGCTTTTTGCTCTATCAATATCATATCAGGGTCGTAAGACTCATTTAGTTCATAAGCCTTTTGCTTCAGTTCTGGGAAATCCCATCTGCCCTTCTCTGCATCAAGTAAAATAATTGCATCACCCTCACCTTCTACTGGTGTAAATATCCCCCAAGTAGTAATAGCACTAAAGTCAGCACGATCATTTTTACTGAAAGCGGTATCGTATGATTGTATGATATACGAACATGGAGGTGGTTCAGAATTATCCCAAACATTCCACCATTCCCTTTTTATTATAGCTCCTTCTTCTGCCGTTGGGTTTTGCATATACTGTGCATTCCACTTGGCTACTGGAATTGACGCTTTTACTCCGTCTAATTCCTCTCTGCTCCAATATTCGGGCCAAAGTACATTGTTTGTATCTGGAAATATTGCAGGAAACTCCACGACTTCCCATTTGTCTGCTCCTCCTTCAGCTTGCTTAGAGATAACTCTAGCTGTTAGGTCTTTAATACCCCATCTGGTCATAACAATAATGATCGAACCACCTGGTTGCAATCTTTGTCTAGGACCTGACGTATACCATTCGTAAATACTGTCCAACGCTGTTGGACTCAAAGCATCTTGCTCTGATACTGGATCATCAATGATACATAAGTCAGCACCACGACCAGCTAACGCACCCCCAACTCCAACAGCGTAATATTCTCCGCCACCATTTGTTGACCATCTACCAGATGCCTTCGCATCACTAGCTAATTTTATATCAGGAAATATATCCCTGAAGTCATCGCTATCAATAAGGTTTTTGACCTTACGACCAAAACCTACCGCAAGTTCTGCCGTGTGCGTTGCTTGTATTATCTTTAGATCAGGTCGTCTGCCCATAAGCCACGCTGGAAACAAGTAACTCGCAAACTCTGATTTCGTATGTCTTGGTGGCATGTTTACAATTAAACGCTTGATTTTACCATCAGCTACCTTTTGCAACTTGTCTGCATATATTTTGTGATGCTTGCCCTCAATGAAGCTGGGCCAAATCTTCTTTACAAACTTTAAATAATTATCTTGACTTGTTTTTTGTTCTTCTAAAACTTTAAGACGATCAAGAAGAGGCGTAATCTTAGAAATTTCATCATCACTAAGATACTCTGCAAATTGTGATGCTGTTAACGCCTGTTCCATTATGCTGTCGCTAAGAGATTATCCAATGCTTGCATAACTCGACCACCTTCTGCATATCCAGCAACCCCACCTTTTTTCATAGATTTAGGAGCAGCAACACCTGTTAACATCTCGATTAATTTATTTATATCGCCTGTATTAAAAGTAGATGGTACAAAATCTGAGACATTACTTGTAAATGGTGAATCAACAACAACAGATTTAGGAGTTGGAAGTGTTATAGGATCTCCTCCGCCTATTACGTTTGGTAACTTTTCTTCTTCCTTCTCTTCCTCTTCTGCTTTTGCAATAGGTCTAAGTATTAATGGATTTTCATTATTGTCATCACTGCCCATAGGAGCATTCGGATCCATGCCAGAAACCAACCTACCACTTGCATCTCTTATACCAATAACACGACCACTATTATTTCTAACTAATTGTTTTTCTGGTATTGATTTTGAAGTTTGATTAAAATCACCAAAATCATAATTAGGTTGAACATTAGACATGTAATCTTTCATAGTCTGTGTTCTTAAATCTGGTGCGTTAAATCCAAAAAATGTTTCACCTAATCCCATAGGTCTGCCTAATGCTATTTCGTTAGCCATGTTTTCTCTGGTTTTTCTCTCTATTGCGTCTAATATGCCTCCTGCTGTGCCAGTAAAACCTTTGTCTTCAAAGAATGTAGGATCTGAACCCCTTCCAGCTTTTGTTTGACCAACATCTTCTCCATACAATCTCTCAATGTCTGCCATACGATTAGCATTAAAGTCTCTGCCTACTTTTTCTTCAAAATCTTCTGGTGCAATTGATCTTGTTACGTTTTGACCTCTGCCCATAGCTGTTGAGGTTAAATTTTGTAAATTAGGCGCAGTGCCAACACCCATAGCTTGTCCTGCGGCTAACCTATCTGCTTCATTTCTATCAACAAGATTGAGTGCAGTGTCAAAATCATCGCCTACAAAGTTTCTTGTATCTGTCGTATCAATATCAAATACCGTATCAGTAGGTCCAACTCGACCTGCCATAGTTTCTAATGCAGTGTCAGGAACTCTACTACCCATATCAGCTTTAATTTCATCTATAGTTCTATTGTTTCTAGATATTCTATCAGCGGTGTTCTGCGGACTTATGTTTTGCGTAACAGTCGCTTTGTTTGGGTCTTCTTTGCTTATGTTACTTGACATTATATTTTCTAATGAAATGTCTGGTATAGTAGATATATCTATACCTAAACCTCTTTGGTTCTGTACTCTATCAGCTAAAGTTTGATTATTTACATTCGCTAATTGATTCTGAATTTCATTGGCTCTTTGTGTGTTTGCTATAGATCTTTCTAAAGCATTTAATTCTGCATCTGTAGAACCAATTACACCAGTATCAGTTTTTGCGCCTCTGTTTCCTCCGAATGCTGTATTTAAATCAAGACCGTCTAAAACATTATTGCTAAATGTAGAATTTAACGAACTAGGTCTAAAAGACGCTTGAACAATATCTGCTGGATTCACGTTTTTAGTAGAAGCTGTCAATATGTCTTTATTGTCAAATATGCTAGCTAATTGTGTGCCAGTATCAGCAGGTCTTTCATCTTGAAGAACATCTAAGTTAGCCATAATAGAACTGTCATATTCTTTCTGACCAGCATTTGTTAAACTACCATCTTTGTTTATAAATCCCAAAGCATCAGATGCTGTGCCACCAAAAACCTCATTTTCAGCTCTTGCAATCGCCTCTTTTAAAATCTCTGGTCTTGATGTTGGAAAAGCATCTGGCTGATTATCGCCGCCACTGCCAATATTTGTTGCATCAGTAAAATCTTGATCCGTGTAACTGTCTGTGTAATCCATATCACTATCTGGATCAGAAAAATCCGTGTTATCATCGCCACCAAATGGGTCTGATGGATCGTCAAAGCCACCAAAGTCGCTAAAGTCACCAACATCGCCACCATTAGCATAAGACCTTGTAAAACCACCTGTTAATTGTGCAGGTTCTGGCATAAAGCCGTCATTGAATATTCGCTGGTCTATCATATTAAACATTTCAGGTCCACCTCGCAAACCCATTGGCTCTCTTAATATGCCGTCTTTGTCTCTCATAGGCTGTCCAAGCCCTTGCATCTGAAACGGAGCAGCAGGTCTTTGCATCATAGGATTGAAAGGTTGTAAAAGTGGCTCTGCGAATTCCATCTTTGGTCTTGATAAATCTTGAGGTGGCTCGAATATCGTAGGCTCTAAAAATGTCTTTAATCCACCACTGTCACCACCTAAATTAAAACGCTGACTAGCCATCTGTTGAACTTCTTGAATAAATGGCTCAACCTGCGTGTTATCTATCTGCTGAGATAAATAATCACCATAACTATCCAAAGGATTACCCGCTACACCACCTAACTGCATGTTTACAGGCTGATTGAATATGTCAATACTCGCCATCGGATCTGGAGCTGGCATCATAGGGGATGACCCCATTGGAGGAATAGGGGTCATAGACGTTGTATTTGGCATGGATTTTAAAAAATTGTTAAAATTACCCCTGCTTTGGGCTGTTGTTTCAAAACTTACCTGTGGCGGTTGTGGTGGTACAGGTGGCGTACCCATATTTCCGCCCAGAGGTCCATTCGCCATGAAAATCTCCACAAAAAAACTAATTTATGTGGAGATGATATACGATTAATTTATTTTTGACAATAGAAAGCCCATTTCTTTGTGGCTTTGTGCTAAAATTTTAGAAACTATCTGAGAATTTGCAGAAATATCGTCTTTCATCTTCCTCATAAGAGCCTCAATCCTGTCAACATCCCATTTCGTCAACGGCTCTTCGTGTTTTTTTATGTCATCGTGCAATTCATCCATCTTATCCATGTTCTTACACAAATATTTCGCTGATAAAACTACAGATATTGGAACTGGCTTCGTTCCATGCTCATAATGATTCCACATCCTATGACTTAATCCTAATTTCTTCGCCATAGCAACCTGACTTACGCCCATCTGGTTGCGATAATTCAACATTTCTTTGTTTTTTACCTTCGCATAGCTGTTTTCATTACGTTTCATTGGCTAACTCCTCTAATAAATTCATTTTTACTAAGTCTTCTACAAATTCTTCCTTCGTTCCAAACCTAATCGGCTTGTAAGCATAGTTGCAAATGTCCATAGCGTTGTCCTTCAACCACTTAGTCTCTGAATCACTCTTGCTTATACCCATAAAATCCAAAACACCCATGATGTCATCAGACTCAAACGTCCTCTTCCTTCCGTAGCTTAATCTATATCTAGGCATAATGCCCTCCTAACATACAAGATGTAGCAATGAATACCAAAAAGTGCAAGATTTTTTTTATAAAATTTTTTTTGGAGGTCGTTTTTGAAATTGATGGGGGTCGTTTGAGGGGAACACGGTTTAGAACTTTTTTGATTGTTTGTATATATATTTTGGTGGTGTATAGGGTGTATATCCCCGATTTATATAGTAAAATCAATAACTTAGATAATTTTAAGAATAATTAAATAAATACAATTGTTCTGTTAATAAATAAAAAATAGGCGGGAAAAATCCCGCCTTTTACATTTTAATTACAATTGTTTTGGTTGCTACTATCGAGATCGGATAGTAGCAATTTCTTGAATTCTTTGGTTGGTTGCATTCAATAATTCTGCATTCATTCCTGCAAGTATTCCTGCATCTCCTGCACCATTAAATACATAACCGTTTCCATTACCTTGAATTTCTCTAGGTATTCTATAGCCGTTTAAATCGTGTTGTCCGTTACTTGTAGAATATCTATGTCCATAATGTTGTTGTGTTAATGTTTCAATAACATTCTGTCCAAAAGTATTTGCTAACTGAGTTCTCCATTCACTAAACATAACTCTAATTCTCTGAGCTGATCTTATATTGCTAGCATTCATTAATTCTTGTGTAGATGCTCCATTATCTGATCTTGCAAGCTCCCAAACAATTTGTGCTTTTGTTCCATGCCTTGCAATTACGTTTGGTGTTTGTAGCAAGCTCTGAGCTTGTACAAATCTAGTATCAATTGAGTGATAAGCTAAGTTTAATAAAAATCTTATCCAATTTCTTAACTTTGGCATATCCATAGATCCGCTATGTGATCTAAATTCCATAGTATACTTTACATTGTTACTATAATTATTTGGTGCAAGTGATAGTAAGTTAATCGCTGAATACTTACGTTCTGTGCTTATTGATGATATTAAGCTATTTATATCCGCTCTAGTGTTTTGTATGGCTTGTGCAGTTGTTGATGGATACTTAGCGTAATAACAGTCTCTACGTTTTGGTGTTAGCATTGTTGAAAATAAAGCTATATCTTTTACAATTCTATAACTAACATCTCTAGCAATTTCTAGCGGTAAAGGTTGCCCAAAATAATCAGATATTTTTGCTCCAATTCTCGATCTAATATTATTATTTGATTGTGCAAAATTAATACTTTCATTTGTAAAAGTTTGTTCATTAACAATTGTTCTGTCTATTGGTCGCATTCCAATATGAACATGAACAGAACATTTGTACGAATTTGAAACGCAATTATATTGGTTTGTTGCTACGTTAAAAACTTTTTCTATATGTTCCCATGCTCTATTGCTATCAGCATAAATTGGTAATTCTAATTCTCCTCCATCTCTTAAACTGCCATCTGATTTTGCAAATACTCCATCAACATGATTATGAATATCTACATTTGAATAATGCGGTCTGACAAATTCAGGCTCTAAACCAAAAGTTAAAAAATATGGTCTGTTGTTGTTGTTTAAAATAGTCATTTGTTTGTTTCCTCAATTAAATTAAAATGTCCAATTAAAATAACAGTTCTAGTAATCATTACAACATTTATTTTTTGTATATATAGTATATAAATAATTTAATTACTTATAAGTCCTTGTTTTTATTGACTTTTTTATTTTTAAAAAAAAAATCAAAAAAATTTTCATTAAGAGTGGGGATCTCAGGATTGGGATTCTCAGAAATGCCGTCAGAAAATTCCCCGATCAGGGTGTTCCCCGATCAGCGTCCTCCCGATTAGCGGACAATTGTTCGTTATTTACCTGTAAAAAAACCCAGAAGGATCTGGGTTTTCCTGCTGGGTGAAGCGAACAATTACCTCCATCTACCCCCGCCACGCCTTGTTTGAATGACTCGACCAGCATCTTTTTCATAATCATATGCTTCCAGTACAGCATTCACTAATTGTTCGGTGTTGAGCTGGAAGTCCTGATACCCCTGCTTTATGGTATCGAAGTAGCTTTTGTTCGGTACTGCTTTACCACCATAGTTCATTATATATACCATACCCTGATTCAATCCGAGTTTAGTCAAGTCCAAGTATTCTTTTCGGTATAGATTAGGAAAGCCCTCATATCTATCTAATGCTTTCTCGCACTCTTCAGTTATTCTCCACACTCCAACGGGAACGGAATCATTTTCTGATTTAACGATAGTCGCCACATTATTAAATGATAACTTGTAACCTCTTAGATCAATACTGCATAAAGGTGTCGCAAGTGGACACCTTACTGCCATGTTTCTTTTGTTTAGGTTTGCACCGTATGCTAAGTACAACATTATTGACTCCCTCTTAATTCTGATAGTTCTTGAATCTCCACAAAGTCGTAACCTGCATCAGTCCACTCTTTAGCTGCCTCTTTTGCATCTTTATAGTTTTTATAATAATCGTCTACACCGCCTACCCAGACTATGTATCTCCAACCTAGTTTATACTCTATATCAAACATATTATTTCTCCATTGGCTTGTTTAATTACTATATATATAGCAATCATTACTACCCTTGTCAAGTAGTAAAAGCATAAAAACCTATAAAAACATTATTATTACCAGTCGTTACTTTATTACCTGCTTCATTGCCAACAGGAAAATAATAGCGAACAATTGTTCGCCCTGTAGATAAAAAAAAGCCCAGCAACCTGCTGGACTTTTTTCGGAGAAACCTATTGATCCCAAGATGATGTGTATGCTGACATTGATTCCCACATTTCGATGAAGGCATTGATGAATCTTTTTTGGCTTTCATCTAACCCTTCTTGCCAAAGTAGCTCGCTGGCACTCATGCTGGGCAAGTTGTTCGCTTTAGTCCAGTCGTTCCATATTGTTACCAGTTTACTCATGTTATTCATTTGCTTCTCCATTGGCTTGTTTAACTTAATACTAATATAAGTAATGATTACACATATGTCAACAACTAAATAAACTTTTTTTTATTTTTATTTCACAGCAGGATTTCCTGAACCAGCAGGACAAAAGAGAACAATTGTTCGGTTTCAGGTTTCACAGCAGGAGGGGGAGGGGAGGGAACAATTGTTCGGTATCTACAGGAAAAAATCGGGGGAAGAACCCCCGATCCGATCCCCGAACAATTACAAAAGAAAGAGTAAAACTGTTGCGGTAAATAGTGCGAATGCTACCACATTCAAAAAGATTGTATAAAATAACATGCTGACCCCCGTTAAAACTGTTGGACTATAAATGGTAAATCTTTTATTTCTTCGTGATTGTCTTGGTCTTTTCCTATCCAACAATCAGGAAGAATGACGGAAGTATAATAATCAATGCAGTCATTATTACCGCCAAATATATATTTGTATTTATCTCCGTAAGCGTCTACAAACTCTTGAAAGTTTTCGTATTCTGTATAATCACAACAGATCGCAACTACATCAAGTTCAACTTGACCGCTATCCATACACTCCGCAACTTGCTCTAATTCCTCATATAATGCCTTTAATCCTTCATAAGAAAAATTATTCTTGTATGTATCCCAAGTTCTAAAAGCGTCTATAAATTGGTTTTCATTTACTGTTTGTACTATCATTTTTTTTCTCCATTAGCTGATTAATTAATACTAATATATGTAATGATTGCTACCTTGTCAACAACTAAATTAAAAAAAAATAAAAAAAATATATCATATGACATAAATTACCTGAACCAGCCGTGCCAGATCCAGCTACCTGCTGTAGAGAACAATTGTTCGGTTTCCAGCAGGACGGACAGCGTGACCTGCTGGCGTTACAACTGGAACAATTGTTCGGGTTGCTGGGAGCAGGAGGACCCCGATCCTGACCCGAACAATTTGGCAAAGAATGACCCCAATCACAAGCCCGATCCCGATCAAAGCCCGAACAATTAGCCCGATAACAAGCCCGATAGTACCCCGATCCCTATGCCCACAGGAATTGTTCGGGAGACCCTGAGAGTACCCCCTCCAAGTAAATATGCTAGTTTTTGGGTTTTACGCTACTTTGCTCTATCAAGTTTGGGTCTTTATGGGTGGTTATGGCTGTTTTCATGCGTTTCTGTGCTATCTCTTGGAATTCCTGTAGTTTTGCCAGTATTTCGTCTCTTGTCATGCTGTCTGTGCGTTCATGTAGTACATGAGCTTTGTTTACAAGCAACCCAGTAGCCTTTAAACGCAATTCTTCAGCCCGAATAGCCTCACCAAATTTACCGCTCTCCCACGCTTCGTTACGGATTTTAAGAAGATCACGCACCGACTTATCAATAGTAACCCCGAAACGACTACGAGCTTCTTCACGCATTTCCTGATAGCGTTCCTGAACGACTGGGTTACGCAACAGCCTTACAGCATCAACGCCAGGATTTGCGTATCCTGCTCGCCTAGCCGATTCTGTCTGCGTCATATCCTTGTGCATAAAGTTATTTAAAAAATCTTGCTGTTTATCAGTCAATCTTTTCCATCCAGCTAATCGTTGTTCCTTCGTTAAATTCTCAGCTACTTTTGGCATTACTTTTTCTCCTGTCTAATTTCATCTAAATCTTCTTTCGTTAATGCGTCACGAAAAGTTAAACCAAAATCATATCCTTGTTTGTAATAAGCAGATGATTTTTTTTTAATATCAAGTTCACGATGTGCAACAGCGTCTATGACACCATCGCAAAAAAATGATAAATAACCTCTTCTTTTTTTCTCTAACGGGTTTTCCATTTTGTCTCCATTCTACGTTAGTTTAATAGGGTAAGAGGGGTGGTTTACTTACCACCCTCTTATACCCCCTTTAGGGGGGAAGTTCGGTAAGTTGGTAAGTAGCTTTAAAATCAATGACTTAGAGCTAAATTCTAACTTACCGTGATAAGAAGTAACCTCCGTAAGTTGCTTCAAAAAACCGAACAATTTCAATGACTTACTACTTACCGTCATTTTTACTTACCGAGTAAGTTGGTAAGCGGTAAGTAAATCACTCATAAAGCACCACAATTTTAGGGTCATTAGTAGGCTTATAGAACGTACCATTAAGGGTACAAACATAGCCCAAATGCTCCATCATTACGGTGTAGTTTCTGTAACATTCGCCACATGAATATAAATCATATTTACAGCTTAAAACATGACTTACTGGCGCTTGCCATTTCTGTGCTATTCCTTTCTCAACAGCACAACCAATGCAAATTGTTCGGTTATTCATTACCAGTTCCATGCCGATAATGATTTTTTCTTTACATTGCGAACAATTCTTCTGTTTCTTTTTAGCCATTAGCTCACCTCCACATTTGCGAAAAGCGGTGAATCGCCTTCCAGTCTATTCTTAGCTATTTCAATATACGACTCATTTAGCTCAATAACGGTAGCATCTCTATTATGCCTGTCAGCAACCAGTGCAGTAGTTCCCGATCCGCCAAAAGGGTCTAAGACCCGATCTTGTTCGGTTTTACTGGTATCGCAATCACATTGCTTAACAAATCCTTTATCTTCCTTTGTCAGCGACAACATATTCTTGCTATTCATACGAGTAGGTTTATCCCGTTTAGGTATAACGCCAACCATATGATCCCGAACAATTCTATCTGGAACGTCAGTTGTGACCATTTCACGCCTGTACGACTTCCCACAACCCGAACAAATCTTCTCGCTAGATCCAGCCAGTATCGCTGGCTCGATTAAATCAGTAGGAAACACGGCAAAATGGGCTTCTTTGTAAGGCTTTGTGTTAACAGTCCAGACGCTACGCTTGTTCTTTGTCTCGTATGACTTTTCCAGACCAGTATGCGGATTTAATCCAGTACCTTCGTTGTGATACTTACCATTTGTTCGGTCTCGAGTTCCCCAATCCTGTGCTTCTTCTTTGATAGCCACATTATCGTAGTAATAATAAGGGCTTTTACTTAGAAGAAATATGTATTCATGGGCTTTTGTGCATCTATCCTGTACGCTTTCGGGCATGGGATTAGGCTTGTGCCAGATTATATCTTGCCTCAAATACCAACCATCAGCTTGCAAGGCAAACGCCACACGCCACGGGATTCCGATCAAATCCTTGGGCTTTATACCCACAATAGGCGGTGGTCTAGTAACTCCGTAGTCAGTATTACCCCGAACAGTTTGATTCGTTGTGCTAGTTCTACCGCCACTTGAGTAACTGTCGCCTAGATTCAACCATAGAGTTCCGTCATCTTTAAGCACCCGCTTGACTTCACGGAACACATTGACCAGCGACTCGACAAATTGTTCGGGTGTTTCTTCCAGTCCGATTTGCGCATCAGTTCCGTAATCTCGCAAACCGTAATATGGCGGACTTGTTACACATGTTTGAAAATGCTTATCGGGTAAGGTTTTAAGCACCTCCCGACAATCTCCGACCTTTATATCTATCATATTACCATAAATCCGTTAAAGCATTTTGTTTGATTAAAATAGCATCACCAACGATAACGTCAGTCATACCAAAACTCTTAACCCAATAATCTGTAGCTTTAGGATTAATGCTATTTTGTTTTAATTTACCCTCTTCATCAATAAGCATTATATCGCCATTTTTTAAGAGTATTCTTTCAACCCAACCACCGACAAATTCCTGTGCTTCTTCAAGTGTAGGCTGATCTTCTTTTTTATTTATAATTTTAAGTTTCATTTTATACCTCTTGACTCACGCTTTGTGTTTCCATTTCTCTGTGAAGTGTGGTGTAGTCACGCCTTTTGGCTATGTTCTCCCACTTTTTAACGGCTTGATCGTAGTTATCAGCTTCGATCTCGACCATGTAATACTTTGTTTCCTTACAATGGATAACAAACTTTTCTTTTGGTATTTTTCTAATCATTATGCTCCTCCAAAACATCCAGCCATAATTTTATGATCTATAGGCTCTTCGCCAAAGTTATCATATATAGCACCTTCTATTAATTGTTCGCTTTTGGGTATATCGTTACGACATTGATCCAACGTCATATACTTTACTTGGCTTTCGTGCATGATACACTTCTGTTCACCACCGTCATAACGACTGCCCTCAACCCAAACGACACATATGAGGACAAACATTTTAACCATTGTCTTTTTCCTCTTCTCTACAACGATCACATTGATCTTTAGGGTGAGGCGGTTCTTCTGCCCAAAAGATTTCGTTACAATCTATACATTCGTACTCGCCCATTTATTCCTCCTTGATTTCCCGAACAATTCTTCGCTTTGTCCGCTGGCGCTCTTTAACTCTAGCAGATTTTTTGAGAGATTTTTCCCATGATCTGCTAGTGCTATGAATTTTTGCTCTTTTTACCATTGTTTCATTTTGTACAAAGCCCGAACAATTTTATCTACAAAGGTAATTTTGTACGGAGTAGCTTGTTGAATATGTATTTTTATAAATTTTTCATTAAGCAATTTGTTGCTCCTCATCTCTTGTTGTTGGATTCCATTTATGTTGGATTTCCTCGATTTCAGATTGGCTAACACCGTATGAACGTAGTGCTTTAGCCATGACCCGATCCGCAGTATCTGTCCATACAATCGCATGTAACATTGCCCAAATCCATGCACCAATTTCTTTCTCCTTTGTTGTGTTATTACGAGATTGATTACCACCAAGTATATGACCGATTTCATGTAAAGCAGACACATAATATCCCGTATTTTTAGTCGGTCTAATGGTTATATGTCGCCTAGACGGGATAGCTGAATATCTAGGAACAGTTTCTGTAAGCGATTGATAGCTTACAGTTATGTTCTCTAATGCAACTAACTCTTGGATATGTAATGCCATATCTATTCTTTTAACTAATATCATGGTTGTAACCTCTGAAAGTTAAGTTCTTGTTGAAATTCATTCAACAAATCTTTTGCATGTTCTACATACATATCAACACCAAACTTGATCTTGACTTGCTTTAACACTTGCTCGTTTGTGTAGTCCTGCAACTGCTCACCTACGAACAATTCTACTTCAAGTAGTTTGTCAGATAGTCTACTCATTATGATTTCTCCCATTTTTAGCATTTTCTTCGTTCTCAATATCAGATAACCATTCATCCCATAACTCAGCCAATTCATTTGGCATATCGTTCATTAAGAGTTCCATTTTAGGATTATCATTCCATTCAACAAAAATCTTTGTACTTACAATTGATTTTCTGTTGTTAAATACACCTTTTAGTTTTATTGCAGTCATCTTACTTTCCTTCCTTTGCTAGTTAAGATAGTCCTTTATAGTTACTATAGTATTCAATACCATGTCAAGCATCTTTTTTATTTAATACATAATCATGTGTAATCTTGCCTAATTCAGCATTGCCAACCTTTTGTTGATCTATCCAAATTCTTTTAAGAACATCGCCTTTTTTATTCTTTAACACTCTCCAATGTCCTCGTCTCCAATGCTCCCGCTTTGGCGATCCTTGACCCGTAAACATACGGGAGTAAACCCTTTTACCTCTAGGCTTTGGTAAGTTAATCGTAACGACCTTATATTCGTTCTTAGGCACTTTACGACCAAAGGCTATATGATCTATCTCTCTAGGTGGAGTTATCTCTTCTGTGGCGATTAAATCGTAGTTTAACAACCCAAGTAGTGCGATCATAAACCTACCATCGCCCTCCATAACATTGTAAGAGATTTCCATAAATTTACTCATCTCTTTTTGATCCCAACCACGATCAAATTTTTCTTGAGTTATCATCCAATGCATTGATGCGGTTTGTGTTGTAGTAATTCGTTGTCTAATTAAATCTAAATAGTATTTATCTTTTTTAGTACCATTTTTACCATATTCTTGAGCATACCAACTGCCAAGATATGCCTCAGTAGCTTGCCATGATGCTCTTAGCCAATCACTTTCAGACATAACTTCGGGATTACCCGATGCATCTAATCTATCAAATGGCTTTTCGTTATCAATGCTAAACCCGATCTGTGGTGATACCATATAACTTTTATTATCGGGTTCGTACTTAGTGTATAAAGCATAGATATAATCGCCATTATGTTTAAGAACATGATAGCCAACGGGCATAATAGTCTCGCCTATATCATATGTTTTACCATTTGATTCATGAATCTTTTTTAATAGTTCTTGACGGTAAACCTCATCCCATTCAATCCATAAAGAATTAAATGGAGGAATACCTCGCTCCAACATATTAAAAAGTATTTCGGGTTTTGACATACTTGCTTGCACTGCATGTTCAATAAGGCTTTTGCTTAATACAAATTTTTGAGCAGTAACGATTTCAGTTTGTACGTTGCGCCTCATGCCCTCTGCATATTTACCGCCTTGCCATCCAAGTATATTTCTTTTGGCATCTCCAAGAGCTGTAATTAGTTCGTTTGCTAGAATTGGTTTTTCCATAATTATCTCCTTACGATAGACCTATATAATCTATATATGTAATGATAACTACATTGTCAATGGTGAATTATTCTTTTTTGGTTTTCCAAAAGTATTCGTCAGTATCGCCTAGCCTTGTGTTGTTACCGTTTTCAACTTGGTACTCAACTGTGCTAACTTTAAAATCGGGCATTTTAGGCTTCTCAGGAGTCAGGCTATTGTCATAAATTCTCATTCTATTGTTCGGATATAAACAATATTGTCCATTTTCTAACTGTAATAAATTAAATGATTTATGTTCTTCAGGTGTTTCACTGGTACTGTAGTCAATTACGTCAGGCTGATTATGGTAGTTATCCAATGTGCATATATATGTGCCTTTGACGATACCAAAATCTCTTGTCAAGACTTCAAAATCCATGCTTCCGATAAATTGTTTATGTATAGCTGTAACATTGTAATCCATACAATTCCAAAATTGCAGATTAGGTAAATTCATATCCAGTTTAGGCGTAACTGGTTTTGATACAAATGCAGATATTGGTAGCTTATCAAACATAGCTCCATATTCGGGTAAATAAGTTTCAAAGTAAAAAGCTCGACCCGCTATAGATTTAGCTGTAATCCATATACCCTTTACAAATTCACCATGTCCGTCTTGTAAATCTCTAAGATATTCTTTTCTAACCCAAATTTGTTCTGCTGGTAAATTACATATTAGCTCTGGCATTACATATTTTCTATATCAATACTGCTAACAGGAGAATAATGGGATCTGTCAGGAGTTTTTGATACTTTACCGTATAATTGTTCGGTTTCAGCTCTTGGATCATCTTCAAATTTTTCATTCATTTCTAGTTCTTCAGGTGTCATTTTACTGTTTCTTTTTTGCAAATCTTTAAAAACTTTTTTAATTTCAGCATTACCAGCTTGTCTTTCATAATTGCAATTTACGCAAAACTTAGCTTTTTCATAACGCCCTACTTTCATTTTGGCACCGCAGTTAATACATTTTTGCATCATCTTTCCCACCTGCTTTGAAGTAACTTTCATCTGGTACACACACCCAACAATGCCAATTCCAACCTCCATCAATAGAATACGAAGCTCCAGACCTGCCACAAACCGAACAATTATTCGGTCTTTCTTTCGTCTGCACAACTGGTTGCCAAGTTCTTCTTCTACTCTGTTCGCTCATTGTCATTAACCTCCCCATCTAAGTTACACGCTTCAATCAATGACATAGACTCAAGAAATAAAGGCGTTTCTTCACCGACCCACCCACCAACAACATTAAAATTGAAGTATTCCAATGCTTCTTCATGCGTCATGCCATCTCTTTCTACTAATAGTTTAATACATTTATGTGCGCTGTAAACAGCTAATGTCGGTTGCCCACATCTTGTAGCCACTCCGATAAACGCTCCTTCAAAACCGTCTGCCAATAACATTATACATTCTCCGTTGCTGTTGATGCTTCATATTCTCCTCTGCTCATGTCACCATCTGTAGTTCCAAGCCACTTACGACCACCTGACCTACTAAATGAATACTTCCCGATCCTGCCTTCTGCCAATAATTCCCGAACAATTCCATCAACCATTCTTTGTGTGCAGTTATCCAAAGTTCTTGGTGCGTCTGGATCTGCACTCATACGTTGCAAAATGGCATCAGCTCCCGATTGCTGTGTTAACGCTCTACCTTCCCGCTCACATGTGGCAATCCAAGCAAATAAAGCATCTTTCTTTATTTCCCGATTACTTCCAGAATGCAGTCTTGATATGTCTTCCGATTTGTCTTCCAGTAGTCCAGAATACATATCCCGAACAAAATGCCTTATGTCACGCCTTGCGGGACCATTTGACTTAACGACTGCGCCATCAAAGCATCTGTTTCTTTGATATTCTATACCTAAATCCTGACAACGCCTTCGACCAGTAGCCTCATCAACTTGCCATATGGCAAACGCACACCTCACACCATCAACTAATGCTGACGTACCTCTAATCATATTCCTTGCTTGTTCGGGAGATGCAACTGCCACATCATCTTTGATTTTTGTCATATGGTGACACATCATTACAGAAGCTCCAGTTTCTGTAGCCACTTGTGCTAGTAAACCAGTTAGTGCAGCTCCTGCTGCTGGATCAGAATTTACGTCTGCATGGACAAATGATGCTAATGGATCAAACACGATTAATTTTAAATTATTCATTTGTAAGATTTGTTCGTATATCTTCTCAAATTCAATGCTGGTCTTGTATCCGTCACTAGTTTCCTGAAGTATTGGAAATACACCACCAACATTAGGAAGAGATACAATCCTGATCTCATGTTCATAGTCAAAACGAGAATTGTTCGGGTCTAAACGCTCAATTCTCCTGTGCATTTCACCTTCATCATCCTCTGCTGTAAAGATAATTGTGTTACCAAACTCTGTAATATTATCCCCGAAAGCACTTGTCATGGGCTGACCACTAGACACCTTCATTGCTAAGTCTAGTGTCATCATACCTTTACCCGCATCTCCAGCGGCTGAAAATATGATTGGTACACCTAATGGTAATGTGTCTCCGATTAAAAACTTTTGTTCAGGAGCTTGACCCTGAAACCTTTTAATTAATAAACTTTCATCCAGTAAGTTAATTGTTTTCTTTACATGCTTTATCTTTGTATTAAGAAAGTTACCAATATCAAAGTTTTCTGCAATTGCATCCGCTGCATCCCATCTTTCAGGCTTACCCGCTGGCGGAGTTAACATCGTAACTGACCTAGCACCCGCATTCATAGCTAAATCTTGTATTAACTCAGCGACCTTTTTACCCGCTGTATCGTTGTCGGGCCAAATTGTTAACTCTTTGCCATGCAACGGTGAGAAATCAAATTGACTGGCTGACTTACGAGATAACATACCCGCTCCGCCCATAGTACATGTAGCTGTAAAACCTAGTTCATTAAGAGCATCAGCACACTTCTCGCCTTCTACCCATATAACTTTATCTGAAGCAGAAATGTTCGGTATATTATATAACGGTCTTACATCAGGCATCTTAGGATATGGATTATTACCAGTAAACTGACGAAACTCTTTCTTAGGTTTACCGTGATCATCCATGACGGGATTACCCGCACCATCTCTCATATTATATCGTCTGACTATACAAAGTATTTCTCCATCTGCATTTAGATACAAATGTTCGGAGTCAAATGGAGTGTTCATTGTTATCTGTTGACGCAAAGATGGATTAATAATTGGCGGAGGAGCTTCCTGATCCCTGACAAAACTTGGAGAATCGTCCAGATAGTTTCCGAACAATTCTTTGATTTCAGGTAATCTCATGCCACGACCTTCCATCAATATCTTTACGATACCACCAATACCTGACGCACCGTTAAAGTCCTGACCTTTCATAAAGTATGGTGATCTAGGATTTATATCTATTTTTAATGATTGACCAGGCTCTCCCGATAATGAACCAATAGAGAATTGATCCCCACGAATAACTCCGTTTGGATATGTGTTTCTAAGCTCACTTATTTGCACCTCTGGTGGCACTTTTTGACTAATTAGTTCTACTAATTCATGTGAGTTCATCTCACGATTTTTATTGCCAAGTCTTATTATAGTCATTATTATATCCTTACTTCGTTGGCTGAAGTTATAGGCGACATTTGTTTGTTTCTCTACCTTTCATGTCGCCTATTTTAACTCCAACATCTATCTTGAAACTCACACCATTTGCAGTCAAAGAAGTCTCTTGAGAATGCTACTCTAGGTAAAATTTCGTTTGCTTTTGTTGCTTCTAAAATATTCACAGCCTTATCACTAATCTCTTGCGCCAATACTTTATCAAAGGGAACAAGTTCATAATATATCTGACTTGTGTTCTTATTTAATACTGTAAATAAACATGGATGCTCTGTTAAGTTCATGTATGCCTGATACAAAGCTATCTGAGCTGCGTAAACTGGATTAGTTCTAGCTACGCCTTTCATCATAAATTCTCTAAACTTCTTATCATTGGCTGACTTATTCTCCCACAAACACGGATACCCCATGTCCACAGGACCTCCACATATTACACCATCTATATGACCTTTGATCTCCCCATCTGCGATAGAAAAACCAAATTGTTCGCCTTTCTTGTCTTCTGTACGCAAATCAAACTTAGCATTTTTTAACCATAGTGCAACATCATCTTCAATTTGATGACCAAACTGAAAGATTCTCAAGGTATTTGCACTGAAGTCACGACCCTCATCAGCCTCATAACCCATGTATCTATACTGTATTTTTCTAGAACATGATTCGCCAAGAGATGAACCACCTAAGTAAGTTCGTTTAGTTCTTTTATCATTTTGATCGACTATGCTTTGATCTATAGCATCTGATATTAATTGTGTTATTTCTTTAGAAGGGAGCATCGCCACCTCCCGACCATGATTTATCTGAGTATTGAAAGTGGATACGAGCAATATATTCTCCGTTGTAAAACTCGTCTACATTAGACGATAATTGTATGTTAGATATTATACCAACAACTTCGTCTTCTGACAAATCGCACAATTTTTTATCCCAACCTATTTCCGAACAAATCCGAGCAAACCTCTTTAATGGATGGTTATCTGACATTCGTCATCCTCCTGAATGTAAAAATGTAAATCAAATGTAGCTCCAAAATAATGAACAACTGCCTTACCACTGACTATGTTATCAAGTTCGCTACAAGTATCCATAATAGCATTATTTATATACTCCATAAGATCTTCTTTACCACAATCAAGATCTATAGGAACGAACATCTTGCCTTCCTTTTTACTTACAGGATGCTCAAAAAATAAAGTGTAATCAACTCTGATGCTTGCCATCTTTTGCCTCTATAGCTAGTGCTGCATATCCGATAACATCAATCATATTATCCTCTACCTTTGGATTCTGACTGTTTCTAATTTGTTTAATGCCTATCATTGCTCTATAGACATCATGTATATCAAGAGGCTCTTTTAATTTTTTTCTTAACAATATGTTCCATATTTCAGCTATGTATGTATGAGTTTCTGTAGCATCGCCATGAGTTTTAGCTCTAGGTCCGTTTATAATTAAATCTACTTTTTTTAGTGCTTCACTTCGGTGCATTTTTTTCTCCTATGATTATAATTCTTTTATCTATTTGATCTTTATTCCAAACATAATTCAACCAGCAAGCCGCTTTATATTTATTCCAACTAAAATCTATTGGCTTAACATCGACACCGTAACGTCTCAACATTTCCGATTGCTTTGGCGTTACAGCTTCATTTAACCATCTTTTACCTTTCTTAGCAGCATCACTGTCTTCAATCTTCCTTAGAAAGTCATCAGCAGATGCTATGGCTTGTTCCTTAGTTCCAACACTAACTACCCTTAACTTGCCTCCAGTACGCTTTACAATGGCTACAGATATGTCATCTAAGTGTGCAACCATACCAAAACCATTAAAACCACTCGCACTCATACAAACTCCATTATTAAACAAGTCAATCCATCTAAACGGTGATCTGTCCATGAGATCAACTTCAGTCATTACAAAGTCTTCTAATGCTTCTTTGCCTTCTGCGCCAAACTCATGCCCACAAATAGGACATTCACGAGAGGACAATGGCACTTCTGATTGACAATCTGGACATACTTTAACAGGTGCTTCTCCAGCTCTTTGAGCTTCAGCTCCTTCAAGATTTACGCCTTCATCTAATGATCCATGTGTAAGCACACTTGTTCCAAAGTCCAAAACCACACAATCCTTTTTAATGATGTCTGGATGTTCTTCTGGATCTATTGTTCGGAGTCCACGACCAATCATCTGTACCATTGTAGATTTGTATGAACATGGTCTTGTTAAAACAATACAACTAACAGGTGGAGCATCAAAGCCCTCTGTAAGCACAGCGACATTGACAACAACTTGTATATCTCCATGTTCCAAGTCATGTAGTATCTGTTTACGTTCTTCTGACGGAGTTTCTCCAGTAACTAATTCGGCTCTAACATTTGATCTACGATACTCATCACATACATCTTGTGCATGAACAACTGTAGAACAAAAAACAACTGTCTTTCTGTCTCCCGCTTTGTCTTTCCATTCATCTACAATCTTCTCATTGATGGCTCTCTTGTTCATAATTCGTTCAACTTCGCCCATGTCAAAGTCTGACACAGTTCTGCGAACATTTTGCAAATCATCTGTAACACCTACATCAATAACAAATGTTTTAGGCGGTACAAGAAAACCCTCACGAATAAGTGTTCCTATCTCAATTTGATGCGAACAATTATTGAATACAGTCTTTAAACCTTTTTTGTCTCCACGATTAGGAGTCGCTGTAAAGCCAACTATCTCTACAGAATTGTTCGCTTCTTTGACCCTGTTAATAATTCTTTGATATGTATCTGCTATTGCATGATGACTTTCATCAATCACAACCATGTCAACAGGCTTCATGTTATCCAAATTGTTCGGTCTTGAAAGCGTCTGCACCATACTAAATATGGCTTCTCCAGACCAATCTTTCTCTGATCCGTCAACTATACTTGTGGATATATTTGGATTAACACGGGAAAATTTATGTGCATTCTGTCGTACAAGCTCATCTCTGTGCTGTATGACTAATACTCTATCGCCTTTTTTATATTTCTTGCCTACTAATGCAGACAACATAATAGTTTTACCCGCTCCCGTTGGAGCAACAACGATAGTGTTTTTGTGTTTATCAAGAGCTTTTGATGCGTCATCAACGGCTACTTGTTGATATGGTCTAAGTATCATAATTCCCTCATTGCTAGATGATGAAAGGGTAGCTTTACGGCACTCGTGCTACCCAAACGAGTTCTAGCAGACGAAGGTCAGTCTTGCCGCTAGATTCGCAGAAACCTATTTATTTGCCCAAGATGGAGTTACACCATTTTGAGGCTGTTGCACTTGTGGTTGAGCTTGCACAGTCGGTTGCATAGGTGCTGACGTATTACCGCTACCTATATAACCATCTTGATTTAAAGTTACAGGTGCAAGCATTTTATTCTTGTCATCGTAACCGTTAGTGCCTTTCTCAACTGCAATCTTCATACAAATCTCCATGCCATTAATTGCCTCAAGGCTTGGTATTTGTCTAAGAGCATTAGCTTCGGGTGAAACATCATTTGGACTTAACCCTTTGGCACTATCAATAATACCTCTAAGAGTTCTAAGACCTATTTCCTTTGATACGGAAATACCATTTTGATTTTTCTTATCGCCATCAAAGAATATATTATGCCAAACTTTACGTTTGTCAAACTCACCACCTACAATGGTAAATTCACATTCAATCCATTTAGCTGAAGAATGTGCTGATTGCCTAAATATAGCATCTTGTGCTAAATCGGGAATCCTTACACCATCCAACTGTGGTTTGATATAAAGTATTGCACGAGCAATAGTTCCATGTGGAATTAAAGAAAAGTCATTACCCTCATCTGGGGTTATATTATTTAAGTCAAGCATTATTAGTTACTCCTTCGTTGCTAGACGTTGGTTGTTTGGCTGGATCAACAAATGTAAGCTCTCTTTCTGATTGCTTTTGTCCGCCACTCATTTTAGTCAGAAGTTTACCTAAATGTGGCTCTTCCAATACATCGAGTTTGCCCGATCTATCTTTTGCTGGATAACCCCACTCATTTAAAGTCTGACATACAAAAGCACGGTATGTGCCTGTTGTTTCGTCACCTGTCATAACTGCCATTGTGATAACTTCATCAACAATACCTGGCAGTTCACGACCTGTCTTTGCGCCTTCTATTTGTAGTTCAAATAGCTTGCGACCATAATCGTCAACTTTTTCGTCAAGAATACCAACAAAAATAACATTCTTTTCACGAATATGTTGTAAATGCGTTAGCCATGACATCATTTCACGACCTTGCATACCATAAACAGCACGAGTGTCTATTGTACCGTTTCTAGTTCTATTTTCGGGTTGACCCATGCAATGCTGAAAACATAATCTACCAGCAACAGTAATACTGTCAATAAATATAGTATCATATTTCTTCATCATTTCAGAGGGATCACCATATTGTTGCACTACATAATCATAATGCACTTGGCTATAAGATTGATCGTCAGTCAAAGATGGATTACCACCACCTAAAAAACATGCAAAGTCACGACATTCAGCCCATGTCTTAGGTCGGATAACGTCTATGGGCCACCCTTCGATAGCCGCATCACCTGCCTCTAAGTCCATGAACAATGTAGTATCTGCATCTAAAGTCCGAGCAAGAGTGGTTTTACCCACTCCACTCTGACCACACACAACAATCTTATGACCTTTTTTCTCAGCCATACGTTGTTCGGCTGTAATTATATTCAATGCCATTATTCTACCTCCTCAAGTTCGTAGGTTGTTGATGCTATCTCGACAGTTCTATGTGGCTCAAGGAGAGCTTTTATAGCTGGTGGAGCGTTGTTATATTTACGCTCCTCAATAGTAACACTTACCTTACCATAATGTCTTGCATCTTCTGCATCCATTTGAGTATCAAGTGTAGTCATAAGACCAGCTTGATCCCAAGAAACTTTCTTCTTAACATTAATTTTCATTTGTAAATTACTGTTAGGAGTATGGATTGTAACTGTACCAAAATTTTTATTCTGTCTCGCAAGTTCATTACGAGCATCATTATAATGTTTAGCATCTAAGACTTCATTGATTAAAGCCAATTCTTTCTTAGCTGTATCATATCTTTGTTTGAGTTCATTTCTGTGTTGGAATAAATTCTTAGTGTCCATTTCAAAGTAGCTCTGAAATGCGACATCTCGCTCTTTTGTCATAATTGACCTCCTTGTTAATAAGCTAGAACTTCATATATAGCACTAGTTACAATAAAGTCAATACTTGTTCTATCATTTTTTTTTGAAAGTTAATAAAATATCTATATTATGTATGGCAAGCATAAGTTTTTTCTTTAGCTTAAACTCAGGCGTAAGAACACCTTTAGCGTCTTCAACTATGAATCTAGATGATCCATCTTCTTCTATTAATAGATATGTAAAGTCAGCAATATAATTACATATTTTTTGACTATTTACATTTAATTCGTACTTAACTTGTCTGTCTAATTGATCAACCACACCAGCTCTTTCCATAGCTTTTAATTGACCCCAACGCTCTGCTTCCCATCTTGAATCAAACTTTAGACCCATTGCGACTGTTTTTTTTGCGAAATACTTGTTGGGTTTCCCAAATTTTCGGGTTATAATTCGTTTATTATTGTTATACATGGGAGTTATTGTAATGGCAGATCCAAAAAAATTCAAGTCCATTGGTATAGATACTGATACTTATTATAAATTAAAACGTATTTGCGATGATGAAAGACGTAATGTACGTCAACAAATATCTATATGGGTTGATAAAGATTATTCAAATAGATTTAAAGAAGAAGACAATGTTACTCGTTTAGGTTTAGGTACACTTAATAATTAAGCGACTTGTTCTTTTATACCTATGGCTTCCATTCTTTTAATTAAACGATTGGCACGGTTAGTGACTTGCTTATGCCATCTTGAATCTTCCATTTGCACGGCACATTCAAGCCAATCTTCATCAGCTATGGCGGCACAAAACTTTTTAAAACCAGATAAACGAGGACGACCCATATTGAACATCATGTTTGCACAGATTTTTTGTACTTCTTCTGGCAAATTATCAAAGTTATTAAATAATTTTTTGCACTCTGATATTGTTCCTTCAACATCCACTTTAAAGCATTTATTTACTCTTTCTTCTGATACTGGTGTTCCTACTGGCTTTTCATATTCTTCATCCCATTCAGTAACTAAATGACCTATACCAAATGTGGGCAAACCTAAATGATCTAAGTAAATTTCGTACTTACAACCTTCATCTTCTTTTAATTCTTCTCTTAATTCGTCTATATTCATGCTGTTTGATTCCTACTGGCTATTGCTTGCATTGATGGGCTTAGTCCTAAAGCTAACGCTGTACTTGGATCAGTAACGTCTATAGCTCCAATTCCTGTATTAGTTGATGCTGGTTGTATGTTCATTCCAGTTTGGTTAGGGCGAACATTTGTTCGGTTTTGGTCAACGCCTCTTTCTATATTTGACCTTAAATTTTGCAATTCTGAGGTTAATCCAGCGCTATCAGAGACAGCCGATAATTGTTTTGCACCTTCATTTACAGCTTCTTGCATCAATTGACCAGGTGCTTGTGCGCTAAATTGTGCCATTGCTTCAGTAAACATACCTAAGAACAACCTAGCTTTGCTAGGATCTTTTTGACCAGCAGCTTGAGCTTTATAATCATTCATAAATCTGTTAAAATAAGGTTTGTTTAATAAAAATTTACCTACAATGCTAAAGTTAGCTAATTTTCCTATGTTTTGAAAAGGTGCAGATGCAATGTTGGCGGCTATAAGATCACCGCCTTGAGCTTGTTTTGTTAAAGTATTTAACGCTCTACCAAATTGTTCTAATTGTAGACCCGTTTCTTCGCCAAATACAGAACGAAACTTACCATTTGCTCCACCTTCATTAAAACTTTTAGCAAAAGCCTTCATAGAAGACCCATCAATAAAAGCATCACCACCAAAATCTTTTAATACATTGTTCATATAAAAGTTTTGCATTTTAGCCAGGTCTTCTTGAGCTTTTGTTAATAATGCTGGATCTTTGCCTACAGCTCTATCAGCTCTATCTTTAAAAAACTTCATAACAGCTTCAACAGATTCAGCTTTAGCACTAGGTTTCGCCAATGTTTCTGATGCTATTAGTGGTGTTATACTTTCATTGTTCAATGCTTTTAAAGCAGAGTTGTTTTCAAACTGTGTTAGTTGTCTTTGAGCTATATTTACTTCTCGTAAAGCATCTACTAAATCTTTAGGCGCACCTTCATCAATTGCTTTTTTTACGGCTTCAGGAGTCATTTTTGAGTTAGATGTCATTCTTAATTGTTTAGCTAGTGCCTTTACTGCACCTGCCTGACTTCCAAATAAAGTATCAGCAGTCGCTCCTAAATTATCTATAGCTTGTGAAAACTTAACACCAGAGAAAGCCAAATCATCTGGAAGTCCACCAACAACTTTACCAGTGGCATCATCCATTGCTTCTCTTATCCAACTATTAGCTAACCTACCTCTTAATCTTTCAGCTCTTTTTATACCTAATCCAGCTTCTTGAGACACATCATCAGCGGATCGTTGTGTCATTCCTTTGATTGCATTTAAAGCACTTTGTAATGGTTTTGGATTTCCGTCTCTTATAAGTTTTTTAGCAAAATCAATATTAGGATCTTTACCTGCCATAATTAATTTATTTAATGATTTAACATTTATATGATCTCCAAATGTCTCAAATAAATCTGTTCCTTTAGCAAAGAAAGCTCTTGATTCATCTAAACTGTTAGCTGCGTCATCAAGTTTTGTTCTCATTTGTCCAGTTACAACTTGTTGAGTTCTATCAGTATAATTTGCTAATTCAGCTTTAAAATTTTTACTTGTTAATTTTGTATCTATTTCTGCTAATGCTTTTTGTAAAAATCTACCGCCATTTTTTGTTCCAGTAACTCTGGCTGCATCACCTATTGCACTTCTTAAATTATATAACTGAGAAAAACTTGTATATTCACCTAAACTATTAATACTATCTACTAATGCTTTAGCTACACCAGCTTTTGATGTTGATTTAGCCGCTCCAATATTAGCATCAAATATAGCCGCAGAAGATGTTTTTGCTTCTAATCTACTAGCTAATGATTTTAATGAGCCTGTGCTTAAAAAATTTGGGTCTTTGAGAGTGTCTGCTAAAACATCATCTATTCTACCAAACATTTGAGTATTTAAATCATCAAATGATTCAGATGATTTTTTTAAAATAGAAAATATTTCATCATTTAATTGAACATCTTTTGTAGTTGACTTTCCAAAAGCACCAACGATTCCATCTAATGTTTCTAATACACTTTTTTGAGCATCTTGAGTAACAGTATTTAATATTGCTCCTTCTTCTTGGACACCTTTTGATAATATTTGTCCAACTTCTTCTGCGGATGTTTCTCCAGCATCACCAGTTAAACTTTTAAAATAGTTAATATTTTTTAACATATTTTGATAGTTTTCTTGTTGCTTTTGAGTAGGTCCTATAACTTTTTCAATAATCTTTTCTTTTCTTGATATAATACCAGATGCTCCAATAGCCGCTAAACTTGGCTTTAATCCAGCGTCTTCATAACGACCTATGACGGGATTACCTTGAACATCTAGTAACATCTTATCCGTGCCATCTGCATTCTTAACAGGTTGTCCTAATTCATCTAATAACTTTAAAGGTTCTCCTGTAGGATCTTTTACTGGTACTTTTAATCCTATTGATTCTGCTGCCGCCTTTGCTTCTTGCGGTGGTAATTCTTTTAATCCATAAGTCATACCTTTAGCAGTTTTAAACAAAGCTCCTGCCACACCAAATGTCAGATCACCAACAAATCCTATAGCTGCTTCTGTTCCTATGTCTCCTGCAATTGAGGCTGCTGATTGTTTAGACACACCAGCTAAACCTTCTATTATTTCTTCAACACCTTGACCTGCTCCTGATCCTAAACCAGCACCAATTGCACCACCTAAAATAGTTCCAAGACCAGGCACAACTGAACCAAAAGCTGCTCCTTTAATTGCACCAGTAACACCACCGATAAGTTCTGGAGCTATACTGGCAAGATCAGCAAAGTCATATTTACTAAATCCTTCTTCATCTATTAATGTGTTTTGAGTTATTTCTTGACCTACCTTTGACGCTCCTTCAGGTGTAAGAGCTAATCTTCCACGATTATCACGCAGGTATTCGCCTTCTTCTATACCAAACTTTGCTAATATTAAGTCTTCTTCTTCGTTATTTTCTGCCATAGACAAAGCAGCTCTTAATGATCCACTACTTATACCAGTGCCAGTGTCAAACTTAGGAGCTTCTTCTACTGTTTCTTCTGTACTTGAAGTGTCTGTTTCTAAAGTCTTTTGTCTTATTAAACTTTCAATAGCGGCTTGTTCAGCTTCGTTAGGCTGATCGCCTTCTATTTCAACATCAAAAGATTCATTTGGTAATTCAATTGTTATTAAAGCCATAACTAATCCTTACTTTGTCTTCAAGCTATAAATCATTCTTCCGTTTTGACCCATTCTTACATTAAAAGCTCTGCCTGTTGTTCCAAACTTATATGTTTCTGTATTATTTGCATCTTCACCTAAAACACCCATAGCTTTTTTATATTGAGCTTCATTCATATAACTGTCTCTGTCTCTAAATGCTGTAAATACGTTTACAACTTGATCTTCACTTTTTTGAAAAATAGCATCTATTGCGGCTAATTTTTCATTAGCGGCTTGTGGATTTGTTAATACTGCAACTTCACCAAGTAATTTATTAACCATCTCAACATCTTTATTAGAAATACCATTCCCAGTTTCTTGTGTTAAAAATCTTTTATATTGAACTACTAATTGATCTCTTAATGTTTTAGATAAATCTGACCTAGACACACCTTTTTTCAAAGTAAAACCACCTTTACCATCAGATAAAACTTGATCTTTAAATAAAGTTTCAGGTTTTATGCCAAGGGCAACTCCTACATTTTTAATACTATCACTAACTATTTCAAATGCAGGGATTGTACCAGTTGATAATAATTGATTGTTAAGGGTTTGAATGTTTGACAACGAATTTCTAGCTTGTTTTATGTTTCCAAAAGCATTTTTAAATCTTCTTATATCTTCTGGAGCATTGTTAAAAATAGTTACGCTACTTCCTTCACCCGCATCTTTTTTAAAAGATTTACTATATGAAAGATTTCCTTGTCCATCAATAGGGCTAATTTTTAAAACTTTACCAGTTAATTCATTAGCTTTATTACCAGCTTTTATCATTGCTGCCCTAAGTTTAATTGTTTCAGTTAATTCTTTTTGCTCCATTTGATTTAAATGATCTTCTTTCTTTAAAAACCTATTCTCTGCTTTAGTTCTAAACTCTTTGCTTAATGCACTAAGAGCTAGTCGCTTTTCTTTAGCTAACGCTAGTTTAGTTTTTTCATCAGCTTGTGTCTGTTGCAGAGCAAACTTACCAGCAGCTATTTGACCAGCTCTAGCATCATCTTTAGCTTTCTGAAATGCTGGCATAGCAGCTTCACCAGCTTCACCAACAGATGTAAGTATGTTACTAAGGTTAAATCCTTTACCTGCTTTGTTTTGCATCAAGGACAATCCTAAAGACATAAGTGCCATCTTGTTATCTGGCTCACCTGATACATCTATACCTGTAGCTTTCTGAAAGTCAGCTTTGTAATCTTCTATAGTTTTGTTACCAGTTTCATCTGCTAAATCACCGAACAATTGTTTTTGTTCATCCATAGCTGATGTAAATAATGCTTGTAAACTTTCTTGATTTTTTTGAAATTTACTCTTAGGAGCATCCACAGGATCTGTAGCTCCTATTTCATCGCCTGTTATTTCTCCAGCTATTCCTCGTTCTTCTTCCGCTATTTGTTGATTTTCAAGTATTTTAGCTTCTAGCTCTGTTTTTTTATTAGCACCAGCTCCAGTAGATGATCCATCTAATCCTGCTAATTTATCTCCTAATGTTTGATTACTTTCTTGAGCTAAATCAATTTCACCTATTCCTGACAAAGAACCTTGAGGTCTAAAATCTCTCAATGATGTTAATTCACCTGATGCTGCTTTTTCATCTTCTATTTGATTAAGATCAGCCAATCTTTTTTTTATAATTTTTGGATTTATATTTGAATCAGGAGAAAATAATAAAGAATCTTTTTTATCACTTAATTGTTTTAAAAGTTTATCAGAAGTTGGTATAGCACTTTCTATTCCTAAATTACGAATTAGTTTAGGATCTAATTGATTAATTGGATTTGCTGGCTTAATAAGATCTGGAATTGTAATGTAACCAGGTTTATTTAATCCAGAAAAACCACTTGCAAATCTATCGTTAATAGCCATGCCTAAACCTTATGAGCTTTTTTGACCGCCACCAAAAGGTGCGATCTGTGACAATGTTGTGTAAGCACCTATACCTTGTAAGAATGGATTAGCAGAAGGTGTTGTTGCTTGCGTAAACGTAGATGGAATACTTGCACTTGGCATTCCTTGCAACAAGTTCTGACCTAATTGTAATCTTGTGTAAGGCTCTTGAGCTGTTTGCATTGCATTTTGTCTTTGTGCATCCAGTTGAGCCTGTTGTTGAGCTTGTCTCATTGCACCTAACTGACTTAACTGCGATACATCTGCTTGACCTAATGCTTGTTGCAAACGACCTATATCTGACGTTGTGCCAGCCAAGGTTCCAAATGCTTGCCCAAGACCGCCAGCTAGTCTTCCTGACTCTAGTTGAGCTTTTAAACCCGCTCCAGCGGCATCTTGTGATGCTTTTAACGATTGACCAAATCCAGAAGATAGCAATCTAGCTAACGTATCAGCTTTTGTGTCTTGTAAATTACGTTCTGTTTCTGCTCTTTGAACACCTTGTCTTGACCCACCAAATGCACCTGCTTGTACGGCTGCCGCATCTGCTCCAGCTTGTCTTAATCCAGCTTGTCTATCAAGCTGTGCCATTGTTCTATCAATAACTTGTTGTTGAAATGGATCTTGAAATTTAGATATATTTGCAGTTGTTTGTGCGACTAAAGGATCAGTAAATTTTTGTGACTGACCTGGCTGTAACATACCCAAGCCACTAGCCAATGCCTGTTGACCAGCTAAACCTTGCTGTGAAGCTCCTTCAATAAAAGGCTTGTAAGTGCCAGCCATTCCTTCGCCTAAGTTTATTGCATCTTTACGAAGTGTATCCATTCCAGCTATTTGATAATCTGGCAAACCTAAAGGAGAGTCTAGTAAACCTTTAGTAGTTTGTGTGTCACCATCAAATTCACCGAATCCCGTTTGCAACAATCTTTTTTGCAGACCTTCAAGAAAAGGAGGTAATCGTTGTATATTTTCATAGGTTTGAGTTGCCATTATGCTCTAGCCTCCAAGTTATCCATCATATTATAAGCTCTTTGAATACCTTTTCTTTGATTTCCATCACCTAATCCTTTAACCGCATCTTTTGTCAATACAAATTCACCTGCCATAAGCATAGCAGGTACATCATCTTTACGTCCAGAACCTTCGCTTGGGTCTATACCACCATTTCTACGAGGAAAACCCATAGGTCCTCCCATGTTAGCGTATGTTATACCACCAAGTCTGCCACCAGGTCCTCCGTATCCAAAAGGTCTTCTTTCAAATTCTGATCTCATGTCGCCTTCATCTTCACCACCAGCTAGTAATTGCATTAACAATCCAGCGGTTAATCCTTGTCCTAAACCTGAACTTAAAAACTTATTTGCAATAGTGTCATCACCAATACCTAAAGCATTCAAAAAGCTACCAGAATTACCACCACCTGTGGTTACACCTTTAATACCTTCGGAAGCCACATCAGTTGCTGTCTTGCTAAATAAAGCACTATCTGGAACTGCTTGATTACGAGCAAGTTCTTTTGACATATCTTTTCCAATTGTTCCAGCTTTAACAGCAGCTTGGTTTGTTGCGTTTGATCCAGCTTCTGCACCAGTTCCACCACCAAACATTGCACCTAATCCACCTGATAACAAACCAGCCATGAGAGCATCTTTGTTTTTACTACCACCAAGTTTACTGGCTAAAGCTCCTGTTACTGCTCTTGATATGAACGGATTGACAGCAGAAGCACCGAACAATTGTCCTATACCAGCTCCAACGCTAGGTCCAAAATATGCACTAAGTGCTACAGGAGCAATTTTTTTTAATAATTTACCTATACCCATTCTAACACATTACCTTATTTTAAATATTTGTTCAATCCTATATCTGTGCTAACGCACTTGTTGTTACTCTTGTCTTAGATAACTCTTGTATACTTGCTACAACATGTAGTCTATTTGCTGTTGCAGCTTGTACTTTCAATACTTCACCACTTTGTAAAACTAAGTCTCTTGTCAATAACTCAACAGTACCGTTTGCACCTACTGCCTTTACTTTAAACAAGCTAAATACGTCACTGCCATTTGTAATAGTTAGTGTTAACGTATCAGCATTACCGCTATCTTCTGAAACTATTATAGAATTTACAATAGAAGCATTAAAGTCTGCTCCACTAGGTGCAGTATATAAAACAGTAAGATCGGTTGAGGTTAAATCAACTTTTGCAT
>Ga0208149_1000072_pt1 | contig 38519 bp, 20 predicted proteins | sample DEB08_DNA_15_FD_184533 | JGI IMG/M metagenome (GOLD analysis project Ga0208149, IMG submission 184533) | Aqueous microbial communities from the Delaware River and Bay under freshwater to marine salinity gradient to study organic matter... | ecosystem: Environmental > Aquatic > Marine > Coastal ... | reverse complement strand
TTTAAGTATAATAATATAGAAGCAGTCCCAGTTTGGGAAAATGAAAAACCAGAAAATTTAGATCATTATCATTTTATTACTGATAATGATTATTTGCGTAAAGGATTTTGGGTAAAATAAATAAAAATAGGGATAGTAACCCCTCAAAAAGTTCTGATTTCACTAATCAGGAGCAAAATGGGCAATTCACCGGTTGATAGAAATACAAGTTACATGAAAGAAGTGTGGGGAACAACAAGTTTAACCACAGATTACTGGTCATTACCTAAAAAAACCGAAGATCCAGAAGAAAAAGTACTTCAGGAGATTATGCATGATGATTTAAAGAAAGGACAGAAGAATCTTCAGGAATAGAGTATAAATATAATTAAGAAAACTCTTTAACAATGACAATTCAGAGGATATCACGGGCATTTAAGGACATTAGTTTGTCTTTTGAGCCTCATCCTGTGACAAAAGACCTTCCGATTCTAAAAAATGAGAACGCAATTCGACGTTCCGTAAGAAATATAGTCGAAACTATCCCAACAGAGAGATTTTTTAACTCTCTGTTGGGATCTGATGTAAGAAGAAGTCTATTTGAATTCGTTGATTTTGGTACTGCCTCAGTCATTCAAGATCAAATTGAAGTAGCAATTACTAATTTTGAAGATAGAGTCGAAAATTTGATCGTTCAAGTAGATCCAATAACAGACAAAAATACATTTAATGTAACAGTCATATTTGATATTATTGGTCAAGAGTTTCCGACCCAAGAATATTCATTCCTCTTAGAGGCAACAAGATAATATGCCTTTTACAAAATATACAAATTTAGATTTTGATCAGATAAAGACCTCAATCAAAGATTATCTCCGTGCCAACTCTACATTCACGGATTTTGACTTTGAGGGGTCTAATTTCTCTGTTTTAATTGATACTTTAGCATATAATACGTACATTACTGCATTCAATTCGAATATGGTTGTGAATGAATCCTTTTTGGATTCTGCAACTCTTCGTAAAAATGTAGTTTCTCTGGCAGGTAATATTGGATATGTACCCCGTTCCAGAGTCTCCTCAAAGGCACAGATATCATTTAACGTAACAACTAACACAAACACTCCTACACTCACCATGAAGGCAGGTATAGTGTGCGTAGGAAGTGCGAATGATACTACATATACCTTTGCCATACCAGAGGATGTTACGGCAAACGTAGTAAATGGCACAGCATCATTTAATAATCTTAATGTTTATCAAGGAATATTTTTAACCAAACAATTCCAATATGATGGTTCTTTAGATCAAAAATTTGTTCTGAATAATTCTTTTGTTGATACATCGACACTTAAAGTGTACATTAAAAAAGCAGAGCAATCTGGACTTGGTATCGAATATTTCCTTTCAGAAAATATTTTTAATATAAACAAAAACTCTAGAATCTTCTTTCTCAATGAAGTTCAAGATGAAAAATATGAACTTAAATTTGGTGATGGAATAATTGGTAAAAAATTGGGTGATGTAATTGATTCTGATGGAACTATAATTACCGCCAACTATATTGTCACTGACGGTAAAGATGGCAATGGTGCTTCCAATTTCTCATTTTCTGGAACATTAGAGAATGCGACTGGTGTAATTATTGATCCAGGAAATGTTACGATTAATACGAATCAATCATCAATTAATGGTGGAGATATTGAATCAATAGATTCAATTAAGTATTATGCTCCAAGATTATATTCATCTCAGTATAGAGCTGTTACATCAAGAGACTATGAGGCAATTATAAAAAAAATATATCCAAATACTGAGTCTGTTTCTGTCGTTGGTGGTGAGGAAATGGATCCTCCTCAGTTTGGTACAGTTCAGATTAGTATTAAACCAAAAAATGGAAGTTTTGTATCAGACTTTAATAAAAGTGAAATTCTTTCAAAATTAAAGCAATTTTCAGTTTCTGGAATAAATCAAAAAATAGTTGATCTTAAGATTTTATATGTTGAACTTAATAGTTCCATATATTATAATTTTTCACAAACATCCAATCCAGAATCACTTAAAAGTTCTGTAATCAATTCTATTCAAAAATATTCAGAATCTAATGAATTAAATAGATTTGGAGGGAGATTTAAATACAGTAAAATACAACAAGTTATTGATAATACAGATACTTCTATTACATCAAATATCACAAAAGTTATTATTCGTAGAGATTTGCAGGTAGTAATAAACAAAACTTCTCAATATGAGTTATGTTTTGGAAACCGTTTTAATGTAAAACCTCAAGGATATAATATTAAATCTACAGGATTTAAAATCTTAGGAGAAGTTTCTACAGTTTATATTACAGATACTCCAAATATTCAATCTGGTGATAGTTCTATAACTAGTGCTACTCAGGCTGGAAATGTTTTTATTCAAAGACCGGCATCTTTAAATATAAAAACGGGAATTATTTCATTAATAAAATTTGATATTAATGGAAATGTTGTTGTTGTTTCTAAAAATGCAGGAACAGTTGATTATGAAAAGGGAGAAATTAATATTGAGACCATAACTATTACAGAAACCACAGTTCCTAATAATGTTATAGAGATACAAGCATTTCCAGAATCTAATGATGTTGTTGGACTTAGGGACTTATATGTATCACTAAACGTTTCTAGAAGTACAATAAATACTTTGAGAGATGTAATTGCTTCTGGAGATGAAATATCTGGGACTAGATTTGTCAATGATTTCTATACATCAAGTTATTCAAACGGAAATTTAATAAGAGAGTAATATGATACAAACTGGACTTCAATCTAAAATAAAAGTACAAGAACTTATTGAAAGTCAACTACCAAATTTCATCTTCGATGATAGTCCAAATGCGGTTGAATTTTTAAAGCAATATTATATTTCTCAAGAATATCAAGGTGGTCCAATTGATATCAGTGATAATATAGATGAATATTTAAAATTATCTAACTTAAATGATTCGATTATTTTTGATGATGCAACATTAACTGGAGCAATCAATAGTGAAGATAATGCAATTGAGGTTTCTAGTACCAAAGGATTTCCAAATAAGTATGGACTATTAAAAATTGATGATGAAATAATAACTTATACTGGAATTACAACGAATAGTTTTACTGGATGTATTCGTGGATTTAGTGGTGTAACAAATTATAATCAAGATTTGAATCGTGAAGAACTTGTATTTTCTACATCAACTGCTTCAGAACATTCTGACAAATCTTCTATTCAAAATTTAAGTACAATATTTTTAAAGGATTTTTATAAAAAATTAAAATTTACTTTTGCTCCAGGATTTGAAAATATTTCCTTAACAAAAGGTCTTGATGTCGGAAATTTTATAAGAAGAGTAAGAGATTTTTATAAATCCAAAGGAACTGAAGAATCTGTAAGAATTCTTTTTAAAGTTATTTTTGGTGAAGATGCTTCAGTAGTAAACTTAGAAAATTATCTAATTAAACCATCTTCTGCAAATTACTTAAAAAGAGAAATTGTTGTTGCAGAATCTATATCTGGAAACCCTTTAAATATAAAAGGACAAACTATATTTAAATCCACAGATTTAAATACTAATGCATCGATTTCTGAAATAGAACCTTTTTCGGCAAATGGTAAGACATATTATACATTACAAATTTATATTGGAAACAATTTAGAATCTTCTGTTCAAGGAAATTTTGCAATTACTCCAAATACAAAATTATTAGAAAGTGTATCTGTAGGATCATCCATTTTAAATGTAGATTCTACTTTAGATTTTCCTGAATTTGGAACTCTGACTTCAGGAAATAGTTTAATTAACTATACAGGAAAAACTATTAATCAATTTTTTGGATGTACTGGGGTTAATAATATTGATGCAACTTCCAATATAATATCTAGTGATACATATTTTTCTTATGAAGATGGAGATACTTCTAAAAAAGTTGAATTAATACTTCATGGAAAAATTGATAATATAATGCAGGAAAGTGATGAATTTATTGTCGGGGAAGGAGATAAATTTTCAATTAAAAATATTGGAGATAAAATTAATAATACTGGAAAAAATTGGAAAGAGATATTTGCAAATTCTTTTATATACAACACCACAACAAGATATGAAATTTTAGATAATAATAATATAACTCTATCATCTACTATTGACAGATCTAGTTTAAAGATTGGAGATGAAGTTGAAATTTTAGAAAGAAATAGTGAAATTTCGGCACATTCAATAAATCAATCATCTTACATTCAAACTATTGATGTTAATAATAATTCTTTAGGACTAAAAAATACTCCATCTTTAGATCAAAATAAAAAATATGATATAAGGAGAAAGTTAAATAAAGCAAACTCTTCTGGTTATAATTTCGAAAGTAGTTCATTATTATCTGATGTTATTAATTTATATACAGATAATGATGAATATGCATATGTTGCATCTAACTCATTTCCGTCTGAGATAAGATCAGATTTTAGAGATTTAAATAATAAAGTTATTAAAAATTATCGTTTTGATGTAGAATCTACTATTAAATCTACTAGTATTAATAGTATAAGTAATCTTTCAGATTTTGATGTTGATAAACAACTGTATTCTAGTATCACAGTAGATTCATTGCCTTTTATAACTGGTGATAGGATTCTTTATGAACCAGAATCTGAACCTTTAATTGGATTAAATGCTGGTTCTTATTATATTGAAAATATAGGAAATCAAAAATTTAAATTATATAAATCATTATCTTACATAGAGTCTGGTCTATGTGAAACTTTCTTTATACCTCTTTCCGGAGTTGGAAATGATAGATTCATTTTATTTTCACAAAGTGATGAAGTTTTTGGAATACAAAAACTTTTAAAAAAAATTCCTTTAGAAAAAAACATTAAAAATGGTTCTGGACAAAACACTTTACCCGGAAAAACTGGAATTTTAATAAACGGTGTTGAAATTAATAATTATAAGTCTGAAGATATAATTTATTATGGTCCAATTGAAGATGTAAATATTCTCTCATCTGGTGAAAATTATGATGTGATAAATCCACCGTTAATTGAAGTTTCTGTAGGATTAGGATCCACTGCAAAAATTAATCCTGTTGTAAGTGGTAGTTTCGAAAAAGTATACGTTGACTCTCAAAATTATAATATTGATCAAATAGTTTCTGTTGATATTACTGGTGGAAATGGTTCAGGAGCATCAATTGAACCTATATTAATTAAAAGATTCAGAGATGTTTCTTTTAATTCTAATGAACTTTCTCTTGGAGGTGGAGTTAATGTAGCAACAAATCAAATTTTGTTTCTTGAGGAACATAATTTTTTTAATGGGGAAGAAATTGTTTATGACCCATTAAATAATCCTCCTATAAAAATATCTGTAGGATCTACTTTTATAGATCTCCCTAGAAATTCATCTTATTTTGCTCAAGTTGATAATAATAAATCCATAACGTTATATAACTCACTTGAAGATCAGATATCAAAAGTGAATCCTGTGGGAATTTTTTCTGGTTCTTTCGGAGATCATAAGTTTAGTACATTATCATTAAAAAAACAAGTTGCATTTGTAAAAGTAATTGAAGGTGGAAGTAATTATACCAATAGAAAGTTGATTGTGAAATCATCTGGAATATCTACTATTAAAAATACTATTAATTTTAAAAATCATGGATTTAATGATGGAGAGATAATAGAATATTCTTATGATGATACTCAAATAAGTGGGATTACAACCAATAATCAATATAAAGTAATAAAAATTGATAATGATTCTTTTAGATTATCGAATGCTGGGATTGGTGGAACTATTACCTCAAATTATGAAAGAAAAAAATATGAATTATTAGAAAGTACTGGTACTGGTTATCAGTATTTTAAATATCCAGACATTTCAGTTTCAATTAAATATACTCCTGTAGGGGTTGGAAGTACCACTCAAGAATATAAGGAATTAATTACAACACCAGTAGTTAGAGGCAGTATTATAGATGCTTATGTTTATGAGTCTGGAACAGGTTACGGTTCAACCATATTAAACTTCAACAAGAAACCAATTATTTCCATAAAAAATGGTAATAATGCAGAAATAGTACCAAAAATTGTAAATGGAAAAATTATAGATGTTTCTATTAATTTTTCAGATAATGAATATTTTTCAGTCCCAGATTTAATTGTTTCTGGTGATGGATCTGGAGCAGAGTTGAGAGCAATAATAGATGAAGGAAAAATAACAGATGTAAAAATTCTTAGCACGGGAATCGGATATTCTTCAACTAATACAATAATTAAAGTTATTTCTGCAGGAAATGGTTTAATAATTGATCCAAATATAAGAAAATTAACTATTAATGATAATGAAGTTAGATTTAATGGAGGAGAGGTTTTATTAAAAGGTAAAGATAAAATACAATTTTCAGTATCAAAATATTTTAGTCAATTAAGATCTAGTTTTTTAGAAGATGGATCTTTATCAGGAATTATTGGATGGGCTTATGATGGTAATCCTATCTATGGACCTTTTGGATATTCAGATCCAAAAGATAAGTTTTCGGAAGTAAAACAATTAAAACCTGGATATAAAATTAAGGCATCAAATGTTGAAGATAGACCTTCAGGGTTTTTTAATGGATTTTTTGTAGAAGATTATGAGTTTAATAATAATGGAGATTTGGATGAATATAACGGTAGATATGAAGTAAATGATGAATTCCCAAATGGTGTGTATGCATATCATGCAACAAATAATACATTTCCTTATTTTATTGGCAATAAGTATAAATCAGAAATAATTTCAGATTTACACTTAGATCAATCATTTGACTTTAAAAATTCTAACTTATTGAGAAATACTTTTCCATATAGAGTATCTGAAAAAAATTCTAATTATGATTTCATTATTCAATCAAATGATATAATAGACCAAACTATAGAAGTATTATCTGCAACATCAGGTCCAATTGAATCTTTAGTAGTTGAAAATTCTGGTATCGATTATAAAGTTGGAGATGTAATTAATTTTGATGAAACAAATACTTCTGGAAGTGGTTTAAATGTAAATGTTTCCTCAATTAAAGGAAAAGATATAACTGAATTAAATACATCTTCATCTTCATATCCAAATTCCATCTTTACATGGGAGTCTTCGGAAAAAGTTAGAGTATCGATATTACCTATTCAAAATCTTTCAAATAATGATTATGTATTGGTATCTGGATTTTCAACAAACCTTTCAGAACTAAACGGATTTCATAAAATAGAAGTTCCTGAATATTCGCAGGGTAGATGTCTTTCTACTATAAATTCATCTGGTATTACCACAGAAATATATGTTTCTCCGATATCAATATCTAATGTATTATCTCTTGGTAGCAGTATTGGAATTGGAACAGAAACTTTAAAAGTTATTGGAATATTTGAGAATCAGGATATTATTAGAGTTAGAAGAGGATCTCCTGGAACTATACACAATGTTGGAAGTGCAGTGTCGTTTTTCCCAGATTCATTTTTAATTTCTAAATCTGTAGATAATTTTGAATCTTCTCTGAATGATAGAGTTTTCTTTAATCCTAAAGAATCTGTAGGAATTTCTACAATAAATGGTGTTGGATATAGCACATCATTTGTATTTGGTAATATAAGTATAACGAGAGAAATTCCATCGAAAGGTATCTTTATTGAAGATCATCCATTCAAAACAAATCAATCTATAATTTATACTCCCAATGGGACAAATATAATTGTTTCTACAGATGGATCCTCCACATTTAATCTACCATCAAATCTTTTTGTTGTAAGTAAAAATAGTAATGTAATTGGATTAAAAACATCTATTTCTAGTCCTGAATTATTTTTTCATACTAATGGAGATGATGATGATGAATACAAATTAGAATCCAATTTCGTTCAAATACTTGGAGATGTGGATAAGAATGTAGTGACTGTTTCTGTATCAACTTCCCACGAACTTCAAAACGGAGATACGATAACATTAGATGTTCAACCAAATCTTTCAGTGGGTATTGGAACTTCAACAGCAGTTCGTATTCTTTATAAATCAGAAATTGATAATATCGTAGTCAATCCAATTGGATTCAACTCCACAGGAATTAATACTACAACTAATGAAATTACAATTACCAATCATGAATTAGAAACTGGTGATAAAGTTCTTTATGAAGATAGTGGATATAATGAATATTTTGTTTATAAAGTTAATGACAATATTATTAAATTTTGCGAAACTTATTTCGACTCACAACAAAATCCTCCAACAGTGGTATCTTTTGCTTCTACAGGAGGTTCTTCACAAACAATATCATTAATTAATCCACAGTTACAACCAGTTAAAAATAATAATTTAGTATTTGATCTATCAGATTCTTCTTTATCTGGATATGAATTTAAACTTTATACTGATGAGAAATTTAATAATGAATTTGTTTCTACTGGATCCACAGATACTTTTAGTGTATCTGGAGTTGGAACAGTAGGAGTAACATCTACTGCATCATTAACATTAAACTATACTACACAAATTCCTGAAGAATTGTTCTATACTTTAGGGAAAGATGGAGAATTAGTTACTTCTGATATCGAAACTAAAAATTATTCTAGAATAAACTTTGTGAATAGTGATTATAACAATTCATATGTCATTAGTGAAATAGGAGAAACGACATTTAATATAAACCTACAAAAAAAACCTGAAAGAATTTCTTATTCATCGGAAGAATGTGATATTCTTGAGTACTCAACAACATCAACTTCACCATCCGGTCCAGTCAAAAATTTAAATATCTTATCTTCTGGATCAGGATATAAAAAATTTCCAGTCATTAAATCCACAAGTTCTTCTTTAGGTAAAAACTTAAAAGTAAATTTAAAATCAAGTAAAATTGGATCTATAAAGGAAACTAGAATTATTAATGATAATTTCATATATTCTTCCGATACAACTCTTAGACCTAAAGCAAATATATCCCCAACAATTAAAATAAAAAATTCGAAAACTATAGATAATATATCTGTAATAAATGGTGGAAATGGTTATATATCTGAACCGAATTTAATAATTGTAGATTCTATTAGTGGGAATGTAATAAATTCTGGATTTATTAAACCTATATTATTAGAATCCTCAATTTTTTCTACAGAAGTGGTTGTAAAACCAAAAGGAGTTCCAGATGGAAATGTAGAAATAATTTCTATTAATAATAGTAATGGCATTTCTATTGAAAAAGTAGAATCATCAAATTCTGGTATCTTTACATGTACTATATCTACACCAATAAATTTTGGATCATCTAACTTTACTTCTCAACCTTTTTCTATAGGAGATAGTGTTTTTGTAGAAGGAATTATAAAAAATAGTTCTGATGGTGATGGTTTTAATTCATCAGATTATGGATATAAATTTTTCAAAGTGAGTAATTACGATAATACTGGAGTTAATGATAGAGTAACAATTGATATTTCTGACATAACTACAAATACTGGAATTGCACAAACAGATCAATTTTTTACTTCTTCCATAATTAATAAAAATGATTATCCATTATTCGATTTTTCTCTAGAAGAATTAAACTTTTTTGTTGGTGAAAAATTATCTTCTAATGGAATAATTAGAGATTTAATTGTATCTGAAAGCAATAAAAATGACTTAAAAGTTAGTGGATTATATGAATTGTCAGTTGGAGAAATAATAGTAGGTGAGGATTCTGGTACTATTGCAACTATAGAATCTGTAAATTTAAATAATGCAATGTTTGATGTTAAATATTCTTATTTAAAAAATATTGGTTGGGATAATGATACTGGAAAACTAAGTGAAAATTTTCAAGTTATTGCTGATAACGACTATTATCAAAATTTATCTTATTCCATAAAAAGTCCAATAACATATAAAGATCAGCAGTCTCCAGTTGAAAATTTGGTTCATATAAGCGGTTTAAAAAACTTTGCTGATACTCAAATACAGAAAAATACTAGTGCAGGATTATCTACTTCTACCAATAATATTTCAATTACAAAAAATATTATTGATAAAAAATATTCTTATACTATTAATAATTTTGATAAAGTTTTAGACGTAGATGTTAATGATTCTAAATCAAAATTTTTAAAATTTAAAAATACGATACTCTCAGATTTTATTGAGTTAAAAAATACTTTAAATGTATTAAAAATTGACGATATTAGTAATCAATTTTTAAATTTTGTTGAACAAAATCAAGAATTTTTCACAATAGAACAATTAGAAAATGAAACATATTATAATTTCTTACTTAGAGTAACATCAGATAATGATACTAAAGTTCAATTAACAGATGTTACTATTTTGAGTAATGATAAAGGAACATTTATATCTGAGAATGAATCTATTACTACTTCGGGATCTACAAATTTAAATTTCGAAAATGATCTTTATGGAAGTTTTGATTTAGAGAATGATGAAATTTCTGAAAATGCCAAATTAGTATTTAAACCAAATGATCAGATTTCCTTAGATACAAAATATAATATAAAATTAATTAAAAAAACATTTGAAAATACTGGGAGCACTGGTATTCAAACAGATAGAGTATCTATTGGTTTTATAGATTTAATTGGTTCAGAAGTTATTGAAGGTTCTAGTGTTGGTATTGGAACTACTACAATTATATCTTTAAATTCTAATATTTTTGAATCTGTTTATATCAACTCCCAAGTTATTGACAAAGTTACAAATGAAATGGAATATGTTCGTTTATATATTGTTCATAATGGTGTAGATACATTCTTATCAGAGTATTATAGTGATACTTCATTAATATCAAGTTCATCTAGTGGGATAGGGACTTTTTATGCAAACTTGGATAGTGGAATTTTATCTGTATCACATGAAAATAATTCACCAAATTCTATTGAAATAAAATCAAGAATAGTTGGATTTGGTACAACATCATCTGGAATAGGAACTTATAGATTTGAAGCTGCTGGACAATTATTTGATGGTAGTGAAAGAAGTGCAATATATGATTCAAATTATACATCCACAGTTTCTGCAGCATCAACTACTATTAATACTATCGATAAAAATACTTTTAATACATCAAAATCTTTAGTTCAAGTAAGTATAGGTTCCACAAAAGCACTTCATCAAATAATTATTGCTCATAATGGAACTGATGTATATACTCAACAACTACCATTTCTTTCAGCATCCAATAATAATTCTCTAGATGATTTTTCTGGAATAGGAACTTTTGGTGGTGAGATATCTGGGGATAATGTTATCATTAAATTTTATCCAGATGTAGATAAGACGGGACAAATTGAAATTGAAGTATTAAATGAGAACTTATATACTGAATTAGATACTGTTAATGATTATTTAAATTTAAATTATGGATCTATAGTTGAAAAAGTTGACGAAAAAATTATAAAACTTATCAAATCAGATTTTATTTTAAAAAATAATGAAACACCTATTTTTTCGAAAGAATTTAATCCCAATTCTGTAGCATTAGCAGCAACTACAGGAATATTTACTATTAAAAATCACTTCTTTAGGACAGGTGAAGAATTAATTTACACCCCAAATTCAACATTTTTTGGAGTTGGATTTAGTTCGATCACCACTCCTAGTGGTGGTTTGCCTTCTACTGTTTATGCAATCAAATTAACTGAAGACACTTTTAAAATTGCAACGTCACTTACAGATGCACAAAGTGGTATTGGCACAACTTTCACTTCTATAGGAGTAGGAAATGCTCATAAATTTACTATGAAAGAAAGAAGTTCTAAGTGTATTATTACTATTGATGATTTAATTCAATATCCATTAGCATATACAAAAATAAAACATGATCTTATTGGAAATGTAGGAGGTCAAGTTGAATTGGATACCAACATTATATCATTGAGTGGAATATCAACAATAGTTCCTAATGATATATTGTTAGTAGATGATGAGTATATGAAAGTTGTTAATGTTGGATTTGGAACAACTAATTTAGGACCAATTACAAATAATGGAAATATAAACTTGGTAGAAGTTGATAGAGGATTTGTTGGATCTTCAGCATCAACTCATTTAGATTCTAGTACAGCAAGAGTTTATAAAGGATCATTTAATATTGTAGATAGCAAAATTTATTTTTCAGAACCTCTATTGGGGAATTCAGAAAATTTGAAATCAGAACTTAATTTATCTTCACCAAAATCATCATTTACTGGTAGGGTATTTTTGAAATCTAACTATTCAAGTAATAAAATTTATGATGATTTATCTGATGAATTTACAGGAATTGGTAGAACATTTTCATTGAGAGTGGGTGGTGCAAATACTACAGGAATTGGAACTATTGGTGGTAATGGATTAATTTTAGTTAATGATTCCTACCAATCACCAAAAACAGATAATAATCCAGATATATCCAATTATATTATTTCTGAAGATTTAGTTTCTGGAATATCTTCTATAACATTTTCTGGAATTTCAAATCCAAATAATCCTTTAGATTATATAACTTCAGATTATGATGCAAACTTAAATGAACTTCCTAGAGGTGGTATCATTGTTTCATATGGATCTAGTCCTGGACTTGGATTTGCTCCCCTTGTAGGTGCTTCAGTAACATCTGTTGTTGGTGCTGGAGGATCTATTGTATCTGTTGGATTTGGAACAACAGACAATCTTGGATCTGGATATAATGGATTAGTTTCAATTGGAATAAGTGTTTATGAAGAAGGGCATGTTGGAGATGTTGCTTCAATATCAGCATCCATTGGTGTTGGAGGAACTTTATCTTTCAACGTAGGATCTGGGGGAACTGGATACACAAATCCAAAAATATTTGTATCAGATCCATCTTACAAAAATTTGCCTATAGTTGGTGTCTTTAGATCTGGTATCGGTAATACGACTGAAGCAGGTTCCGGTTTATTAGTTGATGTTGAACTTGGAGGATCTACAGGAATAGGATCAACTTACTTTGAAGTAACTGATTTTAAATTCTCAAGATCTGGATTTAATTTTAAAAAAGGAGATATATTTAAACCTATTGGATTGGTCACAGATTCTAGTCTTTCTTCACCAATATCGGATTTTACTATCACAGTAGAAGATGTTTATACTGATAATTTTTCTGGTTGGGAATTTGGCGAACTTGACTTTTTAGATTCTATAAAACAACTTCAAGATGGTTCTAGAACTAGATTTCCAATATTTTATAATGGAGAACTCACCAGTTTTCAACCTGAGTCTGGTTCAGAAATTGAAAATAATATTTCCAATTTACTTATAATTTTTATAAATGGAATTCTGCAAGAACCTACAGTAAATTATCAATTCGAAGGAGGAACTTCACTTTTATTCACAGAAGCACCAAAACCAGAAGATGTAGTAGATATTTACTTCTATAAAGGAGTTGGTAATATTGATACAGAATTTGTAGACGTTACATCAACTCTAAAAATTGGTGATATTCTTCAAGTTAAAAGTAGCAATTTATATTCTGACATTTCAACTCAAGATGAGAGAACCATTTATAATATAAAATTTTCAGATAAACTAGAAACTGATAAGTATTCTGGTCTTGGGATTAATGAAGTAAAATTCAGACCAATTTCTTGGACAAAACAAAAAACAAGTAAAAAAATTAATGGACAATTTACTTATAAAACAAGAGATTCAATAGAACCTCTCATATTCCCAACATCCAGAATTATAAAGGATATATCAACAACTGATACTGAAATATTTGTTGATAATTCAGAGTTATTTGGTTATGAAACTGATACTCCTGGATTTAGTGATGATTCTCTTCCATTTAACGCTATAGTTATTAATGGAATTTCTACTGAAGTATCTGGATCAATTGAATCTATAACTGGATTTAGTAATATTAGTGGTTTTTCTGGAATTATAACTGGTATTACAACAACTACAGGAATAGGTGGAAATTCATTAGCACTTAAATTTGAAATTTATGATTCCAATTCCACACCTTTTTCGGGAATATCGACTGGATATCCTATTTACATTTACGATACTCAAATTGGAACCGGAGTAACATCAATTGATAGTTCTGATTCTGCAATTGTTGGTATTGGAACAACATTTTTAGATAATATTTACTATATTTCGGATTGGTCTAATATTGATAATATTGGAATTCTTACTTGTAACGTAAAATCAGACTCTAATATTATTGGAATTAACACTAACGGAAATATATTAAATCCTATAGGCAAATATTCATGGGGTAGATTATCTGGTGGAACAAGATCTTCAAATCCAATATCAATTGGAGTTACTGGAAAAATAGTATCCGGATTATCAACATACCCAACAATTCAAAGAAGAGGTATTGGTATTAGAAAAACTGGAGCACTTCCTAAGATTGTATTATAAATATATAAAAAACTATTAATATGGCCGCATTCGTAACAGATCAATTTAGAATATTGAATGCCAATTCCTTTGTAGAGTCTATAAATGATAATTCTTATTATGCTTTTTTAGGATTATCAAATCCAACTACTCCAAATCCTGGATTTGGAAGAACATCCGATTGGAATACTAGTATTAATAATAATCCAATCGATAATTTTCAATATCTGTCTCATTATAGAGATACTTCTTTGTTTGGAAAAAAAATAACTTCAGAAAATGTTAGAAGAGTTGTAAAAAGAGTTGATTGGATTTCGAACACTTCTTATGACATGTACAGACATGACTATAGTGAGTATACTGAAGCACCATCTTCTAAAGTTTTTAATTTATATAATTCCAATTATTATGTAATTACTGATGAATTTAAAGTTTACATATGTTTAGAGAATGGTACTTCAGGAAAAAATCCTACTAATGTTCCAAGATCTTTATTTAAACCAGTTGATACTAGTATTGAACCTCCTACAGTAGGATCTGATGGATATAGATGGAAATATCTTTTTACAATTTCTCCTTCGGATATCATTAAGTTTGACTCTACAGAATATTTTATTGTTCCCAATAATTGGGAAAATAGTTTAAATAATGAAATTGTAAGGATTAGAGATGGTGGAAATTCAGATATTCAAAATAATCAAATAAAGAAGGTATATATTGAGAGTGGTGGAAGTGGATATGTTGATACTACAGCATCTATTTTGGGTGATGGAAGTGGAGGAGAAGTTTCAATAACAACAACTAATGGAGAAATAACAAGTGTTGTAGTTACTTCTGGAGGTAAGGGATATACTTATGGAATTGTCAATTTAAATTCCAGTTCAGGAACAGGTGCAAAATTAATACCTATTATTCCACCTTCTAAAGGACATGGATATGACATTTACAAGGAATTAGGTACTGATAAAGTATTAATATACGCAAGATTTGATGATTCGACTAAAGACTTTCCTACAGATACTAAATTTTCTCAAGTTGGTATTATAAAAAATCCCGAAACATTTTCAGGAGTAGGAATTACTTTTACTGGAGGAAATTTTTCCTCTCTTTATTCTATTGGGATTACAACTTCAATAAGTATAAATGTTGGAGATAAGATAACTCAAAATCAAGGTAATGGATTAATTGCAGAAGGTTATGTTGCATCATTCGATACTGAAACTAAAATACTAAAATATTATCAAGATAGATCACTATCTTTTGGCAATAATGTAGATCAAAGCCAAACTTCTATTGCAAAAAATATTGTACCATTTAATTCTTCAAGTCAAATTAGTATTGATGGAAATTCAGCAACCGTTGACACCACTTTAAATAATACAAGCACTATAAATATTGGAAACAAATTAATTAATTTGGGAGTTGAGTTTACAAATGGTCTTGCAAATCCAGAGATAAATAAAAAGACGGGAGATATAATTTATATTGATAATCGACCTGAAGTCCAAAGAGACTCAAGACAAAAAGAAGACGTTAAAATTATTCTGGAATTCTAAAAAAGATGTCACAAAAAACAAACTTAAATATCAGTCCATATTATGATGATTTTGACAAAAATAAAGATTTTTATAAAGTCCTCTTTAATCCAGGAAAACCAGTTCAAACTAGAGAATTAACAACTCTTCAGTCTATTTTACAGAATCAAGTAGAGTCTTTAGCAAATTATAGTTTTAAAGAAGGATCGATGGTTCTTCCTGGTGCTCTTACTTATGATAACCAATTTTCTGCAGTAAAATTAAATGCAACAAATCTTGGAGTTGACATTTCAATTTACATTAATAATTTAATTGGAAAAACTATAACTGGATTAACATCAGGAGTTACTGCATCTGTCCAATTTGTTGCACTTACTTCAGATAGCGATATTGTAGAAAATTTAACAATATATGTAAAATATTTAAATTCCGGAACTGATTCGGTAACTTCAATATTTTTAGATGGAGAAAGTTTATTTGCAAATGATAATGTAATATATGGAAATACCACAATTCCTTCAGGAACTCCATTTGCTTCTTTAATATCATTAAACGCAACTTCCGTAGGATCTGCAATATCTATTGATAATGGAGTATATTTTTTAAGAGGTGTACTTGCTAATGTTAGAAAACAAACTATAATATTAGATTATTATACAAATACTCCATCATATAGAGTAGGATTTCAAGTAAATGAGTCTATAGTAGATGCAAAAGAAGATGAATCTTTATATGATAATGCAAAAGGATTTACAAATTTTGCAGCACCTGGTGCAGATAGATTTAAAATAGAATTACCATTAGTAAAAAAATTATTAGATGATACATCAGATTCTAATTTTGTTGAAATTTTTAGAGTCGTAAATGGAAAAGTAAAAATAATAGAAAATAAAAAAGATACTAGCAATACTTTAAGAGATTATCTTGCAGAAAGGACTTTTGATGAATCTGGACACTATTTAATAGATGATTTTAATATAAATTTAGTTGATTCTTTAAATAATAGAATTGATAGTGACGGTTTATACTTGGAAAATGAATTGACAGAACAAGGAAATGTTCCTTCTGATGATTTGATGTGTGTTCAAGTATCTCCAGGAAAAGCATATGTTGCTGGATATGATGTAGAATTATCATCTTCTTATGCAATTGATATTGATAAACCAAGAACTACCCAAACAGTGAACTCTCAAAAAATTCCATTCCAAATGGGAAATCTTTTAAGAGTTAATAATGTTGAGGGTGCTTTAAAAGAAAACGAAAAAATTAATCTAGTTTCAGAATTTAAAGCAGAATCTGGAATATCTACAATAGGACAAGCAAGAGTATATTCATTTAATTTAACAGATTCTGCATATTCCAATGAATCCACATCTTGGGATTTATATTTGTATGATGTTCAAACATATACAAATATAACTTTTAATAGATCTGTGACTGCTTCTGAAATTCCAACTTCTTCATACATACAAGGAAGAAGTAGTGGAGCAAGTGGATATGTTGTTTCTTCGGGTTCAACAACAAATTTTAATCTTAGTCAAACATCAGGAACTTTTTCTCAAGGTGAGCAATTATCTGTTAATGGAGTAGATTTTCCACTAACAGTTTCAGATTCTGTGGTTTATGGAATTAAAGATATTAAATCCGTTTCCCAGTCAGGGATTTCTGGATTTGCAAGTTTTTCTGCAAATTCAATTCTAGATACTAAAAATTTTTCCAATGGAATTAGCGAAGTTAATATAAGTTCTGGTACAGTCACAAGTCCAGGAAAATTATTTTCAGGAGTTAATATTGGAGATATTGTTCAAGTAATAGAGGGTGGAAATTTAAAATATAATAAAATTGATACAATTTCTTCAGATTTATCTTCATTTACAATATCCGGAATAACCACTGTTGCAGGAGTATTTGATGGTGGGTTAATAGGTAATGGGAATTATAATGCACAATTAAAAATTCCAGAATTAAAAAATAATGAAAATGCATTTCTTTATGCAAAACTTTTGGAGGATGATATTTCTTCAGTAAATCTCTCTAGTTCTGAATTAACAATATCACAACAAATAACAGGAGAAAGTATAGATGTTAGTGGAACACTAACTTTCAACTTATCAAGTATATCTGGAATTGATAATGCATCTTTCGAAGTTTTTGATCAAGAAAGGTATTCTGTACATTATGCCGATGGAGGAATTGGTACTATAACTTCGGATAGATTTTCAGTAGACTTTAATACTGATACAGTAACAATTATAGGGTTGTCAACTTCTCAGTCTAATGTTGTCGTAAATACAACTCTCAAGAAAAATAATATTCAAAGTAAAATTAAAGAATATCAAAAAAGTGCTGTTAAGATTGTAAATCTTTCAAGATTAGTAAGATCTGGAGCAGCCACTAGTGATTCTATAAATGATGGTCTTACATACAATCCGTATTATGGACTTAGAGTTCAAGACGATGAAATTTCTTTAGATGTTCCCGATGTATCTGAAGTGATAGCAGTTTATGAGTCAACAAATACATCAGATCCTGTATTGGATAAAATTGAATTTTCTTCAATCTCAAATGTAGATTCTAATGCAATAATTGGAGAAAAAATTATTGGATCTGATAGTGGGGCAGTTGCTAGAGTAGTTTTAAATTCTTCTTCTACACCTTCTGTTCCGGTAAATAATATTGGAATAGTTTACTTGAATGATGAAACTTTTTCTTTAGAGGAAGATGTTACTTTTTCCGATTCAAATATTGTTTCCAATATAAAAAAAATTACTGCCGGAAGTTATAAAAATATAACTGATATATTTTCATTGGATAAAGGACAAAAAAGTCAATATTATGATTACTCAAGAATAATTAGAAATAATAGATCTGTACCAGAAAGAAAACTTCTGATTGTTTATGATTATTATAAAGTCCCTTCTTCAGATAATGGTGACGTATTTACTGTATTAAGTTATGATTCTGATAGATTTTCTGATGATGTTCCTACGATAGGTACACAAAATGATAGAGCATCAGATGTTCTTGATTTTAGACCTAGAGTACAAAATTTTGATGTAAGTACTGCAACATCTTCCCCTTTTGCTTTTGAATCTAGGGTATTTAACTCCAATTCAATTAAATATAATTTAAAACCCAATGAATCATCTACAATTGGATATAGTTTTTATCTACCAAGAATTGATAAAGTATATCTTGATAAATTTGGAAATTTGATTGTAGATAAAGGAATTCCTTCAAAAGATCCGATTGCACCTCTTAATGGTGATGAAACTTTGATGGACTTAGCTGAGATAACACTTCCATCTTATTTGTACAATATTGAAGATGCTAATATTTCTATTTCAGATAATAGAAGATATACGATGAGAGATATTGGGGATTTAGAGGAAAGAATAGAAAGTGTTGAAAGATTAACTTCTCTTAGTCTTCTTGAAATAAACACAGAATCTTTAAGAATTGAAGATTCTGATGGAAATAATAGATTTAAATCTGGATTTTTTGTAGATGATTTCAATGATATTACTTTATCTGATGAAAATTTGACTAATGCAACAATTTCGGATGGTGTTCTAAGACCTAGAATTATATCAAATTCTTTACAATTAACACCTATTCCTGCAACAGAAATAGCAGAAGACAAACTAGATTTATCAGAAAACTTTGAATTATTAGATCCAAATGTTCAAAAAACTGGAAATGTAATTACACTTAAATACAATTCAGTTGGATGGATCGAACAAAAATTAGCAACTAGAGTGGAAAATGTAAATCCATTTAATGTAATTGAATATACTGGTAGTATTACATTATTACCTAGTTCTGATAATTGGACTAGAACAATTTCACTTCCTACATTAACATTCAATAGATTCTCTAGTTATCGTGGAAGATGGAGATATAGTTATTTTGAGTATCGACATTACAGAACAAACTATAGATATGGTTATTACAGATATAGGTATTATAGACCTTACTATTATTACTATAGAAGACCTTATTATTCGTATTATTCTTACTATCGTTACGGATCATATTACTATTATCCCTACGGTCGTTATAGGTATTATTCTAGATATAGACGTAGGTATCTATATTACTACCCCTTCTACAGACCAATTACTAGAAACATTATTGTTAGTTCAGTAGCTGAAAAGTATATTAGATCCAGAAATGTTTCTTTCTTTGGAGAATCTTTCAAACCATTCACGAGACACTATGCATTCTTTGATAGTCATAGTAATATTGACATAATTCCAAAATTAGTAGAAATTTCTAATAGTAATACTTTAGAATCATTTGGATCTCGAAGATCTTCATTTTCTGTAGGTGAAACTATTAATGTTTATTTTGCAAATAAAAAGATAGGTAGATTTAGACTTGCTTCCTCAAATCATAGATCTGGAATTTTTAATTCTCCCGATAAAATTTATACTAATAATCCATATTTTAGAGAAGAATCTATTCCTTCATCATATAGTCAATCATCAAAAACTATTAATATAGATTTGGTTTCATTATCTACAGAATCTCAAGGAAACTTTTTTGGATATCTTAAAACAGGTGCTAAAATAGTTGGTCAAAGTAGCAAAGCAATTGCTTATGTTAAAGATTTAAGACTAGTTTCTGATGTTGATGGAACATTATTTGGTTCATTCTTTATAAAAGATCCATATTCTATTATAGTACCAAATCTTAGAATTTCAACTGGTAAAAAGACTTTCAAACTTACAAGTTCCAAAAATAATACAATAGAAATTTCTGAAAGCAGTAGCAATTCTTTTGGTAATACAACATATACTGCTGAAGGAACAATTCAATCTAGAAGAACTTCTGTTACCGCAGTAAGAAGAGATCCTTTGGCTCAATCCTTTACTGTCGGTAAGGATATTCAAGCACCTAATTTTAATGGTCAAAATGATGATGATAATGGAGCATATCTAACTGCTGTTGATATATTTGTTGCAAATAAACCAACAGGAAATGAACCTCTAATTGTTGAAATAAGAACAGTTGAATTGGGAACTCCAACATTAACACTTTTAGGTGAACCTGTAACATTATATCCTGAAGATATTAATATATCTTCAAATGGTGAAATTGCAACAACAGTTACTTTCAATTATCCAATATTCTTAGCACCAGGAAAAGAATATGCTTTAGTTCTCCTTGCACCAACATCAGATAAGTATGAAGTATGGACTGCAAAGATTGGAGAAGATACTGTAAATCCTAATACTTCTGGATCTACTAGGTACACCAAGCAATTTGCAGTTGGTAGTTTGTTTAAATCTCAGAATGGTTCTATTTGGACTCCGGAACAAGAATCAGATCTGAAATTTAAACTTTATAAAGCACAGTTTACTTCCAATACTGGAATAGCATTCTTTGGAAATCCACCTTTGGGTGAATCTAATGATTATATTAAAATTTTAGAAACTAATGCCATAAACACATTTCCTAAGGCAGCAGTAATTGGAATTACTACTGTTCCCACAGGTAATTCATTAATTGATATTCTTTCACCAGGAAGAAAAATTTTTGGATCAATTGAAGGAAGTTCGGCAAACATTATTTCTACTGGATGTTCTGTTTCAGCAGTAACAATTGATAATGGAGGAGAAAATTATCAAGGTCAAACAGATGTTTCTACAAAACCAATTGTAGGTAATGGAAGTGGATTAAAACTTAATTTTAGTGTAAGTGGTGTTGGCACAATAAACTCAGTGACTATTACAGATCCAGGATTTGGATATGCTGTTGGTGATATAGTTTCAATAGATAATAGTGATGGTTCGTTTACTGGTGTTGGTGGTGTCATAACTATTTCTGAAATTGCTGGTATAGATACTTTATATGTTACAAATGTTCAAGGTGAATTGGGATCTGGAAAAGCATTTGAAGTTGGTATTGGATTAAGTTATGCTGATACAGAATCTACAATAGTTTCTTTAGGTTCTACAGTCATTACTAGATTAATAGAAGGAACAGGAGTAGAATCTGGCAATTATTTGCAGGTAAATCATTTCAACCATGGAATGTTTGCTAATAATAATAAATTAAAAATTTATGATGTTGAATCTGATGTCAGCCCTACAATTTTAACTGAAACTTTATTATCTACAAATACAACATCAATTCAAGTTGAAGATTCTTCAATATTTGAAACTTTTGAAGGTTTTGCGGTTGATGGAAGCAATTTGGGTTATGTTAAAATTGGTGATGAAATAATTTCTTATAATTCAGTCACTTCAAATCAGTTATCTATACAAAGTAGAGGAGTTGAAGGAGTTATCCAAGATCATGATATTAATTCTTCAATAAGTAAATATGAATTTGTTGGAATGTCATTAAGAAGAATTAATGGAGTAACATACGACATTTCTGATGTTATAATTTCTGCAGACCAATATTTTATTGAAATTGATAGATCTTCTAATGGATTGAATCGATCTTCTGATAGCACACTTCCACAAGTATCTTTTTCGAGTCAAATTCAAGGTGGTGGATCTCAAATAAGAGCAACTGAAAATCTTACATATAATAGATTAACTCCTAAATTTGATATAAATTCTCCAGGAAAAGAAACATCTGTAACTGGTGTTATTAGGACAACAACAGCTACTAGTATAGATGGATCAGAAACATCATTCGAATTACTAAATGAAGTCGAACCTATTTCTTTAGACGGAAATAATGAATTAAGTTCTTTTAGAATGATATGTTCTAGAGTAAATGAGTTAAATCAAAATGCATTTGATAATGTATCAGGAAGAAGATCATTTACTTCTGCTTTAACATTAAGTACTACTGATGAAAATCTTTCTCCAATCATTTTCTTAAATGATTCTACAGTAGAGTTTTCTTCTGACTTCTTAAATGCACCCGTAGATAATTTTGAATTAAGTTCTTTAGTTGGTTCTTCGCAAAATGACCCACATGCTGCAATTTATGTATCTAATGTAACAACTCTTTCTAAACCAGCATCTTCTTTAAAAGTCATTTTAACTGCATATAGACCTTTTTCCTCTGATATTAGAGTTCTTTATAATTTAGTGAGAGATGATTCTTCAGAAGTTCCGCAAGAATTTGAATTATTTCCTGGATTTGAAAATCTAAAGTCCTCTTCAGATGGAGATTTAGAAGTTATAGATCCTGTATTAAATAATGGAAGAGAAGATATTGAAGTTCCTGCAAGTTCAGATGGACAGTTTTTGCAATATGAATTCACTGCAAATGATCTTCCAGATTTTAGTGGATTTGCGATTAAAATTATCATGGCAGGAACAGATCAATCAAATGCCCCAATTATTAGAGATCTGAGAGCAATTGCAGTGAAATGAAAAAATTAGTAAAAGTTAAAGACCATCCTCATCTTTATAGAGATGAGGAAACTGGTTCTATTATAAATTGCGATACTATCAGTTATAATCAAAGAATTAACAGAATTAATTCTAAAGAAGCCCAAAAAAAAGAAATTGATGAAATGAAAAATGATATTCAGGAAATAAAAAATCTCCTGAAAGATTTTCTCAAAAAATAATATGATTTATTATTTAATATAAATATTTAAAGGAACATATGCTCATCTGAATAATGGCAGTATTTGTATCAAATATAGTAATTGAGCAAGGATTTGATTTTAATACTACTTTTGAGTTGGAAAATACATCAACAACTAACCCTTTAAATTTGTCAAACTATACAATTGAAGCTCAACTTAGAAAAACATATAGTAGTTCTACCGCAGTTGAATTTGCCTGTACGATTATACAACCTCCATCAGATGGAAAATTACAAATTTTATTAACTGATGTTGAAACTGCAAATTTAAAGGAGGGGAGATATGTATATGACATTAAAGCTACAAATTTTACTGGACAAATTTTAAAATTAATAGAAGGATCTGCACTGGTAAGACCAGGAGTAACTAGATAATGTCTACCATAAAGGCTAGAGTAGGTGGTCAAAATGTAGTTCGTGTTTTATCGAATGCATCTAGTCCTCCAACATTATTAATTAATTTAGATGATGTAAATTCATCTTTAAGGAATGAAGATGGATTAATTCTTGTTTGGGATCTTCCGACTCGGACTTTTATAATGACAAGTGTCATTGATTCTGCATCGTCTACAATTGGTGGAATTGCTTACTATACAAATACTACTGATAATATTTTAGGAGATTCTAATACAGGATCTGTTCAGATTGATGGTGGTGTTGGAATTGATAAAAATTTGACTGTTGGAGCAGGTCTATCAGTATTTTCTTCAGCAACTTTTAATAGTGGATTAGTTCAAGGAACTATTGAAAATACTTTAGGTAACCCAGACACTGGTGCTTTTCAGGTTGATGGTGGTGTTGGAATTAATAAAAATCTTACCGTTGGTGGTGGTTTTTATGTTCAAGGATCATCCGAATTTATAGGTGTTGCTACTTTTAGAGGTGGCACAATTAATATTGGTGATCAAGATACTGATGATATTAATGTTGGTGGTGAGTTTATATCAAATTTAACACCAAATGATGATAATTCTTATGATTTAGGTAGTGAAACAAAAAGATGGAGAAATGGATTTTTCTCAAATACTTTATTTGCAGATTCTTTATTCATATCTGGTATATCAACTTTTAATGGTTTTGTAGATATTAATGATAGTGTATTTGTATCTGGAATAACAAGTACCAATGATTTATTTGTATCCGGAACATCTACATTTTTAAATGGTTTAAGTAGTTTAAATGTTGTTGGTTTTGTATCCGTAACTGAAGGTCTTTATTATGATGCTGATGATTATGATGGACCAAATGGAGTTGCCTATTTTGATAATAGTGGAAAACTTGTTAGTGGACTTAGTACAGAATCTTCAGTTTCAACAAGTAACTATATACTAACAACACTAGAAATTGCAGGAATAGGAACTCCTGTATGGACAAGCACTATTGATGGAGGAGAATACTAGTGTCTAAACCAAATACAAAACAAGGATTAATTGATTATTGTTTAAGACAATTGGGTGCTCCTGTATTAGAAATTAATGTTGCTGATGAACAGATCGATGATCTGCTTGACGATACTATTCAATATTTTAACGAACGTCATTATGATGGTGTCGAAAAAATGTATTTGAAATATAAAGTTTCTCAGGACGATATTGATAGAGGTAGAGCAAGTGGAACTGATGGAGTTGGAATTGTAACAACAACCGGAACATCAACAATAGTAGGGACTGCAACTACATTTAATTTTTATGAGAATTCAAATTATATTCAAGTTCCAGATTCTGTGATAGGAATTGAAAAAATATTTAAATTTGATACTAGTACAATATCTGGAGGAATGTTTAGTATTAAATATCAACTGTTTTTAAATGATTTATATTATTTTAGTTCTGTTGATTTATTGACTTATTCAATGACAAAAAGATATCTAGAAGATATTGATTTTTTATTAACTACAGATAAGCAAGTAAGATTCAACAAAAGACAAGATAGACTATATTTGGATATAGATTGGAAAGCACAAAATAAAGATACATTTTTTGTTATAGATTGCTATAGAGCATTGGATCCAGAGTCTTTTACTCAAATATATAATGACTCATTTGTAAAAAAATATTTGACTGCACTTATAAAAAGACAATGGGGTCAAAATTTAATAAAATTTAATGGAGTTAGACTCCCTGGAGGAATTGAATTAAATGGAAGACAAATGTATGATGACGCTCAGAGAGATTTGGATGATATTAAACAAAGAATGTCATCAGAATATGAATTACCACCTTTAGATTTTATAGGATAATCATGGCATTAAATCCATTTTTTCTACAAGGTTCTTCTAATGAACAATACTTGATCCAAGATTTAATAAATGAACATTTAAAAATATATGGTATAGATGTTTATTATCTTCCCAGAAAGTTCTTGAGTTCCGATAATATTTTAAATGAGGTAGAAACATCAAAATTTGATGATAGTTTTATATTGGAGGCATATCTTGAAAATTATGAAGGATATTCTCCTGGTAGTGACATAATGACTAAATTTGGTTTAAGATTAAAAAATGAAATCAATTTAGTTATTTCGAAAGAAAGATTTGAAGAATTTATAACACCATTTCTTCAGACAAGGCAAAAAGGAATTGATGATAAAAACATTCAAGATTATGATATTGAATTAACATCTAGACCAAAAGAAGGAGATTTAATTTATTTTCCTTTGGGAGAAAGATTATTCGAAATAAAAAGAGTAGAATTTGAAAAACCTTTTTATCAATTAGGAAAAAATTATGTTTACGAATTGCAATGTGAACTTTATGAATATGAAAATGAAGATATTGATACATCAATTACAGAAATTGATGAAACTGTAAAAGATGAGGGATACATTACATCTTTAATATTAGGAGGAAATCAAACAAATGCCTCAGCAACTTCATCAATTGATGATGGTGTTGTAAGTAAAATTACAATAAATGATGACGGATCTTCATATTCTTCAATACCAACAATTAATATTTCAGGTTCACCAACTGGAGATCCTCAAGATAATGCAACTGCAGTTGCAATTACAACATCTATCGGTGGTGCAAAGTCTATAGAATCTATAGAAATTACATTTGGAGGACGTGGATATAATATTTCAAACCCTCCATTGATAACAATTACTGGAGGTGGAGGTGCAGGATCTGCAGCAACTTGTATAGTTACAAATGGTTCCATAAGTAAATTCACAATAACAAATAATGGTTCTGAATATTACTCTGAACCGACTGTCACTATTGCTGGTCCTTCAATTGGTCAAACTGCGATTGCAAAGGCAGTATTTAACTCATCTACCGGAAAAGTTACAGGAATCCAAATAATAAATGCTGGATTTGGATATACTCAAGCACCAGTAGTACAAATTTCTTCTGCTTCTACGATAAGTATTGGTGGAACATATCTTTATAGCGAAACTGTTACTGGTTCTCTTTCTGGAACAACTGCAGAAGTTAGAGATTATAATTTACGTACAGATTTGGATATTAATAATCCACCTGGTGATCTTAGAGTTGCAATTAATAATGGACAATTTTCTCCTGGAGAAATTATTGTTGGTTCAGCATCTTCTGCAAGATATATACTTAAATCATATGATAATAATAGTTATGAAGAATCATACGATAGAAATGAAGAATTTGAGACCGAAGCAGATAATATATTAGATTTTACTGAGAAAAATCCCTTTGGAGAATATTAATGTTAGGTACTTATTTTTATAATGAAATAATAAGAAAAACTATTATTGGTTTTGGAACACTGTTTAATAATATTTACATTAAACATTTAAATAAAGATGGGAGTGTTGCTGACGAAACCAAAGTAGGTTTGAGTTATGGACCAACACAAAAGTTTTTAGCAAAAATTCAACAACAGGCGGATCTTTCAAAACCTATTGCAATTACTCTACCGAGAATGTCATTTGAGATGACCGGGTTGCAATATGATCCTTCAAGAAAAACAGGAATTACTCAAACTTTCAGAACATGTGAAAAAGATGGAAGTGTAAAGAAAGTATATATGCCTGTTCCTTACAATATTTCTTTCGAATTGGGTATCTATGCAAAATTAAATGACGATGCTTTGCAAATTGTCGAACAAATCTTACCATTTTTTCAACCATCATTCAATATATCAATAGATTTAGTAGATTCTATTGGTGAGAAAAAAGATGTACCTATAGTTATGGATAATATTGATTTTCAGGATGATTATGAAGGGGATTTTTCTGTAAGAAGAGCATTAATTTATAGAATTAGATTTACTGCAAAGACTTACGTATTTGGTCCTATTGCCGATTCTTCCGATGGTCTTATTCGTAAGGTTCAAGTTGATTTGTATAGTGACACCAATACTAAAACTGCAAAACGTGAAGTTAGATACACAGTTACACCAGAGTCTATTCCACCAGGAAGTCCTGTTGAACCAGGTGATGATTTTGGATTTAATGAGAGTTGGGAATTTTTCTCAGATTCTAAAAATTATAGTCCTACCCAACAATCTGACATTTAATAGATATGAATAATAATTATGATTCAATCGATGAGGCTCTGAATATTGAGAGTGATATTGTCGAGTCAAAACCAATTAAAAAACCTGAGATTATAAAATCGAAGGATGATGATATAGAGAAAGATTATATCTATAGTCGAGCGAACCTCTACTCCCTCATAGAGAAGGGCCAGGAGGCAATTAACGGCATTATGGAGGTAGCAGGGGAAGGAGGCAGTCCAAGGGCATATGAGGTCGCAGGGCAGTTGATTAAGAGTGTTGCTGATACTACTGATAAGTTAATTGATTTACAAAAGAAACTAAAAGAAGTAGAGGACGAAACTAAGAAGACCACAAATAATGTTACTAATAATGCGGTGTTTGTTGGGTCTACATCAGAACTCCAAAAAATGCTCAAGCAAGGTTTTCTAAATAATAAAGAATAAACTACTTTTCATTGATGAAACAATGTAAGCAAGGATATTATTATTGTAATACAGACAAAAAATGCAAACGAATTCCATTGGGATATCGTGTGGCATCTAGTGGATATCTTCGTAAAGAAAATGGAGATGATCAAACTGATAGTGATAATGATAATGGAGAAACTACTAATGGAGATGGTGGTGGAATGAGTGAAGGATCTCTTTTTAATTGGTTCCAAGGATCCAAATCAAAAAGTAAAAAGGGTAAGAAAGGAAAACCTGGTTGGGTAAATGTTCTTACAGGTGGAACATGTGCAAGTGATGAACCTGGTGAAGGAGTGCCAAAGTGTGTATCTCGTTCTAAATATGACAGTATGACAAAAGCAGAAAGAAAATCTGCAGCAAGAAGAAAGAAGACAGCAGATTCGGGACAGCAAGAAAAATCTGGTGCCGAAAAACCAACTTATGTATCAACCGATAAACCAAAAAAGAAAATGAAAAAAGAAGAACTAGAGATTATTGAAGCAAATGATAAGAAAGGTAAGGGTAGTGGTAAAAAAGATGCCTGTTATAAGAAGGTCAAGAGTAGATATAGTGTTTGGCCCTCTGCATATGCTTCTGGAGCACTTGTAAAGTGTCGTAAGGTTGGTGCTGCTAACTGGGGAAATAAATCAGAATCAGTGGAGTTTTCCAATTGGAGAGATGATTTTCAAGCAACCGAATATGAGTTCATTGATATTATCAAAGCAGAACCTTTAGTTGCTGAGGCATCTTTTGAAATTAATCCCCAAAAACATAGAGAAGAAGTAAGAAAAAAAAAGATCAGAAATAGAACTGAAACTGGAGATGAAGGATCTAAGATTGCTAAACAAAAAGTGAAAGGTCCTAAATTGATGGGTGAGGATAAGTATTCCGATCTCAGTAAGAACGCAGCGAGAATGAGTCTGCTGAACAATCCAAGTCCTCGTTCGACTCCAGAAAAATCTGCTGCACAGAAAAAACTCCTTGAGAAAAAGCATGGTATGAAACTCGATGATCATCCTCAGTTTAAGAAAGAGGAAGTCGAAGAAGGATACCGTGTGGTTTCAACATCATTCAAGAGTGGTGATGGTAATCCTAATGATGATGTTACCATTAAAAAACAAAAGAGTGTTGTTAGTGGTGACAACTTAACTATGGATGGAGCAAAAAGATCTGCAAATAAAAGAAGACAAAAGTATGGTACAAGTGATGCTTTTCAGGTTCAGAAAACAAGACCTGCAAAGAAAAGACCTTCAAATGCTGCAAGTGAAGCAGAGGTGAAAGCAAAAATTGATAAAAAGGAGGAAAATCAGCAAAAATCAAGAGCACAAAAAAGTATTGACGGTATGAATCGTGAAGGAACCCCCTCTGGAAAAGTTGCTGCTGCAAGATTGAAGACTGATAAGAAGTTTAATAAAGAGGAAGTTGACAATAGACGAGCACCAAAAGAATTACTTGATAGATTGAATTCTAGAATGGTAGGATGGATGGCAGATGATGGTCCTAACGAACGAGCCTATGATGCCAAACAAAGACTGCTTAAAAAGGCATATGAAAAAAGGAAAAGAATGGAAGAGGAGATTGAAACTATCGACGAATCCGGAAAAAAGTGCTGGAAGGGTTACAAGAAAAAAGGAATCCAGAAACTCTTTGGAAAAACTTACAATCGTTGCGTAAAAGCAAATGAAGAAAAAGAAGAATCGAAAATTGGTGGTGGAAATCTTAAAACACTTACGAAAAAAGCAGTAAAGAGAATAGATTATGATGTCGATGGTGATGTAGATCCTAATGATAAAGTAGAAAAGAAGACTGGAGATTATGGAGAAGAACTGCCCACACCATTTGGAAAGTTCAAAACAAAAATTAAGAAAAAAGAGTTCTCTGATTGGAGAGATGAATTAGAAGAAGGTGCTGCCTGGACTAAAAAGTCTGGTAAAAATAAATCCGGAGGACTCAACGAAAAAGGACGCAAGTCTTATGAAAGAGAAAATCCTGGTTCTGACCTAAAAGCACCATCTAAAAAGAAAGGTAACAAAAGGAGAGCATCATTCTGTGCAAGAATGAAAGGTATGAAAAAGAAGTTAACTTCTGCTAAAACGGCAAGAGATCCAGATAGCAGAATCAATAAGTCCCTTAGAGCGTGGAACTGCTGATATGAAAAACTTTAAACAATTTCTCTCAGAAAGCATCACTATAAATGGTGATTTTAATGGAACTCTAAATGTAGGAGGTTCCGAACCACAACAACAGCAGGAAACTTATTCTGCAGATATTGTATGGGAAGGTAAGATGTATCGTTTGGAAGTAGAAGGCAAAATACTTTCGAAGAAAGAACTTGCAGAACAAATTCAAGGAGAATATCCCGGAGCAATGGTTCATAATGTTTATCCTGGTGAGGTAAATACTTCAAGAATTAAAAATTCTCAAAGGTATCAACCTGAAAGATTATCGTGGAGTGACTAATGGCACAGTGGAATAAGAATACACAAGACTTTCTAAATCAAGAGAGAAGTCTCTTTGAGGTTTATAATATTGCTGATCACTGGGGAAACCAGACTGACTGGAGGCCTCAGTTTTCTGACAATAACAGACTAAAGGTTGCTCCCTTCCAAACAGTTTTCTTCAATACTTTCCAGTATACTAAGGAGACTGATGTTTGGGATGAGAGTGTAGTTGGTGTTGGAACTGCTACTTATAATCCTGCTTCCAGTAATATAGTTATGGAAGTTGGTTCTACTGCTGGTAGTAAGGTTGTAAGACAGACTAAACAGGTAATGAGATACATTCCTGGTAGACCGGCAACTCTCGCATTTGCAGTTCGTCTAGATACACCACAAGTCGGTATTCGCAGAAGATTTGGATTGTTTAATGAGACTGATGGTGCTTACTTTGAGGATGATGGAGGCACATATTCTTATGTAATTCGCAGCAGTGCATCTGGTATCACTACAGAAACAAGAGTAACCAGAGACAACTGGAACGGTGAAAAGTTTGATGGTAATGGATATACTGGTGTAACTGCTGATGCTACAAAACAGCAGATGATTTCCATTAACTATGAATGGTATGGTGCAGGTGGTGTAAAATTTAATTGGTTAATGAAAAATGAGACTATTGTTAGCCATGAATTTGAAAACTCAAATGTCAATGATTTAGTTTGGTGTAGAAGTCCATTCCTTCCAATTCGTATGGAGATTGAGAATGTAACTGGTGTTGCTGGAACTCATTATCTCTATCAAGGTTCTAATTCTCTCATTCAGGAAGGAGAACCAGAAAAACTTGGTACTTTGTTGAGTATCTCAAATCCCATTATAGGGACAACGATGTCTTCCGCAAACACTTTCTATCCAGTTGTGAGTTTGCGTCTTAAAGCAGAAGAACTTCAGGCAGTTATGTTACTGAGGTCTCTACAAGTAGCAACAAACGATAACACGAATGTATATTGGAGACTTTTTCAGAATGCAACTTTGACTGGTGCGGATTGGGAAGACCATCCAGATGAGAACTCCTTTATGCAATATGATACTACAGCAACAGCAGTCACTGGAGGACAAGCACTTCTTTCAGGATTTACAATTTCTGGTGGTGCCTCTCTGGTTGATGTTGATGATAAAGGAGCATTACAACTTGGAAGATCTGGTATTGGAACAATCAGTGATACTTATACTCTTGCTGCTGCTTCTCCCAACACCAACAAAGATGCACTTGCGGTACTGAACTGGATTGAACAGAGGTAATTTTTTATGAGTGACGTATATCTTGGCAATCCATTATTAAAAAAAGCAAATACTGCGATTGAGTTTACAGAAGATCAAATTATTGAGTATCTAAAATGTAAACAAGATCCAATTTATTTTGCAAATAACTATATTAAAATTGTTTCTCTTGATGAAGGTTTAACACAGTTTCATCCATATCATTTTCAAGAGAAATTAATTCATAATTTTCACAATAACAGATTTAATATCTGTAAGATGCCTCGTCAAACAGGAAAAAGTACTACTGTAGTATCATATCTATTACATTATGCACTTTTTAATGATAGTGTAAACATTGGTATTCTGGCAAACAAGGCATCTACTGCTAGAGAACTGTTAGGGAGATTAGCAACTGCATTCGAAAATTTACCAAAATGGATGCAACAAGGTATCTTGGTATGGAACAAAGGAAACATCGAATTAGAAAATGGCAGTAAGATATTGGCAGCTTCTACATCTGCGAGTGCTGTCCGAGGCATGTCGTTCAATATCCTCTTTCTCGACGAATTCGCATTCGTCCCTAATCACGTCGCTGACTCCTTCTTTGCATCTGTTTATCCTACTATTACTTCTGGTAAAAACACAAAGGTAATTATTGTATCCACACCACACGGTATGAATCACTTCTACCGTATGTGGCATGATGCGGAAAGAAATAAAAACGAATATATTCCCACAGAGGTTCACTGGTCAGAAGTTCCTGGTAGGGATGTTGTTTGGAAAGAACAGACAATTGCAAATACATCAGAAGAACAGTTTCGTGTAGAGTTTCAGTGCGAGTTCTTGGGTTCTGTTAATACGCTCATCAATCCAGCAAAACTCAAAACTTTAGTATATGAAGACCCGATACAAAGAAATGCCGGATTAGATATCTATGAGAGGCCAATTCCGGAGCACAATTATCTAATCACGGTTGATGTTGCTCGTGGTCTTGGTAATGATTATTCCGCATTTATTGTCTTTGATATCACAGAGTTTCCTTATAAGGTAGTTGCAAAATATAGGAATAATGAAATCAAACCAATGTTATTTCCGAACATTATATTTGATGTAGCAAAAGGGTATAATTATTCTTGGTTATTGATAGAGGTTAATGATATTGGAGATCAGGTTGCTAGTATTCTTCAATATGATTTGGAATATGAAAATATTTTAATGGCAACTATGAGGGGTAGAAATGGACAGATAGTTGGAACAGGGTTCTCTGGCAAAAAAACTCAACTTGGAGTTCGCACAACTTCGGCAGTCAAAAAATTGGGTTGTTCAAATCTCAAAACTCTTGTAGAAGATGATAAATTACTTGCATCAGATTATGAAATTATATCAGAACTAACTACATTTTCTCAGAAAGGAAACTCTTTCGAAGCAGAAGAAGGATGTAATGATGACTTAGCAATGTGTCTTGTAATATTTTCTTGGTTAGTAGCACAAGAATATTTTAAAGAGATGACTGAGAATGATGTAAGAAAGAGAATATATGAAGAGCAAAAAAATCAGATTGATCAAGATATGGCCCCATTCGGATTTATTTCTGATGGATTAGATAATGGAGAAAGTTTTGTAGATAATTCTGGAGATAGATGGTATGCAGATGAATATGGCGACCGTTCATATATGTGGGATTATAGGTAATGTCCTTTGATGATGAGATTGAAGTAGAGCATCTATTATTTTTTGATCGTAAATGTAGAGTATGTAATAAAGTAAAAAATTTAATTGATGACTACTACCTCACAAGAAAAGATAGAAAAACATTAGCATCATCATATTCATATGAATGTAAGGAATGTACGGTTAAGAGAGTAAGAAGAGGCAGAAAGAGCACTTTGTTATGGGAATATCCTGATTGGTAGGTATTCACACATCGTTTCCCCATTAGAAATACCCCTTTTCCTAAATATTTTTAGGTAAATTGGATGCGAGGAAAAAACAAGATGCCACTAAATTTAGCATCTCCTGGTATTGTAGTAAGAGAAGTAGACTTAACTGTCGGTAGGGTTGATCCAACCTCCGGTGGCATCGGTGCGATTGTAGCACCTTTTGCACAAGGTCCTGTCGATCTTCCTACAGTAATCGGAAGCGAGAAAGACTTATTAGATGTCTTCGGAAAACCATACGGTACAGATAAGCACTATGAGCACTGGTTAGTTGCTTCTTCTTATCTGGCATATGGTGGAGCACTCAGTGTTGTAAGAGCAGATGATACTGGTCTTCAGAACGGGTTTGTTGGTACTGCCGCAAGCATCAAAATAAAAAGTCTTGAGCACTACGAAGAACTAGGATATGATGAAAATCCTATTACTAATGTAGTTGTTGCCGCCAGAAATCCCGGTTCTTGGGCAAATGGTTTAAGAGTTGGTATTATTGATTCCAAGGCAGATCAAATTCTTACACTTTCTGCAGCACCTGCAGGATTTGCTGTTGGAATGGGAGTTACTCAAGCAATTTCTTCAACACTTCCAGGAGCAGGAACTACTTCAGTTCTTGATGGATATTTAAAAGGTATCGTCACTCAGGTTGCTGGTGTAGATGCTTACGTAAAAGTTCTTGAGCATGTCTCTGCAGCAGGAACTGTAACTGAAGTTGATTACCAACCATCCGGTGTTTATGCATTCTCTGGAAGTGGAAGTATAGCAATTCACACTAGTGGACAAGCAGCATCATACGCGACTACTTCTGTTACTGCACAGGCAGATTGGTTCGATCAACAATCACTTACTTTAACTTCTTCATCGACTGTTAAGTGGAATCAACTTGCAGATCGTCCAGGAACTTCCGAGTATGCAGCAGCAAGAGGTTCTAGATTTGATGAAGTTCATGTTGTTGTAGTTGATGGTGATGGAGATATCACTGGAAACTCTGGAACAGTTCTTGAGAAGCATCTATCACTATCAAAAGCAAAAGATGCTGAATTTTCTCTTGGTTCTCCTTCATATTGGAGGAAATTCATTGCAAATGGTTCACCAAACCTTTTTGCGGGATCACAACCAGCAGGTATTGTGACTACTGGATTCGTTAGTGGTGGAACTGGATTTGATCCTGAAACTGATGTATCTTGGAATCAAAATGCAGAAGGTATTACTTTTGGAGCAATTGGTAATTCTAACAACACATTAGGTGGTGGTTGGAATTATGATGGAGCAGGTAATATAGAAAATGATGGTGCATTAAGTGCAGGTCTAAGTGGATTGGTTACTGGTTACAGATTATTTGAGAATACTGAAAAGTATAATGTAGATTTCATTCTTATGGGATCTGCCGGATATGCTAAAGAAGAGGCACAGGCACTTGCGAATAAGTGTATTGCAGTTGCCGAAGCAAGAAAGGATGCAGTTGCATTCATTTCACCATATAGAGGTGCTGCAATTACTGATACCAATGATGATAGGGCAGTAAACATCAATTCAGATGAGACGATTACTGATAATGTAATCAGTTTCTACTCACCCATTACATCATCAACTTATGGAATTTTTGATAGTGGTTATAAGTATATGTTTGATAGGTTTGCAAATACCTTCAGATATGTTCCACTAAATGGAGACATTGCTGGTCTTTGTGCCAGAAATGATGCAAACAACTTCCCCTGGTTCTCACCAGCAGGAACAAATCGTGGTGGAATTCTAAATGCAGTTAAACTTGCATATACTCCATCTAAAGCACAGAGAGATAGATTGTATTCGAATAGAGTCAATCCAGTAATCTTCTCACCTGGTTCCGGTATTGTTCTCTTTGGTGACAAGACTGGATTCGGTAAGTCATCGGCATTTGATCGTATTAACGTTCGTAGATTGTTCATCTATCTTGAAGATGCAATCTCTGCTGCTGCAAAAGATCAACTCTTTGAGTTTAATGATGAAATCACAAGAACTAACTTTGTGAATGTTGTCGAACCATTCCTTCGTGATGTTCAGGCAAAGAGGGGAATCTTTGACTTTGTAGTTGTTTGTGATGAGACAAATAACACTGCTGCCGTTATAGATAACAACGAGTTTGTAGCAGACATCTTTATCAAACCCGCAAGATCAATCAACTTCATCGGTCTTACGTTTGTTGCCACCAGAACTGGTGTTTCATTTGATGAAGTAATCGGTAACGTTTAATCTAGAGGTTTAAGAAACAATGACTCGTCAACAAGTAAATACTTTACCACTAAGAACTATTAGTGATTTTAAAAGTAAATTAAAAGGTGGTGGTGCAAGACCCAATCTATTCGAAGTGGAACTAACCTTCCCTTCAGGTGTTGGTGTTCAAGATGAAAATGAAGTTCTTGACAATGCTAGATTTTTAGTAAAAGCAGCAGCACTACCTTCATCAACAGTAGCACCAATTGATATTCCCTTTAGAGGAAGAATCCTGAAAATTGCAGGTGATAGAACATTCGAAACATGGACTATTACTGTAATGAATGATACTTCATTCAATATCAGATCTGCATTTGAGAAGTGGATGAACTATATTAATAAATTGGATAACGGAACTGGTGAAACAGATCCCGCACTTTATCAAGTGGATGCTAAGGTAAATCAATTAGATCGTACCGGAACAGTTCTTAGAAAATATGTTTTCAAGGATGTTTTCCCAACTAACATCTCCACAATTGATTTAAGTTATGAAACGACTGATACTATTCAGGAATTTACCGTAGAAATGCAAGTCCATTATTGGGAAGCATACAAAGGTAATGGACCATCAGCAGGTGGTGAAGATATCTCCTAAATAATAAAATAGTAGTCTAAGTTAGTTTATAATATGGCAAAACTTTTTGGTTTTTCTATTGATGATGCAGAAAAGAAATCCAAATCTGTAGTTTCCCCTGTCCCCGTGAATAACGAGGATGGGGTTGATAACTATATTAGTAGTGGATTTTATGGTTCATATGTAGATATTGAAGGTCAATATAGAACAGAATTTGATCTAATAAAAAGATACAGAGAGATGTCACTCCATCCAGAAGCGGATGGTGCTATCGAAGATGTTGTAAATGAAGCAATTGTGAGTGATCTTTATGATTCTCCAATTGAAATTGAATTATCTAATTTAAATGCTACAGATAATTTAAAGAAAGCAATTAGGCAAGAGTTTAAATATATTAAAGAAATTTTAGATTTTGATAAGAAATCGCACGAAATTTTTAGAAATTGGTATGTTGATGGAAGACTTTATTATCACAAGGTAATTGATCTTAAGAAACCTCAGGAAGGAATTAAAGAACTGAGGTATATTGACCCAATGAAGATGCGGTTTGTCCGTCAAGAAAAGAAAAAAGATAATAATATTATTGGTCCAAGTGTTCCAGGTCGTGACGAGCAAAAAAATGTTATTGCTCCAGAAATCGAAGAGTACTTTGTATATACACCAAAACCAAACTATCCAACAGGAAATTTAACTGGTGGTGGTGGAAATAAAGGAACTAAAATTGCAAAAGATGCAATTACATATTGCACTTCAGGTCTTGTAGATAGAAATAAAGGTTCTGTTCTTTCTTATCTTCATAAGGCAATCAAGGCACTTAATCAACTGAGAATGATTGAGGATTCTCTTGTCATTTATAGATTATCAAGAGCACCAGAACGTCGTATTTTTTATATTGATGTTGGCAATCTTCCTAAAGTAAAGGCAGAACAATATCTTCGTGATGTTATGAATCGTTATCGTAACAAACAAGTTTATGATGCGAACACCGGAGAAATTCGTGATGATCGTAAATTTATGAGTATGATGGAAGACTTCTGGCTTCCTCGTAGAGAAGGTGGTAGAGGAACTGAAATCACAACTCTTCCAGGTGGTCAAAACTTAGGAGAACTTGCTGATATTGAGTATTTCCAAAAGAAACTTTATAGAGCACTTGGAGTTCCAGAATCAAGAATTGCTTCCGATGGTGGATTTAATCTTGGTCGTTCTTCTGAAATTTTAAGAGACGAACTTAAATTTGCTAAGTTTGTTGGTCGTCTGAGAAAGAGATTTGCTCAGATGTTCAATGATATGTTGAAGACTCAACTCATTCTCAAAAATATTGTTTCAGTAGAAGACTGGGATAGAATTAGTGATCATATTCAATATGATTTCTTGTATGATAATCAGTTTGCAGAACTCAAAGAAACAGAAATGTTGAATGAGAGACTTGGTGTTCTTGCAACTATTGAACCTTATATTGGCAAGTATTATTCTCAGAAGTGGGTTCGCAGTAAAGTTCTTCGTCAGACTGATGGAGAAATGATTGAAATGGATGAGCAGATTGAACAAGAAATCAAAGATGGCATTATTCCAGATCCAAGTGCTGTTGATCCAATAACTGGAGAACCATTACCACAAGGAGGTGAACAGGGAATGATGGGTGATGTTCCGATGGAACCAGAAGTAGATGGTTCACCTACAGA
>Ga0208149_1000060_pt1 | contig 41157 bp, 44 predicted proteins | sample DEB08_DNA_15_FD_184533 | JGI IMG/M metagenome (GOLD analysis project Ga0208149, IMG submission 184533) | Aqueous microbial communities from the Delaware River and Bay under freshwater to marine salinity gradient to study organic matter... | ecosystem: Environmental > Aquatic > Marine > Coastal ... | reverse complement strand
ATGAAGTGGGTCAAAGAGCACGAAAAAGCAGGTAAACAATAACATCTCCATAATGATAACGATCACGGAGTTTAATCATGTCTAGAGCAACGATTCTAGATCCCCGTCCTGAAGAGGAAAACGCGGATCAAATCGAACAAAACGAAGTTAACGAGATTCAACAAGAAGCAGAAGTTGAGCAACCTCAGCCAGAAGAAACCAGCTTACCAGATAAGTACCAAGGTAAGTCTTTAGAAGAAGTTGTACAGATGCACCAAGAAGCTGAAAAGCTGCTAGGTCGTCAGTCTTCTGAAGTAGGCGAACTTCGTAAAGTGGTGGATGATTACATTGCTACTCAAACACCCTCAGCACCTCAACAGCAACACGTTGAGCCTGAAGACGATATTGACTACTTTACGGACCCTCAAGCAGCCGTCAATCGTGCTATTGAGAATCATCCTAAGATTAGAGAAGCACAGCAGTACACTGAGCAGTACAAAAAGCAGTCGTCACTTGCTACGCTTCAAGCCAAGCATCCAGACATGCAGACGATCCTTAGTGATCCTAAGTTTGCAGAATGGATCAAGGCATCTAAGATCAGGACTCAGTTGTTTGTAGCAGCTGACCAACAGTACGACGCTGACTCTGCTGATGAATTGTTTACACTCTGGAAAGAACGTAAAACAGTTGCACAGCAAACTGCCCAAGTTGAAAAACAGGCACGTAAGCAGACACTCAAGGCAGCTAATACAGGCAACGCACGAGGCACTGGAGAGGGTTCACGTAAGAAGGTATATCGCAGGTCCGACATTATTAAACTAATGAAAACAGACCCTGAGCGTTACCAAGCATTGTCAGACGAGATACTGACAGCATACGCGGAGGGTCGGGTCAAATAATCTAAAGGAGATTAATCATGGCTGGCGAAACTTCCGGAACTTACTTCACAGCAAATGCTGTGGTAGACAAAACAGCAGCAGGTACTTTCATTCCAGAAATTTGGAGTGACGAAATTATTGCTGCATACCAAAAGAACCTCAAGATGGCTCCTCTTGTCAAGCGCATTCAAATGTCTGGCAAGAAAGGCGATGTAATCCACATCCCTAAGCCTACTCGTGGTTCAGCTTCTGCTAAGGCGGAATCAACTGCGGTAACAATCCAAGCGAACCTTGAGTCAGAGTTGACTGTCAGTGTTGACCGTCACTTCGAGTACTCACGTCTTATCGAAGACATTGTAGAAGTACAGGCTCTCAACAGCCTCCGTCAGTTCTACACTGAAGATGCTGGCTACCAGCTTGCTCTTAAGGTAGACACTGATCTTATCAATGCTGCTACTGGCTTTGGTGATGGTACTCGTACTCAGACTCCAGCTAACACTGGTGCTAACTGGGTTAACAGCAACAGCTATTACTTCAATGCCGCTGCTGGCCTTGCTGCTTATGCTGTTGACACTGTAACTTCAGGTGACAACTTCACTGACCTTGGTTTCCGTGAAGCTATTAAGCTGATGGACGATGCTGACGTACCTATGGAAGGTCGTTGCCTCGTAGTCCCACCTGCAGTACGTAAGTCTCTGATGGGCATTGAGCGTTACGTGTCTTCTGACTTCGTTGGTGGTCGTGGTGTAGAGTCTGGCCTTATTGGTAACCTCTACGGCGTAGACATTTACGTTTCAAGCAACGCTCCAGTTGTAGAAGCAGCAGGTCAAAACAGTGCTTCTTCTGATGACACTCGTGGTTGCTTGTTCTTCCACTCTGACGCTCTTGTTATGGCAGAGCAAATGTCTGTCCGGTCACAGACACAGTACAAGCAGGAATACCTGTCAACACTGTTCACTTCGGACACTCTGTACGGCGTAGAAGTATACCGTCCAGAAGCTGGATTCATCCTCGCAGTTTGCGACGAGTAAGTCCACTAGGGGGTCAGCAATGGCCCCTTTTCCTTTCTCCTCCTTCTTCTCTGCAATAGGACTTTCCAATGTCGAACTACTCTAAGACTACAGACTTTGAAGCTAAGGACTCGTTACCTACAGGCGACTCAGGAAAGATTATCCGTGGCGCTGAATTTGAAACAGAGTTTGATGCAATCTCCACAGCTATTGCAACCAAAGCTGACACAGCAGGGCCTACGTTTACCGGAACCCTGACCTTTGAAACTATTTCTGACGGAACCATTGGTGTTACTGCATTCGTTGACGAAGACGATATGTCGTCCGACAGTGCAACTCTGGTTCCTACACAGCAGTCCGTAAAAGCGTACGTTGACTCACAAGTCACTGCACAAGACCTAGACTTCCAAGCTGACTCTGGTGGTGCGCTTAGTATTGACTTGGACTCTGAGACACTGACCTTCACAGGCGGCACTGGTGTTGATACGTCTGGCTCAGGTAATGCTGTTACCTTTGCTATTGACTCTACCGTTGCCACACTGACTGGCACTCAGACGCTGACTAACAAAACTCTCACGTCTCCTGACGTAAACACTCCTGACATTGATGGTGGTACTATTGACGGTACTGTCATTGGTGGCACTACTCCTGCCGCTGTCTCTGCTACTACTGTTTCTGCTACAGGCAACATTACTGTAGGCGGTACTGTAGATGGCCGTGACATAGCTACTGACGGCACTAAGCTAGACGGTATTGAGTCTGGTGCTACTGCTGACCAAACAGCCGCAGAGATTCGTACACTGGTTGAGTCCGCTACTGACTCTAACGTCTTTACCGATGCAGACCATACGAAACTTGATGGCATTGAAGCAGGCGCTACAGGCGACCAAACCAATGCTGAGATTAGAGCCGCAGTAGAAGCCGCTACGGACTCCAATGTATTCACTGATGCAGATCACAGTAAGCTAGACGGTATCGAAGCCTTAGCGGACGTAACGGACACAACTAACGTCACTGCCGCTGGTGCTGTCATGGACAGTGAGTTGACCAATGAGACTGCTGTTAAGTCTCTGGATCAAGGTGTTGCTACTACTGACACTCCAACCTTTGCAGGTCTTGCGACTTCTGCCAACGTAACCTTCGGCGACAACGACAAGGCTATCTTCGGTGCTGGCTCAGACCTACAGATTTATCACGATGGTGCTGTTTCTAGAATTTCTAGTAGTGGTACGCCTCTTAGAATTACAAACGGAGTTGATGCAATACAACTTCGAGCATCTACTTTGCAGTTGCAAGACAATAGTGGATATGACTACATAACCACGGCTGATAACGGCAACGGCGGTACTGTCCGACTATTTCATAATGCTTCAGAAGTACTAGAAACCACCTCTACAGGCATCGACGTAACGGGTACTGTGACGGCATCTAGTGGCGCATCAACGTTTAACTCTGACTCTTCTGCTAACACAGTTAATTTTGATGGCAGGTCGTCTGACAATATTTCGCAGTTAAATTTCAGGCCAAATGGTGGAGCGTCTAATTATTCACAAATACAAAGTCGGTCTACTGAACTGTTTGTTAAAACAATAGCAAACATTCCTATGAGTTTACACACTAATAATACAGAGCGATTAGGAATAGCTAATAATGGCGACATTAGTTTCTACGAAGACACTGGCACAACTGCAAAGTTAACGTGGTCGGCGGCTAATGAGTCTTTGGAAATTGATGGTCAAATTGGCATAACTAATTTTGATGCTTTGAAGCTGGGAACTGCTCATGGAGGCGGAGCAAGTATTGCTTATGCTGGTGATGGCAACTTAAAAGTAAACCCACGAAGTGGATTCAGCACTGTTTTTGAAAGCGGCAACGTCGGTATTGGTAGTTCGTCAGTAAGAGCAAAGCTAGATATTGTTTCGTCAACTTCGGCAACACCTACAGATTTTAATGCTTCGAGTATATTTATAGAGGAAACAGGCAACAATAAATATGCTGGGCTTACATTTCTTGGAGGCAATAACTTAGGAAACACAGGCACGGTAGCAAAGCTATTAGTTCAAAACACTAATACTGCTGGAGGCTTTGAGGGAGCAATGATGTTCTCTACAAGAAACTCTAGTAGTAGCATGGTTGAACGCATGCGTATCGACTCAAGCGGCAAGGTTGGAATCAACAGTCAAAGCCCAGTTGCTATTTTAGCTTGTGAAAACACTGGCTCCTTAACTATAGACTCTAATGATGGCGACCATACTGGCTTTGGTTTATTTGTAGGCAAGGAATCGTTTTCTGCAAATACAGTCAACACGGCAATAGGTTTCGGTAGACCATCAAGCGGTAGAAAATACGCGGCTATAGGCGTACAAACTTACAGCGACCCCGACCAAAATGGCTTAAATTTCTACGTTCAAGAAACCTCAGGTGGTGGTTCAGCGCAACTTAGTGAAGCGATGCGTATTACGTATCAGGGCAACGTGCTGGTTGGTAAGACTGGTACAAGTTTTTCAACCGCTGGTAGTCGATTAACGCCTGATGGTGGAGGTCAATTTATTGTCAACGAAGCCGCTTGTATAGAAGTCAATCGACTTTCTAACGATGGTATTCTAGTTGGGCTGTACAAAGACGGCTCAGCAGTCGGAGCAATAAGCACTTATGGTTCGGGCCTTGTAGTCGGAAATGCCAACTCGTCTGCTTACGCAAACATACGCTTTACAAACAATGAAGTATTCCCTTGTACAACAAGCGGTGGAAATAATGACGATGCCATCGACTTAGGTAAGAACAACTCTAGGTATCGTGATATTTATGCGGGCAACGGCACAATTAACACGTCTGACCGTAACGAAAAGCAAGACATTGAAGAGCTGTCAGATGCAGAACAACGTGTCGCTGTAGCGTGTAAAGGATTACTACGTAAGTTCCGCTGGAAGTCTTCAGTAGCAGACAAAGGTGACGACGCACGTATCCACTTCGGCATTATTGCTCAAGACTTACAAGCCGCATTTGAAGCAGAAGGCCTAGACGCTGGACGTTACGGAATGTTTATTAACTCAACTTGGACTGATGAAGAAACTGGTGAAGAGCGTTCACGAATGGGTGTGCGTTACTCTGAGCTACTTGCCTTCATCATTGCCGCTATTTAACTAGGAGAAAACTAATGGCTACATGGACTATAGCTAACCTTGAGCGTAACTTGGCAGACGGCGGTGTAACCGTTGCACACTGGCGTGTTACTGAATCTGAAACTGTTGGTACTGGCGACGACGCTGTTACCCACACTGCCTCTGCATACGGCACTGTAGGCTTTACACCTGACCCTGATGCTGATGATTTTGTTGCTTACGACAGTCTGACAGAAGAAGTAGTTATGGGCTGGGTACACGCAGAGGTAGACAAGGATGCTACTGAAGCGGCACTGACAGCTAACATTGAAGCGCAGAAGAACCCTGTGTCTGCTGATGGTATGCCGTGGTAATGCCTGAAATTGATGACAACACCAAGGTAGCTATACCGCTAAGGAACTTAATTGCTCTTGGTGCTGGCATCGTTATGGCTACTACTGCTTACGTAACGCTAGACACTCGTATTACTACGGTTGAACACAGCCAAGAAATACAGGACATGAACATACAGGAAAACTCTGCGTTTGTTCGTGAATGGCCTTTGGGTATGCGTGGTGCGTTACCAGATGATCTTATACAGAACGCTAAGATCATGGCTCTGGAAGAACGCAACGTAGAGATACACGAGTTACGCAGGCAGCTAAACAGACTAGAAGTAGAAATTGGTAAACTAGACGCTCAGGTAACTGTCGAGCAAAATAATAAGGAATAGTCATGTCAGACCTAGAGCAAGCTATATCGCGTTTAGAGTCACACGAGCGTGAGTGCAGCATTCGTTACCAAATGATCCAGATGCAACTGGACGCACACAACCAACGCTTTGACAAACTAGAGAAGATGATGACAGGAGGCTTTGCGTCTATTGCTGTTATCGTCACTGTGGCTATTGCTATTTTGGAGTTTGCTAGATGATTGAGTCGCTCATAGGGCCTGTTACAGGGCTTCTAGACAAGTTTGTGCAGGACAAGGACCAGAAGGCTAGGCTGGCCCATGAAGTTGCTACAATGGCTCAGAGACACGCTCAGGAGCTTGCTAAGGCACAGCTAGAGGTTAACAAAGTAGAAGCGGCACATAAGTCCTTGTTTGTCTCTGGTTGGAGACCTGCAGTAGGCTGGTGTTGTGTCTTGGGTATGATGGGTAACTTTATGGTTATACCGTTTACCAACTTTGTACTAGCTCTGTTGGCTATTGAAGTCACTATACCACTCATTGACCTAGAGACTATGATGCCTGTACTGATGGGTATGCTTGGTCTTGGTGCTATGCGCTCTTATGAAAAAACCAAAGGCGTGTCGAGGGAAAAGTAAATGGCAACTCCAAGATACGGTGACATTTTAGAGATAAACGGGCAGCTTGTTGAGTTTACTCCTGTTGGCTATGTGCCTGTAAAAGGCAGGGAAGGTATGCTTACTAAGCCTGCTCCTACTAAACAACCAGCACCCGCTCCGACTGGTCCTGTAGGTACGCCTAGTTCACCACCCAAGCAGATGCCGGGAAAGTCTGGGCCATTCGATCCTAATGCTCCAGTACCAACACCTGCTCCTGCTCCACAACAAACTGCACCTGTAGGTACGCCTAGCAGTGATCCTACAAAGACTCAGCCCGGTGAAACTGGACCGTTTGACCCTAACGCTGAACCACCAGCGCCTGCACCTGCTCCAGAGCCTGAAATAGAGCTTGCTCCACCTAAGCCTTTACCAGATACAAAAGATGCTGAACCTGCACCAGAACCAGAAGGCGTAACTACCTTTACATTTTTTAAAGGTGTTGAGTTAGGTGATGCAAATCCTGATTTTTTATACAAAAGAGGTGACGCAACACAAGTAACAGAATCTGAGCTACGTGAGTACTTCAATGACGAAGGCTCTAGAATGCTTCAGCAAGCCTTCGGTGACTTTGATAACTATCTTGCTTACATGACTGAGCGAGAGGGGTTAATTCAAGCTGGTGATTACGATGTTGGTAACTGGGATGAATACACCGGAGGACTAACTGAAGATGAGTTGATGATTCTTGAGGGCGAAGATCTTACTCAATACGGTGATGATGCTCAGTCTGACTACACAGAGTTGTATGGTCAGCAAATGCAGGAGCAATCATCTGCGTATGACCGTTGGGTTAACTCTGAAGCCAACCAAGCTCTTCTAGCTAAGTATGGCGTAGAAGGTACAATGTATAATAGCGATGGAGATAGTTTTAAATGGAACGGATCTGCCTACGTTAAAACTAATAAGATAGATGATAGTGTTAACATAGGAGACATTGCTAAATTAGGTTTTGCAATTGCTCTTAGTGTAGTAGCAACTCCTGCAATTGCTAGTGCAATAGCTCCCAATGCCGTTGCTGGTTCTGCTGCTGCACTATCTGCAAATGCTGCTGCCTCTTCCATTGTAAATGCAGCAACACAGTTGTTAACAACAGGACAAATAGATCCTGAAGGTGCTTTACGGGCTGCTGCAACTTCTTTCTTAAGCAACACAGCAATGAATTCTTTAAGAGAAAGTGAAGTATTTGGTCAAATTGGAGATGCTGTTAATAGCACTACAACAGATCAACTTGTAAGTGCTAACGGAGATGTTCTTGGTCAAGTTGTTAGAGACGCTGCCGGAAATATTATTGAGTCAACCGGAGTAGATTCTAGCGTTTGGTTTGCATTATCTTCTGAGACAGGAGCAATAATACAAGAAGGACAAACTATAGTTTCACAAATAGCTTCCGTTATGCCTGAAGTTCCTGACTGGTTATATGATGCTACTCAGGCAACGGTAAACGCCGTAGATTCTGTTTTTAATTCAACAAGAAGCGGTATAGGAGCTAGTGCTACTGGAAACTTAAACTTTGAACCGTCTGATGTTAGCTTTATAGATCAGTTACGCGAGGCAATCGAAAGAGAAGAAGATCCAGAAGTTAGAGAGTCTTTAGAGCAAGAGTTAAGTCGTTATGAAGAATTGCCAGAAGAAGACATACTTGCTGATACAACACAAGAAGCTACAGGTTTTGAAGACAGCGTTGTACGTGAATTGTTAGATGAATACATACAGCCTGTACTAGAATCTCTTGAAGACCAAGACTTAGAAACAGCAGGTATACAAACTGCAATAGGTACTTTAACAGAACAACAACAAGAAACACTGCAAGAGTTTGTTCGTCAAGGTGGTCAAATAGAAGAGTTAGATTCTAATCAACAACAGATTATTGAAGACCTTGGTGGTGTTAATGAAGTTGTAAGCGATCTTGCAGAGAACGTTAGTGGTCTAGAAGAAGGACTGCAACAAGCTGCGACAGAACGTGAAGACATAAGAGCCAGTCAAGAAGCAGGGTTTACTCAAGCAGAACAAGATCGTCAGCGTCTTATGGAAGCTATTGTTGAAGCACGTGGTCAGACTACAGAGCTTAGTCAAGAGATGCGTGACTTACTTGCACAATCAAATCAAACAATGCAAGAGATGTTTGAAGGTACTGGTGTTGACATTGATGAGTTACGTTCAGGACAGCTTAGTCAAGAAGAAGCTACTAATGCGCTACGTGAGTATACTCAACAAGAGTTTGGCGCTGTACGAGAAGAGCTTGCAGCTGGTTTAACAGAGGCTCAACAAGAACGCCAAGAGTTAATGGAAGCTTGGATTGCAGCTAATGGTAACATTGAAAACCTTAGCGAAGAAATGCGCGACAGATTTGAAGCTACAAATCAAACTGTAGAAGAACTTTTTGCTGGTACTAATGTTGATATTCAAGAACTACGTGATGGTCAAATATCACAAGCACAAGCTACTGACGCATTACGTGAATATACTGAGCAAGAGTTGGGCGTTGTTCGTGAAGAATTACAGGCTGGTTTAACAGAGGCTCAACAAGAACGATACGAGTTAGCTCAAGATTTAATTGAAGTAGGCGGTTTAGTTGAAAACTTAGATGCTGCTTCACAAGAACGTTTTGATGAACTTGATATAACAGTAGATAGTTTAGCTGAAGAATTTGGTGTTGATTTTGATCGTCTTGAGCAAGGTCTTTTAAGTGCAGAAGAAGCTACCGATGCTTTACAAGAATACGCTGAGGAAGAGTTTGGTGTTGTACGAGAAGAAATTGCAGGAGTAGAAAGCAGTCTTAGAGACGCTATTGAAGCAGCACAGCAGGGACAAACAAGAGAGTTAACAGAAGCAGAAGCACGGTTGTTATCAGAAATAACAGGTGTTGAAGCAGGTGTTTTGCAACAACTATCTACAGTTGAAGGTGGTCTAAATACAAGACTTAACGAGTTAGGTACTGATTTAGGTCAAGTACAAACACAACTAGAAACATCTATTGCAGGTGTTCGTGGTGAAGTACGTGACGTAGAAGCAAGTCTGCAAGACGCATTAGAAGCCCAAGCACAAGGACAAGCTAGGCAACTTACTGAAGCCGAAGCGCGATTGTTAGCTGAAATAACAGGCGGTGATGCAGAACTTCTTAGAGAAATATCTGCTCAAACTGGAGGTTTACAACAGCAGTTAAACACATTAGGTGTAGATATAACTGATGTAGAATCTCGTTTAGGACAACAGATAACAGGTCTTGAAGAACGTATTGATGCTAATACTGCACAACAGTTAGAAGAACTTACAGGACTTAGATCAGAGTTTTTAGCAACGTTGTCTGCTTCTGAAGCTGCTGCTATTGCACGTAATCAAGGGCTTAGTGATCAACTTACAGAGCAGATTACAGGCGTTAGAGGTGAAACTGCTGCTCAAATAGAAGGCATTAATGAACGTCTAACTGATCGAATTGACGCCTATGAGCAACAGACAGGCGAACAACTTGACATTGCTGCTGAAGAACGTGCTGCTCTTGGCGGTCAACTAGGCACGCTTACTTCAGATGTAGCGCGTGTTGCTGAGGATGTTATACGTGCTGGTGGTCGCATTGAGGAACTAGATGAAGCAAGTAGACAGCGTTATGAAGAGCTAGGTCTCAGTATTGATGAATTAAGTCTACGTGTTGGTGTTAACTTAAACGCTCTTAGTGAAGGCATGTTAACTCAAGATGCAGCATTACGAGAGCTTATTGAAGAAACAACACAGCAAACTGAGCAGTCACTAACAGAACGTCTTGAAGAAGCAGAGCAAGGATTTGCTACAAGTTTATCAGATACTGAAGCTAATTTGTTGTCACAAATCACAGGCGTAGAATCTGGTGTGCTACAACAACTTGCAGAAGTTGAAGGTGGTCTACAGTCTCAGTTTGGTGAGCAGTTTGATGTAGTACAACAACAAGTATCTGGTTTAGAAGAACAAGTAACAGGTCTTGGTGAAGGTATTACAGGCCTTGGTCAAGCATTAGGCGTAGGTTTGTTAGGTCTTGCATCGGCACAACCAACAGCGCAAGAGATTGCAGCAGCAATGCCACGACAGCCTGTAGAGTTTGATCCGTTCCTTAAAGGTCTTAGCCCATTCCAACCTTTAACACCTATAGCACTTGCTCCACAAAAACAAACAGACGCTTTGAGCGAACTTAATAAATTTATTGGCAGACAAACAGGAATGCTGGTATGACATATCTTAACCTTATGAACAGTGTACTACGCAGACTTCGTGAAGAGGAAACATCGTCTGTTACCAGTACAACCTACGTTAAAATGGTAGGTGACTTTATTAATGATGCTAAGACACTGGTAGGTCAGGCAGCTGATTGGTCTGCGTTGCGTGAGACTATAACAATATCTACTACTGCGTCAGACAATACATACTCGCTGACAGGTGGTGGTGACAATATTAAAGTTATGTCAATGCTCAACGATACTGAAAACTGTTTTATGGAGTATCAAACTAAAGACTGGTTTAACGAGCAATTGTACATTAGCAGTGCAGCAGAAGGCACACCACGGTACTACACGTACAACGGGTTGGACTCTAATGGCGACACACAGATCCTTGTAGGCCCAACACCAGACAGTGTGTACAGTATTCGTGTAGACACTGTTAAGCGACAAGCAGATTTGAGTGCTAACACTGATGAGTTGCTTATTCCTGCTATGCCAGTAATACACCTTGCTGTAGCGTTGTTGGCACGTGAACGTGGTGAGACAGGCGGTACGTCTACTGCTGAGTACTTTACTATTGCTAACCAGTACTTGTCTGACGCTATTGCTATTGACGCAGCAAAGCACCCTGAAGAGATGGTATTTAGGACTATCTGATATGGCTCAAGAACTTAAGAGTATTAATCTTGTAGCTCCGGCATTCAAAGGTGTTAACACCGAAGACTCGCCGTTGGCTCAAGATCCGTCGTTTGCAGAGATTGCAGACAACGCCGTGATTGACAAACGTGGTCGTATTGCTGCACGTAAGGGCCACACTGTTGTAACAACAAACAAGACTGTACTTGGTACTGATTCTTTGTACAGCATCAAAGAATATAGGGACGACGCAGGAAACACCAAGATATTCTCTGTTGGTAACAACAAGATTATCAGCGGCACAACTACACTAGTAGACGAGACTCCCGGTGGTTACTCAATTAGCGCTAACGACTGGAAGATTGTTAACTTTAATGACCATTTGTTTTTCTTTCAACGTGGTTATGAGCCTTTGGTTTACTCTAATCACGTAGGGTCTGTAGAAGCACTGTCAAGTCATCCTCATGCTACTGGCGTTGCTAGTACTATGTACGGTCATGAGGTGTTAGCGGCGTATGGCCGTTTGTGGACTGCGGACTTTAGTACTAACAAGTCCACTATCTATTGGTCTGATTTGTTAGACGGAGCAGCATGGTCAGGAGGCTCTAGCGGAAACATTGACGTGTCCAAGGTATGGCCTGACGGTTACGACGAGATTGTAGCTTTAGCAGCACACAACGGTCTGTTAATTATCTTTGGTAAGCACAGCATCATTGTGTACGACGGTGCTACTTCTCCTGCTTCTATGACTTTGTCAGATACCGTAGCAGGCATTGGTTGCGTCAACAGGGACACTGTGCAGTACACTGGTACAGACGTGTTGTTCTTGTCACACACGGGACTTAAGAGCTTTGGTAGAACAATACAAGAAAAGTCAATGCCTATCAGCAGCTTGTCCGGCAACATTACAAAAGATATTATTGCTGCACTGCAGAACGAGACACAGTTCTTTAGATCGGTATACAGCCCAGAAGAAGGATTCTACCTGTTAACCTTTACAGGTCAGGATGTAACGTATTGTTTCGATGTACGAGGTACGTTAGAGAATGGATCATACCGTGTGACTCGTTGGCCGTCAACTAAGTTTACATCGTACACACGATTAGAAGACGGTACGCTACACGTAGGTACAACTAACGGTATCAGTACGTATACAGGTTACAGCGATAACGGCAGTGGTTACAGATTTAAATACTACAGTCCAAGCTTGACATTTGGTGATAGTGCTAGAATTAAAATATTAAAGAAGCTAAAGCCTACACTGGTTGGTGCAAACAACTCAGTTGTATTTATGAAGTGGGCTTATGATTTTGATACAACATACGCAACAACAGAGTTTACGGTAGGTACGCAGATAACTGGGTTCTACGGTGAAAGTGAGTATACAACAGTAGAATTTACAGGTGGTCAGCTAACAAACCAGCGTAGCCTCAACACCACCGGATATGGAACAAGTGTGCAGGTAGGTCTAGAGTCAGAGATAGATGGCTCACCACTGTCACTTCAGGAGATTAACGTAATGGCTTTGATAGGTAAACTGCTATGAGTAATGGATTTTTTAGTGATATTTTTGGGAATATACAGGACATAGGTTCTGCTTTATCACCAGCAATTCCTGCCATTGCAGGTACATTGTTAACAGGTGAGGCTTATGACAGGCTAAGTGATGTTGGTCGTGAGGCTGAAGCGGCAGCAATGGGGCTTGCAGAGCGTGGTCTTGCTGGGTCACAGTTTAAACCGTTTACGGTGACTACTCCTACAGGTGCTATGTTTACTACACGTATGGGTGGTCAACCAACAATGCCAGTAACAAGTCCCGGTGGTTTTGCTCCTAGCCCAACAGCACCTCCATCAATGGCGTTACCTCCTTTAGGTGGCGTGGGTTCAGGCGTTATGTCAAGAGGCGATCAGTTACTTCAAGATTTGCCGCAAATGATGCAAACAGATCCTGCCTTAAAATCGCAATATGACAGCCTTCTTCAAAACGCTATAAGGTCTTATGACGCAAGTCCAATGATACCTCAAGGCGGAGCAAGATTTGCCGCAGAACAAGACGCAATGCAACAATTAAAACGCTCAATAATGAATCAAGAACGACTTACTCAGCAACAACCAACTACAGGCGGTCTTGAAGTAGGTATGACGTTATCACCTCAAGAGCAAGCTATGCAACAACAGTTGTTTGGCGGTGCAGGTGACTTCTTCGGTCAAGCACAGATGCCTACAGCAACACGTGAGCAGGCTATCTTTGAGCGTATGCGAGCAGCACAACGTCCTGAAGAGGAACGTCAACGTCTAGCACTTGAAGAGCGTTTAGCAGGGCAAGGTAGACTTGGTGTTAGCTCTGCTGCCTACGGTGGTGCTACTCCTGAAATGCTGGCTATGGCTACAGCGCAAGAAGAAGCCCGTAACAGAGCCATGCTAGGCGCTATGCAGCAGGCTCAGGCAGAGCAGGCACAACAAGCAGGACTAGGACAGCAGTTCCTTGGTGCAAGCTATCTACCGCAGGCACAGCTGTTAGCAGCAGCGCAACCAGCACAGCGCATGGCAGAGCTACAGCAACAAGCTCAGTTGTACGGTACAGGACTCTTTGGTGAGACTGCGTTGTCTGGTATTGAGTCTAGATTGTTGGCAGAGCAAGCACGTGCTAACTTACTAGGCGGCATAGGATCTAACATTCTTGCTGGTTTGTTTACACCGCAGGTTACTAAGTCCGGTACTGTTATTGATCCGGGCGGTTTTGGTAATATAGGTGAAATTATAGAAGGTGTTGGTAGCGGTCTTGGCGGATTGTTCGGTAACATATTTGGAAGGGATTAATCATGGCTAAGTTTTCACAAACATTCTTACAGGGTCTGTTACAGCCTTCTTATCAAGAGGGTTTGTTTACTGCTGCGCGTGGTATTGGTCAGGCTCCTGCTCTTCGTATGCAACAACAGCAGCAACAAGCAGAGCAACAACAACTTGCTGCTATGGACCCTACGCAAAGATTTAACTTTGCTATTGATAAGTTAAACAAAGCTGGTAAGTACGACGAAGCTGCTAGATTAACAGCTAGTAGAGACCAGTATACTTTTAATCAAGCCGAAAGAGCAGCTAAAATACAAGTAAGAGACGATAAAAAAATAATTGATTTTGTTTCTAACGGTATGTTAGCAAATCAACAAACAGAAGTGCCTACTACTTTAAAAGTAGGAGAAGAAGAAATAGTTATTCCTCCAAGGTTGCGTGACGATATTTTAAAAGAGGCTAATCTAAAAAGAGAGCAACAAGAAAGTGCAGCGGCTTCTAAAAGTGCGATGGAATTAACAGGATATTATGCAGACTATGTTAATAACAATCCTGATTTATTGGAAAAAGTCCCGTCGCTTCAGCAACACATCGACACACTTAACTCAACGGAACCTAAATCTACTTTTGAAAGAAAGGCTGCTGTGTCTGCTGTTGTTAAAGCTGTTGATGCTGATCAGAAACAAAAAACAGACGCTATGTATTCTGACGAAGAGTATGACAGACAAGCAAGGATAATTACAGAAGATCTTATAAACGCAGGTTCTAATACTCATTTCTGGCAAGACTGGATGGGCAACCGCGACATTCATGATTTTTTAACAGGCAGCGGTACAGAAGATGAGGTAGAAGTTTTTCAAGAACAAATGGCATTAGGCATTAAACAGGGTATCAAAGGCAAGACAGAATTAATTGACTTTGCTATGTCTGGTATGCGTCGTAAAATAAAAGGTCAGGAACAATCAGAAGCTATTGACGAAAACGAAAGGCTGCAACAACAACTATTTGACAGTATCGTTAAAGACTTAATGGATGAGCAAGGACTTACATTAGAACAAGCAGAGTCTCAAGCACGTATTTTAACAGGTGCTGGTCCTATTGATCCTAATCTTGTCGCCGGTGGTGGTGGCATAGCTTTATACTGAGGTTTCCATGGCTAAAGCAACCGTTAGTAAACAACCTAAAAGTTCTAATGTAGATGATAGGGAAGATTTTAAGAACCCTAAAAAAGCTATACCTAGACTAGCGCGTCAAGCAGTAGATGCTGGTGCTACTTTAAAAGAGGTAGCGGCTGTACTGAAAACAGACGAAGCTTCTGTTGGTAAGATACTAGGCATTACCCCGCAAGATGCTACTAAGATAGAGTTTTTTGTCAAGCCCGGTGATGAGTTTGATACGGACTTTGATAAAACTCCCAGCATGTTTAAGCAAGTTGTTGATCGTGCTAGATATGCTTTAGAGTCTAGAGAGCTTCCTGATGTAAGCGTTGATAAACCTGACGTTACCCTTACTGACTTAATGGCTCAGTCAAAGCCATCTTTACCGTCTGTTTCAATTCCTGAAAGACCTAGTGTCGCCAAACCCGATACTACTTTAGCCCCTGTTCGTAAAGAAATTAGTCCTATGGGTACTTACGGGATGACCCGTGAAGAATTTGAAGCAGCTAGAGGACCACGTATAGGTGATGTAAAGCGTTCAGATATAGGTGGTGTTTTAAAAGACGTAGACATTTCTGAATCTCTTAAGGCAAAGATTAATGCTTTTGCAGAATTGAATCAAAGACTATCTGAAGTTTCTAAACCAGACGTTGTTGAACAAGAAGATGCAATGGCTGGTTTGTCTGACAGCTTGAAAGAAAAAGTAAACGCCTACAGAAACTCTAAATCTGAAGAGGGTATAGGGGTTCTTCGTGAAATAGCTGGTGGTTTATCTTTACAAACCGCAGACGAACTAGAGGCTTTATACGCATCTAAGGTAAACGACACTTCTTACTCTGTTGAGAAAGACAGGATTAACAGGGAAAGGGAAGAGTTTTCTTATCTTAATCCCGGCGCTGCTGTAGCTGCAGAAACGGTTGGTATTATTCCTTCAGCATTTTTAAGCACAGCCCTTTTAACCAGAGCAGGCATTGTCAGCCTACCTAAACAAGGTGCGATAGAGGCAGGTACATACGGTTTTGCTTCAGGAGAATCTGCAGAAGAACGGTTAATTTTAGGCAGCACTAGCGCATTAGTAGGTGGTAGTGTAGGTAAAATAATTGATTCTGTTTTTAATCCTAATCTTGTAAAAACATCTACAAATCCAGATACCTTACACACACAACAAGTTGATGCGTTACAGACTGCCGTGTCTGGACAAAAAATAACCAGACCAACCGCAGAGTTAACGGACGATGATCTTGTTGACCAGTTAATTATTAGAGAGACTGAGTTTCTTGCTGACGCAGTAGGGCGACAAGGTACTGATCCTAATGCACTAGGTAACACAATGCTTCGTTTGATGCGTTATGCAGAAGAGATGGGTGTTAGTGGTAAGCAGGCAGCTAAGGTTGTAGGTAAGAACAAAAGAGTTAAGCAATTAATTAAAGATTCTAACAGGGGTTTTGATGATGTTACACAGCTTAACGCCTTTAGAGAAGACTTGCTAGACCTAGCAGCAGGTCGTCTATCTATAGATAAAGGAAGAACAATACCGGAAGCACAAAGCAGCATTGTTAAGTTTCGGCGTTTTGCATCACCACTGGCTACCTTAGCAGAAACAGTAGTAGGTCCAGCATTCTCTTCTCGTATTATTCGTGGAATGAACCGTGTAGTTCGTGGTCAGTCTGAGCTAGACGAAATGTGGAAGGGTATGGAAGGTCTAAGAAACTTAGCGGATGACGTTAAGTTTAATGACTTGATGTTGGATGCTGTTAATGCAACAAACATTGGGGCCAAAGCAGCAGCAAAATCTTTACAAGCCGCTAAGAAATACGCTGATGCTAAAATAGGTAAAGGTGCTGGTGAAAGACTGCAAAAGTTCTTTGATGATAACGTAGAGTTTAACGGTCGTTATCGTAAAGAAGTGACTGCTGGTGTTTTGTCAGATGTGTGGCTGCACTCTGCGTTAAAGTATGTAGATGACGATGTTAGTTTGCGTATCAACAGGGCAAGAGCTGCTGGTAAAGCAGAGGACGTAGCTAGTAAGAAACGTAGTCGTAAGTCTATGGAAGAGGAGCGAGCAAAGCTAGACGGAGATGAGCTAGAGTACGCTAACATCTTTGATTCTCATTGGCGTTGGCAAAGAGAAACTCTTACACGTATGGAGCTAGGTAAGCAGTTAGGTTTCCGTACATCTGGTATGCCTACTGTAGCGTTAGATGTTGATAAGCTGCCAAAGCGTCTTAGGAAAAAAGTCAAGAAAGGTGAGATGACTGCCTTAGAAGCAACAGCTAAACTTGAAAGCGATTCCTTTAAGTTGTTTGATGAGAAGATCATACGTGAAGCAATGGAACGCGAAGGTCTTTCTGATCTACAAATTAAAAACGCTATTGAAATACTAGATGACCTAGGCGTTAACGCTAACAGGGGTATGTCTCAAGAGCTAGAAGTTGTTAGAAGCTTGGGATATGTAGGTACTATTGCTAACCCTTACGGTGCGTTGATGAACGTACACGATTTATTCAACGCTGCTTTTGAGTTAGGTGTAGGTAACGTACTTAAGTCTGTCTTTGGTAAAAACAATATACGTCTTTCTGCTGATGATGTTGGTCTGGCTAGGCAGGTCTTTGGTGAGTTTATTAGACGGTCTACTAAAGGTGATAGCTCTATAACAGGAGTTAAGTTCCTAGAAAAACTAGCTAAGGGCAGTGAAGATTTACTTGAATGGTCTATGAAAGCTTCTGGTTTTTCTGGTCTTGATAAGTTCGGTAAGACAAAGATCATGGGTGCTTCTTTTAACAAGGCCAAGCAAGACATGGCTAGAGGGTCGTTTGATAGTAAGTGGGCTAACACTTTTAGTAAGGCGGAACTAGATCAACTTAAAAGAGATATAGCTGCTGGTGATACTAACAGTGAACTTGTTCGTGATCTTGTGATGTTTGATCTGTTCAGGCTACAGCCTATCAACCCAGCAGCCCAGACTTCAGCAGGACTTAAAACTCCTAACGCACGAATCTTTTACATGTTAAAAGGTTTTGCTGTCAAACAGCTTGATCTAATGGAACGTCGTATCTTTAGAGAGTGGCAACAAGGTAACAAAAAAGAAGCACTTAATAACGCAATGAAGTACCTAGTTATTTCTGGTGGTGGTTTCGGTGTTGTCAACGAAGGTCGTCAAGTGTTGAAAGGAGAAGCACCAAACCCTGAAGAAGCTGCTGTTGGTGCTTTGTATCAGATAGGTTCAGTACTTACCTTGGGTGCTATGGGTGCTAACGATTATGGCTACACCAAGTTTATGCAAGACCCTGCAAACGCTATGCTGACTAATATATTCCCGCCTGTTAGTGCTACTTTGCCTGCCGCTGTCTTAAAAGATATGGGTGAAGCAGCAACTAAAGGAGACCCACTACCAGATGAAACAATATACGCTCTTCCAGTAGTGGGTAAGACCCTTAAAGGTGTGTTCGACTAAATCTCGCAGTTGTTACCAGTGCAGGCTAACGTCTGTGATCCTTCAGTCATATCAGAGTTTTCAGAGATGTTCCAATCAATAGTCTCTGGAAACTCTGCCTTCAGTTTCTCATAAGTCTCAAGATCAACAGGCTCATAAGGTGCTTGTTGGTATGTGTGTTCACTGTATGGCAAGAACGATACACCACTGATCTTATCGAACTTGTTGTACAACCATTGACCTACCTCAAGAAACTCATCGTCCCTGTAGTAACAGGTCATTGACGGTTTGTGTTCACACCAAAAGTCCTGATAAATCTCCCACAGTTCTAACTGCTCCATAGCACCCATCTCAGAGGCCGTCACAGCCCCGTCAGGAGACTTTATAGGGAAGGAGAATACCTTGGTACTGGGTGACATTACATCGTCCTCTACAGGGATTCCTGCGGCCTCAAGGACTGTACACAATGGGTCTCTTGCGTCTGCTCGTACTCGTCTGATGTACTGTTGTGCGTATCGTGGGTGTATACCACTAGCAGAATCAACCAGTTGAGACACAGTACCGCTAGGCTTAACGGCGGTAATAGCAGTAGAAGTATTAATAGCCAGTCGGTTAGCCCATGATTTATTCGTTCCGATAGCCTCTTCACGTAACTCAGTAAGCCATGTTTTGAGGACACCTTTATCCCTCCTTCCCGACAACGTCGGATGATCCATGATTCCCGTTAACGACACACCAAGCAATGCTTCTTCCTCAGTGTTGTTCTTCCACACCTTACGTAGGTAACGGAAGTCAGTTAAGGTAGCCTGTAAAGTTCCAAGGATAGTCGCAACACGTACTTTTCGTTTAAGGTCTGACAACGTATCGGTTGCCCTGACAACAACTTCTGATAGATTGCAGAACTGGTAAGGCCGTAAGATAATTTCGCTACATGGATTAGTTCCAAAATCATAGGTAGCATCTCGTCGCTCGTTCTTTGCAGCTTGCTTTTGACTTGCGACTCTAGAGAACATACCTCGCTCTCCTGATCGGGACTCGTATAAACTTTTCCATTCATTTAGGAATGCCTCAAAGTCTGGCTTCTCTGTATAACATGCACTGTTGTTGGCTAGGCCACGCTGAGGATTGTCTTGCCACCACTGGCCTGACTTGCATCGTCGGAGTCTATCGTCAGTGAGGTTAGACAAACTGATGAGAGCGCTTCTACGCACTCCCCCGACGACAACGATCTGTGCAATCTTACAGCACAAATCGTGACATTCGATTGAGGAGAGTTTACGTCCATGAGCTTCCCGAAAGACGTCAACGGTGAAGTTAAACAGATCGACAAGAGGTTCTGGACCAGATGCTCTACCGCCGAAGGTCTTAAGGGCTGCGCCTGCAGATCGTACTCCAGATACGTCCCACTTTGGAAGCTGACCCGAATAGAGCAAGCTAATAAGTTCTCTGTATGCTTTAGCCCAGCCAATTTTAGAATCGGCGACGTGTATAACGGTATCGGTGTCATGAAATTCCTCCGCAACTTCAGGTAGTTTGGATACGTACTGACGCTCAACGCTGAAGCCTACGCCTGTACCGCACATCAGGACGTACATCATCTCGTCAAACGCTTTAGGATGATCAATAGGTAGGTAGCTACAGTTGAAGCCAGCTACGTTGTCACGATCTAGTGCTTCCCCTGCAGTCATCAACGCTCTCATACTGGGCATAACATCTAGATCATGAATGTCTTTGAACATCCCATTAGCTTCTTCAAGAGTAAGCTTACCTTTCTCAACCCAGAAGTTTAGGTACCTGTCGATTGTTTCTTCCCAAGTCTCTCGACGTTGCTCGTCTGGTAGGTAACGTGCGTAGCGGGACTTGTGAATGTATTGTTGATATGCGTCCATTAATTTAATTCCTTAATCAGTCGTTCAATGTACCATCGACACTTGCGTAAGTCTTCGATGGGTTTGCCTTTGTAATCATACCGCCACAGATACTTCAGTGCGTTGCCTTTCAGATAACCACGAAACTCATGGTCAGGCATGGATGCCTTGATAGCTTCGATGGCTTCTACTGCGCCTTTGTTGTAGTGGTCGGGTTGTTCTACTGGGTCTGCTTTCTTTCTGATAGATAAGTTGTTAAGTGCTGCAACTGTATCCCACTCTTCAGGAGTAGCGTTATCAATACTCATCCGTATTTTCTCCTAAGATAGTTCATGCTGATTGGTAGCTCATCAAAGGAACCGTCGTCTACTTCGTTGAGCATCCAGATTCCAGACCAGCTTCCGTTCGTTTGTGCGTTTAGGTAGTCTTCGCTGTGGTTGTAATAGATACCAGCAAACAAACCAGTGATGTTACTACCGTCTGCTTTACGTGCGTAGGCTATGTCTCTGTCTTGCACGTGTCCCATGATGCACGACATGAACTTCTTTTGCAACATAAGTTTTGCACACGTGACGGGTCTGCCCATGACTCCACTCGTGAAGTAGTGGCAGTACGCGATGCCATCGATGATGACTGGTTGTAGAAAAGGTACAACTTCCCAACCGGTTTCGTCTAATAAGAAATGATCATAGCTCATCAGTCCTTCTAGTTTAGGGTCAGCTTCAATAGCACGTTCTATACGCTGTTCATGGTTGCCTAACAAGAATACCATCCGTGGTGTCCATGTCTTCTTTTTGTTACTACGCAATCGCTCCTGTTCTTTGTGGATAGGTAACATGAATTGATTCATAGCTTCGATGCCAGCTTCAATGTCAAGTGTATACCGCCGTCCCTCAAAGGACTTCTTACCTACGTCATAGCTACTGAGACTTGGCATGTCCCAGTGATCCCCCAGATGAATGATAACGTCAGGCTTTGTAGCGGCTGCGTAGCGTCCAGCCCAGTACAGATGCTGGTTAGGCAGTCCCGGTTTTACTTGAGTATCAGGTATTACTAGGTGTCTAGTCATTGCTTTTTACTCCATCCGACAGGACAGGTTTCTGGTGTGTACCATGTGAATCCCTGTTTGTCTGCCCATTCTTGCATGGTGTATCTTGTTCCGTCACTTCTACGTCTTGCTCCGGGCATAGCTGTTCTTGGGTTTTGGAAGACGAAGACCAATGTCTCCTTCTCGCCAAGGCATCGGCTAATATCAACATACTTCTTCGCTTCTGCTCTGTCACGGAACCTCCCCTTAGCTTCAATATATATAGTAGAATCTATACTGTAATATACAAAGTCTGGTTCGTACGTCTTAACCTGCGTGTACGTTAGCTTGTTAACATGGTACTCGCATCTCTTGAACTTCTGGTGAAGATCATACTCGAACCAGCTATCATAACCTTTCGGTACGTTACGTCTCGTTCTCTTCACTTGGTCTTTCCCATGTTTGATTAGGTTCACGACGCAGCCAAAGCAGCCTAGCGTTCTCAATGACACGCTCTTCAGACTCTAACAACTCAACGCACTTGTTAAACATCTCTATCTCTGTCAGTCCTTCAAGGAGCTTCTGAGACTTCTTATCACCAATACCATACACACCGACAATGTTATCAGCTTTGTCGCCCATGATGATCTGACGATAGAAGAACAGTAAGCCTTCCTCTTCATTGACAGATGTTAGTTCACGCTTGTTGAAGTTGTAATGTCTGCACGGTACTTGCTGGAAGTCCTTGTCGAGACTAGCAATGATGCTGTCAGGGATGGCGGTAGCGTCGATAGCAATCAAGTCATCTGCTTCCTCATCTTCTGACACAACAGCATTCCAATCTTCGATCAGGTACTTGCGTATAGCTTCCAAGTGTACAGGCTTTTCTTTGTCCTTACGGTTACCCTTGTAAGGCGCAGTAACGGCTATGTCATTACGAAAGTTACCCTTACCTGTCAGGTAGACACGGTAGTCTGGTTCGCCGTCTATCATAGTGTATAGATCGCTTACCATATCAGACAAGAAACTGCCCGTAGTATAACAGGCAGTCTTGACTGACTCATCATTGCACTTGAATGCACAACGATAAGCCACAATGTCACCATCAATCAGAATCACAACGCTTCCGCTTCAGATACTGAGTTGTCAGCGTATTCGATCAGGTTAGTAACCTTCATCTTGATCATGGATGGTGAACGTCCTGTACCAACAGACCAGTCATAGTATCCTACAACAGCGATAGCTTCAGATCCGTTAGCGATAAGAACATCTTCAGGAATCTCAACACCGTTCTCATCCGTTAGACGCATAGGGTTGTTGCTCTTCATGGTGATAAAGAAGCCACGGTCATCGCCCTTGTTGCTAGGTGCAATACCCATCTCTTCAATGGCCTCAACAGCTTTCTCGCTGAGGTTTCCAAGCTGCACTTGATACTTGTTACTGTACTTGTTGAGCTTGTTACGCTCACACCAGTAGACGGTACCGCGTACAGTGATGGGTGGTAGTTTGTTTGCAGACATAAGTTTCTCCTTAATGAGTTTCTGCCCAATTGTTGCCTACTCTATATTCGCCGTCTAATGGACACCGTAGGCTGAGTGTCTCTCCGGCAAGCTTGATAGCACGTACACCCATACGTCCAACCGTATCAGCGTAGTGTGCTGGTGTTTCTATTTGCCATTCGTCATGGACGTTAGCAACAAATCTGTGTGGTATGTACAGTAACTTAGCATTCAAGATTGTCAAGGCTTCCTTCATAACGATAGCTCCAGCACCTTGAAGTAATGTATTCAAGGCGGCGTGTTCTGATCTGACTCTGAGTTTTCGTCCGTCGAGTCCAACAAGGACGCCCGATGCAGCCTGTCCGAGAGTATCTCTTCTAACTCTTTCAAGAGACGGCGTGTTAGAAAGAAATGTTTCTTTAAGTCTGCGTCCAGTAACGCTATTTCCTCCAACGATAGCTCCGATCTTAGCATCTCCGGCTCCATACAAAAACGCATAAATGAATGTTTTCGCAAGAGGGCGGCTCTCAAGTTTAGCTGCTCGTTGATTAGCCGTATGAATATCGCCATTGAGTATTTCATTAGTGTAGTCTTCGTCGTCCATGTAGTGAGCTAACATACGTAACTCTAAACCGCTGGCGTCGATGCCAACTAACTTGTTACCTTCATCCACTGTCCAACATGATCGACACTCTGTACCGAACGGTGCGGATACTGCTGGCACTTGTGCCATGTTAGGTGACTGATGTGTCATGCGTCCTGTCACAGCTCCGTTGGTAATGACTCTGCCATGTACTCTACCATCGTCCTTCACTGCTTTCAACCATGAATCTATTTGAGCTACCCGCTTCTGTAACATCATGTAACGTGCAACAGCCTTGGCTTCGGGAAGATTTATCCCATCAAGTACCTTCTCATCAACGATGATGTTTCCCTTCTCAGTCTTCTTGTCAAACTTGACACCCAGACCTTGTAGTCTCTCAGCTATCTGCTTCCGTGAGCCGGGATTGAATACTGTTACCTTGTCCTTCAGTTGCTTACCTGTCTTCTCTGACCAACGTTCTTCAACGATGGGTGGGAAGATAGCTTGTAGCTCTGCTTCGATGTTGTTCATCTCAAACATAAGATCCATCATCAACTTCTCTGCATACGGTACGTCAAGCTTAAAACCGTTACGTTCCTGCTCAGTGGCGATCCAGCCTACACGATGCTCAAGATCAATACATTTCTCAGAAAAACCCTCTTTAAATAGCTGCATATCCAACCACCTGTGAACCTGTTCAGTCAGTTCAACGTCAGCGATACAGTACTCGATCATCTCGTCTGTTAGTCCACCGTCGTAGTCTGTGAAGTCGAGCTTCCCTGTTCCTCCAAGGATTGTTCCCCAATTACGCAGTGAATGTCCCCCGTCTTGGCTGGGATTGTAGAGTCTGGAGAGGTAGAGAGTGTCCACAACAAGATGCCTAGCAACCCGTACGTTCCAAACACGATCAAGAATACCCACGTCGAATCCGATGAGGTTATGTCCAACGATTTTGTCTGCATTATTCAACACCTTCTGCAATGTGTCTGGTGAGGTGTGAACTTGTATATCGTTCTTCACCTTCGTAACGGCACACCAGATCGTTAAGTGATCCAAAGTGGTTTCTATATCCAAGTAACAGGTATTCATGGTATTTCTCATTCAGTTCGTTACGTTCAGCGTCGTGGTTAAACTTCTGATAAGTCTCCATCAACTGTTCCTGTTCCAATATCCAACTCCCAATCTTGCTCATGGTAGATCATCTCCTCTAGGTCTGCGAGTGTACGTAGATCGGCGCGGTCGATTACATCACCGTCATCAAGACTAACAGCGAAGCATTTGTTGCACAAGTCTACAAACTCTTGGCTAACAGCAAACCGTCTTGTTGCTTCGTAGTCTGTTAGCTCTACGTCACACGCTATACATCTCATTCAATAAGTTCCTCTACTGGCGTCAGCTTATGCTGATCTAAAAAGTAGGCTGGTTTACCTCTACCAAAAGGATCGCCCCAGTTTTCCTCTTGTACTATCTCATCATAAGTAGCATAACCTACTGCAGTATACTCAGGAAACTCTCCCACTACTAGTAGGTAAAGATCACATTGATCGTTCTTCTTGTGAGGCATGATGATAAGTCTGCCTGTCCTGTACTTGGTTGTCTTAACATCAACAGTCTTACCGTTACATATCAAGTCATGAGTGGGTAGTTCATGAGCTTGAAAGTCTGTCTCAATATCGTAGTACACATTGAGCATCTTTGCTGCTGCCATCTCAGAACCAACACCGTCAACATCAGCATCTTTATATGACTTAGTAAATAAAGTTTCAGACAGTTTGTTGTTGAATCCTTTATCTCTCGCATTTTCATAACGCATACGAGCGATAGACTCACAGACCTTTTGTTCGTTTTTTCCTAGCTTATAAGATAGCACTATCCTTCTCCTCACGCTGTGTCAGTCGTCCAGTAGCCTCGTTGTAGAATACCTCACACGCCTTCCCTGTCTTACCCGTGTATCTGTTCTTCAACACACGCAGCACGGTCGTGTTTCTGACAACAGGATCATCACTCTGACTGTTACGCTCAGCACCAATGACCGCATCAGACAGCTGTGCAATCGACGCAGAGCCACGTAACATACCAAGGCTAGTGACAGCACCATCCTCCAACTGCTTCCCTTCAGGGCGTCTCAGGTGGCTCACAAGGAACATACAAATACCCATCTCCTGAACGAACGTCCGCAGCTTAGTCATGATCATATCCAAAGCACGTCGCTCATCACCGTTGCTCTGGTCAGACACCAAGATAGAGACGTGATCGAGTACGATATAACGTACGCCTAGTACCTTGACAAAGTATCTCATCCTGCCCAGTACGTTTTCTATCTCGTTACTGCCGAAGTGTTCCCAGAGATAGACACGGTTCTCATAGTCCATCGTATCGTAGACTAGATCAATGTCAGTGTCGTTGTACTCACAGTCTGGAAGGTGGATAGGCTTGTTCAGTTCAAGACCTACAAGGCCACGCATGGTACGCTCAGGTGTCTCCTCAAGAAACATCAACCCAAGGTTGTCCTCAGACTGTGCCATAATGGAACTGACTATCTCACGCAGCAGTGTACTCTTACCCAGTCCAGAGCCAGCACAGATAGTTACCAACTCAGACGTGCGTATGCCGTACAAGTGTTTGTTCAGTCCATCGAACGGATACTGTACCTTCGCCTTGGTGAGTGGCTTTTTGATCAGATCGCGTAGCTCACCGGCACCAACGATACCTTCAGGTGTGTACGGCTGTGCTGACCAGAACGCTTTGGTGTATAGCTCTGACTGATTGTTAACAAGGTAATCACACGCATCCTTGTAGCCGTTGACGTGCTTAACAATCCTTGCCTTGTTACCGAACAGATCAGCACACTCCTTCGCTGCCTTCTGTCCCGGCTCGTCAGCATCGAAGCAAAGCACAATGTTCTCGAAGCTGTTCAGCCAATCATAAAAGAGGCGACAGTCTTTTGCCGCCGACGTTGCACCGTTACGGACACTGACAACGGGATATTTACTGCCTGTCATTTGATGAGCCGCTAACGCATCGTACTCACCTTCAACGATAGTCACATACTTACCACCTTCAGGAAACAAGTGCTGTCCATACAAGCCAGCCTGCTTCCAATCTCCAATGATGCTGAACCGCTTGTCAGGGTTGCGTACCTTGGCAGCTATCGGCTTTGTTGGATCTTCAGGGTTGTAGTAACCGAATGTTGTAACATCACCCTGCTTAAGTGCTGCGTACTTCTTCGCCGTTGTTCCTGTAATGAGACGGTCAGTAATGGATCTGTACTCCGCCGTGATTAAACGGTGTTCTGTCTGGCTAAACGATGGCTTTGGTGCATCGCTGATAGATCCTAGCTCTCGTACGTTTTCCCGTACGTTAAACTTATCGGCTTTGGTGTACTTGCTACAGTTAAAACAATAACTAGAGCCGTCCTCATTGTACGCTAACGCATCACTGCTGCCGCAGTCTGCACAAGGCTGGTGTGTTTCAGTGAAGGCCATGTCTGCCTGCTCCCATGTCGCTGTACAATTCATCAATCTCACCGTCGTCCATTGACTCTAACAACTCAGTGAAAAACCCACCTGCAATGTTCAACGCTTCCGTTACGGTTAACAAGTCCAACTGCCGTTCAACAAGTTCCAGTATCTTCTGCTCTTTAGAGATACTCATAGGATAAATACCTTATAAGATAATAAATTTAAGATAGTCTTATATGCTTTCTGCATAGAGTCTAACATCACTCTTCGTGCCTGTACAAGTCCTCTTCTTTAATATGTTCAACAATCTTGTCATAAGTTTTGTCGCTAATATGCTCCACTATTTCTGATCCGTACCACTTGACAGATGTTAATTCAATAAACTTGTCGCGTCTGTCGAAGTGATACTGAACCTGAACATCAATGGTTAAGTCTAGGTCGTACATGTTACACTCCCTCATAAATCACCTCCGTTGTGTGCTTGACAATTCGGTATCGTTTACCGTTGCCACGTTTAGAATATACGTAGTCCTTCGCTTGATCAATACAGTCTATCGACCACACCTGCGACCATACATCATCGTATAACTCTACGGTATACATAACATTCATTCCAATCATGTCTCTCTCCTAGTCAAACGTTAAAACAAAATGACCTTCTTCAGGCATACTTGCATCATCTACACGGTACGTAAAGTGTGTGATCTTCACTGCGTTAATAAGCTGCAAGTCATCCTCACCTCTACTGTAACAAACCTCTTGTTTCAAGTAACGATCATCCATGCGTAACAATGTTTCAATTAACTTTTGATATGTCATGCTTCCATCTCCATCCGTCCAGATATTTCTATGCGTAACCACCCAAGCCAAACAATATACGAGAACGTAATGTAATCATCTGGTGGTGCATACATGGTTGATACTTTAAATCGTTTTGTCAAGTATATATCGACAGTGTACTTACCAAACTCGATGATGATCCCATCGCTGCCAAAGTTTGTTGTGCATCCGTAGTACTTCTTCGCCGTTGTGATTCTCATTTGTCACCCTCGTCTAATACAATGCTTTTTAGTTCCTCATTCAAAAAATAAATATCGTGATCATAAATTTCTGTTTTAAGTAGTTTCAACGCTTCGTCCTCCGTTTTTGCATTTACGTAATAAACTTTTTCATTTGTTTCAATAGTCGTTATCTGAAACTTTTTCATCTTAACAACCTCCCTTGTCGCTGTAAGTCCCGTCGCAGTGCTTTACGTCGTGCCTTACGCTGTCGTCTGCGTCTCGCTCGTGGGTCTGTCCAGTTCTCATAAGCCCAGCAAAGGCCAGCCCAGACTGGCACAAAGCTGAATAGAATTGCAATGTCAAGTAGTGTTGGATTCATGCTGTCACCTCCAGTTTAGGTATCTCTGCACCGCGTCTACGTAATACAACGCCGTGCAATAGGATATGTGTTCGCGTCATGTAATCGGTAGGGTTTGCCATGCTCTCTTGTATCACGTGCGTAGGTAATCCCACCAATAGAGATAAATAGTATTGTTTAGCTGTCATTACGCCACCTCTTGCTTGTTAAATTTGTCGTTCAATGTGAGCATAATCGCTTGATAAATCAACTCATACGCGATCAATGTCATCATCTGATTAGCGCTTTCAAATTCTATACCGTGATTGAACGCGGCATCCTCTGCATCATTAAACAGTGCTGAATCAGCGTGGCGCATCATCGTCACCAGATCCCATGCCATGCCGTAGTAAATCACATATTGGCTGCTGTCTGCTAATTCGTGTGCAATATCGTGCCAGTCATCTTGATCATTTAGGTCATGCTCATAGTTGAACCATACGTCATCACATAGCGAGTCAACGTAGTTATCAAATTCTTGTAAGTTGTTCATTGTCATTTCTCCTAGTAACCTAACCATTCAAGTACTTCGTTTGATTTGTAAACTGATTTGCTTCCTACTTCTTCAACAAATTCTTCCCAGTCTATGCCGTGCGCTAACACCTCCGCCTTGGCTTGCTTTGCTGATACATCGTAACCTTCCATTGCTTCGTCGTATGTCATGGTGATGTTTCTCCGTTGAGTTGTGGACCGCCTACGCGGCCCCTAGTAGTTGCTGAACTGCTTCTGTCATTGGGTAGCCTGAATTAGCTACTGATAGCTTACAGTCACCAAACGAACCTTCCTTTAAAACTACACAATCAAAGAAAGGATACGTTTCGGCGTCGTCGCGGTTTAACGCGATAATAAACTCAATATCCCAACCACGCTCACCAGTCTCCGGATGACATGTATAAATCTCATATAAGTTGAACATAATTAAATTTCCTTTATCATTTAGTTGATGAGTGCATATTAAGTATTGACATTTTAAAACACAATATCTTTTTGGAAATATTGAAACAGAAAACCATTCACGGAATGAATAGAGGTGTGTTATGCATAGGACGGTTGAGTATCTGTGGTGCTATCTATAGGGACCAACCCAGACTCTCACACCCGCCTTGTCAGTTCTATTTTGACACTAAGCTGTGGATAACTTTGTTGATAACCTGTGGATAACTTGGGCGGGGGAGGGGCTATGACTGCGGCGACTACGGCATGTCCTACCTAGACACAAAAAAGATCAAAATTGAACCTTAAAATAACCCCTAGTTATCTAACAAGAAACCTATATAACAAAAGGGTCTAAGCGGTGCAGAATCTGGACCGTGCTGGTACAGTTTAAAGGACAATAGAGTCTTATTAAAAATAATGCTTGACAAATCATCAAAAGTATGGTACAATAAATAGTATATTATGTCTTTAAAGATTCTTTACCGCGCCGTATAGGATAAATTTTATATGATAATTATTAAATGTATGTCATATAAGCACGGTAACGAGACTTTAAAGAGTCTTATAAGAGGTATGTATGTCAGATGTTGATAATCCTCCTCGCCGAAAGCGTGGAAGACCGCGTAAAAGTGACGTTACAACAGTAAAAAAAGGTAATCGCAACGCTGTTGGTCGCCCGAAGGGTGACGCTGCGGTCATTAATGAATACAAAGCACGGATGTTGGCGTCTCCAAAGTCAAGAAAAGTGCTAGACACTATCTTTGAAGCAGCTCTTGACCACGATCATAAGAATCAAGCAGCGGCGTGGAAGCTTGTTATGGACAGAATACTGCCCGTTGCAGCGTTTGAAAAAGATATTGTTAAGGATGGTGGCAGAAATGCCATTCAGATTAACATTAGCGGTGTTGGTGCGGTAGATGTTGGTGAACCTAAAATTATAGAAGGTGAAGTAGTAGATGAATCTTAAACATTTTGATCCTTCAGAGTTTAACTGTCAAGTAACTGGCACCAATAACATGGAAAAAGACTTCTTAGAGAAGTTAGACGAGTTGAGAGAGGCGTGCGGGTTTCCTTTCACGATCACCAGCGGGTATCGACACCCGACTGAGCATCCAATAGAGGCTAAGAAAGACGTACCCGGCACCCACGCTCAGGGCATCGCGGCGGATATAAAAATAACAAACGCCGTGTTTCGCCTTAAGATTGTAGAGGAGGCTCTTCGTCTAGGCTTTACAGGCATTGGTATTGCTGCTGATTTTGTACATGTAGATACACGCGGGACAACGCCTGTTATGTGGACGTATTAGTGGATCTTAATATAGAACTACTGCCTTGGCAACAAGATGTTTGGGCAGACAGTACTAGATTTAAAATAGTTGCAGCGGGACGACGTACTGGTAAGTCCAGATTAGCTGCGTGGATGTTAATTGTTAACGCACTACAGGCGGATAAAGGTCATGTATTTTACGTCGCACCTACTCAGGGACAAGCCAGAGACATTATGTGGTCCACCCTGTTGGAACTGGGGAATCCTGTTATTAGCGGTAGTCACATTAATAATTTGCAAATTAAGCTTGTCAACGGTGCTACCATTAGCCTAAAAGGTGCTGACAGACCAGAAACAATGCGTGGTGTTAGCCTTAAGTTTTTAGTGCTAGACGAATACGCAGACATGAAACCTGACGTATTTGAACAAATCCTGAGACCTGCACTTGCGGATCAGAAGGGTTCTGCGATGTTCATAGGAACACCTATGGGTCGCAACCATTTTTATGAGTTGTACAAATATGCGGAGTTAGACGATGATCCGACGTACAAAGCTTGGCACTTTACTTCTTATGACAATCCATTATTGGACCCGGACGAAATTGATATTGCTAAAAGGTCTATGTCTTCTTATGCGTTTCGCCAAGAGTTTATGGCGTCGTTTGAAGCGCGTGGGTCAGAGATGTTTAAGGAAGACTGGGTACAGTTTAGTGAGGATAAGCCGGAAATAGGAGATTACTACATTGCTGTTGACTTGGCAGGCTTTGAAGAAGTCAACAAGAAGAAGACTAAAAATTCCAAGCTTGACGACACAGCGATCGCCGTGGTTAAGGTCAATGAGCATGGTTGGTATGTTGACAATATTATATACGGTCGATGGTCACTTGACGAGACAGCACTTAAAATATTTCAGGCCGTTAGAGATTACCGTCCCGTATCGGTTGGAATCGAAAGAGGTATTGCTAAACAAGCAGTAATGTCTCCTTTGATGGACATGCAGAAACGCTATGGCATGTTCTTTAGAGTAGAAGAACTTACTCACGGCAACAAAAAGAAAACAGATCGTGTTATGTGGGCGTTACAAGGACGATTTGAAAACGGATACATAACGCTAAACAAGGGAGAATGGAACAGTAGGTTTCTTGACCAGTTGTTTCAGTTTCCAGACCCATTAACCCACGATGACTTAATTGATGCTTTAGCGTACATTGATCAGGTAGCAAATGTGGCTTACGACTACGATTACGAAATTGAAGACCACGAAATTTTAGACGTAGTAGCAGGATACTAGGCTCCGCAGGAGATGCAGAACTATGAGTGAACTATACGATAACGATCCTCTGATGATCCAAGAAGCCCTAGAAGACTGGGTTATAACTAAATGTGAAGATTGGAGGGATTACTACGAAAGCAATTATGAAAATAGATTTGAAGAGTATTATAGACTATGGCGTGGTATATGGGACCCTGCTGACAGCCAGCGTGGGTCTGAGCGTTCCCGTATTATTTCTCCTGCACTACAACAGGCAGTTGAGTCTAATGTAGCGGAACTAGAAGAAGCTACGTTTGGACGTGGTAAATGGTTTGATGTTAGTGATAACTTTGGTGACACTGACAAGCAAGACGTACAGTTTCTGCGTAACAAGCTTACGGAAGACTTTGAAGACTGTATGGTACGAAAGGCTGTAGCTGAATGCCTTATTAATGCTGCAGTATTTGGTACAGGCGTTGGCGAAATTGTTATTGAAGAAATAAAAGAAATGGCTCCGGCTACTCAACCAATTATGGGAGGTGATCTTCAAGCTGTTGGTGTTAACATCACAGAACGTGTCAAGGTAAAACTTAAACCTGTACTGCCTCAGAACTTCTTAATTGATCCTGTAGCTACGTCTGTAGAAGATGCTTTGGGTGTAGCTATTGATGAGTTTGTCAGTATGCACCAAGTAGAATTACTGCAAGAACAAGGTGTGTACCGTGATGTTTATGTTGGTCCTGCTGCTCCTGACACGGATCTAGAGCCTGACCAAGACATTACTATTTACAACGACGACAAGGTTCGACTCACTAAGTACTACGGTTTAGTGCCACGAGAGCTTCTAGATGCCGCTACAAGCGACGATGATGAAGAAGTAGTAGGTGAGGAAGGGTCTGAATCAAAGTACGTAGAAGCCGTTGTAGTGATCGCTAACGGGGGTATTCTTCTTAAGGCTGAAGCCAATCCTTATATGATGATAGATCGTCCTGTTGTTGCGTTTCCTTGGGACGTAGTACCCGGAAGATTCTGGGGTCGTGGAGTCTGCGAAAAAGGCTACAACAGTCAGAAAGCACTTGACACAGAACTACGCGCACGTATTGACGCTTTGAGCCTCACTATTCATCCTATGATGGCTATTGACGCTACTCGTCTACCACGCGGGGCAAAACCAGAAGTACGTCCCGGTAAGATGATCTTAACTAACGGAGACCCACGTGAAGTACTTCAACCGTTCAACTTTGGTCAAGTTAATCAAATTACTTTTGCCCAAGCCGGAGCATTGCAGCAAATGGTACAGCAAGCAACAGGAGCCGTTGACTCAGCAGGAATTGCAGGTCAAGTTAATGGCGAAAGTACTGCCGCTGGTATTAGTATGTCTCTTGGCGCTATTATTAAACGCCATAAACGTACACTAATTAACTTCCAGCAATCGTTCCTAATTCCGTTTGTTAAGAAAGCAGCCTATCGGTACATGCAGTTTGACCCTGAAAACTACCCTGTTGCTGACTACAAGTTCAACGCAAGCAGCACTTTAGGTATTATTGCTCGTGAATACGAAGTTACTCAGTTAGTTCAGTTGCTACAGACTATGGGTAAAGATTCACCGTTGTATAACACACTTATCCAGTCTGTTGTAGATAACATGAACTTATCTAATCGTGAAGAACTTGTTGCAGCACTAGCCCAAGCTTCGCAGCCTAACCCTCAAGCACAACAGATGCAACAACAGATCCAACAATTGCAGATGCAGTTCCAGCAATCACAAACTGCGGCGTTGTCTGCTCAGGCTCAAGAGTCACAAGCACGTGCTGCTAAGTTAGCTGCGGAGGCTCAAGCAGTACCGCAAGAACTAGAAATTGACAAGATCAATGCTGTCACCCGAAACCTTCGTGAAGGTGACCAAGAAGATAAAGAGTTTGAACGCCGCATGAAAGTGGCTGATACTCTTCTCAAAGAAAAGCAAATACAAGGTAAGACTAATGTTAATAACGCAAAAGGAAATGCAGCTCCTGCTAGACCAGATCAACAACAAGTTCAGCGACCAGTTCGCCCGACTGGACCAGTTGGAACGCAAGGTGGAGGAACTATCTAATGTCCAACAGAAGAGCAGACCCAAGACTAGAGAGAGCGGGAGTAAGCGGGTACAACAAACCAAAGCGGACGCCTAAGCACCCTACTAAAAAATTTGTTGTTGTAGCTAAAGAAGGCGATAAAATTAAAACCATTCGTTTTGGCGACAAAAATATGAGTATTAAAAAAGACCAGCCTGCACGACGAAAGTCGTTTAGAGCGCGTCACAAGTGTGACACAAATCCACCCAGCAAACTTACGGCAAGGTACTGGTCTTGTAAAAACTGGTAATAAAAGCCGTGAGGCTAAAGCACGTCGTGATGACGTTAGGAGAACACAATGCGAACACTATTAGTAGCAGTAATGCTGCTGTCGTTACAGGCATCAGCAGACACTAAGATTCTCATAAAAAAAGCAGATCAGCAGTACGTAGTTATACCAAGCTGCAACGTATCTGAAGACGTAACTCAAGTAGCAGTACAACGACTTCGAGTAGGCGCGCCAGTATACATAAGACACAAAGGACGACAAGTCCGGTGTACGATAGAAGACTTTTACAAACTAAGGAGCTAAGACTATGCCAATGGGACCCGGAACATACGGAAGTAAAGTAGGACGACCACCTAAAAAGAAAAAGAAAGTTATGCCTGTAAAAAGAAGTAGAGGTACAGGAAGCCGAAGGGGTAAATAATGCCACGCAAAACTCGAACGGGCGGTGCAAGTCGCCCTAAGAAAAAGTCAGGGCCTACACCTAAAAACAAAGCATTGTACGCTAAAGTTAAAGCAGAGGCTAAACGTAAGTTTGACGTATGGCCTTCTGCGTATGGTTCAGCGTGGTTGACTCGTGAGTACAAAAAACGTGGTGGTACTTATGTCTAGAAAGCGCCAAACAGGAGGGGCTAGTCGTCCTAAAAAAGGCTTAACCAAATGGTTTGCCGAAGAGTGGGTGGACGTTAAAACGGGTAAACCTTGTGGTCGAAAGTCTACAAAAAAGACTGGTCCTAAAAAAACCACACGTCCGTACCCTTCTTGTCGTCCTAAAGCTGTTGCCGCTAAGATGACCAAAGCTGAAAAAGCTTCTTCTGCTAGACGTAAGACTGGACCTAAAGCAATTAAACATGCAGTCACAGCATCAGGACGTAGAAGAAAAAATACAAGAAATGCTTGACATTTAACAAAATGTATGGTATAATATAACTATACAGTAAACTTTAGAGGAAACTATGACACCCGAGCTTGAAACATACTTTAACAATTACAATGAATTGTTTAATCATGAAGGTTTCAAACAACTCGTTAGCGAACTTTCCAACAATGCAACGCAGTTAGCAGACATTCAAACAGTTAAAGATCAGGAAGACTTGTACTTCCGTAAAGGTCAAGTAGCTGCTTTCGCTACTGTTATTAATCTACAAGGTACTATTGAAGCTGCTCGTGATCAAGCAGAAGCAGAGGCTGAAGAACCCGTAGATGTATAAGATATATGACTTCCGTTGTACTAACGGACACGTCTTTGAAGAAATGGTAGAGAGTACCGTTACAACCAGTAGGTGCGGTTGTGGCGCGAATGCTACACGTATGGTATCTGCCCCGTCCTTTCACTTAAATGGCGCTGACGGTTCATTCCCCGGCGCTCACATGAAGTGGGTCAAAGAGCACGAAAAAGCAGGTAAACAATAACATCTCCATAATGATAACGATCACGGAGTTTAATCATGTCTAGAGCAACGATTCTAGATCCCCGTCCTGAAGAGGAAAACGCGGATCAAATCGAACAAAACGAAGTTAACGAGATTCAACAAGAAGCAGAAGTTGAGCAACCTCAGCCAGAAGAAACCAGCTTACCAGATAAGTACCAAGGTAAGTCTTTAGAAGAAGTTGTACAGATGCACCAAGAAGCTGAAAAGCTGCTAGGTCGTCAGTCTTCTGAAGTAGGCGAACTTCGTAAAGTGGTGGATGATTACATTGCTACTCAAACACCCTCAGCACCTCAACAGCAACACGTTGAGCCTGAAGACGATATTGACTACTTTACGGACCCTCAAGCAGCCGTCAATCGTGCTATTGAGAATCATCCTAAGATTAGAGAAGCACAGCAGTACACTGAGCAGTACAAAAAGCAGTCGTCACTTGCTACGCTTCAAGCCAAGCATCCAGACATGCAGACGATCCTTAGTGATCCTAAGTTTGCAGAATGGATCAAGGCATCTAAGATCAGGACTCAGTTGTTTGTAGCAGCTGACCAACAGTACGACGCTGACTCTGCTGATGAATTGTTTACACTCTGGAAAGAACGTAAAACAGTTGCACAGCAAACTGCCCAAGTTGAAAAACAGGCACGTAAGCAGACACTCAAGGCAGCTAATACAGGCAACGCACGAGGCACTGGAGAGGGTTCACGTAAGAAGGTATATCGCAGGTCCGACATTATTAAACTAATGAAAACAGACCCTGAGCGTTACCAAGCATTGTCAGACGAGATACTGACAGCATACGCGGAGGGTCGGGTCAAATAATCTAAAGGAGATTAATCATGGCTGGCGAAACTTCCGGAACTTACTTCACAGCAAATGCTGTGGTAGACAAAACAGCAGCAGGTACTTTCATTCCAGAAATTTGGAGTGACGAAATTATTGCTGCATACCAAAAGAACCTCAAGATGGCTCCTCTTGTCAAGCGCATTCAAATGTCTGGCAAGAAAGGCGATGTAATCCACATCCCTAAGCCTACTCGTGGTTCAGCTTCTGCTAAGGCGGAATCAACTGCGGTAACAATCCAAGCGAACCTTGAGTCAGAGTTGACTGTCAGTGTTGACCGTCACTTCGAGTACTCACGTCTTATCGAAGACATTGTAGAAGTACAGGCTCTCAACAGCCTCCGTCAGTTCTACACTGAAGATGCTGGCTACCAGCTTGCTCTTAAGGTAGACACTGATCTTATCAATGCTGCTACTGGCTTTGGTGATGGTACTCGTACTCAGACTCCAGCTAACACTGGTGCTAACTGGGTTAACAGCAACAGCTATTACTTCAATGCCGCTGCTGGCCTTGCTGCTTATGCTGTTGACACTGTAACTTCAGGTGACAACTTCACTGACCTTGGTTTCCGTGAAGCTATTAAGCTGATGGACGATGCTGACGTACCTATGGAAGGTCGTTGCCTCGTAGTCCCACCTGCAGTACGTAAGTCTCTGATGGGCATTGAGCGTTACGTGTCTTCTGACTTCGTTGGTGGTCGTGGTGTAGAGTCTGGCCTTATTGGTAACCTCTACGGCGTAGACATTTACGTTTCAAGCAACGCTCCAGTTGTAGAAGCAGCAGGTCAAAACAGTGCTTCTTCTGATGACACTCGTGGTTGCTTGTTCTTCCACTCTGACGCTCTTGTTATGGCAGAGCAAATGTCTGTCCGGTCACAGACACAGTACAAGCAGGAATACCTGTCAACACTGTTCACTTCGGACACTCTGTACGGCGTAGAAGTATACCGTCCAGAAGCTGGATTCATCCTCGCAGTTTGCGACGAGTAAGTCCACTAGGGGGTCAGCAATGGCCCCTTTTCCTTTCTCCTCCTTCTTCTCTGCAATAGGACTTTCCAATGTCGAACTACTCTAAGACTACAGACTTTGAAGCTAAGGACTCGTTACCTACAGGCGACTCAGGAAAGATTATCCGTGGCGCTGAATTTGAAACAGAGTTTGATGCAATCTCCACAGCTATTGCAACCAAAGCTGACACAGCAGGGCCTACGTTTACCGGAACCCTGACCTTTGAAACTATTTCTGACGGAACCATTGGTGTTACTGCATTCGTTGACGAAGACGATATGTCGTCCGACAGTGCAACTCTGGTTCCTACACAGCAGTCCGTAAAAGCGTACGTTGACTCACAAGTCACTGCACAAGACCTAGACTTCCAAGCTGACTCTGGTGGTGCGCTTAGTATTGACTTGGACTCTGAGACACTGACCTTCACAGGCGGCACTGGTGTTGATACGTCTGGCTCAGGTAATGCTGTTACCTTTGCTATTGACTCTACCGTTGCCACACTGACTGGCACTCAGACGCTGACTAACAAAACTCTCACGTCTCCTGACGTAAACACTCCTGACATTGATGGTGGTACTATTGACGGTACTGTCATTGGTGGCACTACTCCTGCCGCTGTCTCTGCTACTACTGTTTCTGCTACAGGCAACATTACTGTAGGCGGTACTGTAGATGGCCGTGACATAGCTACTGACGGCACTAAGCTAGACGGTATTGAGTCTGGTGCTACTGCTGACCAAACAGCCGCAGAGATTCGTACACTGGTTGAGTCCGCTACTGACTCTAACGTCTTTACCGATGCAGACCATACGAAACTTGATGGCATTGAAGCAGGCGCTACAGGCGACCAAACCAATGCTGAGATTAGAGCCGCAGTAGAAGCCGCTACGGACTCCAATGTATTCACTGATGCAGATCACAGTAAGCTAGACGGTATCGAAGCCTTAGCGGACGTAACGGACACAACTAACGTCACTGCCGCTGGTGCTGTCATGGACAGTGAGTTGACCAATGAGACTGCTGTTAAGTCTCTGGATCAAGGTGTTGCTACTACTGACACTCCAACCTTTGCAGGTCTTGCGACTTCTGCCAACGTAACCTTCGGCGACAACGACAAGGCTATCTTCGGTGCTGGCTCAGACCTACAGATTTATCACGATGGTGCTGTTTCTAGAATTTCTAGTAGTGGTACGCCTCTTAGAATTACAAACGGAGTTGATGCAATACAACTTCGAGCATCTACTTTGCAGTTGCAAGACAATAGTGGATATGACTACATAACCACGGCTGATAACGGCAACGGCGGTACTGTCCGACTATTTCATAATGCTTCAGAAGTACTAGAAACCACCTCTACAGGCATCGACGTAACGGGTACTGTGACGGCATCTAGTGGCGCATCAACGTTTAACTCTGACTCTTCTGCTAACACAGTTAATTTTGATGGCAGGTCGTCTGACAATATTTCGCAGTTAAATTTCAGGCCAAATGGTGGAGCGTCTAATTATTCACAAATACAAAGTCGGTCTACTGAACTGTTTGTTAAAACAATAGCAAACATTCCTATGAGTTTACACACTAATAATACAGAGCGATTAGGAATAGCTAATAATGGCGACATTAGTTTCTACGAAGACACTGGCACAACTGCAAAGTTAACGTGGTCGGCGGCTAATGAGTCTTTGGAAATTGATGGTCAAATTGGCATAACTAATTTTGATGCTTTGAAGCTGGGAACTGCTCATGGAGGCGGAGCAAGTATTGCTTATGCTGGTGATGGCAACTTAAAAGTAAACCCACGAAGTGGATTCAGCACTGTTTTTGAAAGCGGCAACGTCGGTATTGGTAGTTCGTCAGTAAGAGCAAAGCTAGATATTGTTTCGTCAACTTCGGCAACACCTACAGATTTTAATGCTTCGAGTATATTTATAGAGGAAACAGGCAACAATAAATATGCTGGGCTTACATTTCTTGGAGGCAATAACTTAGGAAACACAGGCACGGTAGCAAAGCTATTAGTTCAAAACACTAATACTGCTGGAGGCTTTGAGGGAGCAATGATGTTCTCTACAAGAAACTCTAGTAGTAGCATGGTTGAACGCATGCGTATCGACTCAAGCGGCAAGGTTGGAATCAACAGTCAAAGCCCAGTTGCTATTTTAGCTTGTGAAAACACTGGCTCCTTAACTATAGACTCTAATGATGGCGACCATACTGGCTTTGGTTTATTTGTAGGCAAGGAATCGTTTTCTGCAAATACAGTCAACACGGCAATAGGTTTCGGTAGACCATCAAGCGGTAGAAAATACGCGGCTATAGGCGTACAAACTTACAGCGACCCCGACCAAAATGGCTTAAATTTCTACGTTCAAGAAACCTCAGGTGGTGGTTCAGCGCAACTTAGTGAAGCGATGCGTATTACGTATCAGGGCAACGTGCTGGTTGGTAAGACTGGTACAAGTTTTTCAACCGCTGGTAGTCGATTAACGCCTGATGGTGGAGGTCAATTTATTGTCAACGAAGCCGCTTGTATAGAAGTCAATCGACTTTCTAACGATGGTATTCTAGTTGGGCTGTACAAAGACGGCTCAGCAGTCGGAGCAATAAGCACTTATGGTTCGGGCCTTGTAGTCGGAAATGCCAACTCGTCTGCTTACGCAAACATACGCTTTACAAACAATGAAGTATTCCCTTGTACAACAAGCGGTGGAAATAATGACGATGCCATCGACTTAGGTAAGAACAACTCTAGGTATCGTGATATTTATGCGGGCAACGGCACAATTAACACGTCTGACCGTAACGAAAAGCAAGACATTGAAGAGCTGTCAGATGCAGAACAACGTGTCGCTGTAGCGTGTAAAGGATTACTACGTAAGTTCCGCTGGAAGTCTTCAGTAGCAGACAAAGGTGACGACGCACGTATCCACTTCGGCATTATTGCTCAAGACTTACAAGCCGCATTTGAAGCAGAAGGCCTAGACGCTGGACGTTACGGAATGTTTATTAACTCAACTTGGACTGATGAAGAAACTGGTGAAGAGCGTTCACGAATGGGTGTGCGTTACTCTGAGCTACTTGCCTTCATCATTGCCGCTATTTAACTAGGAGAAAACTAATGGCTACATGGACTATAGCTAACCTTGAGCGTAACTTGGCAGACGGCGGTGTAACCGTTGCACACTGGCGTGTTACTGAATCTGAAACTGTTGGTACTGGCGACGACGCTGTTACCCACACTGCCTCTGCATACGGCACTGTAGGCTTTACACCTGACCCTGATGCTGATGATTTTGTTGCTTACGACAGTCTGACAGAAGAAGTAGTTATGGGCTGGGTACACGCAGAGGTAGACAAGGATGCTACTGAAGCGGCACTGACAGCTAACATTGAAGCGCAGAAGAACCCTGTGTCTGCTGATGGTATGCCGTGGTAATGCCTGAAATTGATGACAACACCAAGGTAGCTATACCGCTAAGGAACTTAATTGCTCTTGGTGCTGGCATCGTTATGGCTACTACTGCTTACGTAACGCTAGACACTCGTATTACTACGGTTGAACACAGCCAAGAAATACAGGACATGAACATACAGGAAAACTCTGCGTTTGTTCGTGAATGGCCTTTGGGTATGCGTGGTGCGTTACCAGATGATCTTATACAGAACGCTAAGATCATGGCTCTGGAAGAACGCAACGTAGAGATACACGAGTTACGCAGGCAGCTAAACA
>Ga0208149_1000056_pt1 | contig 41578 bp, 54 predicted proteins | sample DEB08_DNA_15_FD_184533 | JGI IMG/M metagenome (GOLD analysis project Ga0208149, IMG submission 184533) | Aqueous microbial communities from the Delaware River and Bay under freshwater to marine salinity gradient to study organic matter... | ecosystem: Environmental > Aquatic > Marine > Coastal ... | reverse complement strand
GCATTAACATCAACATTAGAAGCAAAGGTCGATAAACCAGATACACTTAAGGTTTCGGAAATGTTGGTTGAATCTAATTCAGTGAACCCATCAACGTCCAATCCAGCATTAATGTCTACCAGTGAAGAGAAGGTAGAGATACCAGATACATTTAATTCGGTTAAAGTTCCTACATTTGTTAATGAAGAATTTACAACTCCAGAACCTAATGTTGTTGAACTTAATACCTCAACTTGATTAATTTGATAGACTTTGTTGAGAGCAATATTTAAATTTTCACTTGATTTTAATGATGGATTTGTATTGCTATTATAATAATATTTGAAATTGATATTGGATGGTCCAATCTCTATACCAGCACCATCTGCTAAAGCATTACTAGTTGCTGTAGTGGCAATTCCAACTATAAAATCGGCAAGTTGAATCGTAGAAGAATTAATCTGAGTAGTTGTTCCATCAACGTATAAGTCACCTTTGATTCTTACAACACCAGTATCATCACCTACAACTGCAGGATCAATAATAAGGTTTGTTGGTCCAGTGATTGTTGCAGTATCATTCCCACCATTTGAAACCGAAACACCAATTCCTGTAGTTTCAAATTTTAAGGAGTTGTCGTGGTAAAGTTCTACTGCAGCATTCTTTTTTGCAATTATTGCAGATTCATTAGAAGCAACTCTGATGTTTATGCTTCCGTCGACAGAATCTATATTTAAATTACCAGTACCAACATCTCTAATATAACTGTCATCACTATCATGATAAATTTGTAAATCTTGATTATTACCAAAGTTTAAATAAACATAATCAGGAAGATAAACAAAACTTTGGAATGTAGAAATACCAGAAACATTAATTCCATCAGTAATATAAAGGTCACCATCAATATTAACTTCATCTAAATCAGTTTGACCATGAACATCAAGATTTGTTAAAATATCAACTGATGCATTAATGTCAACATTAGAACTGAAAGTAGTTATACCTGTTACAACTCCAGATACATTTAAATCACCATCAATAACCAATAATCCCGTATTATTATCATCAAAATCGGGTTTAATAACTAATCTTCCTGGACCATTAATTGTTGCATCTGATGATAAGCTATCAAAAATAGAAACACCAGATCCTACAACTTGAAACTTTTTTTCATTTCCTTCATAAAGTTCTACACCACTATTAAACTGAGCTTTGAGATTAGCTGCCCCATCAACAAATACAAAATTCCCATTTGATTCAAAAACAAGATCTCCCAGACCAGCATCCTTAATTCTGGAATGATTAGTTACACCAGAATCATGAGATAAACTCAAGTGAGAATCAGGCCCAATATGAACTTCACCAGTAAAATGAGAATCACTTGTTACAGATATTCCACCGCCAACTGTTGTATTTCCATTAACTCCCAATCCACCATCAATCTGAACGGCACCAGTATCAGCATCACCTAGTGTATTTTCAGTCGTATTAGTGACTGAAACAATACCAGAAATACTCAATCCATCATTGAATGTTGATAGACCAGATACACTTAAAGTAGTAAATGTTGCACCAGCACCAGGAACTGCAACACCTTTAATACCAGTATATCTTGCACCACTAACATAAACTGATTTACCAGAAATACCAGAAGGAAGATTTGTTCCTATAAAATGAAGAATACCTGACTGATAATCAAAGAACCATTCATCATCATTACCAGAACCAGCACCAAATACTTGAGTCCCACTAGAAGCAGCAGATCCAGATTGTCCCGCAGTATGAATATAAACCTTTACAAGATACGTTGAACCAAATTCTGGAGAAATCCAATCAGTAAGTCCCGTTTTCCAAGTTCTATTTGTTGTTGCTGATGTATCTGCAGTAGTCTCATCTGGAGAACTTGTCGGATAAACAGTAACAACACCACTAGAAGATCCTGGTATGGTTGCAGGAATCAAGTTCGATTGCGACCAAACGTTCTCTCCGCTGAGAAGTAATGGACTTGCTATCGATTCGTTGGTTGCTCTTTTATTAGCATTCGTATCCGTTTTGGAAAGTCCGTAAGCAAGCTTCTTCCAAAGATAATCAACCTTTTGTGTTTCTGAAATTGCCATTTACTTATTAACCTTAGGATACAGAAAGAGATGTTACGGATTGTCCAGATGTTAATGCAATCCTCACTAATGCAACATTACCAGTAGCACTGCTCAAATTCTCACTACCAAGAGTCATTTCAAAACTTCCATTTAAGGAAGTGCTTGCTTGGATTCTATCAGAACCAGTTACAGCACATCCATCACTACCATTACCACCTGCTCCACTACCTGGCGTGCCAGATCCATTATATTGTGTATCTGCTCTTAACCAACCATTTAGTCCACTAGTATTGTCTATACCACTTCCAGGAGCAGCAATCCAAAGACCTGCAATACTACTAGAAACAATATTAATATTAAAGTTTGCTAGTGGTGTTCGTCGGAAAGCAAAAGTAAAGTATTGAGTTGATGGAGCAGAACTTCTATTTGGTCCTACAGGAAGATAACCGGAAGAAAAATTAGTTTGATCAAACTTAATCACCCCAAGTCTTACAATTGCTTCTTTAATTCCTACAGTTGCGGAAGTTAATGATTCAGTATATGGTTGGTTAGTATAGAAGTTTGTTGAACCAGTATAAGATGGAGTATCAGTCGTTGCATCTTTAAAATCATAAATTCTTACTCCATCATCATCAAAACCAGCACCCAGAGCATCAGCAACCGAAATTGCAATTTCACTAATTCCACTCTGAGCAGATTTGTGAACTTGAACAATAGTAGAAAGATCACTACTATATGAACTTACACCATTCACATTTCTTGCTCTAACTTTTACTCTACTAATCGTTCTAACATTAGAAGATGTAATTGGAACTGTAAGAGAACCAATTGCATAAGCACTTGATGTTCCAGTGTTTACTTTTGGTACTCCACTAGAAAGCATCGTTGTTGAACCATCAATATTTGCATAAGTGTAATTAGAGTTGGTAATAGCATCAGAAGAAGTGCTCTCCTGATTTGTACCATCATCAACTTCAACAATATTTGATTGGTTTGTATAACACTGCCCAACCAAATCATCAATTGTTACACCAGCAAGTGTAAGACTTGGTGAACCAGAATTGTAATATGGAACACCAGAGATATATCTAAATATTCCAGCAACATTTTGTGTTAATGTTGCACTACCAATATTAACAGTTGGTGATGCAGTCAAGTTATCTTTAACAAACTCAACTACGTTTGTATTACCAGTTGCACTATGCAATAACTGCATACTGTTTGCACCTGTTGAAAGAGATGCAACAGACTTTGCAACTCTTGCCTTAAATCCCTTATATAAACCAGGATAATAAGTGCTATTTGCAAATGTAGTAGAAGATCCACTAGAATTTAATAACTGATAATCACTTTCAGAATCAATTACAAGACTAGTGTAAGTTCCACTATCATCTCCAGTAGTAAGTGCTCTACTTCCATCAGCAGATCCGTTTACATTTGCAGTAAGAGTTCCAGAATTTGCATTATATGCAAATGTTGTAATAGGACCAGCAGTTGCAGTTCCACCAGTTACACGATTAACATCATCTCCTGCAGATATTGTTGCACCACCAGTATTGTCAGTAAATCCAGAAGCAAGTTTTGGTGAAGTTCCTGTACTAGAAACATTATTAAGTGTCTTAGAACTTAAACCAGATGGTGCAGCAATATCATCTTGATATACCTTCAAAGAAGTTGTAGTGCTCTTTGGAATCTCTGCAGGATCTGTAGTATTGTGGTTTAAAATAGTAAGAGTAACAGTATCTCTACTCGTTCCACTACTTGTCCCATCTGCCCAAGTATGTGCAAGTCTTGCTCCGCTAGATCCACCAGCATCAGTATCACTATTGACAGGAGTTACCGAAGATCCATCACCCCAATTAACAGAATAAGTAGCACCAATTCCTACTCCACTTGCATTTGTAGTAGTGTTGTCGAGATACAGTTCATTATATGAATTAGTTCCACCAGTGTTATCAACAACATAAAGATCATTTCCAGTAAGTGCAGAACCACCGGAAGATGCTCTATAAAGATTGAATCCCATAACAGGAGCAGGTGTATAAACTGTTATAAAACCTGCCTTTGTCAAAGTTTGAGATGATCCTGCTCCAACACCACTAGAATTTTTTGCTGTAACTACAACAGTATATAATCCACCGGCAACGTTAGTATATGCATGTGAAGGTGTTGAATCTGTCGTATCACTTGTGCTACTTCCATCACCCCAATCAATATCATATCGATTAGCATTACCTGATGAGGTAATCGTTAGTGTTACATTAAGAGTAGCAGCACCAGCAGTTGTATTCGCAGTAAACCCAACCTCAGTTACAGCAGTATTTCTAATAATATTAAATGATAATTCATTTAATTCATCAATACTATTAACTATACTAGAGTTACTCGTAAAAGTATTGAGTGCTCCACTTGTCGTCAAACTTCCATCTGATGATGATCCCAACGTAAGTGCTCCGCCTTCACCAAGATATGTGGTAGATTTTGTAGTTCCTCTAATATCAAGTTCATGGTCTGGTTCAAAAATAGTAGTTCCGATACCAGCACGACCTACAACCTCCAGAACCTTAAGATCCTCGGTGCTATCGGGAACACCAATCTTTTGTTGTTGCTGTCTACCTGAAAGAAAACGAACGGGTGCTACCATTTTACTTAACTATTATAGGTTTGAGGTTTCCATAATACTGGCAATAAAATCCAGATCAGATGCATTACTGCCATTAATAGCCAACTTATCTCCACTTTCAACAACCAATTTACCACTAATGAGATTAGCAGTATCTCCGGCAGGTATTGAAAGATTTTTAATAATTTCAGTATCAGATCCAGACGATCTACGGTAAATATATGTCATGGTATGAGTTGATGCACCTTTATTTGTCACTTGAGATAATAAAACAACACCAGTATATCCAGCAGGTGCAGTATAAAAAACTGATGTTGTCAATCCAACAGTTTCTGTAAATGTTTTAAAATTATTTACCGCTGCCATTTAATTAATCTCCTAAAGCTAAGATGAATGGGGTAACTTGATTCAACAAACTCTTGACATAAACATCACCGCTAATTGTTCCTGAAGATTGATCAATAACTACACCATCACCAATTCTAAAATTACCATCTTGATCAGTGCTAGTATAAACAATCTGTCCACCATCAAGTTTTATAACTTCATTATTCTGAATAGTAACTCCACCTCTAGAGGGATATGCAGTTTCAATTGTATTCCCTGCACCAATATATTGGAAGGAATGGGAACTTACTATCTGAAGACTCTGACGAGAGAAAAATACAGTTGTTCCAATACCTATTGGATTATTTAGATTTCTATTTAAAGTGATTGTTGATATACCAGCAGATGGTTCTGTCGAAGATTTGACACCATAATATATTGGTCTCAAACTAATTGTTGCAGTTGCAGTATTAATACCAACATCAGGAGATGATAGTGTTATTGTTGGAGTAGAAGTATACTGTGTTCCTCTACTAATAATATTAATTTCAGTAACAGATCCATTTTCAATTGTTGCAGTAGAGGTTGCATCAATTGCATTACCAGGTCCAGTCGGAGATGAAATAGTTACTATCGGTGGATTTGTGTATCCAGTTCCACCAGAAGAAACTACAATATCATCTACTTCATAATACAACTTTCCAAAGTAAATTGCCTGTCCAGAGTATGGTCTATGAGTTCCAATTCCAGATACAACTACTTTTTCTGCAAGTTGTTCTGCAGATGTAGAAACTTCTCCAGTATAACGATCAATACATTTACTTGAAGCATCTCCAACTCCCTTTGATACAAGACCTTTTGTCCCGAAAGAAGAATTGGAATTTGTCAAATCACACTGACCACCACCACCAGTATAAACAGCAATGTCGTCGCAAATCGTAAAGAGTGATACCAATTGTGCATATGCACCATTTGTAACTGATACTCCAATACCACCTTGATTATATTGTGTATAAGAATCTACATTGAAAGATCCCTGAACACCAATATTGTTTATTTGATCTCCAGGATCAGAATTAAATCCATCAATTCTTGCACCAATACTATTAGGAATGAAGTTTGTGCAGTTTCTAATATATGGTCCTTTCGTGATTATACCAGTTCCTTGTAGTGGGCTTGATGATGCGGTTAAAATTCCAGAACTAATTGCTCCACTATTCCCTGGGAAATTAGTTGTAAATCCACTTACTGCAGGATTTCCATCAATACCGTTCTGAATAATACCAGTTACAATTCCAACGCAAACAGTGATAGCAGAATGAACATTTGCACAAGAACCAAAATCATTATTTGATCCAGTAGAACCATCTGCTTGAATACTTAAATCTCTAACTTGCCCATACTCAGACTGATATCCACCTGTCCAAGGATGATTGTTAATACATGAACGAGCAATACCAATTGAATAATTAAAAGCATCTATTGTTGTTGCACCAAATCCAACAATATGATCTAAGTTTCCATTAATATCAAAATATTTCTTACCTGCTTCTATACATTTAGAATTACCACCTCTGGTAATATCATGACATACTGCAAGATATACATCCTTAATATCATCTGCACAACTTTCAGTTGTTCCAGAATTCATAGAGAATCCTGGATAGTCATTACTGTTTAAATATCCTACAGTTTCTTGTGCAATAAAATCTAAGTTCTCACGAATCAATCTTGCAGCATCAAAAAATCTATCCGAAGAAACACCTACAAGTGGTCTATATGCAATTACTGCAGAATTGTTGGTTGCTGCAGATCCAACAAAACTTATATCTGATATATGATTTCCTTGTCCAACATAAAATAAATCTTCACCAGTATTCTGTGGTTGAACTAGGCAACGTCTTAATTCTGCTCCCTCAACAGAAACATTATCCGGAAGATTAATTGGATTATCTTCAACATAAGTTCCAGGAAATACTTTTATAGTATCTCCCGGAACAGCAAGTGCAACTGCAGATTTAATCGTTGCCTTTGCATTCTTATCATCTAAACCAGTATTCTCATCATCACCATTATCTGCCACATATAACGTCTTACCTACAGAACTTGTACTTCCTGCACCAATTTCTACTATTCTGGTTCCAATACCAACTCCATTAGTATCTTGCTTGAAGAATACTTTACCATCGTAAAAGTTTACAGCTAATTCTCCTAGCTGCAACTGTTCCTTCGTAGGTCTCTTACCGGATACGGCAGACCTTTTAATCCTTATAGGAGTGGCCATTTATTACAATTTGGTATGTACCAGAATAGCAGTATATACTGCTGATATATTTATAATACGATATTTCTTCTAGATCCATATCGATAAAGATTGGATGGAAGTTCTGGTTTCATCCAATCTTTAATTTTTTCATATCTATCAACATCAAAAAACTCCTGAGAAAGATACCAATCTTCCACAGGAGTATGACCTTTATCTTGATTACATTCGTGGCAGGCACACAGAACATTCTTCGTAAAATCTGTTCCACCTTTTGCTCTAGGCACAATGTGATCTATTGTGAGATTCTTATCAGACCCACAATAGGCACACTCCCAATCCCATTCTTCCTTTATCTTTGACCTCCATAATCTTTTCGCTTCTGCAGAACTCGTTGTTTGGAGGTTAAAGACATAGGCTTGAGGAGAATTGTAGAGTTGCATAAGAACTTGCATCTTACAATTATTTATTCTTATGTTGACATGCTGCCCTTGCCCATGCTCTGGCAAGATGATTCACATAAGAACAAGGTCTATCCTTTTGACCACAATAAGGACAGACCGCATCAGGTGGATCGTTCGGATACTTCACACAAACTCACCAACACTATAAATGTAAAATCTGCCCATCATAATCCAATAAGGAGTAAAGACATCCTCAAAGTGTTCGGCAAAATAGCGAAACTTCTCATCAATAAGTTCTCTACCAAGAACTTTAAAGTGTGCCTTTGATAGTGCAAAGAACTCTTCTAATGCTTCATTATCACCTTGTTTAAATCCACGAACATAAAGATCTCTGGCCTCATCCATAATACCATGACACTCTTTAGGAAGAACAACTTCTGTGCCATCAGGTAATGGGAGAACTTTATTTTTGATTGTGCCCATAGAGAGTTTCATACAATCACGAGTTTGTTCAACAGAAAGTGCTCTCTCATCACCATCTCTGAATGCATGTTGCACACAACCATTCGTGCATTCAACAACACGAATAAGTGCAGTAGCATTCAAAACTTCTGGAGTCTGAGAACTCCAGATATCATACCAATACTTATAATAATTTTCTTTTACGTCCATAAAAAGAGGATCTTGCGACCCCCATTATATCACTTTGTCAAGTATTTTGCAAGAGGTCCATCAGAAACAATATTTTGTTTAGACTTTTTGATGTCAGACTTGAGTGTAACTTTAGTAAAATCAATGTCTTTCATATTGACAGGAATATCAAAGTGATCCTTTAGATCTTCCCAGTCTTTATCTCTAAGTGTTCTAACCTCACCAAGATGATAACTCACCCAAGAGTTACCCACCTTAGAGTTAGGTTCTACCTGACTTAGATTATTCTCACCAATCTTCTGATAATGCTCACTAAGATCAAACCCAATGTAATTCCTACCAAGTTTTTTAGACGCTACTGCTGTCGTACCAGACCCCATGAAAGGATCTAGAACAACGTCTCCCTCATCTGTAGTCATGAGAACCAAACGCTCTAAAAGAGGCACTGGTAACTGACAGGGATGATCGTCTCGATACTTGCCATGCTTTACTCTGTGAATATCATTCCATACATCAGGAACGAGAGGTCCAAAAGGATGAATCTGATCTTTCTTACCACCATAATCTTTCTTTAGGTAAGTAGATTTCCTCTCCCTCTCATGAGGCATACGAATAGGATAGATCTTTGCTTTCTTTATATCCTTGACATAGAACAAAGTACCATAGTGTGCTGGTTGTAAACTCTTACCCATAGGAGCAGTGGGAGCATACCAGGCAATCCAATGCTTGAAGTGTGCTTTCTGATTAAGAATCTGACAATAGTATGTGAGCCACTTGGGAATGTTGTGGATAAAAATAGATCCAGTTGATTTGGTAATACGAACCATCTCCGTGATCCATTCATCACACCACTTGAGATACTCCTCAACCTCCAGAGAATCATGATAGTTTTTGTAGTTCTTCTTCAGGTTAAACGGAGGATCTGCAAAGGTCATATCAACAGACTCATCTGGAATCTTCTTGAGAAGATTCAGACAGTCACCAACGGTAATTTTGTTCAGGTAGTTATCAAGCATCTGCAAAGTTTTCTGGAAATAGTTTGTTGAGTAGTTCTTTAAAACGATTTAGTTCATCGGCATGGAATGTAAAGACATCATCAAAACCTTCACACATACGCTCAGCATCTTTACTTCTAGCATACCAACCAACACCATCAACAAAACCAATGAAGGTAGCATTGGGATAGTATTTTTTGTTGAGAGAATTCACTCCGTTCTCGGTCTTCGCTTTGTCTCCATTGCCAGAACTGGTAGTGGTATTGAAAGAAGACTCAATAATCAAACGAGGATTTTCCTTGTTAGGGATCATAAAATCCATAGTACGCTTGAGAGTTTGTTCATTCTCAGAAAGCAAAGGAAGGTCGCACCCACTATCATAAGAAATATTAGCATCATCCAAGATAGTTTGCAAGACCGTCTCTGGATTATTACCTTTCCTACCAGCATAACTACCTTTTTCTTTGTAACGCATCATAATATCAAGAGTTTGCTCAGAAAGAGAAGTAATATTATTAATAACAGAAGCAGTCATCTTGGAAGAATTATACTTGGGAATCATCTTACCAAGTATAGTTTCGTTACCTTCAAAAAATATATTGACCATCGCTTTCCTGAAATGTTCATTGTTCAGGGTCATCTTCTCAATTTTCTTAGCACTCCACTCAGTCTTAGTATTATTACTGTTCCACTTGTCTTTGTAAAAGACAGTAGTAAACTCTTCAAAATCTTCATGCCTAATAATAGTAACAATCCGTTGCAGCATCTCAAAGGATACCGCAGTAGCACCAAGGACTGCCTTCAAAGCATCTTCTTTACGCAGAAAACGATCGAGAACATCTTTAGTGCAACCGTGCTCGATCATATCTTTTTTCAAATCTAAAACAAGAAAGATCAACTTGTCAATGTGAGACTGCATCTCTTTCTCAAAGAGTTCGTTGTTGAAGTAATAAGTATTTTTTTCACGAACTGTCTTGAGTTTGTCAGCAGTAGAGCGGAGAGGCATGGCAATCAATTCAATACAAGTATTATACAATAAAAAAGCACCCCTTGTAAAGGAGTGCTGTGACGGTTGTGGAAGTGGTCTTATTAAAGGTTTAGTGGGTTTCCTTTAATAAGAGAAATCCTTATTAAAGGTTTAGTGGGTTTCCTTTAATAAGAGAAATCCTTATTAAAAGTTAGAGAGCATTTCCACGAGGGAGCACTTCCTCTGGAAATACAAAATTTTCATGGGGTTGATCGACTGGTGCTAACCAGGCACGCAGACCTTCATTCAGAAGGATGTTCTTGGTGTAGAAGGTCTCGAATTCTGGATCTTCTGCTGCTCTGATTTCTTGGGAAACAAAGTCATAAGCACGAAGATTGAGAGCAAGACCAATAATACCGATGGAACTTGTCCACAGACCCATAACAGGAACAAAGAGCATAAAGAAATGCAACCACCTCTTATTACTAAACGCAATACCAAAGATCTGAGACCAGAAGCGATTTGCTGTAACCATACTGTAGGTTTCTTCTTCTTGAGTTGAGTCAAACGCTTTAAATGTGTTTGCTTGTTCACCATCTTCATAAAGAGTATTCTCCACAGTTACACCATGAATGGCAGAAAGCAATGCACCACCCAGGATACCTGCTACTCCCATCATGTGGAAGGGATTAAGCGTCCAATTGTGGAATCCCTGGAGGAATAGAAGGAAGCGGAAGATCGCTGCAACACCAAATGACGGCGCAAAGAACCAGCTGGATTGTCCAAGAGGATAGATGAGGAATACACTAACAAATACGGCAATAGGACCCGAAAAAGCAATCGCATTGTATGGTCTAATTCCTACTAAACGACTAATCTCAAACTGCCGGAGCATGAATCCTATGAGAGCAAAGGCTCCGTGGAGCGCCACAAAATTCCAGAGTCCTCCCAACTGGAGCCACCGCTGAAAGTCTCCCTGAGACTCAGGACCCCAAAGTAGAAGAAGAGAATGACCCATAGCATCAGCAGGCGTTGACACAGCCGCTGTGAGAAAATTAGCCCCCTCAAGATAGGAACTTGCCAATCCGTGGGTGTACCACGACGTAACGAAAGTTGTACCAGTAAGCCAGCCACCAATTGCCAAATAAGCAGTGGGAAAAAGTAATAATCCAGACCAACCCACAAAGACAAAGCGATCTCGTTTAAGCCAGTCATCCAAGACATCGAACCATCCTCTTTGCGAAACGGGGGGTGAAAGTGATGAAGTAGTCATTTAACTCCGTTGTTAACTTCTCATATTTAGTTTACAGAACTTAACATAAAAAGTCAATAAGAAGTTATGCCTACTTTTCTATTTGTTGGTGGTCTAAAAAGATTTGGCCAAGTATCATGAATGATCTCAACCATCTTATAAGGAGTTTCTGATGTAATCACTTACCTTGAACAGACTCCCAATCTTTTTGGAACAATTCAAGACCTTGATCGGTCAACACATGCTTATACATTCCCCAGAATACTTTGGGGGGAATGGTACAGATATTTGCTCCAGCATCAAAGCAACGTCCAACTTGATGAACATCACGAACTGATGCTGCAAGAACCTGTGTAGTGCTGAAATGTTGATTATAAAGACTTGCAATAGTTTGAACAAGTGCAACTCCAGAAACAGAGTTATCATTCAGTCTTCCGACAAAGGGAGAAACATATGCAGCACCAGCACGACGTGCAAGAATTGCCTGTGCTGCAGAGAAGATAAGAGTTACATTAACCTTTCTTCCAGTGGCAGCAAGTGCAGTACATGCCTTAAGTCCTTCAACAGTGCAAGGAACTTTAATTGTGACATTCCAAATATCATTAAATGCCTGTGCCTGATCAATCATTTCTTCTGCAGTATCAGCAACGACTTCTGCAGAAACAGATTCAAAGTGTGTTGAGATTCCGGCAATCTCTTTGATGACTTCTACGGGATCACGACCACTCTTTTTAATCAGAGTAGGATTAGTCGTAATCCCCTCAATCATTCCGGTTTCATGTGCCTTCTTGATTTCATCAATATCAGCAGTGTCTAAAAAAATCTTCATCAATCTACATGTACGTGTCCAATCATACCAGCACCTTTATGAGGAGCACACCAGTATGTGTAATCACCTGCTTCAGTAAAGGTGACATCAAACTCTTCACCAGGAAGCATAGCAAGTGCTTCATGATCGAGTTCAGCATGATCCTCAACAATTACATTGTGAGGAGGGAGCATATTATTCACAAAGTGAACCGACTCTCCTGCGGATATTGTAACATCTGCTGGGTCAAAAATCAAGTTTCCATTTGATCCCATTTGAACATCGACTGCCCATGCGGGAGCAGCCAAAAAAAGTGTAGCAAGAAGTGCAAAAATAAACTTCATTAAAGTTTACGCAACTGAAGTATATATTACATTGACAGGTTCTTATACCTAGTATTTGTTTTCACTTCCTCACTTACCATTTCACCAAATTCTGTAACACACTTACACCATTTTTTTCTCATCTTACTTGCAATCTGCTCATCCTTATCTTCATATGCTACTTTAAACCACTCATGCCAGATATTACTACATTCATCTGATTTTTTCTGAAGGTGTGGTTCCCGATACATTAGGAACCTGCGTGGGTTGTGTGCCCGTGACTACATTACTATTTACCATATCATTCCAGTGTCGTATAGCATTGGCAACGATAGCCACATTGGTAACCAAGTAAGACATAAAAATAAGGGTGCGTATGCCAGCAATAATATCTGCTTCTCTATCATTCTTCCCCTCCTTTGCTCCCAATGCTTTGGCCCAGATTCTCCAGGCACTTTTTCTCTTACTCATTTAACCAAAACCTTTTGCTTTTTTAATCCTATGTTGTGGATTTTTTCTATTGTGAGGAACATCAAATACTAAAGATATCCTATCAACATTTCCAATATTTTTAGCACCATGATGTATTTTATTATGAAACCAAAAAAACGTTCCAGGTTCAACAATCATTTCCTCATCCCCAACCGTGTAATGATATGTTGACTGCAATGAAAGATGATATCTATCCTTTGTCAAATAATAAGTTCCATCATCAATATGACGATGAACTATACCACCAGGAAGTAATCTAAAAAATGCTGCCCTAGCAACATTACTTATTTTATTTTTCTTCCAAAAATTATGAACTTCAGGATAATGAGAAAATAAAGGTGTCTTTTCAACAGCATCCACATTTTTAGGATTTTCTCCCCTCCCAACTTTTGCCCATATGAGTGGTAAAAATCCATAAGGATCTTTATCTCCACCAATAGTATCTGGATTTAAAGAAGATACCCAATCCCAATCATCCCAATTATCATAAATCGTTTTTAAAAAAGGATCTGGATCAATTCCTGTTTTGATAATCTTTATATTTTTAAACATTAAAAAAAGAGACCCGAAGGTCTCTTTATTATAACAGTATTTAATTTTTATATCAACCTTGATAAGTGTAGGCAGCCATATCGTGCTCGGATGCATCAAGACCAGCGATCTCTTCTGCTTCAGTAACACGAAGACCTTTATTAGCACCAGCAAGGAACTTCCAAGTGACATAACTCAGGGCAACGGCACATACACCATAAGCAATTACACCAACCAGTTGAACGAACAGTTGAGACAGTCCGTGTCCATAAAAGAAACCAGTGGACTTAGAGAACAAACCGACTGAGAGAGTTCCCCAAATACCAGCAGCACCGTGAACAGAGAATGCACCAACGGGATCATCAATACGAAGACGGTCAATCAGGTCGATGGAGTAAACAACGATAACACCACCAATGAATCCCATAATCCAAGCACCAACGGTGCCAACAGCATCACAACCAGCAGTTACAGAAACCAGACCAGCAAGGATGCCATTAATAGTCATACCCAAATCTGCTTTACCATTCTTGAGTTGACTGGTAATTGTTCCTGCAATACCGCCACCAGCAGCACCCAGAGTTGTGGTAACTGCAATGAAAGGAACTGCCTGATCCATAGCAAGTTGAGAACCAGGGTTGAAACCATACCAACCAATCCAGAGAATCAGAGCACCAAGGGTTGCTTGTGCCATGTTATGACCAGGAATTGCGTTCGCACGTTCACCATCATATTTGGCAAGACGAGGACCAAGAATTGCAGCACCAACGATACCTGCCCAAGCACCAACGGAGTGGACAACTGTAGAACCAGCAAAGTCTTGGAATCCCATTACATCAAGCCAACCACCATTCCACTTCCAAGAACCAAGAACAGGATAGATGACAGAAGTCAGGACGATAGAGAAAAGAACGAACTGACTGAATTTGATACGTTCTGCCACCAAACCAGAAACGATAGTAGCAGCAGTTCCAGCAAATGCTGCTTGGAACAAGAAATCAATACTGGGAACCAGAGAAGCATCATTCACCATCTCTGCAGTCACAGTAGGATCAAAGAAAAGACCTTTGAAGTATAACCAACCGTCAATCACAGGATTGCCATACATCAAGGAATAACCAACCAGGAAGTATGCAGATACCGCAAGAGTGAATACGATGAGGTTCTTATAGAGAATATTAACGGTATTTTTATGACGACACATACCTGCTTCTACCATAGCAAATCCTGCGTTCATAAAAACAACGAGGACGGTAGCAACAAGCAACCAAAGATTATTAGCAAGAAACTGAGGATTCAGTTCTGCGGGGAGTTCTGCTGCATGAACAGATAACTCAAATGTGCCAAGAATAAACATGGCAAAAGCAGCGACGATATACCACTGCTTGTTTCGGAGTCGAGTGAATTTTTTTAGCATGTATTTCAGTGTTTAAACAGTGAACTTAATGTTCACTTAAGATTTTACCGTAAAAACCTTATCATGTCAAGACATAAAAAAAGAGACCCGAAGGTCTCTTTTGAAGAATATTCAGTTTTTACTTTATCAACCGATGCTAGGAGCAGTAAGTGCCACAGGAGTGGACTCAGCAGCAGCAAGATCCAGAGGGAAATTGTGTGCGTTCCTTTCGTGCATCACCTCCATACCCAGACCTGCACGGTTCAGAACATCAGCCCAGGTGTTCAGGACTTTGCCCTGACTATCCATGATGGACTGGTTGAAGTTGAAACCGTTAAGGTTGAATGCCATGGTGCTAACACCAAGTGCAGTGAACCAGATACCGATAACAGGCCATGCTGCGAGGAAGAAGTGCAGCGAACGGGAGTTATTGAAAGAAGCGTATTGGAAGATCAGGCGACCGAAGTAACCGTGAGCAGCAACGATGTTGTAGGTCTCTTCTTCTTGACCGAACTTGTAACCATAGTTCTGGGACTCGTTCTCAGTGGTTTCACGAACCAGCGAGGAAGTAACAAGAGAACCGTGCATTGCACTGAACAGAGAACCACCGAAGACACCAGCAACACCCAGCATGTGGAAGGGGTGCATCAGGATGTTGTGCTCTGCTTGGAAAACAAGCATGTAGTTGAACGTACCACTAATACCCAGAGGCATTGCGTCAGAGAAAGAACCTTGACCGAAAGGATAGACCAGGAAGACAGCAGATGCAGCAGCAACAGGTGCAGAGTATGCAACGCAGATCCAAGGACGCATACCAAGACGGTAAGAGAGTTCCCACTCACGACCCATGTAAGCATAGATGCCAATCAGGAAGTGGAAGACAACCAACTGGAAAGGACCACCGTTGTAAAGCCATTCATCCAGAGATGCAGCTTCCCAAATGGGGTAGAAGTGAAGACCAATTGCGTTAGAAGAAGGAACAACAGCACCAGAGATGATGTTGTTGCCATACATGAGAGAACCAGCAACTGGTTCGCGGATACCATCGATGTCCACAGGGGGAGCACCGATAAAGGCAATGATGAAACAAGTAGTAGCAGCAAGCAGGCAAGGAATCATAAGGACTCCGAACCAACCAACATACAGACGGTTATCTGTGCTGGTGACCCACTGACAAAATTGTTCCCAAGTATTCGATTGTTGTTGTTTTGAAAGAGTAGCAGACATTGTTTTAAGCAAAAAAGTAAGACCATCAGGGAAATGGTGGAGTTACTATTTCCTGTCACCCTTAGACAGGATATGAGAGACGTGATTTAGACACCCTAGAGGTCTCGGTTTAAGGGGTGTTTACAACGGTTGAGAAATGTTTACATTTCGTAACGTGTTGATTTATTTAGTATACTACGGTTTCCACTACTCGTCAAGTCCCCATTTGGTAGTTCCCATTTGGGGGTGTTGAAGCGGTGTCTGCCGAAGACCTGTCTATTATAGGGTATTGTGGCGAACCCGTCAAGACCTAATACCGATACTCGTCAATCTTATCTAAGACCATGTTGAGATATTTTTGTGCAACTGCTTTCTCACCTGGATACCATCCCACATCAGAATCAACTTGATATTTCAACTTAAGAACGTAACACTTAAGTTCATCCTTATCCAATTGTCCTCTTGGCATAATACAAAAAAACTCTGCCCTTTATATAGAGCAGAGTTCAAAACTTATATCGGGTTGTGTGCGGGAATCATCATACCACCACCATGATCATCGTCATCATCTATGTCCTCGCCAAACAGGGCAGAATAAAAAATGAATGTGCCCAGCATTATAGAACCTAGAAGTAACATATCATTCACCATACACCAGGAATAATCTGCCCTGTGGCAGCATAACTACCCATCGCAGCCATGACTCCGATCATTGCTGCCCAACCATTAATGCGTTCTGCTTTTTCGTTCATTGTTTTTGCTCCAAAGTTTTGTTGTAAATTACGACTCTGCCATTTTCGTGAGTAAATACAAGTTTATCATTGTGCCCCCAGCAGAGTTCTTCGTATAGGGCATTTAGTTTCTCCATGTCTTCATAGAGTTGATTCGGATTTGGCATATTGATCAAATAACTTTCTGATGTTTTGAGTAATCTCCATGCCGCCAATTTTCTTTTCAAGAATTACTCCATTAGGAGAAGTAACGATAAGAACTGGAGTGGCAGTCACACCATACTCTTTAGCAAGATCTAGTGCTTCTTGAGATGGAGTTGACCCAAAGTCTTCAAGATCAACATATTGAATCAAACTAGTGTCAACTTTAATAGACTTAAAATACTTATCTACTAAAGCACAAGGACCACAAGATTTTTTGGAAAACAAATAAAAATTATTCGACATGATGACCTTTTAATTCTAGATTTGGTTGAGATTTAGTCAAATCTCTACGGGACTGATTCTTAATGATGATAAAAGCATCTTTATTATACTTACGAGTACCAAGAGGCGATTGCCACCTCTTATTATACTCTTCACCAACATCAATACCAGAGACAGAAGTACCACCAATCTCTACATCAATCTCATCCCCATAATCCCATCCAAGTGTTTCTAGAGCAATAGCAAGTTGTCCCAGCATTTTGCCAGGATATATCACACTCTCATCCATAACATGTTCTTCTGGTTCAAGATTTCCGTTCATCAGTAAAGATTTTCCTCTTGATTGGTTTCAACAACAACATCAGATGTAGGGTATGCAACACATGTTAGAACAAATCCTGCATCAATCTGATCATCATCAAGGAAAGATTGATCCGATTGGTCAACTGTACCACTGACAATCTTACCAGCACAGGATGAACAAGCACCTGCACGACAAGAGTAGTTCATATCAATACCTGCTTCTTCAGCAGCATCAAGAATGTACTGATCATCTTCGCAAGTAATGGTTTGTTCTCCTTCAGGAGTGCGAAGAGTTACGTTATAGGTCATTTTTTTAATAAGTTTCGGATAATTGTTCTACAGAGTATGCCAACAAAATAAAGAAGGCAATGCTAGTAATTGTAAATAAAGTTGAAGTCATTGTCAACCCCCCAATTCTAGGTAAAATTTAGTTTGATCACCTGGAGTGTTCTCGTAGATAGAAGAATCACCATATGTTTTGTGATCTTTATATCCTACCATACGACCCTTAGTATTTTGCAGTGCAGGCATAAAGGCAATCAGGAAGAATACGGCAGGTGCTCCAACGATAAGCGCACCAGCAATTACATAATAAGTAAGAAGTTCAATCATCAGAATCCGAATGCTCCAAAGAAAAATACACTACCACTGAAAGTGTAAGAGATAAGAGCAGCAACAAATCCAAGCATAGCAGTACGTCCATTTAACTTCTCTGCTCTTTCTGCATGTGTCTCATACCCATAACGCTCAGCATCAGTCATAGAGACATACATTTGAGGTTCTTTGGCAAACATATTCTGTTGCCCATACTCATTCGTTGTTACGGTCATTGTCTTGTGTAAAGAACTGTTACAATATTATATAGGAAATGTAAAGTTTTGTCAAGCAGTCTTTTGTATTAACAATTACTCTTCAACCTTTCGGAAAGGTCTTCCTTGTTTATCAAACCCATCAATATCAATATGAACCGGTTCTCCATTAAAATTATCCACAGGAGCAACTAACAAATAAGGTCCAGGAACTCTATCTGCCTTCCAATCATAAGTTCTGAATTGAGAGATATGAAAATGAATCGTAATAACTTTCTTACCAGGATTACGACATGTATACCCTAGTTCTCTCATTTGATAAGTAATTTTATTATCGCAACCAGGAACACCCATCGTGTAATTCATTTCACAAGATGTCAATACCGGTGTCTTGAAAATCCATACATCTTGTGATGCAGCATTATCAAAGGGTTCAATCTCCCAGTTCTTGCCATCATTAGTAGACATCTCCCAACGACTCAGAGCATAAAACTGCTTAGTCATATCAAGATTTTCAAAATATCTTAAAGTTTCATCAAAAATAATATCGGCATTAGAAACAATGCAAATCTCATTCTTCATGTGAGCATTGCAATATTCAAAAAGATCTTGATATGTAGGACGTTCTTTTACAATAACTCTTTCTATCTTAGGAGAATCAAAATTGAGTTCTGCATCTTCTTCCATAAAAATATAGATCTTGTCAATATAATCATTGGCAAGATTCTGATGAAGACAATACAAGAGCTCTCCATTCCTAATATGATTTAAGGAATTAAAATATTCAATAATTAAATTCATTATTTTCAATCCAGTCGATCAAGTTTACTTTTGGACACCAACCAAAAACAGATTTAATTTTACTATTATTCGCAAGAGTCTCTCTTGCTTCCCCTATCCTTGGTTCTATATTTATCTGATTATCAGAAATAACATTTGCTATTTCATTGATGGAATAATTTTTACCAGGACCAACATTATAAAGTTGTCCATAGTAGTAATCTTCAACGTCAATAGTTGCTGCTAAAATATTCGCATTAATAACATCAGATACGTGAGTAAAATCTCTACGTTGCTCCCCATCACCAATAATGGTTAGTGGATTACCCTCAGATCTTTGACGCAAGAATATACCAACTACAGGAGCATATTGCCCCTTCAGTGGTTGTCTTTCTCCATATACATTAAAGTATCTAAAAATTACTGTTTTTAATCCAAATAACTTTGTATACATTGAACAAAGTTTTTCTCCAGAAATTTTAGATACTGAATATGGGTTTAAACAATCATCCAATTGACTTTCATTATTTGGAGTCTCATTATGCCCATATCCAGAAGAAGATGATGAATATATGACTTTCTTAACACCAGATTCTCTAGAGCACTGAAGCACTGTAGCAGTTCCCAATACATTTGTTTTAACTGCTAAAAGTGGATTTTTTATTGCTGGTTGAATTCTTGCCTCTGCTGCTAAATGAAACACATAATCTACACCATCATAAAGTTCTTTTGTTTTTTCATAATCACAAATATCATACTTATAATTCTGTGCATCACTATTCCAATGAAATTCATTATTAGATTCTGCACTCTCATTATCAATGACAACAACCTCATGACCAATCTCAAGTAGTTTATCTACCAAATGAGATCCAATAAAACCTGCTCCACCAGTTACTAATGATTTCATTTCTAGTCTCTCCAAAACACAACATCAACTTGAATTACTGTTCCATAAGGAAAAGTCTCTTCGATTTTATTCATCCACTTATGCTCTTCAACAATCTTATAATTAGAAAAACCAATTTGTTTCATATAATCAATAACTTCATCAAACAAAGGGCTGCCTTCGTTGTATTGTAATGTGGCAACTTCTAGTATAACATAAGATGCTTTTTTTACTATTTCAAGTCCACCTTTAATAATATCCAACTCAGATCCTTGAGTATCAATTTTAATTATATCAAAGACCTTATTATCAACTTCATTTATAACTTCTTCTAAAGTAAAAGTATTTTTTTTAACTTGAATACTATTTTTATAATATCTAGTTTTTTCTTTTAGATAAGAAGTTCCTGTACACATAGGATTTTTTGGATTTAAATGCAAAGTTACTTCTTTATTAGTATCACTTAGCAGAACAATGCAGTGAGAAAATGGCAAATTTTCTAGAACTTCTTCACAATTCTCATTACCTTCTAACATCAAAGAATCTATATTTTTCCACAATCCTTTACAAAACATAGAAAAATTTCCATGATGTGCTCCAATATCTAATATTGTATTAGGAGTATAACTTTTAGATAACTCAATCAAATAACTTTCAATACTCATAAATAAACCTTTTTAAATTTTTGAATTACCTTTTCTGGAGTATAGTCTTGATAACAATTCCATTCTAAAGAATTTATTTCCTTCTTATCAAGATTCCTAAGAATATAGAGAATTTCGGAATAGTTTTCGTAGTAAATTCCTTTTTCATTTAGTATATCTATATGATTTCTTTCTGGAGACTTTTCATAAGTAATCACCGGTTTGTTTCTAATAGAAAACTCAGCACAAGAAAGTCCAAAAGATTCTCCAACATACCTTGCATGAAGCATAGCATCTGAAGTGTTAATAAAACGAACTTTGGTATTCATATCAGAACTACCAGGAAAAAAAATAACTCTCTCATGATCAATAAACTTGTCAGTCAATTGAAAAATAAACCATATATCTTTTCTTTCATTCAATACAACTTGAATTGCTTGTTTTACAAAAGGAATATCAAAAGTATCTGCTCCACCATTCCTCCCAATAACTAATGCATCTTTGGGAATACCCAACTCTTCACGCATATCACTATCAACTTCAGGAAGATGGACCATATGGGGGACATAAGGAATTTCATAATCTGTTATTTTAGAAAGCCACTTAGACCCCATCGCATAAATGTCACCATGAACCCAATTTGATTTCCAATGACCAGAAACTGCATTAACAAAATTTTTACTAACTGAAGAAATTATACCATCAGGTGATCCACCTTTTATCATAAAAAAAGCATCACAACTATTCTTTGATAAAATAGAATCTATTTGAGATTTATCGGAATAACCAAATACTGGAAATTCTTTTTCAAATTTTTTTACGACATCTGGATGATTTCCAACATAATTTTTATTGTGCAAAATAACTGCATCAATATTTAAATATTCTCTAGACCAATATGCATAATCATAAATTGCAATACTTGTGCCTCTCAAAGTTAAAGAGTTATCATGAAATGCTATTCTCATTTTAATTCTTGCATCAAAGGAAGTTCTTCATACCATTTCATAACATCACCATATTTAAATTCTAAAAGATCTTTAATTTCTTGACTTTCGTTTTTCCAATTACTACTTCTTTGTTTAAATTTAAAGCAATTTGGATCATTACTCAAATTCCAAAAATCTAAAATTGGTTGTATTCCATACTCAGATAATACCTCATATTTGGCAAAAAGTAAATTATATTTTCTCTGATCGTTATGTAAATATCCATCAGCATGTTCTTTATACTTAAAACAATCATATGGGTCTGACAGAAAGTCTTGCAGTCCCTTATAGTTTTTACTTACATAATATTCGTTATCTCCCCCACACTGCTGATTATGAAATCTAACACCATCAGTATTTTCCCACCGACGAAAGCAAGACAAGACATAATCATATGGATTGCAAAAAAGATAAACTACCATGCTTCCTTCTGTAAAAGCACTGTTATTTGCGTTTCTACTATGATGATTAAATGAAGAATTGGTCCCGTAGTTAAAATACTTTCCTACAGAACCAATCAAAGAATATGTTCCAGTACAACCTTGTGTGATTAAAAAGTTTTTCATCATCTTAACTCTGAATTGTATTGTCCGCTCTTAGAACCTTGATAGAAGAGTGGTGGAATAGACCAGTAAACATTCATATCCAATTTATAAAATTGATATGCCAGTTCCCAGTCACTCACTAATTGAAAGGGAATGATCGATTCGTAGATTTTTTTTGCAGATTCCTTCTTTAAAAGATATGCTTCTGCACAATTTGTTGAAGGATGTGGTACTTGAGCAAATCTTTCATTTATCAAAGAACATCCCCGCAATTTCTGATTCATAAAATCAGTACCACACCCAGCTCCCATAAAAATAGAATCCCAATCTTTTGGTGCAGTATCAACTAATTGTTGAATATTATCAAACAAACCATCTCCAATAGGAATAGCGTCATCTTCAAGAATTAACCCAACTTCGTCCTCTTGATTAGCAATCTTTTCTATTGCAAGAATATGCTTAATAGTGCAAGAGATTTCTGCTGGATTAATAATCCTAAACTTATGGGATCTACTGTCCCAAAGATGTCTGATCTTCTCATCAAACATTTTCTCATCTGGTTTATAATATTCGTTGCCATCTATATTTTCTTTATCATAGTCAGTTATGAATTCATATTCAAAATTATCTTCAGATAATAAAGAGACAATGTTTGATTTTCTATCTACAAGTTTTGTATAGTGAATGATATAAGTTTTCATTTCAAAATTTTATCCTTAAAAAATTTTAGAACATTGTCTGGTTTAACAAACTCTGGAATCTGATTACCCCTAAACCAAGATTCGCTCAAAATCTCTTCATAAAGACTTTGATCGTTGTCAACCTGAAGTATGTAGTCAATCAACTCATCATCACTTTCAAAAGCGTGGGCATTGATAAAAGACTTCTCATTGAAATCATTCATAACATTAGGAGCGCCCCAATAGATTGGAATAGTATTGGTGAACATTGGTTGAATAATCTTTTCGGTCACATAACCATTGTTAGAAGTATTCTCAAAACTAATATTAAATTTGAAGTAATTTAAGAAATTAATTTTATTTTCTTGATCACCTCTACCCTCAAGAAGTCCTCCAATATTATTATAAAGTCCACCACCACAATGAACCTCACCTCTCTTCATAAGTTTAGGAACAAAGTCAACTCTCTTACCTTTTGGCTGTGTTGCAATAAAAGAACAGAACCACTTTTTGTCAGAGAGATTAGATAAGTCCTTCTCCATGAACTTGTCTACAGGATGAAGATATGACTGGTCACGCTCTTCAATGTGAGGAACATTGAACCAGTTGAGGTGCATTGCCCAAAGAGGAAGTCTATAATTCCTCTCATCTTCAATGTCTTCAAAAGTAAAGGCAAAGTGTGACTGATTAAAGTCTGCTGGTTGATTCTCTCCAGTGTAGAATACTTTCTTTGTCTTACCGTTGTTATACCTTAGATGATTCTGTTGTCTGAAGTAGTCAACAGAATGAAAAAGAATATCAGGTTCTTGATCGGTAATAACAACATCAAACTCTTGACTCAATAAGTGATAAAAGTAATTATCAGTCTTAATAAGATTTGGCCAAAAGTCTACAAAGTCAACTGTCAGAGTTTCTTTTTTCATAATCAGATCCAACTCTCAATCTTTATATTCCTTCTACGAATTTCATCTATAAACATTTGAGTATTATAGTTACTCTTAAGTAAATGATTATGCCATTCAATATAAATTTCATCAATTAAATCAATCGTACCATCATCTATTAATTTACCAAGAACATCATACTCAGCACCCTCAATATCCATCTTACAGACAACATAATCATCTTCACTAATATTATTTCTAAGGTACTCTGAGAAATCTATACACTTGGCATTAATTGTATTGTCAAGATCCTTATTATCAATATAATATGGTTTTGCCCATTCATCTTCCATAATGTTAGTTGCACCACCAGACTTTAAATCATATCCAAGATGCTCACCAGTATGCTGACAAACATACTCTCCATCAAAAGATTCAATAGTCAATTGCTTTTCACACTCTTCAATCCACAAAGCAACCTGATTGAAGGTTATAGATAAACTCTTATGCTGATCTTCAGAAAACCTTTTTTTAGAAAATTCTATTGCGTATGGATTTGGTTCAAAACAATGAATATCAAAAGTATCATCAACAATACCTTTACCAACAAATTGTAGAAGACCTTGACCTAAATTTGTTCCGCAATCTAAAAATACTTTTTTAGTCATTCAAACCACTCCTTTCTCCATTGTTGACCACCAGCAAAGTGGCGGATAATTACATCTTCTTTATTTACTTTGTTAATCAAAAACTCACAGTTGGATTCTCCTTCTAGTTCAGTAACGTTCCAGGCAGTAGGAAGAATCTCTACATGCTCATAAAGTTCTTCTAAAGAATAAACAGTCCATTCAGTTTTATCAGAATGCCACCCATAATCTGGAAGATTCCAAAAAGGTTCATCAGAGTGTCTTTTAATTCCGGCAAGAGAATACCAGGATGCCTGCTCCCTGAACTCGTGCCAGAAACTATTGACATAACCAAACCTTTCATGTCTAGACACAGCATCATTGAGAGCTTGATATCTATCTTCAGAAAGAATGTTATCAACTAACTTTCTAGACCATTCATTGATCTTGATAGAATAGTTACCCATACAATGAGTATTACCAGAATCAATAGAATATGAAAAGGATTTATTTGTCTGATACAATTCATCAATATTTGCGATGCACATATCAGCATCTAAATGTGTAACGATATCTCCATCAGTTACATATCCTTCTTCAAGCATTTGCTCAAGAATAGTAAACTTCAACCAAGTATAATTTCCACGATACTTATAGAGGTTTTCTTTCAATTCAAGGTATTCAAATCCATGCTTATCAGCATATTCTTGATTTCTTGGAGACATATAAGTGTCAAAGAACTGCTGCCTTTGATCAGCATAAGAACCAAAGACTAAAAGAATTTTTTTCATGTGTCTTTTCCAGTTAAAACATATTCAACAATATTATTTGTAGTAAAACACTCTATGACTTTATTATATCCATTTTCAGCAATTTTTTCTCTTTCAGTAGGATTATTCAAATAATAGTTTATTTTTTCAAGAGCCTCTTCTTTTGTCGAATAAAAAACTATCTCATGATCTTCTTTAAAAATTTTATCTAATTGTTTTGATTCTGATAATCTATCAGTAATGACCATCTTTTTGCAAGACATTCCTTCAAAAATTCTTCTGGTTACTTCACCATATCTAGCTTTTTGAAATACTATTTTACCATTTCTATACAAATCTCCATTCTCAATATCCTTTAAATTATTTTTCAAATAAAAAGAATCTCCTAGATTTTCTTGCAAATATGAAACAACTTCTCCACGATTACCATACATAGAAGTCACAACATCAAAAGGAGTATAACTTGTCAGTGACGGATAAAATATTTTAGGATCAGTCCAATGTGATGTAAAAATACAATCATATCCCATCGATTTATATTTTAAATAACATTCAACATCCGGAGTAAGTATTAAGTCAGCATTTTCAGTTCTTTGAACATTATAGTGAAATGTTTGTGGTTCATCTCCACAATCAACAACCAACTTACTCTTTGGAAAATTTTCTTTATTAAAATACTTGTCACAATCTGCTGGACCACAAGACATATAAAAAATAATATCTGGGAAAAAATTTCCCGAGTCACAGTCTTTTTTCAATTCTAAAATTCCGTAAGAATCTCCTCTTGGAACTGGATATTGTCTAATTTCAGTGACGTTAGGATTGTCCACAAAAGCATCGTATACTCCTTTCGGAGTTGACCAGTATCTTTCTTTACCGAATTTATGATATTCTTCAATAGAATATCCAGAAATCATAGCTACTTTCATCAAACCCTCTTCATAATGTTTTCAAAGACACCTTGAAGGGAAAAATAATCTTGATAAAGTTCTTGACCCTTCTTCAACATCTCATTATATGTATCATCAGAAATATTCTTCAAAATATTGTAGGTATCTCCAATATGATCATCATCAATTATAACACAAAATTCTTCCCAGTCCAATTCATCAGACCAAGGAAGTGCATGATCGTCGGAAATATAAACAGGAACTGTTCCAAGTTGTAATGATTCATAAAGCCTGAAACTAGTAGTTCCATATCCTCTAGGACACAAAGAAAACTTAGAGGCAGACATAACATCAAGGAAGTTATTCAGTTTCTCTTCTCCAACATTAATATCCCAATTTCCTGCTTTGACGAGACAATCATCCTTACCACGAAATGCTTTTACCATATCAGTCCTAACCCAGTAGGTATTAGACCCAATAAAGGAAGCAAAGTATTTGTGCTCCTGTTTAGAAACCTCAGAAATAGAAGAACAAACCAGTGGAATAGGAATTACATTACCTTTTTTGCGATTACCACCAGCAGAAAAAATCATAGTGTCTTCTGGAAAGTCCTCAAAAGGTCCATCATCTTGCTGACAGACTGTGAAATACTTACCATCAGAACTCAATGTTTCATAAAGAAGATTCTGCAAATCTGGGTATGGTTGTCCTGCCCAAACTTTATTGCAAAAAATATTTGACCAAAAAATATCAATATATTCTCGTTCTGGTTTATCTTTTAATTGTTGATAGCGACTATAAAAATATTCTTCCAGATACTCTCCTTGATGATAAGGAGGATATGTTGGTGTAAGAGACTTTGGTCTCAGATAATCTTCATTCAAATAAACCACAATCCTTCCTCCTTAAACTTATTAATTTTAGTTTCCACACCGACCATCCAATTATTATGAACAATCATGGCGTTTTCTTTTTTACCCTGCTGATAATAAACATTACCATTTGGAAACAAATCTTCTGACAATAATGCAATATTATCATGATACTTAGAAAGACCAATACGATTCATAATCAACTGATCATCATCACTTTCGTCTGCACCACATTCTTCAATCAATTGACGGCACTCAGAAGTTTCATTAAATACCATAAATCCAGTACAGATTGTAGATCCAGGAGCATCAGTTTGAAATAGTACTTCATCATGACCTGTAAGAAGTTCTACAGGATTTTCTTTAAAGACAATATCAGTATCAACCCACATAAGATTAGGATGTTCTCTATGAACCTGACTGATAATTTTCCATTTATGTCTAACTACGTTCCTAAATCCACTATTACTATTAAATGTCCAATCCTGATATTCTTTTAAATTACTATTCATATAAAGAAAAGCACCTTTATACCCCCTAAGAATAAAAGAGTTATAAACATCTTCATCCATACATGCAATAATAAAGTCATCCATGTTGATACCCACTTTCTCAGCAGACTTCAGCATATTCAAACAAATATCATGACACCCAGAATTCAGAAAAGTCAGAAATTTCATTGATCTTTATACCACTCATAAGTTGTTTTAATTCCATCTTTGAGAGAAATTTTTGGTTTCCACCCAAGAGATTTAATCTTATCTACATTAAGAACTTTTCTTGGAGTTCCATTCGGTTTGGAAGTATCCCATACTGTTTGACTTGGACATCCCACTACATCAGAAACAATACCCGCAAGTTCTTTGATAGTAATATCTTCTCCTGTTCCAACATTAATTGGTTCTGAAGAATCATAATCTTTCATACAAGTATAACATGCTTCGGCAAGGTCATCAACATGAAGAAACTCTCTCCGTGCCGATCCATCTCCCCAAAGTTTTACATCTGGCCACCAAGGACCACCCATATCAATAGTATATCCATCGGTCTTTGCATAATGATATTTTGCAATCATCGCAGGAAGAACATGAGATGACTCTAAATCAAAGTTATCATTAGGACCATACAAGTTAGTAGGCATCAAAGAGATTGCATTGAATCCATACTGCTTACGATATGCTTGGCACATTTTGATGCCAGCAATCTTTGCAATTGCATAGGCATCATTCGTGGGTTCAAGAGGACCTGTCATCAGATACTCTTCCTTGATTGGTTGTTCACACATCTTTGGATAGATGCATGAAGAACCAAGAAACAGGAGTTTCTTAACACCAAACTTACGGGCAGCATGAATGATATTTGATTGAATCATCAAATTATCATAGATGAAGTGTGCCGGATAATCACTATTGGATCCAATCCCACCAACCTTTGCAGCAGCAAGATAGACGTATTCTGGTTGATTAATTTGAAAAAATCTCTCAACATCTTCCTGACGACGTAAATCCCAATGAGAAGATGGTGAAGAAAGAATATTAGTATATCCTTTCCAATGGAGCATACGGACGATTGCTGATCCTACCAGTCCAGTATTGCCAGCAACATAAACTCTACTTTGACTATTCATGGTATGACTCATAACGACACATCTCATCAACTAATTCTTTAAACGAAGTTTTAGGTGTCCAACCCAGTTCTTCTTTTGCCTTAGTGGCATCACCCAGTAAAGTTTCAACTTCAGCAGGTCGGAAATATTTAGAGTCAACTCTAACAACTACTTTTCCAGTTTCCACATCAATTCCAACTTCATTCAGTCCATCACCTTCCCAACGAATAAGCATCTCAAAATTAGGTGCTGCCTCTTCAACAAACTGACGAACAGAATATTGTTTTCCTGTGGCAATCACAAAATCCTCAGGTTTATCTTGCTGAAGCATCAACCACATCGCCTCAACATAATCTCTGGCATGTCCCCAGTCACGAAGTGCATCAAGATTGCCAAGATACAAACAATCTTGTTTGCCTTCGGAGATTGCTTTGAGTGCTCTTGTAATCTTACGAGTTACAAATGTCTCACCTCGTCTTGGAGATTCATGATTGAAAAGAATACCGCTACACGCATACATTCCATATGACTCACGATAGTTCTTTACTATCCAATATCCATACAGTTTTGCAACACCATATGGAGAACGTGGATAGAAAGGTGTGGTTTCTGTTTGAGGAATCTCTTGCACCTTACCATAGAGTTCGCTAGTAGATGCTTGGTAAATACGAACCTTATCTTCCATACCCAGAAGACGAACTGCCTCAAGAACTCTAAGAGTACCTAAAGCGTCTGTCTGACCAGTATACTCAGGCATCTCAAACGATACCTTTACATGACTCTGAGCCCCAAGATTATAAATCTCATCTGGTTGAACCTGCTGAATAACTCTCACCAAGTTAGTAGAATCAGTCAGATCTCCATAATGAAGATGTAATTGTGGATAAATATGATCAATTCGGTGGGTATTAATTAAAGAAGAACGGCGAATAATACCATGAACTTCATATCCCTTCTCAAGAAGAAGTTCTGCTAGGTATGATCCATCCTGTCCAGTAATACCCGTAATTAGGGCGATTTTCATTTATAAGTTTATTTTTTTACATTATACAAAAAAAGCAGGGTTTATGCAACCCTGCTTCATATGGTCTTTTCATGCACGCCACTTGCTCTTTGACCTGAAGCAAGAAACAGGGCGGGAGTATAAAAACCCCATCCGCACCAACTGCCCTTGAGAGAGGCAGTAAACTCTAAGGAGGTCAATGACTCCACCACTTACTTTTGAAAGAAGTAAGAAACTTCGGGAATGAAGGGGTTCCTTCAACCGACCAGGGCAGGTTTTAAGTCACTCCGCGACTTGATATGGAGACTTCACATTATCTTTAGCATAAGCAGGAATCATATCAGGGTCTAACCAACATGTATAATCGTGATCTTCCATGGCAGTCATCAACTGCATTTCATTATCACAAAGATACATATCACGATATCGACCAGTATATGAATCTACTTTTTGGATGCGACAATCTGGTTTGCCATTAATTTCCAGAGTGCCGACTTGAACATAACGATAAGGAAAACGCTCAAGAAGAACGTTTGGTTTTTTCACAACTTTCATCAACCCACTTCAACAACTTCAAGATCTTGATAGATGTAATCCATTAGAGCTTCGTAATCCCCAAGAGGATCTTCGCCAGAAAAAACTACTCCTACAGATTCATAATATCGACGAACCTTTTTATAAAGTTTCGGATTTTTTACATCAAGGAAAAAATCACCATTAGACGCAGCACGGAGAATGCTGAGATCTTTCGATTTGAATTTTTCGGTCAGTGCCATTGCTATGTTTGATTTACCCAGTTATTATAAGGTGTTGTGACTATGTAGTCAAGTGTGCCAGTATAAACTGGCAATCGGAATGACAGGATTCGAACCTGCGGCCACTGCTTCCCAAAAGCAGTGCTCTACCAAACTGAGCTACATTCCGTAACGGCAGTTCCTATCGCCTCCATTCCTGAACTACCAAGGGGAATGCAGCAGTTGAGTGATCTCAACAGAAGTAATTATACTACTTCTTATGTTTTTTGTCAAATGGTGCCCAATGTTCCCATCCATATTTGTGGACTGCCCACATTCCCAGAATAGGAACGAAAACCAGTGCCATACACATAGGTGTCAGTGTCCAGGGATTATTTAAAGTCCAAGCAGCAAAGTGTGCGACTTTATGAATCATCATCTTCTTCTTCGTAAAGTGGGCAAGGTTCCTCAAACAAATGTTCCATCCTAAGTTGCTTTATTCGTTCTCGAAGTCCCTTATAGAACTCTCTCTTCTCGTCTTCGTCCATAGGTTATGCTGGATAGTCCCAATCGGTAATCAAATTTGTTTTATGAGTAGGACCCCAAGAACCTTCCTTATAAATGTAGGGAGCAGTTCTTACAGGGCATTTGTCACCAGTGCAAAGAAGATCATCAACAATTCTCCAAGATTCAGTCACTTCATCAGAGTGAACAAAATGAGATTGATCGTTGTTGATTGCATCAAAGAATAATTTTTCATAACCATCTACACCTAACCAATCAGGATAACGGTGTGTCAATGTTGCTTTCTCAACATCCTCACCAAGTCCAGGAGACTTCACATCAATTTGAATATCAAGGTGAGCATGTGGTTGTAGTCGCATTACGATACGACCTGGTGTCTCTCCTTCAAATAATCCAACAGGTGGTGCTTTGAGTTTGACAACAACCTCAACACATTGATAAGGCATTTTCTTACCAGTCATGAAATAGAAAGGAACACCTTCCCATCTCCAGTTATCTACATAAATGTCGCCAGCAACAAAAGTTTGAGTCACTGAATCTGTACCTACACCTTGTTCATTTCTATATCCTTCATACTGACCAGTGACAAACTTTTTTCCAAGTCTGGTTGCAGCAAGAACTTTTGTTTTCTCTCTGCGAATCTCTTTTGCGTCCATCCTGCAAGGTGCATCCATAGCAATCAAAGACAAAACTTGAAGCATATGGTTCTGCAACATGTCTCTTACAACACCTGCAGTATCATAATATTGTGCTCGACCTTCACAACCAAGTGTTTCAGTTGCAAAAATTTGAATCTCTTCTATATACTGCCTATTCCAAAGTGGTTCAAGAAGTATATTCCCAAAGCGGGTAGCAAGAATATTATTGACAGTATCTTTACCAAGATAATGGTCAATGCGATAAACTTGCTTCTCGCGTAGATACCTGCCCACCACTGACTGTAGATGATTAGCAGATTTATAATCGTACCCAAAGGGTTTTTCGATAACCACTCTGGAGTGATCTGGGTCATCCAAGAACCCAGCTTCTTTGAGATTAATGATAGCATTTTCGTATCTCTCTGGTGGAACAGATAAGAAATAAGTTGTATCTACACTTTCATCATGAAGAACAGAAAGACTATCCTGGTTATCAAGATCACAAGATCTAAAATCTAACCAATGTGTAAACTCTATTGGATAATCACCAAGATGCTCTAACCACGATTCCCTGGTATGCTCTCTGCGAGAAGCACCAACAATTAATAGTTCCTTAGGAAGAAGTTCTTTCTTCCACAATTGAAAGAGTGCAGGAATAAGTTTTCTTTTACATAGATCTCCAGTAGCACCAAAGATAACTATGCGTCTAGTGAGCTGTTCCATTTCCATCATAGTCGTCTGAGTCATAGTAGTCATTTTCACCTTTTCGTACCCCGAAATATATTGTGGATAATACAAAGGGTATTGCTCCCCAAAGTAAGACATCAGCGAACGTCATGGCCACCAAACTTATATCGCATTCCATTTAAAACACGGTTTGCAAATGCACCTAATCTTCTTGATCCGAATCTCTCAAATAGTGCGGTAGATATAACAGGTGCGGGAACACCAAGATCCACAGCAGCGTGAAGAGTCCAACGACCCTCACCACTATCGCTAACTCCCCCATCGAATTTGCCAAGTTCTCTATTGCCGCGTAATACATCAGCGGTAAGGTCAAGTAACCAACTACCAACCACGCTACCACGACGCCATAACTCAGCCACCTCAGAACAGTCAATGTCATAACAATAATCTTCCGGATTCTCCATCGGAGCCACCTCAGCATCACCTGCCTTGACGTACTTGCTGCCAGCATTAGCTTCATGCAGGATATTAAATCCTTCTGCGTATGCTTGCATGATTCCATACTCGACTCCGTTATGAACCATCTTTACAAAATGCCCTGCACCTGGTGGTCCACAATGCAACCAACCATACTCTGCAGATGTTGCACGACTGGTTGGATTTGTACGAGGGGCAGATCCGATACCTGGTGCGAGTGCCCTAAAGATAGGAGCGCAGACGGATACTGCAGTATTTGCACCACCAACCATAAGACAGTATCCACGCTCCAGACCGTAAACACCACCACTAGTACCACAGTCAATATACGCGATGCCAAGTTTAGATAACCGTTCTGCCCTGCGTCTAGAGTCTTTAAAATTGGAATTGCCATGATCAATAATAATATCGCCTTCCACACAAAATTGTAATAACTCATTTAGTGTGTCCTCTACAGTTTCTGCTGGTACAACCATCATGAAGATGCCTGGAGATTTGGCAGCATCGTTTGTTAGAACTCCCAGACCACTATGAACTACTCGAACAAGGCTTTCAATAGAAGTGGTACATCCACTGATATAACCCTTCTCATATTGCTCTTCAGATTTTTTATAGTTGTTACGATATCCATGAACTTCGATACCTGCTTTGATCATGCGACGAGACATACCCTCGCCCATTCTCCCTAAACCAATGATTCCTACTTTCATATTACTCTTCCTGGAATATAATCAATTTCTTCTAAAACTTCATTCAAAACTTTTTCATAATCTCTGAACATCCTATCACCAGCAACAAAACATCTTTGGCGTCTCCAAAGTGCTTCAGCAAACATACGTTTTTCTTTGTCAGTAAAATCTTCAAATCTACTCATTGTTTCTCCTATTTAAAGTGTTATTTTTAACCATGGCAATAACGGGGGAACTATTCCAATAAGTCGAAGAAGACCCTCAGCAAAAAGTGCAAGAACAACCCACCCAACACACATAGAGATAATTGAAGCATTACGATTATGCTTTCGTATGGCAGCATCAATCATCTCCTGAACTTCTTCTTTTGTCGCATAATGTCCAGGTTTAATTTCATCCATTCTGTGCGTCATCTTTATTATTCATCATATTATCAAGAGGATCTGGTTTGCCAATAACTATAGCACAAGCTCTTTTATAAAAGAAGTTGTCAGTATTACCAGATGCTTCAAAGGTTTCCTTAATCTTCACCCAATTATTATAGGTGTTTTCGTCCATGAATACGTCCCAAACTACACACTAGCTATATTAGACACTGGTTTAAAAATATCAACTTTGTGTTCATTTCCTAACACGGAGAGAACAGGAATCGAACCTGCGAAGGTGTTACCCTCAGCCGCTTTCAAGGCGGTGTCCTCGACCAACCGGACTCTCTCCAAATTTTATCGAACTTCAAAGTCCAATTTGCGAACTTTTCTTTGCCGTCTTTGTTCTTGCCACTCAATATCTTGTTGAGTCAAAACTCTTCCATTTTCTTTAGAATAAGCAAAATTTAACATAACAATCTGCGATAAGTCAACAGCTGAGACTTTGTCACCACGAATAGTTGCCATATTAGAACAACCACAAGAAATTGTTTTGCTTGGATGCCCCTCCAACTCCCTACTACAGGAGCGGCATCTAATCTTTATGTTATCCATTTTAATGTTCTATACTTCGTCAGTTTTTAGTTATTTATCTAAAATCTGGACCACCATACCAACCAACAATAACAGATCTTTTACCACTCTTTAAAGGTCTTACCCGATGAAGAGAAGTTGATGGAAATATAATACACTCGCCTAATTGAAATTTAAAAGTTTCCATACGTTGATTTGCATTCAACATAATTTGAAACTCGCCACCTTCATATTCATTAGGATCGCTAAGAGATAGTACTAAACTCAATTTGCGAACACCCGTTTCATTTACTTCAGCTTCATTATCACAGTGCCACATATATCCAGAACCTTTTCCTTCATATAAAATGTATTGCAAATCACTATGCCATGTGGTCAAATCAAATTTAAAAACGGATTGATTAACTTCGTGTACATAAGAATTTAATATTTGTGTCAACCAATATGGTTTTTCTACAGAAAAAATAGAACAGTTTCTTACAGACCTATCAACTCTTTGATGTTCATTTAAACCAACACTTGCGGGTTCTAAAAGATGTCCATTTTCTCCAATATAATTTTTAATGTTGGAAATCATTGATGTATCCAAACCAGTATTAAATCTGGCCATTACTCCAAAATTTTTCATATCAAACAAAATCTATTGCAATAGAAAGTCTTGGTAAAGATATATTATATGGTACAGTATGTTCTATATCGGAGTCAAAAACTATCATAGAGTTTTCTATTCCACTAATCTGACACTCTTTGCAATCAACTCTAAATATAGTTCCCAAATTTTCAGGACTGTCCAAATAATAAACTAAACTTTTTTTCATATTCCCGTGTGTATGCCAACAAGTATATCTTCGACTAAAATCAGTATAGTTGACCCAACAATTTTCCATTTTCAGATTATTTATTTTACTCTTCTTTATAATTTTATCAATTAAAAAAGATGCATCCTTATCCTGATTGATTTTAAATAATCTATCAAGATAATTTACAGATTGCAATCCAGGGTGATCTGGGGATATTTTTTTAAGATATTTTTTAGAACTCTCTACAAGCATTTTACGTTCAGAATCTGTCAGAACGTTTTTATATACTTTAATACCATATCTAAATTTGAAAAAGAATTCATTCATTATTTTTTAAAATATACTCCACAGTATTAGCAACATCATTCATAGCATCTCTAAGAAATGGTTGTTGCCCAGAATGTTGCTCTGTTTTAGTGACACCGTTCTCCCACTCTTCTATAAGTGTCCAACGCCACTGCTCCATGCTTTTTGAATACCAAAGATTAATCTTCATTTGGCAATCGAGATTCCAATATATCTAGTCTACCTTGCAATCTGGCAATTTCACGGGTTAATTGCATATGCTCATTTTCCATATCTTCCAAACGATCTAACATTTTTTGTATTTTCTTTTTCATTAATCCAACTCCCAACAAGCAGAACGTGCCAACTCTGGATTCTTTTGTAGTGCTCTGTGAACATGTCCATGTACATCCTGCTCTAAGGTGTGGTGTGCTTTGGTGTGAATAAATTCAATCACCCCAAGAGATCCGCAGATCATTAAGTTTATGGTAGTGAGGGGATGAAAAAAATAACGCATAAAAAAGGGAGACCGAAGTCTCCCATATTATAACACAAATTTAGTGGATCAGAAGGAATACTTCAGACCCAGCTTAGCACCGTAACCACGGTCGATGTCGCTATCGCCAGATCCGAGGAAGGAAACCTCGCCGTAAGCACCCAGTGCATCAGTTACAGCAACGCCAAGACCTGCCTTACCAGAAGGAACAGTGTCAGTCTCGCCACCATCAGGGGAGATCAGGCTAGCACCACCCTGAACATACCAGGAAGTAGATTCGCCAAGAGTACCTTCATATCCAACGTGAGTGTCGGTAACAGTGCCGTTGTAGTTTGAGCCAGTCCAACCAGAATTGGCTTCTACATTGACATATGGACCTGCAAGGGCAGCACCAGCAGACATTGACAGAGCAGCAGTTGCTGCGAATACAGATTTGATCATTTGTTTAACCTCTTTATTTTACTTGCGGAATGATTACCCGCAGATGAAAGGGGAATCGACATCTCCCCGTTGTTACCTTTTGTAATAATATTACAAAAGGTTAAGTATTTATACGGAAAACTTTTTAGGGTTTACCGAAGCGAAATACGGGATTCGAACCCGTGACACCAACTTGGAAGGATGGGATGTTACCACTACACCAATTTCGCAAAGGGTGGGAGATTGCTCTCCCGGCACTTCCTTCACACGGATGAACATATTATAAAGGAAGGTTAGAATCTTGTCAAGTCTCTACCCATTCATGCTTATATGCAGAATCATACTCTCCATATTCACCAACAGGAATAACATTAAATGCTAAAGAACGTCTAATATTTTTAGATCCGTGAGATTTAATTTTATGAAATAGAAAACTTGGAAAAATTAGAATTAAACCATGTTGAGGTTTAATTGACCAATTATGAGAATTAAAAATATTCCATTCGGTCGGAGTAATATCATAATTAAAAAAACTTGTCATCGGAGAAACAAATGTAATTTGCCCTACAGTATCTTCATCATATTCTCCAAAATATAAAATACCACTATAAAAACAATTTCTGTGATTGTGAAATTCAGATTCACAATTCTTTTTTGATCTGGTAAACCATGAAGTAGTTATTTGAAACTGACATGGATACTTCAAAGTATTTTGAAGTACGTTATCACAAATACTCATGAGATAACTTTTTGAATTTGGCATTTTTTCCAATACCCTCATATCCAATCCAGAATCAGAAAGATTTCTATCACCTGCATTTTGAAGTTGTTGATACTTTTCAGTTTTTGAAAAGTTGTTAATTTCATTCAAAACCGTTTTATTTTCTACTTTAGTGTAAAAAATATTTGGGGAAAAAAGAGGAATATAATCCATGGTAAAAAAAAAAGATTTAAGCCTTCGACAAGATTTGAACTTGCGACCTGAGCTTTACAAAAGCCCTGCTCTACCACTGAGCTACAAAGGCAAACAGGTGAACCAACCTGCAATTTAGGATTACTCCATGGTTTTTAGTGTGGTGGGTGGTGAGATTCTATCATACTCACAACTAGAGGGTCGCACTGATAGTAACGTTCTCTAGCACTCTCGGACTCCTTGATATTGGATTCTCATGTCTCTGGTCTCCCAGTCACATGGCGGGCATCACCCCTGTCCTATTATACATTATCCCGTGCATGACCGCATAGGATTATTCTGTCACACCCTATGGAGATGATCAATCTCCAACTCCCCAGGTAGGATTTGAACCTACGACCAATCGATTAACAGTCGATGGCTCTGCCGCTGAGCTACTGAGGATTGTTTTCTTCTCTCTTGAGTTTGAAGTATAGTTTGTAATACTTCTTTCTCAATTGATCGAAGATTTTATTGTCTTCCTCGAAACCAAGTTTCTTAGTGTGAGTATAGCACCCTTCTAATTCGGATAACAGAAGTAAGATGTCTACTGGTTTCATAACAAAAAAGACAACAGGCACGGCTGGGGTCGAACCAGCAATCTACCGCTTAGAAGGCGGGGGCATTATCCATTATGCTACGTGCCCTAAACGGAGAGAGGCGGAGAGCAGTTTGTCGTTCCCTCTTACGGTTTTGCCTCTCAACTCAGATATTATAGACCCTCTTACTCAGATCGTCAACCCTCTTCTGCCGGTGCTTCTGCTGATTCAATTTCTTCTGCAGATTCCGATTCCGGAAGAACTACTCCTGTTCCGGACAAATATTCAATTGCTCCTTGAACTTTCCAATATAATTCTCTTCTTGCATTACTTGTATTTTGTAATTCTTCAAGAGTTTTTTTAAGAGTTTCTCTTTGCTCTATAAGATTGGTTAAATGTTGTTGTTGTTCAGTCATTACTAATTTCAAGATTTATTAATTTTCGAAATTATTTATAAATGAATAGCAGATAAATAATCCATAGCTTTAAGTATAAATTTTCTATGAAAAAAGCATTAATTGCTTTTGGAATGTTATTGATGACCGCAAGTGCAGCAAATGCAGGCGGACTTGTTACTAAACATGCTTCTTCAGTCCAACTGACTGTTGAAGGACCTGCCGTGCAGAGCACCAGAATTGGACATTCCATGTCCATTTCAGGAAACAATGTAAATACTACTGACGGCACCACTTCAGGTATTGTAGGTAATGCTATTGGTATGTCCAGTGATGGTTTTACTGCTGCTTCCTCAACAATTACAGCAACACAAGCAACAGCAGGTGAAGCATTCTCATTCAGTGCTTCCTATACACAAGGTGATGCTTTGGTGACTTCACAAACTCAACTTAGTAATGCTGGAAGATTTGATACTCCAAATCTTTACGGAAATTCAACCACTCAAGCAGGTGGTTATGCAGGTTCTCTGGCAGGCACAATTGATAGTTCTCATACTATGAGTCTGACTGCTGGTGGATCTGGATCTACTGCTACAGGACAATTCATTACAGAAATTACTGCTCTTGACTGATAATAAATATGTCTAGATTACAAGAAGCAATCGGTCTTGGGTTGATTCTTGGTGCTTTACATGGAACTGTCGCAAGTGCAGTTCCAGTAGTCCCAAATTTTACCCAGGGATCTATGTCAAGCCACACAGAAACTTCACAAACAATAACCGAAACCATCAACTCGATGGATTACAACACAGGATATCAATACTCTGCGACTGGCAGTGGAATTTCAGCATCAGGTAACTTATCTCCTGGTACTGGACCAAACAATGTAACTATAGACGGCGTGACTTCAACATGGACAGGCATTACAACAAAACCAACATTCACACAGACGAATCCAGGGGCAGCATTTCAGTTCACAGAAACGTACATGGGTCCTGGGTTAAGCAATCAAACAATTATTCAAAGAACCACAGAGGTTACAAGCGTAACCGACACAACAAGTATTTTCTCCCAGTAATCCTATGTCTAACAAGTATTGCGAATGCCCTACCTGCGAATGCAAATGTAGGAGGTGTAAGTGCGACGGCTGCTCCTGTAGCGAATAGTTCAGGCTCGGTGACAAACCAGGCAATCCAGGTTTTACAAGGTCCATATATTACCAACACTTATGGTGGTGGAATCCAGTGTCAAGGACCTACAAGAAATTTCACTCCCTATGTAACAGGAACTGCATCAGCATCAAAACCATATGAACCATATTATATGGATCCCGTATATGATGTGAGTGATAATTATGGCGCCTTCGATGATGATGGAAATGATATTGGTGATGGAATTATTGATAATCCAGGAGACATTCTCTTCCGTAAGAAAGTACGCACTGGACAAAAAGATAACTATAGTTTAGGTGTAGGTTTCTCTATGACATGGAGCACACCTACCGATAAAAAGTTGCAAGATCTCTGTAAGAAAGCAGCACAAACTCAAATTGAATTAAACACTCAGTTAGTTGCTAACAAGAGATTGGATTTTGAGATTGCTCGTCTTAAGAATTGTGGTGATTTAATGTTGCGTGGAATTCAATTCCATCCCAAGAGTCCTTACTATAAAGTGTGTGCTGATGTGGTGGTAAACAATCCACCAGGACATAAGCATCCACATGTCCATGCTATCCCTTCCGTTTCTTCTTCCTTGGGAACACAGAGCGAAGTTCCTTCACAGCATGGTTCATCTGACGCTGCTCTGCTTGGCGCTCCCCTACAGACAAAACTGGGATCTTCTTACCCCGCAAGGCAGCAATCTTCTTCATCACTTTCTTCACAGCAGGTTTCACCGCTTTTAACAAAAGATCAGCAAGAGGTTTTGCGAGCAACGCAGAACTTGTCGCAATAACAGCAATACCACCTACCTGCACAACCTGACCACCACTAGGAAGTCCTGCTACTATCTGTTGAGGTAGCGGGACTTTTTCTGTTATCTGGACACATTCATTACCTTTCAATTCATAGGCAACAACCTTCTTTCGGAAACCTTCTACGAATGTTCCGACAGGTTCTTTTGCCTGCTGTGCTGGTGTAGGACAATCTACCTTTGCTGTATTGACTGGAGGAGATACTTCTGGTGCTCTAGGTAACTCTGGTGATAATGGTTTATCTGATATATCAGTTTTTGGAACAGGAGCAGGCTCCGTAAGAATCATCTGTTCAGGTTCAAACTGAATAGGATTAAAACTAGGGACGCCAGAATCACAATACGTAACCAGTCCTCTTTGGTCATCAGACTTGACTTGGTTGTTTTTTGCGTTGTTCGTTTCATGTGCCTCTACACATCCAGGGATGTCTACGATAGGAACACCAATATTTACCGTCACAGGTGGTGCAACAGGTATAGGAGGTGAAGAATAGTTACTCGCATCAAAAACTGTCACCTCAGGGATTTCAAGTCCACTAATGTTAATCCCGTCAATTTTAATTTCCATCAGTCCTCAAAAAATTTAAAAATACCAGTCCAAATAGAATGAAAGAACACATATAGAAAGAAAGTTTCTGTTGCTTCTTTCTTTTGATTTTTCTTATATGTTGATTGTGCCATAGTGTTACAATAACTTTAATTATTTAACATTTCTCAGCAAATTTTAACTAATTTATGTTACCACTTCGATATCTTACTGGCCAAGTTCTATCTAGAGTAAATGGCAATAGAAATATAAATCCAAAAATAAAAATACCAGAAATCATACTAGTGTCCCATGAGCACGACGAATCTCACGAAGTTCTTCAAAATTCTTCTGCTTAGTACCACCATCGTATGCCCAGGCATATCCCTCGGTAATCATTTGTTCGTTGAGGGAGAGTTCTGCGTCACCAATGTACAACCACCCAAGTAAGCGACCATACTTGCCCATGCCGCCGACAAGCTCAGTACGAATAATAAGGTCATCATCACCACTAATTGCTCCTTCTAATTTTTCCTTTAACCAATTTGTTGCATCATAACCTAATGCTTTTTCTTCATCATCTCTTGTTCTCTTCTCAGGCGTATCAACTCCTGCAACTCTAACTCTTTCTTTCTTGTATAGATCAAACCCGAGATCAATAGTAACGTCAATAGTATCACCATCGACAACACGATTAATTTCTATAACTCGGAAGTTGT
>Ga0208149_1000055_pt1 | contig 41627 bp, 50 predicted proteins | sample DEB08_DNA_15_FD_184533 | JGI IMG/M metagenome (GOLD analysis project Ga0208149, IMG submission 184533) | Aqueous microbial communities from the Delaware River and Bay under freshwater to marine salinity gradient to study organic matter... | ecosystem: Environmental > Aquatic > Marine > Coastal ... | reverse complement strand
GGTTGAAGTTACGGGTCAGCAGATCAATAGCGGCATCGGTAGCCTTGCGGTTGTCGCGGCCGCTAATGTCACCCCTACTGGTCAACAAATCACGTCTCAACTGGGAGACGTGCAGATTATTGCGCAGGCGATTGTTGAGGCTTCTGGCTTCAGCGTCAGCTCTGCTCTTGGTTCAGTAACGGTTGATGCACAAGCAAACGTCACTCCAGATGGCCAATCCGCAACCGCATCGGTCGGCAGTGTCGATGTTATCGGTCTTGCTAATGTCACCCCGGATGGCCAGCAGTCCACAGCTCAGCTAGGCACCCCTACGGTCAGGGCGGCCGCAGATGTCGACGTCACCGGCCTTGGTATTACGTCTGGCTTTAACCCGGCGGTCAGTGTCACTGGCGTAGCAAACGTCACTCCAGACGGTCAGCAGACCACAGCAGGTGTCGGCGCACCGACAGTCAGCGGCGTAGCAAACGTCGAAGTAACTGGCGTTGGCATGGCCGCATCGTTAGGTTCTGTCACAGTTCAAGCCAATGCTGACGTTACACCGACAGGTGTCAGCGCAACGGCATCGGTGGGCTCTCTCACAGTCACTGGTATTGCCAATGTAACGCCTACGGGACAGCAAACCACGTCTGCGGTGGGTAGTATTGAGGTTGATGCGGTAGCGCTTGTAGAGGTGACGGGCGTCAGCATGACCGCAAGCCTTGGTGATGTCAGCGTCGTTGCGCAGGCAAATGTCACGCCAGATGGCCAGCAAATCGACTCTGCCATTGGTGATGTGGTCATTCAGATACGTCAAGACGTGTCGGTTACAGGCCAGCAAATCAACTCTGCGGTCGGCGCAGTAGAGACTAGCGCGGACTCGATTGTCGAGTTGACGGGCGTACAGGCTAATTTTGCGGTAGGCTCACTGTTTATTTGGTCTCAGATAGACACGGACCAAGACCCTAATTACAATCAGGTAGATGATTCCCAGTCACCGGGGTGGTCTGAGATTGACAATAGCCAGTCTGCGGGTTATGCGGCAATATCTACTTCACAGACGCCGAGCTATAGTACGATAGACGATACACAAGATCCGACTTGGACGGAAATTGAAGCAGGGCGGGACGCCGCCTAAGAGGAAAAACTTATGGCAACTTATGTCAACAACTTGCGTCTAACAGAGCTTGCGACAGGTGAAGGCTCGGGAACGTGGGGTACTACCACCAATACATCCCTTGAGCTAATCGGCGAAGCGCTGGGTTATAACACTCAGAATTGCTTCTCTTCAGACGCTGACGCGACCACGACAGTTGCGGATGGCGCCAGTGATCCGGCGCGCTCGTTTTATTTCAAGGTCACTTCGTCTGCAACATTGACCGCCACCCGTACGCTTACGATTGCACCCAACACGCTGTCTCGTGTGATGTTCATTGAGAATGCGACAACCGGCTCACAGTCGATCGCTATCTCTCAAGGCTCTGGTGCGAACGTCACCATTGCAACTGGCAGGACAGCCGTAGTCTATCTCGACGGAGCAGGCTCTGGCGCGGCAGTCGTTGATGCGATGGCGAACGTCGACCCCGGCATCACCGATACGCTGGCGGAAGTGCTGGTTGCAGGCAACACGTCTGGCGGCACCGGCCTTACCATGTCTTCAGGCGATGACCTGACCCTGACCGGCGCAAGCTACAACGTGGTGTGGGATAGCTCAGACTCTGCGCTTGAGTTTGCGGATAACGCTAAAGCAACCTTTGGTGGGTCACAAGACCTACAGATTTACCATGATGGGTCTGCAAGCTACATTGATGACGCTGGCACAGGAAATTTGCGAATAAGGGCAAACTCAAGCCTCAGCATACAAAAGTATACAGGCGAAACGATGGGAGTTTTTACTGCTGACGGGTCTGTGCTACTCGCACACGATAACGTCACGCGACTAGAAACCACCTCTACAGGCATCGACGTAACGGGTACTGCTGTAATGGATGCGCTCACAGTTGGTGGGACTCTGGGAAACTTCGATATTAGCGCAGGCGGAAACCAAGCTACTTTTGATTACAACGGGTTCAACTACATCAACAGCACCGGCGCAGGCTCCGCGCTCGTTGTTCGCATGGGCAGTGGAAGCACGAACGCTATTCGTTTTGATTCAGACGGTAAGGTCATTATAAATGATGACGGCAACGACACCGACTTCCGCGTCGAGTCTGATGGCGCAAGCCATATGCTTTTTGTGGATGCAGGTAATAATCGCGTAGGTATTGGCGAGTCGTCACCGGATACGCCCCTTCATATTACAACCTCATCTTCTGGTAACGTTATTACTCTTGAAAGCACTGATGCTGGTACGGCGGCAGGTCCGTCAATAAATCTTTTTAGAAACTCAAGCAGTCCAGCGAACAATGACTTAGGTCCAGCGATTTTTTTTAGAGGTGACAATTCCGTAGGCGGCTCACACACCTATGCCAATATCTTCACTCAATACACTGATGTAACGGACGGGGCAGAAGATGCAAATGTAATGCACCAAATATCTATCGCTGGTCAAAATAGAACGGTTTTAGGTCTTACGACTAGCGAAGTTACAATCAATGACGAAAGCCAAGACGTAGACTTCCGCGTTGAGTCTAACAACAGCCAATATGCGGTATATGTAGATGCCGCACAAGATTCTGTTGGCATCCTAACAAATGCTACTGACGCGGCTCTAAACGTCAATTCTCAAAACGCATCTAAAGATGCTATTCGTATTGTTGGATCTGGTGGAAACAACTTTATTGCTGGCTACGGGAATCAAGGCAACCTTTCTTTCACTATCGCAGAAGTAGGAGCAGATGATCCCGGTATTCTTACGCTGTATAGAAACGGCATTGCATCGCACATTATTACTACTGACGAGAGTAGTGAAACAGTATTCAACGAGCAAGGAGATAATTTAGATTTCCGCATTGAGTCTGATAACAACGCCAATATGTTGTTTGTTGATGCTGGTAATGATCGGGTTGGCGTCGGTGGCGCACCTTCGTCTCCCTTCCACGTGCAGTCTGGCACTACAAACAATGTAGCTACGTTTACATCAACAGACAGTACCGCTGTTATTATGATGCAAGACAATTCTGGCAATTCTCAGTTTGGTACGAGCGGAAACACAGCAAGAATCTCACCAAACTCTAGCTATGCTGTTTTCGAGGCATCGCAGACGGCAGTTGTTATCAACAATGCGGCTCAAGACACAGACTTCCGCGTTGAGTCTGACAACCAAGCCAATATGCTGTTTGTTGATGCTGGGAATGATCGCGTAGGTATTGCAGAGTCAGCACCAGAATCACAGTTGCACATTAAGCAGACTGCTGACATTGGCACTGGTGATGAAATGGGCCTGATGATTGAGTCAGGCACCAGCACTCAGCGTTATATGCTTCAGACAGGTCGAGCTGGAGTATCAAACGCTCACTTCAATCTTAGAGACGTAAGCAATAGCCGGGATATTTGGTCTGTCTTTGACACTGACGGCACGTTTCAAGGTCATACGCCTTTCCAATGGAATAACGCCGCAGTCTTCAACGAAGGCTCACAAGACTACGACTTTAGAGTAGAGAGTGCTGGCAACGAAAATATGCTGTTCGTTGACGCAAGCGCGAATGCTGTTGCCGTAGGTCATAACACACCCCTTGTGCCTCTCCACGTACAGTCAACAGGGTCTGGAGAAATTGTACGCATTGAAAGCACAAACGCTGATGCAAGTCAGGGGCCAATTTTAGCTCTTTACCGAAACTCCTCATCACCTGCGGACAATGATGGTATTGGTCGTATTAACTTTTTGGGGGAAGACTCTGCTGGAAATCAAACAACATACAACTATATCGCCTCCACAATTACAGATGTAAGTAATGGCACAGAAGACTCCAAGATATCTATAGGCGTCTTAGCGGGTGGAGCGGCTCGTTCGGCATTTATACTTGATGGAGGCACCGGAGCTACTTTTAACGAAGATGGTATTGCCGATGGTGACTTCCGCGTTGAGTCTGATAGCAACAGTTCTATGCTTGTGGTTGATGCTGGATCGAATTATGTAGACATTGGCGGTGCAGGAAATATCGGCGGTCAGTTAAATATTATAGGCAGTGAAGGAATACGCGGAAAGAAAGACGCTACCTATAAAACGGCCACTATGGTGCAACCCACTGGGTGGGGTTACTCCGTAGGTACTTATGCCGTTACTCAGCTAGGGGACCAAAGCACTCAAGGCACGGTGTCTATTGGCTATGATCCAAGCGCTAACACTGACGGTAGTTTCAGTGGCACTGGAATTGAGATGTTATTTGCAGGCGATATGCATTTCTACCAGCCTAACTCCGCTGACACTGGTTGGAAAAGACAGCTTAGGATGATAAACACTTCGGGTGTAATCATCAATGAAAACAGTGAGGCTGATCTTGACTTCCGCGTTGAGTCTAGCGGCAACACCCACATGCTGTTTGTTGATGCTGGTAATAATCGGGTTGGTGTGGGTATGTCCGCACCAGATTCTACTTTAGAGGTAAACGGTACTGTCAATATAAACGGCATATACCATACAGAAGCCACACAAACATTTTTAACTGCAAGCACTGCTAATGATCTTGTTTCTGTAGCTTTTGGATCTGCTCAAATAGGTGTTTATGTAAAAATAAAATACAGATCAGCTAAAAATGACGGCGGCGTTGTAAGCCATGTTGCTGGTGAAGAGTTATTTATTTTTAGATCAGACTCAACAAGTCCGGCAGTAGCAACAACTAGCACAAACACAGGGTCAAGTTTTTTAACTTTTACAACTGCACAAGATACCGGAAATAACAAACTTACTGTAAAAGTAAATCCCGGAGCGGCGGCAAACTTCGCAGACATAACATACACATTGGAAGTAATCCCAAGAAACGTAGGTACAACTCCTACAATTACTCATCTTTAAACTGGAGATAGCAAAATGGCAATCACTAACACTTGGTCAGTATCAAACATGGTCCACCAAGACTCAGACGGCGGTGTAATCACTGTTTACTGGTCAATGGTCGCGGCAAGCGATGGAACGCCATCCTACACAGCAACAGAAGGCGGCAAGCTACGTTTGACGCCAGATCCTTCAAGCCCAGACTACATTGCGTATGCTGACCTTACTGAGGCAGATGTCCTTGGTTGGGTTTACAACAGTCTGATTGAAGGCGACGAAACTGCCGACGAAGCTAAGGCTCGCGTCGAAGCAGACCGTGATGCCAAGGTGCAAGGTCAAATTGACCGTGCCGCCAGCCAGTCTGACGGAGTGCCTTGGTCAGCTTAACTTTAACTACAACTAGGAGTAACGACGATGGGAAAAAATGAAAAGACCCCAATCACCGTGAATGATAAAGAATACCTCGTTGAAGATCTTGGCGATCAACAGCAAGTTATGATCAATCACATCAATGATCTCGACCGTAAGCTTGCGAGCGCGCGGTTTAACGTAGACCAGTTGGTTGTCGGCCGTGAGGCTTTCGTCAACCTGCTGGCTCAGTCTTTGGAGGGAGCTGAGGAAATCACCGATGAGGATTACGAAGAAGTATCTGCCGATACTGCTGTCAATTAGCCTCATGAGTCCTGCCTTCGGGCAGGACACTCCTGAGATCGACCCGGCGCCAGAGATTGACCCCGTTCCAGAAAGGGACGACGGTGAGTTTGAGCCTGACTTTGACGGGGATGGTGACGACACCAACATTGAGGGCGACCTTAATACGTCAAACTCGAATAACAACAACGTCAACAAGACGTTTAACGGCGCAGGATCTGGCAGGCAGATGCCTGCAAATACGGCTGTAGCACCCAGCTTGATGAGTACGGGCCAGCAGTCGTGCCTAAAGTCTTTGTCTGGCGGCGTTCAGCTTGTCGGATTTGGCGTATCGTCCGGCCTTTATCGACAGGACGAGGAGTGCAATCGCCGCCTTAACGCCATCACGCTCTCGAATATGGGCATGAAAGTGGCCTCAGTAAGCCTCATGTGCCAGAATGCCATGGTGTGGCGGGCTATGTTCATGAGTGCAACTCCATGCCCTATAATCCGCGCAGGACGCCTAGTAGTGGGTAAAAACGCACTGCTGGCAATTAAACAGAATCCAGAACTGTGGATTCCAGATTACTTGGAAGATAAGGCATTTTACGACGCGCTGTTAGCTGGGGGTGGTGATGACAATAGCGAGCAAGAGTCTGACGGCGGCTCTCTTAGCGATCGTTTCCGCTCAACTAAACGCGACTGAGATTGACGATTTGGTCAACACGAGTCAGAGCATTCGTGACACCTTTGCCTATGGCATCAAAACCATTGCCGGTGGCGCCTCCTACGCGGGTGAGGGTTTTATCGCGCCAGCCATGGCCGAAAACGGTCACATTAGCAAAGAACAGCAAGACGCCTACAACGCCGCTGTGGCCGCAGTACAAGCGGCTACCTACAGTTACGATCCCAACGCAGACCAATACTTTCAAGACCAAGCTGATCAGGCCATGGATGAGGTGTCAGAAATGATTGACGCTTACGTCGAGGCGGCACAGCAGATTATTATGGTTGCTACGGTCAACGAAATGGCTCAGGACGCACAGACAGCGGCCGACGAGCGAGAAGCTATGGCTTTGCAGGAGTTTATGGGTGCAAACGACGTGGTGCTTCAAGACGAAGACATCGAGACATACAACACTGCGTTATCCAATACCGAGTCTGCAATTCAGGTAGCGGCGGCTTATATGGCGGTCGCTAATGATGAAAACTTGCTCAATCAAGCAGATAATATGGCTAGAGAGTACAACGTGACTTTTGAAGAAGCCGCGTCTGTTTTCTTTGATTTAGATACAACGGCAGTCTGGGTATCATTTGACGGTGGTAGCACCATTCAAGGCTTGCAGGTGGGCAATTATTTTGTTGCCGCAGAAGACGTGCTAACACGCGCAGAAACACAGGATTTTTGGATTGAATCCCCCGAAGGCGGTTGCTGGTTCGCTGAAAACCAAGAGGAGTGCTTAAACGGTGGCCCTTGAAGATTTAGAAGTTAATGTCGGCGGGACGTCTATCAAGGGCGTTTGGATCGCTATTGTGATCAGTTTTGGCTCAACAATCGGGGGCGGAATCTGGGCGGCATCGCAATTTTTTGCTCAGCTTAACGAGCAGTCCGAGGCGGTCATAGCCGCTACCGCGCAAGCAGAAGGCTTGGCTACACGGTTTGATGACCTTAGAGAATCAAATGCCACACGACTGCAAGCGATGGACGTTAAGCTATCTAACATGGAGCAAGCCATGACGGCGGCAGACGTTGAAAATCTTCAAGGCAAGCTGGCAGAATTAGGTGCTAATCTAGTACAAATTATGGAGGCGCAGTCGGAGCTTCTTGATTTGCGTGACCGGATTAGCTCGGTAGAAAAAACATCGTCAGAAACAGAACTGCGCGTTTCTGGTAAATTAGATGCGCTTTCAACAATAGATGATCGCATTTCTAGGTATGAACGTGACATGGATGACTTATGGATGGCCATCGATGCAACAAATCCGCTAGGTGGTAACTAATGGATACGGCACACGAAGCATTAAAAAGAATTGAAATACACCAAGCAGAGTGCGAGGTGTTACGCAAATCCATCGACGACCGTCTGGACCGCATTGAAAAAAGACTCGATGATGGTGGCGGACAATTTAAACGCCTTGAACGCATGATCTGGGGCAACACCGTTCTTGTGGTTAGCTTACTCAAAGGTATGGAGTATTTAGGATGAACTTCGATAAGGTAAAAGGCTTGGTCGGCTCTCTTGCCCCTACGCTAGGAGCCGCTCTGGGTGGCCCTGTAGGCGGCGCGGCGGCGTCGATGCTCGCTGACGTTTTAGGCTGTGATCCCGCTCCTGCGAAGATTGAAAAGGCGCTGGCGCAAGCAACACCAGAGCAGTTAGCTGAAATTAAGAAAGCAGAGCTAGACTTTGAAGTCCGCATGAAAGAGCTGGAAGTAGACGTCTTTGCGCTAGAAACCGCAGATATTCAAAACGCGCGTAAAAATTTCTCTACCGACTGGACTGCTAGGTCTATTGGCTTAACGATCGTGCTGTTTTTCTGCGGCTTTATTACCCTAATCACAATCGAGCCTCCGGGAAACACGTCGATGGAGCTGATCAACTTGATCCTCGGATATCTTGGCGGTCTTGTTTCCGCAGTCGTGTCGTTTTATTTTGGCGCATCTCAAAAACAGGACTGACCTATGAGTAAACTTGTCGCACAATTAAAGCGTCACGAAGGTGTTCGATCCCACGTGTACTTGTGTTCCGCAGGTTACGAGACTATTGGAGTCGGTAGAAACATCGCCGAATCTGGATTAGGGCTATCTGACGATGAGATAGATTACCTTCTCGAAAATGACATCAAACGGTGCAAGCAAGAGTTGATCGCACTGTCTTGGTTCATGGATCTCGATGCGGTTCGTCAGGATGCAATTGTTAATCTTTGTTTTAACCTTGGGCTAACGCGCCTCATGGGCTTTAAAAATGCAATGGCGGCGATGGCTGTTGGTGACTATGCCAAAGCGGGGGATGAATTTTACGACTCTCGGTGGGCTAAGCAAGTTGGATCAAGGGCAGAGGAGGTCTGCGAAATGATTCGTACAGGCCGATATCCTGAGTAGCAATTATGACAAATGCGCTCCTCAAGGATTTTGATGTCCTAAGTCGCCAAGAACAACAAGAGGCGCTTGCTCTTTTGGATCGATACAAAAGAATCGAAAAGCAAGACAGTTGCCAGACCGATTTCATAAGCTTCATAAAAAGCCAGTGGCCTGAGTTTGTTGAAGGCCGACACCATAAAATCATTGGAGAGAAATTTAATCGGATTGCTGAAGGAAAGCTGAAGCGATTAATTGTTTGCCTGCCCCCTCGACATACTAAATCTGAGTTTGCCTCCACCTTCTTCCCCGCATGGATGATGGGGATTAGGGGTAATTTAAAGATTATTCAGACGACACACACGGCCGAACTGGCAGTGCGCTTTGGCCGTCGTGTTCGTAACATCATCGACTCGGATGAATATAAAGAAGTTTTCCCGCAACTAAAGCTACAGGCTGATAACAAGTCAGCAGGTAGATGGACTACAAACCAAGGCGGTGAATCATTCTACGCTGGTGTCGGCGGTGCGATTACAGGACGCGGTGCGGACCTACTCATTATTGATGACCCAGTATCTGAGCAAGATGCCTTGAGCCCTACTGCGATGGATTCGGTCTATGAGTGGTATACGTCGGGCCCTCGTCAGCGTTTACAGCCGGGAGGCATCATCGTAATCGTCATGACGCGATGGTCGACCAAAGACCTAGTGGGTAAGGTCTTAAAAAAGCAAGGCGATGATCATGCAGATCAATGGGAAGTAATTGAGTTCCCGGCCATCATGCCTGAGTCCGAAGAGCCATTATGGCCTGAGTATTGGAAGAAAGAAGAGCTACTTTCAGTCAAAGCATCCTTGCCAGTGGCCAAATGGAACGCCCAATGGATGCAAAATCCGACTGCCGAAGAGGGCTCTATCGTTAAGCGAGAGTGGTGGAACTTGTGGGAAGCAGAGCAAATACCGCAGTACGACTACGTTATTCAAAGTTACGACACCGCTTTTTCAAAAAAAGAAACAGCCGATTACTCAGCAATTACAACTTGGGCGGTATTTAAGCCGAAAGACGGAGACCCCGATCAAATCATACTTTTGGACGCCAAAAGGGTCAGAATGGATTTTCCAGAGCTTAAGAAATTGGCTTGGGACGAGTACAAATACTGGGAGCCTGATTGCGTACTTATTGAGGCCAAGGCTTCGGGAACACCCTTAACGCAAGAACTGCGCCGCATGGGCATTCCGGTCACAGCCTATACGCCAAGTCGAGGTCAGGATAAGATTGCCAGAATGAATTCTGTGGCCCCTATATTCGAGTCTGGTATGGTATGGGCACCTGAACAACAATTTGCGGAAGAAGTAATTGAAGAGATGGCTTCTTTCCCTTACGGAGATCACGATGACTATTGTGACTCTTCGACAATGGCATTGATGCGGTTTCGGCAGGGTGGTTTCTTGTCACTGGAAAACGACCAAGTCAATGAAATGCACCCCATGAGGCGTGACAGAAAGGTATATTATTAATGGCTATTGAAAAGCGAGAGCTAGGCACACAAGACGACCCCGACGTAATGCCAATGGGTTCAGCCATGGAAGTGACACCCGAGCCTACAAGGGCTGATCAAATCCGGGATGCGGCAGAAATTCTGGTTACCGAGGAAGACATTCTTGTCGATGATGAGATTGATGCACCCGTGGAGCTTGAAACCGGCATCGCATTTGACTCCAATTTAGCCGATTTCCTTGTAGATAGTGATTTGATGCGTCTTGCGAAAGACGTGCTTTCCTCTATTGATGCCGACAAAGAGTCACGAGCAGACTGGGAAAAAACCTATGTCGACGGACTTAAGTATCTCGGGATGAAGTTTGACGACGCGCGTAGCTCCCCTTTTCAGGGCTCTACTGGGGTCATACACCCCATTCTTGCTGAAGCCGTAACGCAGTTTCAGGCGCAAGCATACAAAGAGTTATTACCGGCAAAAGGTCCTGTCAAAACCGAGATTGTTGGTGCGCGCAGTCCCGAAGTAGAGGCGCAGGCTTCTCGTGTTGAAGAGTTTATGAATTTTTACATCATGAATGTAATGCAGGAGTTCGATCCAGAGCTGGACATGATGCTGTTTTATCTGCCGCTTGCAGGGTCTGCCTTCAAGAAGGTGTACTACGACACAGCACAAAACAAGGCTATGAGTAAGTTTATTCAGCCTCAAGACCTCGTGGTTCCTTACGAAGCGACCGACATCTTCTCAGCCGAGCGTGTGACACACGTATTGCAGATGTCCAAGAACGAGATTCGCAAGCAACAGCTTAGCGGCTTTTATAGAGATGTAGAGCTTACTGGCGGCAATTACAGTATAAGCCGTGACGAGATCGAAGAGCAGATTGACGAAATCGAGGGCATGGAGCCCAGCTACAACAATGATCGTGATCACACCGTGTATGAGGTGCATACCGTTCTCGATTTGCCCGGATATGAGGACATGGATGCAGAAGGAAATCCTACAGGCCTTAAGCTTCCCTACATTATCACTATTGACGAGTCGTCTCAGCGCGTTCTTTCTATCCGCAGAAACTACGTCGAGAACGATCCCTTAAAGCAGAAAATAAACTACTTTGTGCAGTACAAATTCCTGCCCGGCCTTGGATTTTACGGCCTCGGCCTGAGTCACATGATTGGTGGTTTGGCTAAGGCGTCGACCTCTATCCTTCGCCAGCTCATTGATGCCGGTACTCTGGCTAACTTGCCTGCTGGATTTAAAGCTCGCGGGATGCGAATACGTGACGAAGATGATCCGTTACAGCCCGGCGAGTTCCGAGATATCGATACTACCGGCGGCAGTCTCAAAGAGAACCTAATCCCCTTGCCGATCAAAGAGCCCAGCAACGTGCTAATGCAGTTGTTAGGACTATTAGTAGAATCGGGTAAAAGGTTTGCGTCCATTGCCGACATGAATGTTGGTGACATGAATCAAGCTATGCCAGTCGGCACGACGGTGGCCTTGTTAGAGCGCGGAACGAAGGTAATGTCTGCGATTCACAAGCGATTGCATTACAGTCAACGAGTAGAATTTCAGTTGTTGGCAAAGGTGTTTTCGGAGTATTTGCCGCCGTCATACCCCTACCTCACAGGCACAGGCCCACAGGAAATAAAAACTCAAGATTTTGATGGTCGCATAGACATAATTCCCGTGAGCGATCCAAACATATTTAGCCAGAGCCAGCGAATTACCATGGCTCAAGAGCTTTTGCAGTTGGTGCAGTCAAATCCGCAGATTCACGGACCACAGGGAATGTATGAGGCTTACCGACGGATGTATGCCGCACTAGGAGTCGACAACGTAGAAGGGCTCTTACAGCCGCCTGCGCCACCACCCACACCCATGCCCATTGATGCAGGCACCGAAAACTCTGGATTTATGATGGGTGGTCCAGCGCAAGCCTTCCCTCAGCAGAATCATCAAGCCCACATTGACGCGCATCGAAGTTTATTTTTGACAGACATCGTAAAGGGCACACCACCTCTACAGGGCGGCATTATCTCTCATATGATGCAACACTTGCAGTTTATGGCTACGGAGATGGCACAAGAACAATTGCCAGAAGAGTTACGTGTTCAGATGGAGCAACTTTCTCAGGCAGTTGCTTCGGGCCAAGTGCCTCAAGAGCAAGTTCAGCCAATGCAACAGCAAATGAACGACATGACTGAGCAGTATTCTGCCCCCATATTGGCACAACTTACGCAAGAGCTCTTGATGAGTATCGGTCAGGGCAGTGATGAAGATCCGCTTGTTGCGATCCGTCAGCGAGAGCTGGAGCTACGCGATAAAGAAATTGACATGGACCAAGCACAGTTTGAAGCGAAAGAACGTGCTAGGGAAAATGAGAAATTGCTTGAAACTGAGATAGCAAAACAGCGCATCAACACTCAGCGCGATATCAATGATGAGAAGATGGACTTGGCTATCCAGCGCTTACAACAGCAGGCCGAACTTAAACTTCTTGAACTTAATGCTAAATTCGGAGGAACAATACAATGATCAGTTATATGAAAGAGGCGATAGCGAAGCTTCGTGAATGGAAAAAGCAAAGGTCGGCAGACGAGGCGAAAGCTCGCGAAGCGGAAGCTAAAGCAAAGGCTGACAAAAAGGCGGCTTCTGACGCAAGAATTGCGGCCAAAAAAGCCAGAATCGAAGGCGTTGAGCCTGCACCAGTTGCGGCACCGGCTCCAGAGCCTGCGCCAGCACCTGCGGTTAAACCGGCACCTGCGAAGGCTAAAGCTAAGCCTAAAGCTAAAGCAAAGAAAGCGCCAAAAAAGGCGCCAGCAAAGGGGAAAAAGTAATGGCACTTAAGAAAGGCAAGAAAAACATCGGCGATAACATAAAGACTGAGATGAAGGCTGGCAAGCCACACAATCAGGCTGTAGCTATTGCTATGAAAAAGGCCAAGGAAATGAAGAATGGCGGAGCCGTTAAGCGCGTCGTCAAAAAGGTTCGTGGCGGCGGTGCGGCCACAAAAGGCCTGAATTTCTATGAGATTGACTAATGCGAGAGGTTGATCTCGCTAGTGCAATCAAAAAGGCTGTCGAAGAGCGTCGTGAAACCTTAACTGGAACGTTGACTTCGGGTGCACTAACGTGCATGGAACAATACAAATATATACAAGGCGAGCTAAAGGCACTATCATTTATCGAGGAAGAACTAGCTAATCACTTTAAGGAGCGATAAATGAGTGTGGAGGGTGCTTACGTGGAACCGGATCAAGTGGTTCTTGATCCAACGCTTTTGGAAAAAAGCGCAATAGAGAGGATGCCTAACCCAGTGGGTTGGAGGATGTTGGTTTTACCTTATGCGGGTGTAGCCAAGTCCAAAGGCGGTATTGTTCTCACCAAATCGACAATAGACCGGGAGGCTTTAGCCACCGTAGTTGCCTATGTCGTGAAAATGGGGCCACTTTGTTATAACGACAAAGCAAAATTCGGCGATACACCTTGGTGTCATGAAAAGCAGTGGGTCATGATTGGCCGCTATGCTGGCGCTAGGTTTAAGCTCGAAGACGGCGCGGAAGTGCGCATCATCAACGATGACGAGGTCATCGGCACAATCCTTAACCCAGACGATATAGTGAGTTTGCTATGAGTGTTGAAAATACGAACCCTGCTCCTCAAGAAGAGGAGATTCAAATTGAAATCACCGAAGAGGCGCCCGAAGGGCAACAGCCCGAAGGTGATGAGCTGGAGCGGTACACTAAATCCGTTTCTAAGCGAATTAACAAGCTAAACGCCAAGACGAGAGAAGCAGAAGATCGCGCTCAACAGTATGAGCAACTGCTTTATCAGCAACAGAATGAGTTGGCCCAGTACAAGCAGATGGCTGTGCAAGGCCAAGCTTCTACGTTGCAAGCTGAGGAAGATAAGCTTAAGGCGCAAGAGCAACAAGTAGATGATATCTACAAAAAAGCGGTGCAAAGCCAAGATGCAGATTTGATGTCTAAGGCAGACACCTTAAAGAATGACCTTGCCATAAAGAAAGAAAAGCTTCGGGTGGCAAAAAGTAGGCAGGTGCCGCAAGAGCAGTACCAGCCTATGGAGCAAGCTGTTCCCCAACAGCAAATGGCACCTCAGCAAGCGGAGCCTGAGCCCACAAAAGAAGCTTTAAGCTGGCATGAAAAAAACCCTTGGTATGGTGATGGTGAGGATGAGACAAATGTTGAAGCTACTCAGTTTGCCTATTTCACTCATTACAACCTTATCAATGAAGGATTTGAACCGGATTCCGATGAATATTACGATGCACTAGATTCTCGGGTTCAGAGGGTTTATCCTAACTTAAGCAAAAGTGTCGGCAACGACACGGATGCGGCCGAATCAACAGGACGTCAACCCGCCGTGCAAAGAGTTGCGTCCGCCCAGACAAGTGGTCGGCCACAAACACGAGGCAAAAAGAACGGTGTTAAATTCACCTCTGGTGAATTGGAGCGATTGCGTGGTCTTAAGCCACACAACATGACCGAGGAAGCTTGGCTCAAGGCTGTGGCAAAAGAGAAACAGAAAGTAGCTCAAAGAGAGGCAAGGTAATGGCAGATACAAAAAACACCCGTTCTTCGCGTGAAAGCGGAGCGCACGATAATCAGGCTCGGCGAAAAGTATGGCGCCCAGTGCGTAAGTTGGAAACTCCTCCGGCACCCCCCGGTTATGTATACCGATGGATTCGGGAGAGTATGTTAGGAACGGAAGACCGGGCTAATGTCTCGCGTCGTCTTCGTGAAGGATGGGAACTGGTTCGTGGAACCGACCTTCCTCCCGAATGGGAACTTCCTACCATGGACAACGGAAGGCATGAAGGTGTCGTTTATAACGAGGGCTTACTGTTGGCTAAGATGCCCGAGGAGTTCGTCGAACAGCGCAGTGCACACTACGCTAATGAGGCGGCAAAAGCTAAGGACGCATTGGACAATAATATGTTCAATGAGACCCGAGGCGATTCTCGGTATGTACAATATGATCCTAACCGCAGTAGCCGTGTAACCTTTGGTAAGCAATAGGAGATTGATCCATGGCTAATAAAGATGCCGCTTTTGGACTTCGTCCTGCTCACATGATGGGCGGTGCTCCGTATTCAGGTGGCCAATCACGTTATAGAATCGCCAACAACCAATCTGGTGCTATTTTCCAAGGCGACTTGGTTAAGCAACTAACTGGCGGTACTGTTTCTCGTGCGGCGGCCTCATCTACCGTACCAGTCGTTGGTGTATTCAACGGCTGTCGGTATACGGACCCAACTACTCAAGAGCAGGTTTTTTCAAACTACTACCCCGGTGGCGTAGCCGCAGACGACATCATCGCGTTTATCGTTGATGATCCAAATGTTGTCTTCGAGGTACAAGCTGACGACACATTCCCAGTAGCTGACTTGTTCGGCAACTTTGATGTTGTTGATCAGACACCTACCGGTGACACCCGCTCTGGCCGATCTAACATGGAACTTGACGTAACGACTGGTGCTACTACCACTACGTTGCCACTCAAGGCCATTGATATCAGCCAAGATCCCGACAACGACGACGTAGCAAGCGCTAACACCAACGTGAAGGTGGTTATCCAAAACCACATTGCGGGTGTTAAGTCTGCTGGCTTGGCATAAGGAGGCTAATTAGATGGCTATTTCACGCGCACAATTAGCGAAAGAGCTTGAACCCGGCCTTAACGCCTTGTTCGGCATGAGCTATGACACATACGACCGTGAGTATGAAGAGATTTTCTCTATCGAAGACTCGCAACGTGCTTTTGAAGAAGAAGTTCTGATCACAGGCTTCGGAAGTGCACCTGTCAAGACCGAAGGTCAGGGTGTATCTTTCGACACTGCGTCAGAAGGCTTCACGGCTCGTTATACCCACGACACCATTGCGTTAGCGTTTTCGCTGACTGATGAGGCTGTAGAGGACAACCTTTACGACTCACTCGGCCGCCGTTACGTGAAGGCACTGGCTCGATCAATGGCTAACACCAAGGAAGTTAAGGGCGCAGATGTCCTTAACAACGCTTTCAACACCAGCTTTGCTGGTGGTGACGGACAGCCAATGATTTCTACAGCACACCCACTGGCAGGTGGCGGAACTCTAGCGAACCGCGCAACTACTATGGCTGACCTTAACGAGACTTCATTGGAAGATTCGCTGATCGATATCAGCACTTTCACTGACGATCGCGGTCTGACCATCTCAGTACAAGCGACCAAGCTAGTCATTCCACCACAGTTGACGTTCGTTGCTGACCGCATTCTCAACTCGCAATTGCGTGTTGGCACTGCTGACAACGACATCAACGCCATTCGCAACACTGGCGTACTGCCCGGTGGTTACACGGTAAACCATTACCTGACTGACCCCGATGCGTACTTCATCCTGACGTCTGTCACCGAATCTGGTGAAGGACTCAAGATGTTCCAGCGTACCGCGATGGAGACGTCTATGGAGCCAGACTTCAGCACAGGCAACATCCGATACAAGGCGCGTGAGCGTTATTCATTCGGATTCTCTGACTGGAGAGGCATCTACGGATCACAGGGCGCATAAGTTTCAGTAGTGAGACTTGGGGGCCAATGGCCCCCTTTTTTTTGTCTTCATTCAGGTCTATGATGATAAGGTCTTTCTGACAGTTACAACTGACATTTGCCAAGACAGGAGACTTATCATGGCTACTACAACTTTCTCTGGTCCAATTAAGGCCGGAACAATTAAAGATACAACTGGAACCACTGTTGGCAGTGACGTTAAAAACGTCGGTTTTGTCACAATGGCTCAAACTGCAAGCTGGACTCAAAGCACTACAGCGGCCGATACCGGCATTGTTGTTCCTGCAAACAGTCAAGTTACCGAGGTGACTGTTTACATCACCACGGCTTGTGATGCGGCTAACATTTCAATGGGAACGTCAGCGACGTCTACCGAGCTTTTTACCGCTCTGGCGGCTGGAACGGCGGCTAACGTAATCCACCATGGAAGCGACGGAACAATCACTGACGCAGATACTTGGGTAGATATTGGCACTTCAGACTTGCCAATCTTTATCGACTTCTCTGCTGGAACAAGCGGCGCTGGCTATGTGACTGTTGAGTACATTCAGAACATAAACAATGCGTAAGGGGGTAAACCGTGGACAGTTTATCTCAAGTATTTCAGGGACACCGGCACGAAAGTGGCTTCGTCGTTCTTGGCCGTCGCCGAATTAAGGAGGTCAGTGTAACTGGCACCTCATCCGCAGGCATTCTCGATTTGTTCGACACCAGTACGGCACCAGAAGCGGGTACTTACGCACAAAGTGGCACCACCGTAACGGTTACCGATACAGGCCATGGGTTGTCTACGGGCGACGTGGTGGGCATTGCTTTTGAAACAGGCACTGGCGGCACGGCTCAGCCGGGTAATTACGCCATCACTGTGACTACGGCAAATGCCTTCACAGTCACCATGCTGAATTCTGACACCATTTCCGGCACTCCTGCTTGTCGTTACGTGGCCTCCACGCCCGGCAAAGAAGAGCCGAAGCGCTGGTTGATGAGCAAAGAGACTGCGGCGGCAGATACCTTTGCTAATGTGTTTAAGATCCCAAATAGCGGCTTTATTGTGCGCTATGGGCTCTACTTTCACATGGCTAATCTTGACGTTGCTGACGTTTTTTACGAGTAAGTTATGGCTGATACCAAAGACGTTGAACGATCTGAAGGCGGACGGCTCACCTACCGAGGTGAGTCGTTTCCCGGCTATAACAAGCCGGTGCGCACGAGCGGAGGCCCTAAAAAGTTCAAGGTCTTAGCCAAAAAAGGTGATCAGGTCAAAATGGTTCGCTTTGGCGACTCCAACATGACCATCAAAAAAAGTAATCCAGAGCGACGTAAGAGCTTCCGTGCTCGCCACAACTGCGATGCAGTAGAGCAGAAAAAGGACGTTTTCACAGCGGCATTTTGGTCGTGCAAAAATTGGTGATTTAAATGAAGAGATCATTTACAGATCAACAACACGCAGATGCGTTGGCGTTTGCACAGCAAATTGTAAAAAACCCTCGCACCAACGCACCGCGACCCGGCTTTATGCGTACTGGTGGCATAAAGCCCCCTCCACCCATAAGAGAACCCAAGTCCATCGATCGTTATCAGTCGCCCCCTTTCGACCCAAACCCACCTATGATGGGCACTATGGGCGGTGACGGAACGGGGGAATACCCGCTTGGCAGTGCCGGGCCTAGAGTAGATCCCTCTAGCCCAAATTATGTGCCTCCCGGAACGGCTGGCATTAAGCCGCTTCCTCCCGTAAAACAGCCGCCAATAATGTCGGGGCCTATGCCACCACCAATGACCGGTGGACCCGTACCTCCTCCTGCTATGGGCGGATTTGACGACTTGTTCGGCGATCCCGGAGCTGGCTCTTACGACAATCTCATGTCGCGCGCCTTTCAAGAATACTCTTCAGGGCAAAGCCCCTATGCAGGGGCCACCGACTTTTTGATGAATCGGTCAGTGTTTGACCGAGGCGCTCGCCCTGAAACATCGATGCCATCGACAGATATGCCTTCTTACGGATACAGCGATGCCGGAGGTTCTGGTGGTTTGGCGGCTATGCAGGCGCAACAACCCGGCTTGCAAGCGCAGTACGATCAGTTCGCACAACAGATTCAGTCGGCTCAAGAGGCGGCACAGCAACAAGCACAACAACAAACAGATATGGCATCTTCAGAGCGTCAGGCGCTCATGGATCGAATTGCGGCGCTAGAGGGGCAAGAAGGCCCAGACTTAGACGCCTTTGGCGCTCAGTTGCGCCAAGACATTCTTGGTCAAATGCCAGAACAAATAGACACGGAAGCGTTACGCAGAGAGATTACAGGAGAGGTTCTTGCTCTTGCTCAGCAAGATTTTCCTGACGTAACTCAAATTCGTGATGAGGTGATGCGTCTTTTACCAGAGCAGGAGCAGGTGGATGTAGAAAACTTACGTCGACAGATTCAAGAGAGTATCGACCGTGGTGCACCGCCTGAGCAAATTGACGCTTTACGTCAAGAGCTACAGAACCGGATTCGCCCCGTTGAGGAGCAGTTACAGGGGCTACAAGAGTCTCGTGGCAGTGTTGCCGAGCAGATAGGTGAACTACGTGGTCAAGTCGGCGCACTGCCTGATATTGATGTTGATGCAATACGCCAACAAATTATTAGCCAGCTACCAGAACAGGAGCGGGTAGACATTGAGTCACTACAGCGCCGGATTCAAGACAGTATTGATGCTGGCGCCCCTGAGCAAGAAATTGCTGGCTTACGCGCAGAACTTAACCAGCGCCTTACGCCGGTAGAGGAGCGGGTTAATAGTGTCCGCGAATCAGTCGCGCAGTTTAGACAGCAGTTTGATCCATCGTCCATTAGCGAGCAGATTGGTAACTTACGTGGTCGCCTTGAGGGATTGCCAAACATTGATATCGAAGATATTCGTCGTCGAGTTCAAGAGGGCATTGATGCTCGACAAGCCATCGGCATTAACCCTGACGCGCAACGTCAGATTGAAGAGTTACGCCGTAGGTTTGAGGAAGGACGCGGACGAATGGACCCTGACGTACTTGAGCGGCTACGCGCAGTAGAAGGGCGTCAAGGGCCTGATTTGTCTACTATTAGAGAGCAAATTGGTGAATTGCGCGGTCGACTTGGCAATATGCCGGGAGAAACATTTGACCCATCTCAACTACAAACGCAGATAGCGGCTTTAGAAAACCGTGGATTACCACCAGAGGTGCTTGAAAGGCTACGTGCGGTAGAAAGCCGTGAAGGTCCTGACGAAGCGGCTATTGCAGAGCGTGTACGCAGTGGAATCAACCCAAGAATCGCGGATCTTCGTGGTCAGCTTGAATCATCATCGGCCTCATTCAGAGAGCAATCTGAAAGACTACGGTCTGAACAAGAGCGCTTAGACTCAGAAGCAAGCGCCAGAGCGAGTGTCCGAGACGCTGAACTAGCTGGATTGAGAGAGCAACAGCAAGCACAGCAATCAGCTAGTCAGCGCGCCATACAAGAAGTTGGTGGACGTATTGATCCGCTACAAGAGCGTTTGGCGGCTTTGCGAGAAAGACAGGGCGAAGCAACGGCTGGTCGTCGCGCTATTGAAGAGCGCCTTGGCGGCAGACTGGAAGAGGTCAGGGGGCAGGTAACCCCGTTGACTGAGAGAATTGCGCAACTACGTGGTCGTTTAGACGAAAGGCCTACAGTCGACATGGATGCTATTGCCCGAAGAGTCAGAGAAGGTATTGACATCCCACAGGTCGATTTAGGCGGAATCCGAGAGCAAATTGCTAATCTGCGAGGCCGTATGGACGAAAGGCCTACGGTAGATATGGACGCTATTGCCCGAAGAGTTAGAGAGGGAATTGACATCCCGCAGGTAGATTTAGGTGGAATTCGAGAGCAGATTGCTAACCTACGTGGACGACTTGATGAGCGCGTACCGGCTGGCACGGCAGGAATCAAGCCTCTTCCAGCACCGCCTAAATCACCACCAAAAATGGGCACGTTCCCGCCCGGCTATAGAGGCTCAAGAGGAGGTCGCGGATAATGGCAAGCAAAATACCAGACAACGTCGCTAACCCCGAAATTTATAAAAAAGCTAAGGCTAAGGCCAAGGCTAAATTTGAGGTATATCCTTCCGCATACGCAAACGGATTTATGGTGCAAGAGTATCAGCGCATGGGAGGAGAATATAAAGGCGCCAAAAAAGCGACTGGCGGAGAAGTCAAAGCTAAAAAAATGAATACAGGCGGCTCTGTGGAGATGCAACCTCGGGGTTGTGGCGCTATGATGCAAAACAAGCGTAGAACTGTGCGAGTGCCTCGTGGCTAAAAAACGCGGACTTAAAGACTGGTTCGGAAGCGAGAACTGGGTTGATATTAGCGCCCCAAAAGAGGGCGGCGGCTATGAAAAGTGTGGCCGCCAAAGCGCCGATGATTCAGATCGTGACTATCCGAAATGTGTGCCTGCGGCTAAGGCCGCAAAGATGTCAAAGAAACAAGTAGCTTCCGCCGTCAGGCGCAAGCGAGCGAAAAAGCAAGGTGTGGGTGGTAAGCCCACTAATGTAAGTACGTTTGCGGCCGAGGGAGGCTCAATCATGAAAATGAAGACTAAAGGTTACGCTAAAGGTGGCGCTGGCAATAAAGAAGACGCAACGCAAGTTATGATTGCTGTAGGAAGACCCGGATCTGGCATGATGAAAGCTAAGGGAAAGGCCGCTGGCGGCGCTATGAAGAGCAAAGCCACGTCTAATTCAGTGCGCGCTCCTTCAAACAAAAACAGCGGACTATATGGCCGATAATGGCATTTCTCCAGTCCAGCATCCCGTACTTTAAGTGCTGGGTCAGAAAAGAGTACACGCACAATCACGAGAAATACCATGGCGAATTTCTTCATGCCATGGTCATCGGTGTCACGACGCTACCCAAGCGATGCCTGTCTTTTCAGGTCATATTTACCGGGGCTGAGACTTACGATACCGATGAGCCGAACCTCCACGGGGGCGCAATGTGGGCTCGTATGCCTATCACCGCTCTCGTGGGGGACACCCCCTTCGATAAATGGGCTGAGCCAATGCCTGTTTGGGCGGCACAGCCGTGGGACTGCGCATCTCGAACCCACAGCGTCTACAAGTTAGAAAACTGTGACCCATGCCCTTGGATGGCAAAAATTGATGGCAAGTTTTACCCGGCAAAATACTACTTTACTGTGGATTATACCGAGTCAGATACGGCGGACGACCCTGCACAACACAAGCAAAGCCATGTGCTGGAGTTGCTCGATGCGGGGGAGTGGACGGGTAATATTGTTGCGTTACCTAATAACCGAGTAAGAGTAACGCGACCTGCGCAGTTCGAGCTAGGTGATGGCGCCCCAGATTTTAGGCCTTCCCAGCATATCCATTACAGCAAATCTGACTTAGACTACACCTTGGACGTGAACCAAGTGTTCGACAACTTATACGCGGGTGCAGAAAATGGCGACGAGCGGGAGTAAAGATTTCGAGTTAGACGTAGCCGACTACGTTGAAGAGGCTTTTGAGCGTTGTGGCTTAGAGCTTAGAACGGGTTATGACTTGAAGTCAGCTCAGAGATCTTTGAACCTTATGCTGGCCGAGTGGGCTAATCGCGGATTGAATCAATGGACGATCAAAGAAAAGACCGTCCCTATGGTACAAAGCACGGGTAAATACAATATTGACTCAAGTGATCCTACCGCGACAATTGACGTGTTAGACGTATTTATTAGAGAAACCTCGCAGGGGACAACAACTGACATTCCGCTAAGCCGTATGTCTCGTGCTGAGTATGCAAACTTAGCGACGAAGTCGACGACAGGAAAGCCAAACCAATATCTAATTGACAAGCAGTTGACGCCTACAATTACCGTTTGGCCTGTGCCAGACAAGAGCTCAACCTATACCGTGTACATGAACGTGCTTACTCGCATGGATGATGCGGACGTTGGCGTAAATACCATGGAAGTCCCATTTCGGTTTTATCCGTGCCTTGCGGCAGGACTTGCGTATTATCTCGCCCTTAAAAGAGCGCCTGAAAAAGTGCAACTTCTTAAACAGCTTTATGAAGAGGAGTTTTTGCGAGCACTCTCTCAAGACGAGCCTCGATCAAGCTTCCGCATTGCTCCTGACACCAGAAGTTACGACATAGCATAATGGCCTTCGCATCTAACAAGCGAGCTTACGGGATCTGTGACATAACGGGCTTCCGCTATCGGCTCAAGGACATGAAAAAGACTTGGGATGGGTTGCTCGTGGGACCTGATCAATGGTCTCCAAAGCATCCTCAGTTGATGCCAAAACCTACACCAGTTGATCCTGAAGCTTTAAAAAATCCACGAATTGATCAGGCGGCGGACGGTAACGACGGAAACTTTTTTACTGTCTACACGAATGTGGGTCAAGGTATACTAGGCACACAGCTTACGACTTATCAAATAAACAGTGGATTAGGCACGGTTGAGGTGACCACGTCATGAGTTTTACATTAGCCACCCTAAAATCGACGGTACAAGACTACTTGCAGGTTGACGAAACAACCTTCAACAACAACCTCAACACATTTATTGAGGAAGCAGAAAGCCGTATTTTCAAGCTTGTGCAGTTGCCCGAGCAACGTAAGAACGTCACAGGAACACTGACCACCGGAAATCGGTTTTTAGCGACCCCGTCTGACTTTTTTGCGCCTTTTTCTTTGGCTGTAATTAGTGGTGACAGATATTATTATTTGGACTACAAACATCCATCTTTCATCAAAGAGTACAGCCCTGTAACAACCACCACAGCACAACCAAAGTATTACTCATTGTTTGATGAGACGGCTTTTGAAGTGTCGCCTATACCGGATTCTGGTTATTCGGTGGAGCTTCACTATCTTTACAAGCCAGCCTCATTGACGGCGGGTGCAGATTCAGGAACCACTGTCTTGTCTACGGACCATCCAGATCCTTTGCTGTATGGAACCTTGGTCGAGGCGGCGATATTCCTGAAAGAGGCTCCAGACGTTATTCAGACGTTTGAGACTCGATTCAAGGAGGGGATCGCGAGAATGAAGAACGTGAGCGAAGGCCGCGCTACTCGCGATGAATATAGATATGACTTGTTGAGAACAGGTGTTAGTTAATGTCACGCATACCGGAGTTGGAGGGGGCCAGAGTCGCCCTGATAGGCCTTGGCGCTTCTCAAATTGACTACGTAATTGGAGTAGAAAACAGTCAGCAGTGGGATGAGGTATGGTGTATCAACGCCGCCTTATCTGTTTTTGATTGTGACCGTGTGTTTATGCTGGACCCTGCGTCCCGGTACTTGGACACGGAAGATGCGGGTGGCCAGACTGACGTCATGCGTCGTTTACTGCCTACGTTTGATAAACCTATTTATTCGTGCGAGCTTGATGAGCGGATACCGGCAATCGTTGAGTACCCCATTAAGGATGTGATTGATGATCAGCGGTGCGCTTATCTCAACAACACTGTGGCGTACGCAATGGCGTACGCGCTCTACAATAAAGTGGCTCATATCGATCTGTTTGGCATGGATTTTAGTTACAAACACAACCTGCATTTTGCAGAAGCAGGACGAGGATGCGTCGAATTCTGGGTCTCTCGATGTATCTCGCAGGGAGTGGGTGTGGGTGTAAGCCAGAAGTCAGCTCTACTGGATAGCAACGTCGTACCAGCAGAACGCCTCTATGGCTACCATCGGCTAGATGATCCAATGCTTGTCATGACAGATCAAGAAGGCCAGTTTATGGTTTGCCCTCAGTCAGAATTTGACGAGGCTCGCAGGCAGTTTAACTTTAAGCAGATAGAAATGCCTTCAGCGCCGGAGCCGTACAAAGGATGATTTCTCAAAGTGCGGACTCTGGACTGGGAAGCGTTATGGTGGCGACATCCAACGATGGCGGCCACGATCCTGATTTTTGGGCAAAAATTGTCACAGATAGGCTTGTTAGCATTTCAGAAAACGCCGATCCTCACGTTAGGCAACAAGCCGAGGCTTTCCGACAGCAAGTTTATGAAGTAGTATTGAGGGGGATTAACAGCGCCATTGCTAGTGACCGTACTACTTTATCGGTTATTCTAAGGCGTCAAGGTCATAACCAAATGGCTGACTTACTGAAGGAGCTATAAAATGGCTATCACATCGGCGATCTGTACATCGTTTAAGCAGGAATTGTTAGTAGGCACTCACAACTTCACTAACAGCTCAGGCAACACATTTAAGCTGGCTTTGTATACCAGCTCTGCGACTCTCGGCGCCTCCACAACCGCGTACACAACCACAAACGAGGTTTCTGGCACAAACTACACGGCTGGCGGTAATGCGCTTACCAATGTCACCCCCACTACGTCTGGAACGACTGCGATAGTTGATTTTGCAGACCTGACGTTTGGAACCGCTACGGTTACGGCTCGCGGTTGTTTAATATACAACGACACGCAATCAGATAAATCAGTAGCCGCGATTGATTTTGGAGGGGATAAAACCAGCACGGCAGGCAATTTCACAATTGTATTTCCGTCGCCTACGGCAACGGGTGCAATTATCCGGCTTGCGTGATGCCTTGGTATGCCGTTACAGACGATAGAATTTCAGCCGGGGATTGACAAGGAGTCGACTGACTATGCGGCCAAAGGTGGCTGGGTGGACGGAAACCTCATTAGATTTCGCAAAGGCCGCGTGGAAAAGGTTGGCGGCTGGAATAAGCTTGGTAGCAGTTATTACCTTGGGCTTGCTCGCGCTCTTCATAGTTGGATTTCTCTCGGCGGCACTCGTTTTCTGGGACTGGGCACGACCTTCAAGTATTACATCGAGGAGGGTGAGTCGTTCAACGACATCACCCCGATAAGACTTACCACCTCTGCTGGCGACGTTACTTTCAGCGCCACAGACGGATCTTCTACGATCACAGTGACTGACACGGATCATGGGGCTGTCAGCAATGATTTTGTTACTTTTAGTGGCGCCTCTACCCTTGGAGGTAACATTACGGCAGAAGTGCTTAACCAAGAGTATCAAATCAGCCTCGTAACGAGCTTAAATACCTATGAGCTAGTCGCTAAAGACACGAGCGGCGCTACTGTTACGGCGAATAGCAGTGATAGTGGCAACGGTGGGTCATCGGTTGTGGGCGCATATCAAATAAATGTTGGCCTTGACACCTTTGTTAAGTCCACGGGTTGGGGCGTTGGTACGTGGGGAGCTGGCGGCTGGGGCTCTTCTAGCGCCATTTCTGCGGCTGGACAGCTACGTCTTTGGACGCACGACAATTACGGTGAGAACCTAATTATTAACCCGCGCGGTGGTGGTATTTACCGTTGGGTAGAAAACAATGGCGTTACTGTGAGAGCGCAGGAGCTTTCTCAGCAGGCCGGTGCAAGTGGCGTACCAACAGTTGCTTTGCAGGTACTGACGTCAGAGACCAACCGGCACTTGATTTGCATGGGCGTTGATCCCTTGGTTGGGGGCACACGGACAGGCATTATTGACCCTATGTTGGTCGCTTTCTCAGACTCCGAAAATGATCTGGATTTTACGCCCACGGCGACTAACAGCGCTGGCGATGTGCGTTTGTCTAGCGGCTCGTTCATTGTCGGCGGCATCAAGTCTCGGCAAGAGGTCTTGATATGGACCGACACGAGTCTATATTCGATGACATTTATTGGCCCTCCCCTGACCTTTGCGATGAACTTGGTCAACGAAGGCTCCGGTCTTGTCGGTCCCAAAGCGGCCTGTAACGCACCAAACGGTGTGTATTTCGCGAGTAAGACTGGTTTCTACTTCTACAACGGCTCGGTGCAGAAGCTTCCCTGCTCGGTTCAGGAGTACGTGTTTAACGACCTAGACTTAGGTCAAGCATTTAAGTGCCACATGGGCGTCAACTCAGAGTTTGGCGAGGTGTGGTTCTTCTACCCGAGCATCGAAGATGGCACGGGTGAGGTCTCGCGTTATGTAATTTACAACTACGAAGAAAACCATTGGTCCATTGGTTCTTTGATTCGTTACGCATGGCTTGATGCGGGTATTGAAGACCTTCCTTTTGCGTCGGCGGAAAGCTCGTCTCAGCAGTGCATTTTTCAACACGAGACCGGGTTTGACGCTTATGAAGATGCTATGACTGGCGTTTACATAGAGTCGGCTGACATTGACATAAGCTCTGGCGACAGCTTGGCTTTCGTCAAGAAGCTCATACCGGATATGGCTTTTGTTATTGAGACAGGCGTGAGCACAAACCCAGTCATGAACATTGTCCTTAAGCGCCGTGAGTTTCCGGGACAGTCTTTAATAACGGACAGTACAAACCAGATTACGCAAACAACGACATTTAAGAGCGTTAGGACGCGCGGCAGGCAGATAGTCCTCCGATTTGAAAGTGATGACGATGCTTCCGCAGTGGATCAGAAGGGGTATAAGTGGCGAGTTGGAGCGACTCGCCTTGACTTACAGCCAAGTGGTAGACGTGCATGAGCGTGTTATTACCCACCCGGCTACCGTTCTCGCAGGGCGAAACGGTATCTTCGGATACGTTTAACCGGCTTATCCGGGTCCTTGAGCTTAACCTCGGTGGGGTTAATTTCAGTATTTCGCCGCATTTTAACGCGACGGAGATCTCTGAATTACAATTTGCCACGGGCGCTATCATATTCAATACTACTAATTCAATTCATCAGGCTTTTGATGGGGTACAATTTAGAGACTTATACGATCATCAGACCTACCCGACAGGCATAGGCGTGTTGGCAACAGTGGGAGCCGTAACGGTAACGACATCATGAACCAGTTTTTAGAGCAAAGAATAGCCAACTTGATGGGTCCAGAGCCCACCTATAACGACCCTATGATGATGGCCCAAGGCGGTGAGGTCTTTGATATTGATGACCCGGAAACCATGGCTGAAGCTTCTATGGCCATGGGCCAGCCTGTTACTGACCCAAATGCTGAGCTACGCGCCGCCATGGAAGAGCTAATGATGGCTCAGGAAACCGCAGACGACCCTTTTGAAGCCGCTAAAGCACAACAGCTTATGGAGGCCGCACAAATCGGCTCAGAGGCGCCCATGGGCACAATGGCGATGGAGCTTTCTGAAGCAGGCAGAGGTGGTGACACCATGCTGGCCCACCTCACGCCCGGCGAAGTAATTTTGCCGCTTGGCATGATGGATGACCCAGAGTTTGAGCGTGTCGTTGAAAATAGATTTAATCAATTGGACCTTGCTCCTGAAGAGTATGTGGCGGGTTTAGGCATTGCTTCCCTCAACCCCATCACGGGGTTAGAAGAGTTTGGCTTTTTTAAAAAAATAGCCAAGGGCGTTAAGAAGGTTGTAAAAAAGGTTGTCCGTCCTATCGCGTCTGTGGCCCAGTTCATCCCCGGACCATGGCAACCCTTTGCCGCAATTATCAATAAAGCCGGTACGGTCTACGATGTAGCTAAAGGAAGGGCAAGCCCATTGGCACTGGCTTCTTTAGGCGCTCCAATCCCCGGTGGCGGTAACGGTGGCGGTATCGGAAGCTTATTTAGCGGCGCGAAAGAGTTTGTAACTAAAGGTGCTGACGGCGTTGGATTGTTAGGAAACATCGGCAAAGGAATTAGCGGTCTTGGGCGCAATGTCAGCGGCTTGGTGACGGGCGGCGGTGCTGACGGCGTTGGTAGCTTTGGAAAATTAGGCGATTTTGCTGGCGGAATTGGCGACACTTTGGGTGTTACTGATTACGCATCTATGCGAGATCCGGGCGCCGTTCTTGGTCAGTTGAGCGTTAATAATCCAGAGATCAACGAAATCGTTGAGGCTGGCGTCAGCTCTGGTAAATCGATGGGCGACATTCTTAGCGAAGTTGAGCAGATGGGTTATGGAGGCTCTGGCGGCGGATTCATGAAGGTGGTTGATGCCATGGGTGGCATGGGCGGCGGTGCTATGCCTATGGGATCAGAGGACTCGATTACAATCATTGAAAACTACTTAGCTCAATTCCCTGATCAACGCGGCGGTATTAACGCTATGCTGGCCTCCGGCGTAACAGAGGACGAATTAGCCGCACAGCTTATGGGGCTCCCTGAGTTTCAGGCGTCGCAAGCAGGATCTCAACAACAAGGCGGTAGCTTTTTTGGGATGCGCACTCCCGACGCAATTCGAGGCATCGAAGACTCCATAAAAGATATGTTGGGTATGAACGGAGCGCCAGCAACACAAGGACAACAAAGCAGAGGCCTTGCGGGCTTGCTTGGTGGCGGTGGCGGTAGCGGCCTAAATATGGGCGCCCTTGGCGCGGCTGGCCTTGCTGGTTTGATAGGCAAACTTGCATACGACGAGGCTAAGGATCGTAAGGGCGTGCCTCTGACACCTTCTGTCGTAATGAATGCGGCTGGCCGGTTTAATTTAGAAAACGAAATTGCTCGCCGAAGCGGAACAGCCGCCCCAAATCCAGTTGAGTTCGGATTGTTGCCGCAGGGCACTTTACCAACCCTGAGTGGCGGACGAGCACCTACTACGGCACAAGCTGGGCTTGAAGCGCAGAAGGCCACAGGAATGCGGTATGGCGGTCCTGTGATGGCTTTTGCTGAGGGCGGTAATGTAGACGAGCAAGACTTTAAACGCATGAATGGTGACATCAACGGTGAAGGCACCGAGGTCAGTGACGACATTCCTGCGATGCTCTCCGATGGAGAGTTTGTAATGACCGGACGCGCAGTTAGAGGGGCTGGCGCGTTTAATATGAAAAACAAGAACGGCATTATTACATTGACTCCAAAGAACGGTGAAGATCGTGACCGAGGAACCAAGTTAATGTATGACATGATGGGCTTGTTTAAGGAATTCGCGGAAGAGCCGGAGGCCGTCGCATGATAATGCCCCCTAAGAGAATCAAGAAATTTCAAGATGGAGGGTCGACAGGCCCTTACGTCGCCGGAGTGACCCGGCAAGAACGCCAGATGGACCCTATTGTTCAGCAAATGCTGTTTGGTTTGGGCGGTCAAGGCGGCTTTATTCCCGGAGCGATGCGCGCCGCAGAGCGTACCTTTTTTGATGAACAGGGACGTCCCATCGTTATACCTCAGCAAATTGCTGGATTCTCTCCAGACCAAGTTGGCGCGATGCAACTGGCTCGCGAGCAAGTTGGAGGCTTACAGCCCTTCTTGCGCAGAGCAGAAGAGCAGTATCGTGGGGGTTTGGGTGCAATCCAGAGGGGAGCGGAACAGCAGTTAGGCTCCCAACGACAGGCTTTGGGTCAGTTACAGCGCGGTGCGGCAGAAGAGGGATTTCAAAGACGTGCAGGATTATCCGATGCTTTACGGGGTATTGGTCAGCAACGCGCACTGTCACAGGGTGCGTTTGGCCAGCTTGGAAGAGGCTTGGGCGAGCAACGCGGTTTTCAGCAAAGAGCATTAGGACAGTTTGAGGGCGGCCTTGATCAGGGCCTCGCAACATTAGGCGGCGCGGCAGATCGTTTTGGCGGACAAGCCGAGCAGTTGGGCCGACAACAAGCCGGTCTAACGGGGCAATTTGGCCGTGATTTGAGCGGCGCCTTTGGCAGAGGTGCGGCGGCTACAGACAGATTTGGGCGCCAATTGTCGGGTGTTGATGCTTTGGCCCGTGAAGGTGAGCAACAATTCGGTCAGGGGGTTGGACAGGCTACTCGTGGGCTACAGACCGCACAGCAACAGTTGGACCAGCAGTTGTCTCAGGCTCTTGGGCAGGAGCGAGGAGCTGTTGGTAGGTTTGGTGAAGACATTGGTCAAGCCACGCAACAACTTCGCCAAGGAATTGGTCAGTTTGATCGAGGTCTTGGGCAAAGTATTGGTGAACAGAGAATGGCTCAAGCTGGTCTTGGACAAGGCTTGCGTCGTGCCACTGGCACACTTGCTGGTGCGGCCCGAGGCTTGGGTCGGGGCTTGAGTGCCGCAGAGCAAAGACAGCTTGGCGCAACCCAAGAGTTCGGCGGAAGGCTCGGAGAGTCAGAGCAATTGCTTCGTGGAACAACTGGCGGCTTTGACCCTTCAATGACACAGCAGTTTTACGATCCCTACGAAGATCGTGTCGTTCAGCAAACCATTGACGACATGATGAAAACTGGAGCTCAAGCAGATATTGCTCAGCAAGCACGAGATGTGCAAACAGCAGGAGAGTCAGCTTTCGGCTCTAGGGCTCGTTTAACTGCCGGAGAAAGGAGAGAAGCGTTAGGGCGTGGATTGGCAAAAGAACTTGCCGGAATACGCTCAGGCGGCTTCCAGAGAGCTCAGCAGAGCGCTATGGGTGAGTTTGCTCGGCAACGTGACGCAGAAAGAGCGGCCGCATCTGGCCTCGCCGGATTAAGCGGTCAAAGACTAAGCGCTCAGGAGCGCGCGGCACAAATGCTAGGTAGTGGCGCGCAAACCAGATTTGGTGCAGGCCAAGCATTGGCTGGGCAGTTGGGCTCACAAGCACAGCAGTTAGCCGCGTCTGGTGAGCGAATGGCTGGACGTCTAGGTGATGTTTCACAACAGCGATTAGGCGCACAGCAGGCACTAACTGGGCAAATGGGCCAAGAGGCAGGGCAAAGATTGGCGGCAGAGCAAAGCTTAGCCAACCGACTGGCCGCAGTAGGAAGTCAGCGCTTCGGCGCCGGTCAGGCGCTTACGTCTCAGCAGATGGCGGCGGCTCAAGGCCAGCTTGGTGCTCGGCAGGCATTACAGGGCCAGCTTGGTCAAACTGCCGCTCAGCAACTACAAAGCCAACAGCAGTTAGCATCTCAGCAACAACAGATGGCACAGCAGAGATTGGGCGCAGGACAGCAACTCGGTCAGTTCCAGCAGGGACTAGCAGGGCAACAGCTTGGTTCTCAGCAACAGCTTGCCGGTCAACAGATGGGCGCCGCAGGACAACGTCTTGGTGCGCAACAGCAATTTGGCGGCTTGTTAGGACAACAAGCTCAGCAGATGTATGGCGCAGGCACACAGCTTGGGCAAACCATGGGCCAGCTTGGTCAACAAGGTATGCAGGCTCGTATGGGCGCAGGTCAGCAGGCGCTTGGTACTGCCGGTCAATTGGCTCAGGGATATGGTCAGCTTGGCGGTGTACAGGGTCAGTATGGTCAGCAGGTCGGTCAAGCTATGCAGGGCTACGGTCAGCAGTTGCAAGGGCTTGGTGGACAGTTTGCTCAGGCTGGACAGCAGGACGTGCAGGCCTTAATGGGTATCGGTGGAATGCAACAGCAACAGCGTCAGCAAATGCTTGATGCACAACGTGCTGGATTGCTACAGGCTCAGCAGGCGCCGCTCGCTCAGTATCAACAGCTCCTACCGTTCATGCAGTTTGCGGCCGGTCAGACTGGGCCAAGCCAAGTACAAACGCAGTACACGCCGCCACCTAGCCCGTTACAAGCCGGATTAGGTACTGGATTGAGTGCGCTCGGAGCTTTGGGGACGTACTTCAACCAGCCACAGCAAGCCGTGCCAACACAGCAATACTCTAGTGGTCCTGCGCAACCACAATTTACGCCGAAATTAAATCAATTCTATCAAACTCCGATTGAGACGCCACCGCCACCCGGCCTGAGAGGAGGACCCTAATGGCTATTTCACGAGCACAAATGGAAGAGCAGATTAGAGGCCTTGCCCTTGGCGGCGGTGTTGATGATTTTGATATATTTAGCGAGCCTACCGTTGACCCTTTCGCAATCCCTCCGATTCCTATGGGTATGCAACCGCTACCAACTGCGCCAACGCTAACGCCTCCAACGCTTGATATGTCTGGGTTCACTCTTGCAGAAGAGGATGAAGACGATCCGTTTGCGTTGCCAGATCTTGACGAGTTGCTTGAGCAGGCGGCTAATTCTGAGGCTAAGCCAGCGCCGCAAGAAGAGAGTGAAGAGCAGAAAAAAACCCGCACCTTCACCGACCGATATGACGAGTACAAGCGGCGCCTTGGTCCGTTGATGGCTCAAAGTGAGCGCCCTACGCTTTATGATCTTGCGGCCGAACTTGGCGAGGCTATGATTTCCGCTCCGGCAGATACAGGCCCGTTTGCAAGTTCTGCGGCTGGCTTCATTGCCTTTCACAAGCGATTGCGCAAACAGCGTGAGGATAAGCGTAAGGTCGATCAAGCAGTAGCACTAAAGGCATTTGAGATGGCTCGCGAAGACGAGAATGCCGCTGAGGATTACCTCAACAAGGTTTCGTTGGAACGGATTAAGTTATCCAACAAAGACCCTAAAATGCAAAACTATGTATACGACGAAGTTGATCCTGTGACTGGCGAAACACGTCAAGTGACGGTGCCGGTCGATGAGAACAATAAGCTTGAGGTCGCCGCTGTGCGGTTGTTGCCTAATGCACGACGAGCTTCTTCCGCAGGAACAGAAGTCAACATCACCCAGCCAGACCCATCTAAGTTTATGGAGCGTCGGGGCCAAAGTCTTAACGACTCCATTGTCGGAATCGAAGAGGCAAGAAACGCGGGTGTAGAACAACAGCGATTAATCAATATGATGCAGGTTGCGCTGTCTCGATTGGGTGAAAATGTTGGCGTAGTCGAAGCGAAAACCTTGCCGTTCCGAAAACTATTAAACGATATGGGTATTCGGTATGACGGCAAACTTGGTGACCAAGAGCTTTTGAACACGCTAGGCACTCGTATTGCTATGCAGTTGATTGGCGATACCAAGGGCGCGATTACTGAGATGGAGATGCGCCTGTTTATTGCGGCATCTCCCGGCTTAGCCTCATCGAAGGGTGGTTTGCTTAAACAGTCAGAGTACCTAAAGCGCATTGCAGACTTGAACGTCAAGCTGGCGAACGATTTTTACTCCAATGAAAATTTGCAAAACCAGCTTGGCGATCCGTCTTTAAACGATGTACAGCGAGCGTCCGCTTATAACCAGTGGTATGCCAACTGGCAAAAAAGCAATTCTTTCTTAGATCCCACAGAACTCGCAGAGCTTCGTCAGTTTGCGGCAAACGAGCCCGAGGTTGCCGCCAGTTACCGGCGACAGTTTGGGGACACGGGCTCTGAAGATATGACCGAGCGAGGCTATTGATGGCAAAGCAAGTAAACATTGACGGCGTCGAATACACGGTTTCTAGTGACGAAGGAGCAGAGCGTCTGCGTCGTGACATAGCCGAAAACAACAACGGCATGGGCGACGAGCATCAACGCCGAGTCATGCAGATGGGCGCCCGAGATCTGCGCGCATTAGAAAGCGAAGCTGAGATGCGTGAAATGGCGGACGCTAATAAGTCTGGCGCGCTCCGAGCATTGCTTGCAGGTATGTCGAATGATCAGGCGTATCAAGCGCAGTGGCTCGCAGAAAAGCGATTCCCGGAGCTTGCGGACTCAGTCAATCTGTCGGATTACTACTTCCTCGACGAGGACAATGATCTTGCGTATATGGACCCGTACACGGGAGAGATCAACAAAGAATTTAAGGACGGCTTGTTTGGCACTGTAATGGACACCTATGGGCTTGTAGGACCGGCCTTGCAGTTTGTGCCAGAGATGGCTTTAGGGGCCGCAGGTCTTAGTTTTGGAGCGCTCTCAGGCGGCTTACCGGGAGCGATGGCCGGAGGTGCTGGCGGCACTGCCTTGGGTGGTAGCGCAGGCGCCGCAGGTAGAGCGGGTATCAGTGCCGCGTTTGACGGACCACCTTTGAACGTCGGACAGCTAGGCAATGACCTTCTGGTCAACAGCGCGTTTGGCTCCGTTCCGTTGGGCGCTGGTTTTTTCCGTGGCGGGAGGCCAATCCTGAATAAGGTTAGCACCGACTTTGCTGGCGAGGACGGCAGGAATATGTTGCGCACCTTGCTCACCGAAGGTGGGGAGGATGTCGACAAGATCATTGCTATGGCCGACGATAAGTTTGGCATCACGCTTACTCGTGCCGAAGCGCAGGGAATAAAAACTAATGCTGGTCAGATTCAGCGATATCTTCAGATGCAACCGTCATCGCAAAAGCTGTTCGATTTCTACAACGATCGAGCACTGCGAATGGAGGACGCGCTCAACGAATTCTTTGATGAGATTCAGGCCGGAAAAATGCTTACTGGGCAGACTGGCGCACGGATGCAGGGAATGCCGACAACAGGCTCGGTAACTCCAGAAATGGACTTGGCGGAAGCTACTCAATCAGTCATCAAAAAACTGGCAGACAAGCGTCAGCAAAGAGCCAACAAGGTTTATGAAGAAGCGTTTGCGCTTGATGACTTTGCAAGGTCTGGGCAAATGGGTTTTGCGCCACTCATTGATATCAGTGATATCGGTAAGTCTATTAAGCAAAAAATGGATGATCCTGACACGGGCGACCAAATGCGCGCCGCTCTGGCTCAGATCTACAAAACTATTGTTGACCCCACAGGCACATCACTTACCGGATTTAAAAGCGAGACCCGTGCACTGCATAACGCTGTGACCGAGGATCTTCGTGCTTTGTATGAAACAAAGGCTACGTCCGAAGGCGGCAAGATCGCTAGTGTTGTTGCCAATTATAAAGGTCAAATCAGTGACGCGATAAAAGCGAACAACCCCATCTATGCTCGTGCCGCTCGTATCTACGACCCCGAGAAAGGTCACCTTCAGATCCTTGAGCGTGGTTTGCTAAAGAACTTGACCGAAGCGGTAGATAAAGGTGGCGCGACCGCCGCGCCGTTGGTTCAAAAAATGTTTACGGGCAAAGCTACGGCAGAAGAGTTGCGTCGTTTGCGTCGTTTGGTCCAGACCGAAGATCCTCGCGTTTGGCAAAACTTGAAGGCTGACTGGTTACGGACTCAGCTTGATGACGTCATTATGGGCACCACAGACCCGTTTGGAGTGCCAAACAAGTTTTTGAGAAGGATAGGTATACGGAACCCTAACCGAGCTTTCTCAGGCCGTGGAGGCGTTAAGAGGCGCTCACGCAAGATCGATGCGTTCAAAGAGATTCTGAGCCCTGAAGAATTTGCGGCCTTTGAAGACGCTTTGCAGGTTACACAGGCCATTAGTTACATCGCTACGCAAGGCGGGTCTCCGACTCAACCGCTTCTGGCTTTGATGCGTCGGGCTGAGGCAGAATCTTCTGGTCTTTCGCGTCCTGTCATTAGTGCAGTCAGAGCGATCGTAGAAGTGCCACAGCGCATTCTTATCCGTGGTTTTGATGATCTATCTCAAGCCGCCATTGGGTTTCAGCGAGAAGCTTATGAGGATGCGTTGATCCAAGCGATTATCGATCCAAAGAAAGCGTTAGAGCTTCGTGAGGCGATCGACAGAATCAACCCATATATTTACATGGGCGTTCAGTCTACGGCTCGTGGTGTTGATATGCCTGAAGCCTTAGAGCCCACCGAGTTTGGGCCCGAAGGTCAGATTGAGTCGATGGGAGATGAGAATCTTGATTTGCGACGACGTATGCGTGAGCTCGAAGAGCAGGCCGCAGAGCCGTCTGTATCGGATTCTATCGACCTAAGTATGGGTGCTTATTTTGCGCCTTTACCGGATGTTCCGGCACCTTCGACGCTACCAACAACGCCGCTATCCCCCAGCCTTCTCCCCTCCGAAGAAGACCGGGAGATAGCTATGCGTCGTCAGCAGGGGATAGCTGGATTGATGGCGTAGATTCTTCTGGTTGCGCTGGGAAGGCGGCAATCAAAGCACCATCTACGTTCCAATCAAGCTCGTACCCCATTGCCGAGTCACCCGGCAATTCAATGATCAGATTACGACTCATGAGCCGCATGAGCGCGGCTTGTTGATGTAGGGTCATACGGCTAAACAGATCAATGACTTCTTGCGCCTCCATAACCGGGCGATAAGTCTGGGGAATCTGCTTCTGCTTGCCGAATAGCTTCACTGATCTTCCTCCATGATATGGAAAATTTGGTTGTACTCGTTCTCGATCAGCACTTGTAGTTGCTGAATTTTGCTCCTACGACGTTGCGAACAGATTCTATTGAGCTTGTCGTAGGTTTCTTCATCGACAGCCAACGACTTTCGTCGTCTTATTGGCTTTTCGTCTTCCATGATTGCCCCTCAAAATGTTACGATAAATAAACTTGTGCACACATTACACTATTTTATGTACAAACTCAAAAATTATATGCTCTCCATGCAGAGCCATTGGATGATCAATCAGCCGTTATACGAGTCGATACAGGAGTCTGTACCGAAGATCGCAAGATATCGTACTCGGCAGGGGATCGAAGATCTGGACGAATTGCCTGTGCGACAGCACGTCAAACAGGTCTTTCCTGACATCTATCGTGTACCCCTATTTCGTCGAGCTTATTGCAAAATGTTGGTCGAAGAGATCGATCAGATGAAAGCCGAGGGCTTGTTTGCGCCCAACGAGGATGAGGATGAGCTTCGTCAGATACCCGAGATCATCCTGCAACAGCGTGTGCCAGAGCTTTACCGGACCATGTGGTTTGTCGTGCAGAACATCCTGAACCCGATCTTCTGGTCGTTGTTTCAGCGTGATTGCTCAGAGATATCTACAATCCAGATAGCCAACTACAACGTCAAGGATAAGCAACAGGGGGCTTGGCATCACGATGAGTCCTCAGATATGTCTGTCGTCATACCGTTGAATACAGGCGACTATACGGGCGGTGGCACGGAGTTCCACGGCCACGGCACCATTAAGCCTCTGCCCTCGGGCCATGCCCTTATCTTCCCATCCTTTACGAAGCTACATCGTGGCTTGCCTGTGCAGTCTGGAGACCGCTACTTGCTAGTGTTTTGGCTCCATGACCAAGGTAGGTTGCAAGAGATGCACGAGCGACTGACTTAGGGGTACAACCGTATAAGGGTTGACGTACCCCTTTGTACCCCCTCGGGTAAAAAATAGCTAAGGGTTGTTTTTTACTTTTTTGTCACCTTTGCCACATAGCTCAATTAATCTGTATACAGAGTTGCACAACGACACGGAGTGTGAGACCTTAGCTGTGTCGGGGGCGTCCCGACGAGTCTAAAAGGGAAAAAATTATGTCAGATTTTGATTACAGCCAGCACTCTACAGACGTTTTGGTTAGCGCGCTGAAGGAAGAGAACTCATACATCGCGCGCAAAGAAGTTGAGTGCCGCAGGTTGGCAAAAAGAATAAAGAAGGCTCGCGGCTACAGCCACAGAGCTTTGGCAATCATGTCCGAGAATCTCAAGACCTACGAGCGCATGGTCGAGATGGCAAGAGAAGAAGCCGCAGAACTTGAGTCAGTCATCGCACAACGGGCCGCATAAGCGGCCTTTCTGCTGGAGGGAGCAAGATGAAGGTTAAGGTTGAGTTTACGGTCGATGTTGATAAGGAGGTGCTACAGCGCTATCTGGATGACCTCGGCACCGACGAGACGATCCGAGAGTTCGTCAACAGCTACATGATCGCAGGTACGCAGATGCTCGATGAGTCTATCGAGGCATCCATCGGCGATTCGCACACAACGTATTTGGTTTAGGAGGGAGTCATGTCAGAAGTTCAATTGGGTAAAACAACGGGGTCATTGGTCAACGCACTGTACGCGCTTGAGTCAGTGAAGGTGCCATCCATCGGAGATGGGGCGACTATCCTTAGCTGGACCGATCGCCACCCTGCTACGGTCGTCGACATCAAGGAGAAAGGTAAGTTCGTTTACGTCACGACTCAGGACGACGACTATCGTCGGGTAGACGACAACGGGTTCTCTGAGAATCAGAAGTACCTTTACCTACCCAACCCCAAGGGCACGGTCCGCTACTGGCGCATAGATCAGCGCGGCGACGTGGAGCAGGTCAAGGTCAACCCTGACACTGGCCGGTGGAACAAGCTAGGTTTCGGTGGGGTCTACTTTGGTCGTCGAGAAAAGTTTCACGATTTCAGTTTCTAATCCCTTGGACGGGTCGCTTCATACCGTCCAGACTCTGTTGGGCTCCTTCGGGGGCCCTTTTTTTTGCACTTTTTTATAATTATCTACACAAATATGTGTACATCGACACGGAACTCGTGCTTAAATGGCCTCATCAATTAGGAGAACTGTTATGTACACGATCGATAAAGACTTTGTTTGGGAGCGCATGAACGAGCACTTCAAGCGCCGTGAGGCGGCCAGCAAGGCTTGGCTAACCCGTCAGCAGAACCTGATTGCTGAGCGCAACGCAGGGGTCCCCCCTACCATGGGACGCAACTTCAAAGGTGAGTTCGTTGGCTTTCACGCCCCCTGCGATGGCTACATCCACGAGTGGATTGAAGGTGAGAAGACCTTCCAGAAGGAGTACATGGGTGGCCAGTTCCTGCCTACAGATAAGTTCGAGGAATCCATGTGCGACTCTCTCGGCACTGTTGAGGAGACTCGCTTCACTTATGTGCCTGTCGAAAAGTTCGACGAGGTTCAAGCCGCACTGCGTGAGGTGCAGGATCGGGTGCCTATGGAGACTGAGCACGGTCGCCCTATCTTCATCAAGATCGAAAGCGGTACTCCTTTCGTTGACCGGGATGGCGCTCGGGTTTGCTATGCCTACCTAAGCAAGGCGCCCAAAGACGTGGTCGACCATGTGCGCCGCGCACTGCTGGGTGAGATCGAAGATGCCGCAGAAGCGGCCGCCAAGGTTCAAGAGATTGCTGAGCTTGCTCGTCAAGAGCGATACGACAGTGCGCCTGCAATTGCTTCTGGCCGACAGGCCTTTGCCGGTGAGGTCCTAGCCACCAAGTGGAAGGACACCGACTTCGGTCCCGTGTACAAGATGCTCGTGCAGGACGACCGTGGCTTCAAGCTATGGGGTAGCGTCCCCAAGAACATCGACCCATCTCGTGGTGATCGCATTGCGTTCATGGCGACGGTCGAGCCTAGCCGTGATGACTCACGGTTTGGTTTTTTCAAGCGCCCTGCAAAGGCGGTTATGTTAGACGAGGAGGCGGCATAAGCCGCTAAGGAGAATAAGATGGAACTCACTAATTTGTATCAAGTGCAGGATAAGCTGGTCAGCGCTTTTAAGGTTGACCTCGATAATGAGGTGGCTTCAGGCCGCACTCTCACTGAGGATGAGATGTATGACTACATCGTTGAGTGGGCGGACGGTCAGTACGTTTACTACTGGGACCAGTGGGCGATTGCTACGGCTTGCAGATTCTCTGCCGACGAAGACTTCAATCAAGTCTTTGAGGATGCTAAGGAATTGTCTGACGGCGACGTTGACAACCTTATGGCGTGTTGCGCGCAACTTTTTGTCGAGCACTGTATCCGCGAGCAATTTGGTGGTTACGAAATAGTTGCCGATGAAGAGGAGGTCGCATGAACTTCTGGGGTAAAATGGCGTTAGGGTTGGTGGCACTGTGCGGCTGGTTGGCAGTGTCTACTATGGACTACGAGGATGAGTTAGCGGAGAGGGACTTCTACTGTGCTATGGTTCAAGAGGGGAAATGGCCGGACTATAAAGGTATCGCCGACCAAGAATGCAAAGCCGAAGGTTAATCGATGGAATACGACGAGATTGAAATTGAAGTGGAAGTGTCTGATTTTGTCTTGGCATATCAAGCGGCTATGGCTACAGCACTACGCCTCAAAGAGGATATCGCGATTATGGAGGACCTTGCGGTCATACGGCTGAGCGAGTGTGACGAGCCACCGAGGGAAATTATTCGGTACTCGCCTCTTTCTCCCTTTGCATTCTCCGTGCAAATTCATTGAGGGTCTCACCCTCTCCGAACTTCTTTTCCCACCATCGTGCCCATGTCATCTTGCGGCTGGGCACAAATTCTCTCTGCTTACGCCAAGCCTGACGAGCGGCGCAGAGCTTAATCTCAGCCGCCCATTCATCCTCCTGAGCCCGCTGTTCCTCGGTCATCATGGCGCGTAACTTGCTCACGTTTCTTCCTTGCAGAGCCGGTACTCGTAAAGACCGTTCCTAACGTAACGCTTTTCTATCTCGTTACTTCCGAATCTCGGCTTCCGCAGGTGACGGAGTTGCGCTGATACCGATGCTTCGGGGTCGCCCGTTGCGTCAGCTATTGATCGTAGAGTGCGCCAACGGCCGTCCTTTATCTCGCTCCAGACCCGTAAGATTTGGCCTCTCAGCCTTTCTTTGTCCCTGTCGGGTTGATAATCATCGCCATTAAAGTGAGCGTTAAAATCTGGCTCTTCCATTGCCTTCACCACAATTCATCCACGTTAAATTCTGTGACCCCAGCGTTGTTGTAGGGCATCCACTCCTCCGACTCAAAGCACTTATGCGCTATGTCGATGGCTTGCTCGTTACGTGCATCACCAAACGCGATGGCTTCATCACTGAGCGTGTAAACGCCGTAGGGGTAGGGGTACTGCTTCTCAATAGCCAAGAAGTAGAACTTGTCGGCACGTAAGCCAGCAGAGCGCGCGCCATTGAGGTAGTACGCGGCCTGCTGGTAATACCGGAAGGTATTGATCGCTGACCGGAAGCCCCGAGGCGAAGCATCTCGGCAGGTCTTGAGGTCCCAGACGTCTGTCCCGGTGTACCAGTCCATTCGTCCCTTACATGGCTCACCGTGCCACTCCCAGCACATCACCAGCTCGACCTTATGCTCTGGCTTGGGAATGAAGTCCTTCAACACCTCTCGGCGCTCAATGCAAACGTCGTATAGGTCTTGCTTAATCGGCGTCCTACCTGCAACGCCCTCCAGCCAATCGGCGTATTCTTCCTTCCCGGCTTTGGTGCGGCGATCGACGATGGGCTCAATCGCAAACTCATCGTCAAACTTATGAAGCTCACCAAACACGGTGTGCTGTACGCGGCCCTCAAGCAATGCAGGCGACTCGGATATATCGCGCTTGTTACGCCACTGATAAGGACACTTAATGAGCGTGGTGAGATCGTGAGATCGCCATGCAGGTATCTCAGCGTACTCCTCGTAGCTCATGTCTTCGTAAACACCCAGCTTAAACTCTTTCATTTACGCCCCTCTGGCTCGATTAAATGTCGGATTAAACGGTCGTTGTAAAAGGACATCTTGCGCAGATCCTCTACACCGTTCTTGTCTGGCCATCGCCATCCGTACTTAAAAATTTGGCCATGAAGCCAGCCCTCAAATTTTTCA
>Ga0208149_1000052_pt1 | contig 42694 bp, 65 predicted proteins | sample DEB08_DNA_15_FD_184533 | JGI IMG/M metagenome (GOLD analysis project Ga0208149, IMG submission 184533) | Aqueous microbial communities from the Delaware River and Bay under freshwater to marine salinity gradient to study organic matter... | ecosystem: Environmental > Aquatic > Marine > Coastal ... | reverse complement strand
AGAGTGCAATCTCCCGGGAGTTTGTCAGATAATTCACACGGGAATTGATAGGTTGTGGATTTGTTTTGATCCATTCAATAAAACGCAACTGTTTGAACTTGTGTTTCTCCATGAGTTCCTTGAGATGTGACAACTTCCAAAGATCGAAGAAGATGATACACGTCCCACCATCCCTCAACTTTGTATAGTACAACTTCACGAACTCTTCGAGAGTATCCATCGTAAAATTTTCATCCCATTTACCATAATTTGTTTTCACACTATACTTGGTCCCATAGATCGTTCCATATTTCATGTAATTCTCCATCGCACCAGGTGTGGTTCTTGCAGCCTCATTTTCTTCGAGATACTTGTTCCACTCCTCTTCAGTCTTTGTGAGATTCTTCCCAGATTCAATTGCATCGTGGAGAATGTTCATACCTGTTTCATGTGAAATAATATAAGGTGGATCAGTAAGAATTAGGTCTATGGATTTATCATCCAGTGAATTCAGGAGATCAATTCCGTCACAATGACGGATGTCCATATAATTTATATATCAATAAATCTTTAAAGCCATTAAAATATATAAAGATTTTAAGTATCTTACAGATAGTATATGCTGACTCTCGCTATCGCAAAACCCACACGCCTACCTATCACCAACCGTTCTCTCCCCGAGTATGAGAAACTCAAGACCAGTCTCAAGAACTCCACAGCTGCATATGGTGCGGCTCTATCTACGTCATACTTTATTACGCAGGGGGCGGATGTTGGTGTTTCAGCAACCCTCGGTGCTCTAGCGTCCTACACCTACATGAACCTCCTCTCGGATCATGTAGATAATATAGAGAGGTCGACATTTCAGAAGCAGATGTTTGTGCCAGTGAGCACCGCTGCCTTTGAAATGGCGTGGAATAATGCACCATTTGCGTTTGATTTTGATTATGGAGCTACATTCGTAGGATTTTTGGCGTATAAATTTGCGTTGACGTATGTCTTATTTGAAACGATTCGAGATATGATTATTGAAGACAATACTATTGACGAAGATTTCTGAGTTTATTTCCGTGTGTAGCGTCGATTTCGTCGCCTTTGGTTTGCACGTTTTCGTTTGCGTATGGTGCGCAGTTCGTCAGTTGCTTCCATTATTTCTTTCCATCTCCATATCTCACGTTGCATGTCGGGGCAGAGCGGGGCGGTAGCTTGTAAAAATGCGAATTTGACAGCGTCACTCATTTCAACTTGATTTTATATATTTTTATTAAAAACTTAGGTTACATCTCCCCAAACTGCAGAAAGTTGTCGATCTTGCGTCCGATGCTCTTGCCAATGCCAGCAACTTTGTTGGGACCCTTGGCAAGTTCCTCACCGGAGGTCACCTCAAAGTCAAGGTTCTTGATAGCTTGGGCAGCCTTCTTGTAGGCAGCCTTCTTATGAACATCTGACTCTCGGGCAGCCACCTCACCAAGGGCATCGAAGATGCACTCATTGGTCATAGGAGGCTTCTTCTTGAGTTCCTCGAGTCTTGAAATCAATCCAGTCTCGAGAAACTCATCAATCTTCTTGGCGATGCTCTTGCCGATGCCAGCGACCTTGGTCTCTCCCTTGGCGAGAGATGCACCATCCACGATGGTGTAGGGGATGTTATCGACAGCCTCGGCAGCCTTCCAGTACGCCTTGCTCTTGAAATCATCCATCTCAAGGTCGGAGAGTTTCCGGAGGGCATTGACGATCGCGGCATTTCGGGAGATGTGGAAGTCATCCTCATCATCAGACTCCTCGTCCTCGGTGCTTGCAACTGATTCGGTGTCGGACTCGTAGTCCTCGGTGCTTGCAACTGATTCGGCGTCAGACTCGTAGTCTTCATCCAACTCATCCTCGAGGTCCTCGATGACTGCCTTCAGATTGAAGATTTCAATCTGGTAATCGGAGGCATCTTCGTTGAGTTCTCGGACTTCCTCGCGGAGGAGCTTGTTCTCGTTCTCGAGCTTGGCAATGTAGGCGGAAATAGTAGAAGCGTTCATGGTGTTTCGAAAGTGAATGTTTTTACATTGAGGTGGACCCACTTAGGTTTTCAAAAGAATAATAATGTGAATGTAAAATATGCTACTAGTGTTCGCCATCGTTATAACAGTTCTAGCATTTGGATTTTTATTAGTGACCAGAAAAAAAAGCGAACCCGAAAGAGGATCTAAAAGCGCTCGTTGGACGGTCACCAGTTAAATAAAATATTGTTTTCTATAAATGTTAACTGTACTTAGACCACCTACACCTCCCCCCATCAAAAAGGTCAATCCAATCAAAAAGTTCATCATGAAAGTTTTCAAAATCAAGGAGATTGATTATGAAAAGTTCCGTAAGGAGGATAAATGGGCGATTAAAATCAAAGGTGAACCACCTCGAGAGTAAAGTTTTTATCGAATTTACCTAGACGAATATTCCCATCGTCTACGAGCTTCTTAATTTTCATCCCAGTCTCCAAGTGATCCCCTAACTTGTATTCCCCGGGGACATCCGGCATGAATGCCATCAACGTGACCATCTTCTGATTCATCGTGAGTTCTTTGTTTTGAAGCAATTGCTTAATGTATGGTGGGAGACTATCCACGTTCATTACATTATATGAGGATATTTTCTTTAAACATTAAAATCTTCTAACTTTACTCTCTATCTCCTTCGCATACTCCCACTGCCCCGCCGCGCGGATGGCGTCCTTCGTTCTGCCTTGCATCTTTGATAGTGACTTCCCCTTTTTTAGGTTTAAAAGGGCACGATGAACAGTTTCATTCCTGATCGATAATTTTCTTTTTCCTATGGCAAGCGCCTTCTGATCCTCCACCTCTAAAACTGGAACTTTTTTGGATCTCATATTTTCGATTTCCTGCTTTGCCGCAAATAAACTGGTTCGTAAAAACTTAGTACTTTTGGTGAGCTCGTGGACCTTTTGGTGAAGGTCACAGTTCTCAGCCTTGATGAACCGAAGTGACGCTCGTTGTTTCTTCATCTTCGCATCAATTTCGAATGAGTTTTGATTTCGGAGATCTACAATTTCATTTTGAAGGGCTAATATGGTTGCCTTCTTTCTTTTAATCCTATCATCTCGCCTTTCAATCTTCTGTTTGAATTTCGACTCCAGATTGAAGGTGCCAGTGGATTCCTTGCGAACGCGTGACGTAGATTTTTTCACCATTTTGGTTTTTTGTAGAACCTAATCAACTTAGGTTGGTTATAGGTATACCATACCCCAACTTCTCCACCACAGGGTCATTTTTATAGTCTGTATTGTAGTAAATCTTCTTCACCCCACTACTTGCGAGAGCCTTGTAACAATTTAGACACGGGTAATGGGTCACATAGGCTTCGGCACCATCGATGGAGACACCTCTCTTCGCCGCATCGGTGACCGCGTTGATCTCCGCGTGTATCGTGGCTTGTTCGTGGTTGTCCCTCACGATGGAGACGTGGTCGGTCCCACTGAGAAATCCATTATAGCCCATACTGATGAGGCGGTTGTTCTTCACTAAGACACACCCCACCTGGAGTCTCTCACATGGAGACCTGACGGACGCGAGCTGGGCAGTCTTCATGAAGTATTCTTCCCAACTTATACGGGGACTTTCCTGCTTGGGCACAGACATGAAACGGAGGGGGAGGGGTCGGTGATTATCCATTTAAAGATACGGTAGAATATATCTTTAAATGAGTGTTGGTCTTGAGACTCTCTTGATTTGGTCCAATTCTCAGTCTCCAACTTTCCATCCTTGTTCGGTTTGACGTAGGCTATTCGACAATCATTTGCTCTCAAAACGGGACCCGGACTGAGTCGGTACGACTAAGCAATATTACTTCTTCTTCTTCGCAAGCTCATGAGCGCGCTTAATGAAAGCCTTGTCACGACCAATCTTGGGGTCAGCTGCGATGAGACGGAGGAGGTCGGCGGTGGGTAACTTGGGAGCGTTTCCTGTGGGTTTGGGAACTTTCTTCAGTTTTTTCTTCGCTTTCTGAAGTTCTTTGGTTGTTAGCATGTTACTATATACTGAGAAATTATTTCAACACCTCCTCCCAACTTATACGGGGACTTTCCTGCTTGGGCATAGACATGAAACGGAGGGGGAGGGGGCGGTGACTCTCCATTTAAACTTATCAGCAGTATATTAAAGAAATCGGATGTGATATATCAAATAAACATGGATGATGTTCATACGTTAGTACAGAAAGTATGTAAAGGGTCTATGTGTTCAGTAAATGGTAAAGAATATGAAGATTTATGCTACGGAAACATAAAACACAGTCCTAAAATTATGGGGCAAGGTGGTGGTTCTTCACATAAACAAGATATATACACACAAAATGGACATATCGAATGTAAACATGCTAAAGAGTCTCCGGATTGGGGGCAATCTAAACTCAATTGGGAAGAAGGTCGCTGGGTACCGACGAATGAACTTTTTCAACGTTATATGGATAGAGTCAATTTTAAACCACCTCCATTTCTAATCAATAAAAAAATGACGCGTGATGAATGGATTAAGATTAAACATGATTATAAAGACGAATACTTGACAGTAGATAATCATGAAATTCAAAATTTCTATAAGAATAAGGGTTGTGCATACATACAAATCTTTGGGCGTGGATTGTATCATTTGGGAGAAGATCCACTCGAATGGGGAGTTCCCGAATTTAAAGTAGAACAGAGGATGCGCATAAGAGCGAAGAATCATGGTAGTCGGGCAAGTACTCGCTATAGTGTGACGGCTGCTTTTCAACCCTTAAATATTAAGGCACTTGTACCGAGTGAGTATTCTATAGATGATAGAACACGGCTACCACCTAACCTATGATGACGATTTCAGATGAATCTTTACTCGTATTCATCCCGTACGACCATTTTACTTCACGGATTTCGTAATTTTTATACAAATCTCTGATGTAATCACAATTGTTATATGTCATTATCCAGTTTTTTCTTTTGTTTAAAACCTGAAATAATTTTTTGTGATTGAAATTTTCATGCATGTCTCCATTTTTTCCATATAATTTTGAATTTTCATTGAGATAATATGGTGGATCTAAAAATATAAGACCCTTCTTACCCTTTAAAAAAGTTTCAAAATCCAGATTATGAAATTCTACATCATTTAGATTGAGATCTTCTGTGCGTTTAATAGATGACTCGGTAAAACGTTTTTTGGAAGATTCGGTTGAAAATCCACCTGAAAGTGTAGCACCACTAAATGAACATCTGTTAATCACAAAGTATTTATATCCTTGTATAAAATCATCTGTATCTTCCATTATTGTGTCTCTCATCGTACTAAATATAGATTTTGATACGACGTTGAGAAGTTTTCGGAGCTCACTACATAATTCAACCTTGCGTGTCTGAACAGATTTCCAAAATGATATAAGAGGTTTAAACTTATCATTGACTATAAGTTTTGAGTCGTATTTGGTACGTAGAAAAAACTCAAAAGAACCCCCGCCAAAAAATGGAGATATTACAACCGATTTATCAAAACCTTTTTCATTAATAATTTCATCTAAAATATTACACGCTCTCGTTTTACCACCGGGATACCTAAGAGGTGATTTCATATACTATACACTTTATAAATCTTTAAATCATATCCTTATCCGCCGTGTAGTATGTCTTCCCCTTAGTGGCGAAACTACGCCAAAGAAGATAAAGAATACACCTGTATGTCTTGTAATTAGATCCACCATGGTCAAACCTGACATAGATCATTATGATAAAATGTTAGATATAACCATGGATATGGTACAAAGAATATATGCAGCTGGGTGTAAAGGTGGTGCATGTTGTATATTAAGTATAATTCTTGACGAAATCCTTGATTTTAAAGGTGAAATCAAAACGGGTCTTCAATTTTTACTAGATGATTATGGCTGTATTCAACCTATGGGAGACATTAGATCTGGAACTCAAGGAAATTGTCAATTCCATGTATGGTATGAGTGGAATGGTAAAGTAATAGATCCGGGGCGGGGTCTTGACATTATTGGTTTATCTGAGCATCTACCACAAGAAACTCTTCTACAATTATTTGGAATGATGGAAATATATCCAGAAGGCTCCCTGCCACCGGGTTTTGATGCAGACGAATTACAAGTGATCCAAACCGAGGAAAAAATTTCATACCAAAAAAAGATGATAGATGACCATAAGCGCGATAGAATTAAGTTTTGGAGAGAAAGGTGTGAACCCGGAACAGAATTCTATCACGAGATGAAGACTTTTAACGAGGTGATGAAGACGCTAAAAAAGAAATACAAAAATTATCGTAAATCCTTATCCGCCGTGTAGTATGTCTTCCCCTTAACAACAAAACTATGAACCCTCGCGTACCCCCACGCTTGTGGAGAGGCTCCCGGACGATGCCCGGTTCTCCACGCAGCGAGTCCCCTATTGTAGATGGTCTTCACAGTCTTTAGAGGTATCCCAGTGGCCTTCGAGATCTCTGGGAGAGACTTGACCTCTGGTCCATACTTTTTCCTAAACTTCTGGGTGTAGGAGGAGGTGCGGGTCTTGACCCCACTGTCTGTTTTGAAATCTTTGTAGTCCCTCTTGAGCATCTTCTTGTATCGGGTCTCGACCTGCCCCAAGGTCTCAAGCCCCCTGAAGTATTTGAGGGGTGCATAGATTTGACCTTCTGTTCTACGCAGTTGCCCAACTTTTCGAGCAATTTGAGCATCGGTGAGGGGCATCTTACTTTTTCCTGAGATTTATATTTGTCATTATCGCATTTCCGTTCTTATCACGGTTGTATAACTTCATATTCTTCAGTTGTCGTGATATTTCATTGACTTTATTCATCTGTATATAATTTTTAGTTAATTTGTTAACCAATTTGGCGAGTTTCATTTTGTGCTCAGGAGTCTTTGTCCTCCTCCAAGATCTCTGGATTTTTATCGCAGCTTCTCGGTTACGATTAGTGGCTAAGTCAGATAGATTAACCAACTTATCAATTTTCTGTTTCATTATTTTATCGAATTCCTTACGCTTACTTATAGTTGTAAAAAACTCGGGCATTCTTATTTTTTAGTAATATTTTTTTTCATACAGAATATAAATGGGACGAACATGTTCTTTGATGATAACTGATAGCACTAATCCTAAACACCTTGATGTATTTCTTAATACGTTATGGGGATTTAATGAACCAGTTAATATTGAATTAAATACTACACACTGTAATAATGTGTCTCTAAAAAGGATTCTATCTATGAAGAAGGTACTGGATCATCATAGACCAAACTCTCGTAAATATGTGGAAAGTAGCACAATCACAGTTGGGTCACACTTCGCGCGAAAGGTCTTGCAAGTTGGACTCTTTATTGTTAGACCTGAGAGACCAGTTTTTGTTCGAGTAGTTGACGTCTGAGAGAGGCATCGTACTTTTTACTGAGAAATTTCACAGCGGTGTGGATATCTGGGAACAGGTGATTCCCAAACTTTACACGTCCCGTGACGGGGTTGTAGTACCCCTTGTATTTAAGAAATTGACATCGATGCATTTCATCCATATAAAAAATACAAGATTATATTAGTGAGATAGGATGGGGCTTTCGATAATTATGGGAAATATGTTTTCAGGTAAAACTTCCGAGTTAATCAGACGACTTAAGCGTTTAAAGATCATCGGTAAGAAAATTTTGGTTGTCAACTCAGCCAAAGATACCCGTTCCCCCGATGAAGTTTTGAAGACCCACGACAATGTAAAGTTTGATTGTTTCAAAGTCTATGAGCTTTTCGAACTCATAAACAAGGAGGAGTTTAATAACGCGGATATCATAGCCATCGATGAGGCTCAGTTCTTCCCCCGTCTCAAGAAGTTTGTGGAGTGCTGCATGTGTGTAAATAAAAGTGTAATCATAGCAGGTCTCGACGCAGATTCATTTCAAAATAAGTTTGGGGAACTTCTAGACTGTGTCCCAATAGCATGTGAGGTCACCAAGTTGTCCGCCCTCTGTATGCATTGCAAAGATGGAACGCCGGGACCCTTCACCAAAAGGATTGTAAAAAATCAGGAGCTTGAACTCATCGGTGGAAGTGACATGTACGAAGCAGTGTGTCGTAATCACCTATGAACATCGAGGATGAGAACAACCCGTCGGCTTGGTCCAGTCTTTGTGAGTTCATGATATCTGGAGTGATCAAAGAGAAAATCTTCACCCTCCAAGTGAATGTGGGGACCAGTTTCAGTATACAGTGTGCAATCACCATCACCTTGTATAGTGAGATGATATCTCAAGAGTTCATTAGATTCGGCTCTATGTGGAGCTATGGTCATAGGACCGTCTATGACTGCGAATGCTGCGCACACGGTGAAGTCATGGATACACGAAATCTGTTTAATTAAATCACATAGTATCGGAAAATTTTCAACTTTGTAATAGTAATAATTCATGTTTCTTCCAAACCAGGGGTCCAAGTCGTGATAATACTTCTTCTCGAGTGTTGGTGACACTTTTCGAAATTCATCACGTATCTTTTTGTAATGAAGTTTCAGAAGTAAAATTTCTGGATAATTGCGAATCGGATAAAATATATCTCTCACGGTGTTTTGCATACCAACTATGGGGCGCCACGGATTTCTAAAATACAAAAGGTCTATGGGTGGTTTCATATAGTCATAAAAAAGTAAAATGATCGGAACAGCGATCGCTCGCCACATTATTTTCTTCGTATATAATAAAAATGCCCGGATACGGCAAGCGTGAATACATGGACCCAGCCCCCGAACCCACCCCCGAGGTTGAAACCGTCGAGAAGCGTTTCAAGATGCCCAAGATGCCCAAGATGCCCAAAGTGACTCTCGTCCAGGTCGTACTGATCGTTTTGACCCTTTTCTACGTGTGGACCACCCGCAAGATGAACAACTGGGTCGTTGGCATCGTCGCCATCGTCGTTGGTCTCCTCCACATGTATGACCACCTCTACCGCGTGCAGCGTGGACCAGAGCACCTCTTCTTCCTCCCCAAGACGGAGAAGTATGGCTGCATGGCGTGCAAATAAATCTATGTAAAATATAAGTATGCGCGTCAAGATTGTTCGTAGCCCCGATCGTAAGAAGAAGTTCAGGGCGATACTAGAAGACGGCAGGACTGTTGATTTTGGTGCCAGTGGATATTCAGACTACACCAAACACAAGAATCCTTCACGTATGCGTTCGTATGTGCTCCGCCACGGTGGTCGGGTACCGAAGCGCACAATAGCAGAGAGAGAACCCGATAAAATTCAAAATATGATGCTCGATGTCACATCAAGTGACAAGGAGAACTGGAAATTGAGTGGTATAGGTGGGGCTGGTTTCTGGTCTCGTTGGTATCTGTGGAGTTTTCCCACATTTGAGGGTGTTGAGAAGTTCATGTCTAAGAGGTTTGGTTTAATTATAATGAGCGTTTAAACTTTTCAAATTGTTTAAAAAATTGAAGTGTCGTCTCTAGGCGTTCGTAAAGTTCCTCCCCGAGGTACTGCTTTACGAATTCCTCTGGTTCTCCATTCTCTCTCATTGCATTTTCGTATCGACAAAGTTGTAAATACAATTCATTGAAATTTTCACCATTGCAAGTTTCTAAAAGGATTTTGACTTTCTTCAATCCGAGAGTGTCCTCCATTACTTATTCATTCCTCTCTTTTTTAATTTATTTTTCAGTTCAGCCATGAGTTTAGCGCGGGTAGCGTTAATGACAGGTTTCTTGGGTGGAGGTGGAGGGGGTGGAGGAGGAGGTGGTACCCCGGTCATAGAAACGGGTGCAACCACCGTTTGGCAGAGACGAATGACCCTTTGGGCATTTCTGACACTATTTTCGAAGTTTAGGGAAATTTTGGCCCGAAGTTCCCTTGCTGTGAGTTTCACACGTCGCCCCCGAACATCCTTAGTGACGCGAAGTCCCAATTTTTTAGCCTTATCTTTTAGTTCTTTGTACTGCATATACTAACATCTAAGAAAATACTTAGGGAAATGTATATAAGTGTGTTCATGACTACTGACGAACTTGTACGACAGGTTCTCCTACCACAGATCATACAACTTCAAATTGAAGTTGCGGCATTACGGAAACATACGTGGCCCTACGTCCAAGCTCAAAAGGAACACAACCAGTTAGACGACATCGAGGCTAAGAAGGACTTTGTCAAAAGCCTCGATGACGACACAATCAGGGAATTAATAAATCTAAAGGCAAAGTTTTCTGGGAGTTCCGGTTTCCAAAAGAGAGAATACGATTCCCTCAAGAACCATTTTTGTTAGAAAAAATCATCCGTTCGGTACATCTTAACCTCAAATGAACCAGTCTTGCCAGTCACCGAGACTGATTCATTTCCATAGAGCTCCTGGCACCCAATGTCGTCCACACAATCACGACCATCTATGCTCACAGGGATGGGGTACAAATTTTCACCACCCGTAGTCGTGTAATAGTGGTAGCGATCACGGCGACCACGGACCTCCTTACCGTATAGAGGGAGGGTTTCCTCACCTTCCCCGACGAGGATACCCATCTGTTGCATACGACCAGGTTTGTATGTCTTAATTGGTGGTCCCCTAAACTCTGGCTCGCGTTCCTGTTGAAATCGTCTCTGGGGGCGTGGTGGAACTGGTGGAACCTCGACGGGAACCTCGACGGGAACCTCGACTTCAACCGTTCGAGGATACATCCACATGTAACCAACAACAGCGACGAGTAAAATCAACGAGACCCAAAGTGTTCGAATCTTCGTCTTGTTCTTCATATACTATAGGTGAGATGTTTATTTTTCCAACGATGCCACCACGGGTGGAACTTTTATATTGTAGATGTTCTTTAATTTTCTGAACAATGCGGCATTTCCACCTGGTTTATTTGGATGTAGTTTGCGGGAACCCGTCAGGTAAGCCTTCCTCGCATTTGCTTTAGTTCTGGCCGCTTCGAGATCATTGAATAACTTTTTGATTTCTGGTTTCATGATCGTACCCCCCGATTTCACACGGGCTTTGGCTTTGGCATCGGCTTTGGCTTTGGCTTTGGCATCGGCTTTGGCTTTGGCTTTGGCTTTGGCTTTGGCTTTGGCTTTGGCATCGGCTTTGGCATCGGCTTTGGCATCGGCTTTGGCATCGGCTTTGGCTTTGGCATCGGCTTTGGCTTTTCGCTCAGCCTCAACCCTGTCCCTGGCGCGTTTTTCATCTTCCTGTTTTCTGCGAACTCTCGCCATTTCACGAGCTTCAGCGATGAAACGTTCCCTTTCTTTACGCTTAGCCTCGAGTTCAATAGATTCTCTCACCACCCGCTCAGCCTCTGCTTGTGCACGGGAGCGCCTGATGGCATTTGCGCGCACTCTAAACTCCAGTTCCCTCCTCTCCCTGTTATTTTGTTCCTTCTCCGCCCGTTCCCTCATCTTTCTTTCGAAGAATTTTGCGTTTCTCTCATTTCTAAGTTTAGAAGCACGTCGGATCGCTTCCATTTTCATGAACATTTGTTCAGACAGCTTACCCCTTTCTCGCCGCGGTGATTCTGGTTGCTCGGTCCGTTTGGGTGAAGCTTTACGATTCAACGTTTCCGTCTTTTTTCTATTCTTCATTATCTGTTTCTGCTTCTCCTTCATGTTAGCCACGGCTTCGTTAAAGGATATCTTTTCCCTCCCCTCCACAGTCTTCCGGGGTTTCACATTTTCCGCGTTCCTCTCACCCATTCTCATGCGCCTGAGATTTTGAGCAACCTTTTTCTTGAGTTTTTTTGTCGCTTGAGTTTTGGCTTTCACCCTAAACTTGGGGCGAATGATGAGTGGTACGTTATCAACCGTTGTCGGTGTGAGTTTTTTTGGGTTTCCCTCGCGGTTTATCTTGTACTGAGCTTTGAGTCCATACTTCTTTTTGTCTCCATCTTTGACGAAAAATGACCCAGTTTTCGATTGAAATATGGTGCGACGCTTATAGTTCAATAAGTTTGTCGCGATGTTCATATACTAACATTAAAGAAAATCTTTGACATAAAGACATGAAGGTCCTAGCCATAGATATAGGATTTCACAATATGGGTCTCGTCCTCGCTGAGTGTGGGAATGGACCGGTGATAGAAGTTGAGTACATGAAAAAGGTGAGTTTGGAAGACTACAAATACATTTACAGTAATGACTTTGTTGACTTGGTTCCTTTATTTGTAGATGACCACAGGGATGTGTTCGACAAGGCTGAGAGGATCCTCATAGAGAGGCAGCCACCCCAAGGTTTTACGAATATCGAGATTCTACTACACTATATGTTCAAAGATAAGGTTCTACTAATTTCACCTTTAACAATACATGCACATTTTGGTATGGGGCATCTAAACTACGAGGAGCGGAAAGAGCGCGTTCTTGTCAAGATGGGAAAGTATGTAGATTTAGATACGATTCCATACGAGAGAAAACATGACATAGCTGATGCGTATTGTATGCTTTTATACTATAATTTCAAAATCAGTGTCCATTTTTTAGATAGGTTTAGATTTACTCGTTCCGCAAAATAGTAAGCGCATTTGCGGTGTATTCAAACATCTTGAACATTTCAGCGATGTTCTTTTTATCAATCGCAGAACGAAGTTTCTCTATATTAAAATCGAACGACTCGCGTTCTTTTTGAAGTTCCTCTTCCAATTCTTTCCTCTTATTTTGAAGCATTTCAATTTTTTGCTCAATCTCATTGAGTGTTTTCTCTAATGACTTATCGAGGTCTTCAATTTCCTTTTGATATTGTTGCCTCTGCGCTGTCAAAATTTCCTTTTTAATAGAAGACGATGTGTTTTCAAGTTTATTGTTAATACGATCAATCTTATCTTCACAATAATCCAGGTTTGAAATATAAGACTGTTTATAGAAATCTTTGATATTATCGAGGCGATAAATTTCGTTTGAAAGTTTCGTGTCCATATATACTCTATTTTAGTTTCTTATCTTTAAATACTTTGGTGACATCTTTTATAAACATATCAAAGTGTCCAAGGCGATACTGAACAAATGTCCAAAGTATGAAAAATAACGTCTTTGTTAATTTATTAACTTCGTTGTCATCCATCTTGTAGATTGGACCAACGACACGACCCATGAACGTTTCGTTCTTCTCTCGACCAGTCATGTACATTTCAGCTTGTGTGAGAGCACATGTATCGTCATTCACCGACCAATGATAAAAGATGAAGGGTATGACCATCGAATAAAATTCCAGATGTCTGCGATCATTTGTGAATGGAATGATAAGAATCCACAAAAGAAAAATAAGATGAATTAGGAAAATTATATTCATCTATTATATAATGACGGAAGAAAAAAAGATTTCCCGTGAAGATATGCGGCTATCATGGACAGATGGTCATGAAAATATTCTCAAACAGTGGGGTGAAGCTTCCGCGTGCTACAGGTATATGCACCACCGTGCGTTTTTTATTTACAGACGTTCCAGTATTCGTTTTACCTTACCAGTTATTATACTTTCTACTATAACTGGGACCGCAAACTTCGCCCAAGGTACATTCCCAGAAAATGTACAGTCGTTTGCTCCCTCAATAATTGGTGGTTTAAACCTGACTGCTGGTCTCATAGCGACCATATCCCAGTTCCTCAAAATAAACGAACTCATGGAAAATCACAGAACAGCTGCTTTGGCTTTTGGTATGCTCTCGAGGAACATTCGTCTTATGTTAGCCCTGGACAGGGGAGAGCGTAGTAAGGAGGGTTTAGATTTCGTCGGTGAATGTAAAACTGAATATGATCGCCTATTGGAACAGTCACCCTCGATACCCAAATCTGTATTGAGGCAGTTTGAGGATGAGTATCCACTTGACAACGTGTTTACTAAACCAGAAATTCTAAACGTGCGTTCAATTCCACTACTCACTTTACCGAGGACGATAGATCCAATTGAGGCGATGACTACCGGGACCCCCCTCGAGAAGTTAGGTAAATTTCTTTCAAAGAAGGATGAACCACCACCCTTCTTCGGACCCTCCCTAGATGAAGAGGAAGAGGAAGAGGAAGAGGAAGAGGAAGAGGAAGAGGAAGAGGAAGAGGATTCTACACCTGATGAGACGGAAGAAGAGACAGACGTCGAGCAAGGTAGATCAGAATAAGAATCATTAACAAATTGGTAAGCATACTACATGCAACGTATGGTACAATTTTCCTTTTTAAAGGTTCTACGATACGTTTATGTAGTGCGTCATTTTCGAGCACCAAATCTATGGCCTGATTAGTAAGATCATCGATGGATTCTTTCATTAAAGTAGTCGACCAAAAAAAAGACTCCCCAGTGACGACAATTCACACAAAACAAATTGATCTCATTCGTAGGTACATCAACGAGGGAAAAAATGTATTCATATGTGGAGCTGCTGGTGTTGGGAAATCCTATATTCTCAGACGTGTTCTTCAAGATACGAAACATGTAGAGTTACAAAGTGATCACCTAAAGAGTAAATCCCCATTTATGGCGTTCATAAAGAATTCCACAAAGCACGTCTTCATCGAAGACTACGACCCGATATTTAAACCAGTGATACAATCTGTATCGGATGGTAACCCCCTGTCCCGTGGATCTCTACTCGTGACAAGTACAAATATGTGTATGTATCCAAACTTTACGACAGTTTTCATCCAGAGACATAAACCTGATGTTCTATTGAAACTTACTGATAAGACCGGACTAGAGGCACGAAATGCAGCCATCCGTGCAAATGGGAATATCGAAATATTTTTCAAATATTTGGATGGATACGATGAGATGGATGATTTTCAGACACCAAAAGAATTTATAGCTGAGATTCTATCGGAAACTGGACCACTTGAAATATATGACAGTGTTTCCGAACATGGACATTTATGGGACATTTTTCAAGAAAATTATTTAGATTCAAAGGGTGTTGATATACTAAAAGCATCTGAGTCCTTTTCCGACGCGGATCGTTATGATGGAATAATGTATTCACAAGGTGATTGGAATCTTATGCCATACTTTATACTGCATTCTCTGACTATACCAAAATCGGCTCTCGGTATTCCACTTAGGAAGGACCAAATCCGTCCCGGGCGTTGTTGGACGAAATTTAGAAACTTCAAGATGCGGCAGCACAAGGTTGAAGATATCAAAAAGAAATCAAGGTTGGGGTTGGGGGTAGAGGAACTTTGCCTATTAAAGAGGTATGCCGAAATTGGTGAATTAGAACCCCTGGTTAGCTATAATATCACTCCACAGGATTTTGATATAATCAATCACCTTGCCGTCGGAAATGGCTTAAAATCAAGAGACGTGACAAGAGTAAAGAAAGCTTTGAAGAATGCCTACGGATGATGAAAAAGAAACTACCGACACCGAATGTATCCGAGTTGTGGGCAACGAGATTCTCTTTTATGGTGACATTGATCGAGAAAATGCTTTAGAATTTGTCGAACAGTTTAAGCAACTTGAGATTGATCTTTTGAAAAAACAGGCTGAACTTGTTGGGTATGAACCACAGATTCGTATTCACATCATGAGTGATGGTGGTGATGTATTTTCTGGTTTGAACATGATGAATGTTCTGGAACGTTCCCGAATTAAGGTTGTGACCATTGCACAGGGTTCGTGTTGTAGTGCGGCAACCTTTGTTTTTTTGGGTGGTTCAGAGCGTCGCATGGGTAAAAATGCCTACCTTCTGATTCACCAAATTTCTACGGAATTTTGGGGTAACTTTCAAGAATTGAGAAATGAAATGAAGACGACGAATAAGATGATGAAGATGCTCAAGAAAATGTATCTCAGTAAGACTGAAATCCCTGAGAGGAAGTTTAAACGTCTCATGAAAAAGGACATCTATCTCACACCTGAAAAATGTATCAAGTATAAAATCGCTCACGTCGTTGACTAATAGTGACAGATCTATTGTATAGACCGAGTACAGTTATAATTATAAAAACAATACACAAGGTATTTAGATTCATCTGTACCGATGTAACTTCTGGTGGCCTAAGTCGTTCCATTCTAGCGTAATCTACAACTGGAATTCCAGACATCTATTTAAAGTTGAGAAATTAAAAATGACTACAATGGAACGACTTATCAGAAAAGACAAAAATGGTCGTGAGAGATTCACCGACATCCACGTCGAGGACTTGGGAGATGGAACCGCTGATATTGTGAAGAGCACTGGTGTGGTCGGAACTGATAAGGCTGCATTCTCCAGAACCAATGTTAAGACTGGTTATGAAAAGGCGTGCGCTCGCGCCCAAACAATGTGGAACAATGAACACATCAAGGGTGTCCAAGTTATGCCCATGTTGGCAAATAAATGGGAGGATCGTCACAAGTACATCTCCACCCCCTTCTACGTCCAACCTAAATTGGATGGGGTTCGCCTCCTTGTTTCAAAGGATGGGTGCTTCTCGAGAACCGGTAAGCGTGTCGAAGGTCTCGACCACCTCAGTGACGGACTGAGGGAGGGTGAGTTCTTAGACGGAGAGTGCTACGCACCCAACATGACGTTTGAGGAAATCACGAGTATGTTCAAGACCAACCCCACCACGTTGAACTTCTACATCTTTGATTACTTTGACTTGGAACGCCCCGAATTGACCTTTGAGGAGAGAATGGATTGTGTAAGTGTGGAGACCAAACTCCTCAAGAAGAAGTCCGAGGTGGAAAAGTGGCACGACCACTTTGTGGATCAGGGCTACGAGGGTATCATGATTAGGGAGGCCTCCAGCACCTATGAAGTTGGAAAGAGGAGCAACTTCCTCCTCAAGTTTAAGAAGTTTCAAACGGAGGAATACGAAATCGTGGGAGCCAAGACGGGGCATGGGAGGGATGCCGATGCCGTCATTTGGGTGTGTAAGCTGAATAATGAGGACCGAATATTTACTGTAAGACCCGAAGGTACGATTAAGCAACGGGAGGATCAGTATAGAGATCGAAAGAAGTACATGGGAAAAATGCTCACCGTCAGGTTTCAGAACCTGACTGATCTCGGTGTCCCGAGATTTCCCATTGGTGTGGTAGTTAGAGATTACGAATAATATTGTAATACATAAATGGCTCGTATCGCGATTGACGTCGATGAAGTCCTCGTTCATTTCCTGTACCCGATGGCTAGATCCAGAAGACTTGGAAAACCCAAAAAACCCAAATACAACTACGTGTACCGTGAAATTTTCGATATAACTGAAGAGGAATCTCAGGAGTTTGTCAAAGAGTTTTACAACTCCCAAGCATTTCGTAATCTTAAACCAATAAGAGGATCACAAAACGCCATGAAATGGCTTCGTCAAAGAAGCAAAAAAATGTATGTCGTCACTGGACGTCAAAATATTGTGAGAGACGAAACCGAAGACTGGATACACACATACTTTCCAGGAATTTTCGATGACGTCATACTTACAAATAGCTATACCCCCCAAGATGTGAAAAAGGTTGATATATGTAGAGCTCTAAACTTGGGACTCATCATAGACGACAACAAAGGAATCTGTGATGAGTGCATGGATTCGGGTATGAAAGCGATAAACTTCGTCGGTGAGGAGATGTACCCGTGGTGTGAGGAGAGTGACATCATGTTGAGGGGGTGGTCCCCATTTACTGGACACGAGTAATTGTTCCAAACTTGTCCTTCATCATAATAACTTCATCACACTTTCCACCCCTTATGGTCATCACAGGCTCACCACATGTATGACCATGTGTTTTAAATCGTTCACACGCAAACTCGGTTTTCATCGTGATATTCATATTCTCACTATATCCGATGAAAGTCTTATCTATGGAACCATTTGTGTCAATCGATTCAACCGTCACCTTGACACAATAACTTCCAAACTCCCTATCTTTTTTAATTTTAGTGGGGGGTGGTGGGTGCTCCGTGAATGCACTCATTTTTACCCCCATTCTATTCCTAATATACATAAATGGTTTGAGAAGAAGCATCTTAATTACACCTCGTTTAGATTTTTTAAGTTCATTACACTCTTTCTCTGTTTAAGGCTGTCCTTTTTCCAGCCAGTATTTTTTATATGTTCCGTGGAGGTAGCCTTCAAATTCTTAAATTTGAAAACACCATTCGTCGATAACTCCTGCCACTCGTGGAGAGAAATCTTAGAGTGCCTCAGTTCATCGGGGGTCTTCTCACGCTTGTCCAATATTCTATCATTCAGGTGATCGTCTGCCGCCCTCATGAGATAGTACGCCATCCCAGTTATTTCATCTTCGGTAAAGTGTGTATCACTACCCTCATCCAAATAATTCTTAGAGAAAGATTCCTTTATGAGAGCCCTCAGCTCATCGAAGTCTAGGTCCCCCTTACCATCTTCATCGGCGTCTTTGAAACTCTTCGTCGCTACACACGCCTGAGCGGCATAGCGAGCAGCTTCCCTCCCAACTTCATATTCTTCCTGTATCACACCCCGATAGATTTCAGATTTATTACCCAAAGCAAATTTGGCAATGAAGCTTACCAATGTGGTCGCAATCCCCAACATAACAACACCCGAAGTCAATTGAATGAGGATAAACACATAATCAACTTCCCCAACTAAACCAGTCTGCCGTATATCAAAAAGTATGCCATACCTGTAAAAATCATAGTAGATGCCATTTGGTTGACCACTGGTCAAACTAATCGGGTTGTCGATGTCAAATGTGGTGGCAGGATCTTGACTGTACACTATTTCATCACCCTTAGAGAACCATCCAATTTTCGGAGACACTGTTATGACAGCGTATACATCTTCGTTACCAATTTTCACTTGAAATTCCTTGTCCAAATAAAAGTTGTGGTACTTGACCTCGATGTTCAAACGTATTCCACTTGTTCGAACATAGGGGTATTTTTCTGAATCTTCTCCAGCACCCTCAAAACCTGTAATATCCAATCCACTCGTTTGTTCATTGAAGGGTTTATCCAGTTCAATTCCGGCAATGTTCAACCATTCAGAAACTTTTAAACGAATAGCTTCCCCCTTTTCAAAGATGTATATATTTTCGTCAGAACCCTTCGCCCTTACATAGGTAATTGGTTTTGATCCAGATTGTACAACGGAATCAAAATAGTGATTGAATGCGAAGTAACTATCCTCTATACCGGGAGCCAAAAAGTTTGTAGACTTGGAATGCTCACATCTTCCCATAACTTCTGTGGCTGCACCAAGACCATTTGGATCCGCTAAGCAACCACCACCAGGTTTTACATACCTCTGTTTGATTGTTTCATGAATGTGTGTAGTGAAAAACATAACATTCCCCGATGGCAACTTTGAAATAAGTTCAGAACCCGCATAGTATGCACACACCGGGGTCTCGTAGATCCAGTCATCTGAATATTTGAACTGATAGTTGGTGAGACTGTCACAAAATGACGCACCACCGCTGTATATAGCCGCCTGTGTAGAAGTAAAATCGGTCGAAGCCAACCCCCAAGCACTCGCGACCCCCGTTGGTACCTCGGTGACGATGTAGGTCTTACCCAAAAATAACGAAAATATAACCCACCCCACAATAGCCACACTGAAGAATATATTTAACGCAGCCAGTCGCCAATCACGGATGACCACAACTTTGTTAGCGGTGAAGGAAAGGTTCACAATGTTTGAACGCATCCAGCGCCATGCTGGATGCATCTTCTTTGGAACATATGTCATATACTAAACTGAGAGATTTTACATAGTGGACAACTATCTAAAAACTCTTCCAACCGGGGTCGAACCGATGACCTTGCGATTAACAGTCGCACGCTCTACCAACTGAGCTATGGAAGACTGTTCCTTTCTACCTGAATCGAACAGGTGACCCATGGAACTACAGTCCACTGCTCTGCCAACTGAGCTAAGAAAGGGTGTGCTATTAATATACGGCACTGTGAATACAACGCGACAGAGAGGGCTCCCCGATGTGAGACCGGTTAAGGTTCCTCACCCCGTCGGCTCCATCAACGTTTATTCACTGGTTAGGGTTTCAGGTTAGGTTGGTGCAATACCGATGCCCCCATTCCAGATGGGTTTGCCCTTTACGTGGGACACCGGTCCTTCCCTCCACCCAAACAGCTCCCAAGAAGATTCGAACTTCTGTTGGTGGTTTCAAAGACCACAGTGCTAACCAACTACACCATAGGAGCGGTGGGTACTCGACCGACTACACGTCGGGAGTGGATATATCATATTCAAGTGTTTCTTCTTTAAGTCCATTTACAAACTTCATACCAGCCAAAGAGACGGAAAAAAGACCAGCGGAGGTGTTCGCGACGATCATCGGCACAACATGAAAGTGTATGGAATACACCAGACCCAGAATACTTGCCATAACATTTAGACCCAGAAAGGTATAATTAATCGCGTGGGTGTCTTTGGTCTTATATACATGAACAATTTGCGGCACGAACATAATTGAAATAAGCACAGCGCTCACCAGACCTAACCAGTTGATGAGGGTATCTGTATCCATACTCTTAATTATTTTCTAATTTTTAAGTAGGTATGATACTATTCGTCATTTTGATAGTATTGGTCATTTACATATTGTTAAAAACACGTACCAAAGAGAAATATGACTACAGATGTTTTCTCCTCACCGTCAAGAATGAAAAAGATAGACAACGACGATTTTTCGAAAATCATAGAGAGGACATTCCAATCGAAGTCATCTATGGACCTGATACAAGAAAAATTAGTATAGCCGGAGAGTTTGAAGAACATATAGAACCCGAATACTTTGAAAAGGCTATAGAGATGCATTATAACCCGGAAATCAGGAGACCCGATATTACCTATTTCAATTTGGGTGCCATCGGGTGTTTCATGGGTCACATGGAATTTTACAAGAGGTGTTTTCGTCAAGGTATCAAATACGCAGTCATCTTTGAAGACAATGTCGTAGTAAAGTCTGATCAATTATACGAGCAAATCCAAGGTGTTATCGATGAAAAGGAGAATGACTTTGATATGTGTTTTTTCCACTGTTTGTCGAGACTCCCCGATACTAAGGAGGGAACTCTTGAAAAGGTCAATTGGATTTCAAGTACCAAATGCTATCTCGTAAATGTTAATAACATGCGGGAGTACGTCAAATATTTCTACCCTATGGATAACCACGTGGATATGAAACACGAAGATTTAATTGCAAAAGGCTGCCGTGTGTATTACAAAGATCTAAGAGACTACATGTATATAGATCGCACACATCAAAGTATGATTGGGCACAACGATCACGAAAGGAAAGAATTCTTCTCGAGGCAGTACCCCACAGCTACACCCAATGAGCTTAAATGGGGCTATTAAGCCATAACAAACTTTGTCGCAAAATCAACAAATTCGGGTTTCCATCCACACGTCCTCTCAGTATTGGGGAAATTATCAGTGATAGTCACGCGCCGTCCATCCTTTAGAATGATATTGATACTGCAAGAGTAAATATGATTCATAGGCAATGCCCTAAACACATCGTCCATGACACCGTTTGCATTTTTGTCATACATATACAGTTTCATACAAAGGCCGTCGTATATCTCAACTTCTTCTAGATCTGTGCCATCAACAACACCAACAAACTCGGTCTCGTGCCAATGGTTACCCTTTGGTGTCTCAGAAATCCCGAAGCCACCTTTAAGAAGATCGGGTGTGTAGATAGTTTGCAAAATGTACTTGCGAAGATCCTTGAACGTCACGGGTTCATTAATACCGACATGGCAATCGTCAATGTTGACCATATACAGATTGGTCACTTTCGCATCGGTATAATCAATAGATCGAAGATCCTCGGTCGTGGCAGTGATTTGCGCAAGCATTTTTGTCGAATTGATAATGAGTAGTTGGATTTTGGAGTTATTTTATATTAATGTAAACATCGACTTAGGCTTTCAACTTTTACAATGAGGAAAACTCATTCTAAAAGCTGTTCCTAACGGGGCTCGAACCCGTGACCTTGGCGTTATAAGCACCACGCTCTGACCAACTGAGCTATAAGAACGGTGCAACTTGGTTATGTTACTAACCAACTTGTATAACGGTGGGACTTCCCACATACTACATATCATCGAAATCTTTAACCTAAGTAAATTCTAAAAAACAAACAAACAAACAAGTAAATATGGACTACGACGATTGTACCGTTACGACCGAGATGCCCCTCAGCGATGAGGTTGCCGACTTCATTGAAAAAGGTCTCCATCGCAACATGACTGACAAGGATGTGGTCGAATGGTGTGACGATAACCTCGAGGAGGTTGCTAAAATATATGAAAAGTACAGAGGTACCTACTTGTCATATAGGGATGCCGAGATGACGTTATTTTTTACACAGACTGTGTATTGGAGAGATGACAGTATAGACGTGATTAGATCTTTTGTAGCTTGTAATTAAAATGTCAGTGCATATAAATGTTGAAATACATACTTGTAATAGTGCTCATATATATAGTACTTTTTATACTCAACATGAGTCACTTTGAAAGAACCATCTTGTATAAATTTTTCACACGGGGAGGTTTGAGAAATACAATGAGTGTACCTAAAGATAATGTTGCCGTTGGTGAGGGTTTTAAAGATATCCTCTTGTCGCCTTTCTATTATCATAGACATAAAATCACCAAGATTTCAGATGGGACCCTATTAAATTTTTATTGTTATCATGATAAGTATTTTGAGAAGTGTCGAGAAATGAGCAGTAAAATGTTTTGGAATGACTATTTTAATGAAAATGGTGTCAAGACACCCAAATTATATGCAACTACAAAACCATACCAAGTGTATCAACCCATATTACCAAACGCTGAATATATATCAAAACCTGAACATGGATTACGAGGAATCGGTATACGTGTCATAAAAGGTGATGAGATAAGACCAACCGAAAACAATCACCTCATACAAGAGAAAATTGACGCATGTGGGCATAAAGGTGGTAGATCATTTCGAGTAGTGACGACATATGACGGAGAGCTCGTATCAGTAGAGGAATTGAAAAATGATAATAAAGTGACATCCAATGGTTCGACGGGTGGAAACGTCAAAATGTGTAGTGGTGATATGTGTGGGGAATACCAAAAATTACATAAACCGATAAAAAAACTATGTGAGCTTCATAAGCGTGATTTCGCAGATTGTTTTTGTATTGGTTGGGATGTGTTAGTTGATTGTAAAGATGCGTATGTCATTGAAGGAAATTGGCCCAATGGGTTATTTAATGTCAAAGATGATAACACCGATGAATTTTATGACATGTTCAAACCAAAAGTTGAAAAGTTTTACGCTTTGAACAACATATAGATGTCGTATATCACGATGGCTATCACGATGACAGGGTAGTACCACGGGAGACTCGTATGAGTGATTTCATCATTTTCACAAACTCTACCCTCTAATCTACTTATTGCACATAGTGGTTCTCCTTCATTAATTTTTGATGTGAGAAACCAGCTGAATAACATTGTTAAATTGAACATTAAATTGGAGATATAATCCTTGAGATAAAATGGACTAAAAAGTGCATATGTCATTATGAGCGTATGAAACATATGAATAAACAATGTTGTAGACGTTTCTTCCCTACACACACGTTTTCGACCTGTCACTCCGTATATGTCATTGATTATAGAGCCTATGAAAAATAGTATAGGTACGATCATATACTATCTAAACAGATTTTTCCCTACCAAAAATCCTAAAACATTCGTGAGATTGTCTCCAACTGAGTAATGCCACGTATGTTCTTCAGAGTTTTTAATACCCAACATGCGATCAACGAAATTTTCATGTTTGGATTTTCCCGCATATACCCGACGAAACCAAAGGGGGGTTTCTTGGTCCGACTCGACCAAACATCCACCAAACTTCTTGACAAGATCAGGTCTGGAGGACAGCCAATATTCAAACACCTCCCATGCGGCACCTAGGGTGATCCAAAACCAAAATTGTTTTGGAAAGAGGGTACCTAGTAGGGCAAAGAATAAGAAGTGACTGTACTGAAACCCGTAAAACTCTGTTCGGAAACAATCTTCAGATGGTTTTTCACACGGGCAATGATTTGCATATAAGAAAAACCATGTCGTAAATAACAATAGGATGAGTAGTCTCATCTATTTCTTGGATTTAGAAAATATTATTTTTACAACTTCACCAAAAATAAACGCCTGTTGGGTCATTGCTAACATCTTCGCACGTCCCGTCTTGGGACTAAAGTCACCGTAACCCACACTACTCATAGTCGTGAAAGAAAAATAGTAAGGATCGAGAGCCGTCTTGAAGCCAAACTCCTCTGGATCCAACATACTGTAAATAAACCCATACAACAATGTGACAGTTATAACAAGTCTAAATTTATCAGCGGGTGTCATTTATTCTTTACTAACATTTATTTCTTTCAATCCAATGTCCATACTTGTCCTCTTCTGTTTTGCGAACCATCGACCACCCAGATTCGCGCTAACGCTCGCACCCCGTGTGGGTGTGTCACATAGTATGATGCTTAAGCCGTTACATACATCTGGTTTATGTTCCTTGTCAGGAAATTCTTCATTGAACGCGTGTATCGAAATAGACGGGATGTCGGGGGCGTCATCTAATAGGCGGTCGTATTCTTCCCGAGCCTTTGAAACAAATTCGAGTACATCTACCCGATGCTCCTTCTCGAGAGAAAGTTCCATGTCAATATTTCTATAAAATTTAGAATACTGAATGCACATGAGTGAATGTGCCTCTGTCAGTTGCTGACTTTGACTAAACTTACTTATCGATGCGAGAATACCACCAACTACATTTAAGAATGCAAAGATGTATTGAAATATTACGATTCTTCTCTGTGTATCTATATCTTCGACAGTACCATTCGGGTTTAAAACAGCAAAACCACCCACACCGGTCAGACTCGCTATGATTATAGTTGGATACGCCATCATATCGTTCTGCTTCTTGTAATACAACCTAGCGTGATTGTGAAGCCAGCGGTATCCAGCCGCCTTTTCGGCCCATTTGACTAAGAGCTTCTCCTGTTTGTTACACCAACAATGGGGCACATCCTCTTCACCCATTGCAATTAATATTAATCAAGATATTTTTCAAGTTCTGGTTCCATCTCCGATACCCACCACTTTTTTTTCACTGGGTCCCATTTTGCACCCAACGATTTAACGTGATCTTTTTCTTCAAACGGAACATTTAGGTATATTCATAAATTCTTCCGCTTCTTCTTCGGTTTTAAAAGACTTATAGACCGCACCGGGATATCCAATTACCTGCGTCTTAGCCTCATCCCAAGTAGTGTAAATACCTGGGGTACATCCTTTAACAACCGCGTAAAATTTTTGCTTCTTCGTTCCACTTGAGGTTTTGATTTTGGGGGTTCCACCCGCAGCCTCATAGGCTAATGTATCAACTTCTTCATTTTTAGGGTCACCATTATGAGCTTTTACCCATTTCCAGTCAATAACCTTTAATTTATTACGCACTTCATCAATAGCAATCCATAACTCTTTATTTTTCACTGGTGTTCCCGTGGAAGTTATCCAATCATTTTTTTTCCATTTTATAATCCATGAAGTGATACCATTCTTCACGTATTGACTATCCGTAAATATACAAACTTCTTGGATATCTCTCTTCAAACATTCCTCGAGGGCTTTGAGAATCGCCGTCATTTCCATGACATTGTTGGTGGTGTCAGCCTGTTTACCAGATAACCTAAACAGATCACTAACCACACCCCAACCACCGCGTCCAGGATTACCGAGACAACTTCCATCTGTGTAGATTTCGTACATACTTACTTACCGCGCGTATCCTTATACTCTGAAGCTTTCTTTGGGGTCTTGCATATCACGTCACCACAGTGATCTCTATTTTGGTAGACCGAGTTTATAGAGGTGGTCAGGTCCTCACATGTTTTAACTTTCCAACGCCCTAACATGGGTTTTTCCACTTTTACAAAAAGGTCGAGAAGTCGTTTGATCATATATAAAGTTTAAATGTGTCATTTCTTTATGAAGGTTGAAATATCCAACGGTGATCTAATAGATAAAATTACCATTCTCGAATTGAAAATGGAAATGATAGACGGGGAGGAACGTCTCAGAAATATAAAAAATGAATACAACTTTTTGTGTGAGTTAGAGTTTGATACATCACACAAAGCGGAATTAAAAGATGTCAATCGTGGAATTTGGGACTTTAGGGAGATGTTGAGACTTTTAAATCACAAAGGTCTATACAACCAGTCGTTCATACATAGTGCAAAAAGAATTATTGAACTCAACGATGAAAGAAATCGAATCAAAAAACTAATCAATGAGGAAACGGCATCTGAAATTATAAATGAAAAGGGCTACAAAACTCCCACACCCACTCCATCCCCATCATACTCGTCGTTAGACGATCCCCTATTCTTCATGGACAAATTTTAAGATATTTGGGTATCTTAAAATTTGATTTGTGACGATATTTATACTAAAATGCAGTAAGCAAATTAGTTGGAGAAGGCGAGACCACCCATACCGGATTGGATGCGGAGGACGTTGTAGTTGCACGCGAACATGTGCATGGAGGTCGCGTCACCGGCGTCGTGGGCAACAACCTGGACCTGCGCGTTGTCGATGCGGGAGAAGTTGCAGGTGCCTGTGGGCTGGTGCTCCTCTGGCTTGAGCGCGAAGGAGTACGAGTACACACCGGGAACGGGGCAGCCAGAGTGGTGGTTGTAGGACTGCACCTGGTTGAAGTACTTGCCCTTCTGCTCCTTGAAACGGTCCTGACCGTTGAGGATGAGCTTGAAGGTGTTGAGGACACCACAGGCCTCCTCAGTGAAGCGGGTGTCACCACCAATGCCGTCGCCGGCACCGACCGCGAGGAGGGGAGCACCGGACGCCGCGGGGGAGACGAAGGCGTTGGAGTTCTCGATGGAATCTGGGTTGGACTCGAGGATGACGTTGGTCTCGGCCGACGCGTTGGAGAAGTTCCAGAGCGAGTTGGGGGACGAGGTGTTGGAGAAGCACCAGACGAGCTCCTTAACTGGGTGGTTGTAGGAGAGGCGGACCTGCTTGGTACCGGCGGAGGTGATGGTGTCGGTGCCGGTGTGCTGGACCTGCTCGATGAGGTACTCGTGACCCTTCTGCGCGAAGCGACGACGCTCCTCGGTGTCGAGGTACACGTAGTTGGCCCAGACCTTGAAGGTATCGGTGTTGAGGTAAGTGGAGAAGTCGGACGCGAGGTCGAAATCAATGCGGACCTCGTGGTACTGGAGGGCGATGAGGGGGAGGTAGAGACCTGGGTTACGGTTGAAGAAGAAGACGAGGGGGAGGTAGACAGCCTTGCCGGTACCCGCAGTGGTCATCTTACCCCAGTTGAGCTTCTTGGACTCATCAAGGTAGAGCTCGGAGTACAGACGCCACCACTTCTGGTAGTGCTTGTCGATGCGCTGACCACCGATGGAAAGCTCGACGTTGTTGATCGCACGCTCCGCGACGAAGTTGCAGTCAACCGCCACCGCAGTCCGGGTACCCGAGGGCACAGACTTGAGCTCAATGTACATGTCACCGACAAGATCACCGTTGCGCGCAACGGTGACGGACACGCGACCGGAGTTCGCGGCAGTACCGTTGACGGTCTGCTCGATGTTCTCCATCGCGAAGTTGGTGTGGCGCTTGTATTTCGCCTGGAAGAAGGTCACCTCAGGGTTACCGGTAAGGTAAACGTCCTGGGCGCCGTATGCTACGAGTTGCATGAGACCACCGGCCATTTTGAGAGTTGTTGTACTATAGGTGGAGAAAATAATTTTGGGGGAATGCGCATTTCCCGACCCCAAAATTTCTCAGTCCAACATAAATGTCGACACACCCTGATGAAAATGAGATAGAAATTGAAGAGGGTGAAATTATTTCAGATGACGACGAGGATATTTCGGAGGTTGAGGATGAAGACTTCGCGGAGAATGGGGGTATAGATATCGCCGAGCTCATGACTTCCCTCTTGGCCACGGAGGATGGTGATACGGTCTGCTCAGCCCTTGTTACTATTGCAACCCAACTTCAAACCCAAAATAAAATTTTGATAAAAATGTTGAGCAAAATGAATTCGGCTTAAGGATAAAACTCGTATGTACTATAGATGAAAACAACTCACTTCATTGATAAGGAACCCAACATGTTTCAGGCTCTGACTGAACTACAGAAACGTGACATCCAGTCAATGAATGAAGAAGGCATTTTAGAGTGTATTGAGGAATTTGAATTTAAGTGGTACCTTCATAGCAAAGATGGGTACTCTCCTTGTAGGAAACGTGCGACCATGCTGGGGTATCATCAATTTATCGACCCAGATTACTTCAATGAAGATGGTATCCCCATTCCAGATGGAGTTGACGTGAAGGCTATACGAGGCATCAAGAACCGTATGATTTCTTACCTGATTCAGATGTCGAATCACCTACAAGTTCGTAAAAAGGATTTCACCCAAGACGATGAGGTTTCTATCAACAAGCGAATCAACAATATCATCCTACAGATTGAAGATGGTTTTGAAAATGTTCGGCGTCATCAAATTTCCTTTGAGCGAGTCGTCGCCCCAACTAAAGTACCGGTGGTGAGTGTCCATACCGATCCCTCGGTGATGGATGAAGAGGAAATCGAAAAGACTACACCCTTTCAGAAGTGTCTCATGATTGCCCTTACGGAGGCGTATCGTGCTGGGTTTAGGCGATACAAGGGTCAATGTTGTGAAGAAATCAAAACGGTCGAAGGTTTCAGCACAAGAGCTTGGAATCCGGTATTTCCCATCGAGGACTTTGTATATTCTCTCCCGAAAAAGGAAAGTAACTTTACGACGTGGAAGAATTTCACGAGTAAGGGTTCAATCTATAGAGATGTGGTTGATAACATCTCAAAGTGTCATGATCCACAATTTCCCGAAATTAAAAAGAGACGCCATGTGTGGTCATTCAAGAATGGTGTCTTTGTCGGTAAGGAGTGGATTCCCGATCGAGGTGTTTATGATTGTCGATTTTATCCCTATAAAAGTGACAAATATGCATGTCTAGACCCGAGTATTGTCGCGTGCAAGTACTTTGATCAACAATTCGACGACTTTTCTCACATCGAGGACTGGACGAAGATTCCCACACCATGGTTTGACTCTATTTTGAAATATCAGAAGTTCGAGGATGAGGTGTGTAATTGGGCATATGTCATGGGTGGTCGGCTGTGTTTCGATGTGAATGATCTCGACAGCTGGCAGGTTATCCCATTCTTCAAGGGTATCGCTCGGTCGGGGAAATCCACTCTGATCACGAAAGTGTTTAAGAAGTTCTACGAAGCTGAAGATGTCGGGACACTCTCAAACAACATCGAGAAGAAGTTTGGGCTTTCCGCAATCAAAGATTCCTTCATGTTCATCGCCCCAGAGGTCAAAGGTGACCTTGCCCTCGAACAGGCGGAGTTCCAGTCCATCGTTTCGGGTGAAGACGTATCTGTTGCAGTCAAGAACAAGACTGCGGTATCTATTGAGTGGAATGTACCAGGTGTTCTAGGTGGTAACGAGGTTCCCAACTGGAGGGACAACTCGGGGTCTGTACTTCGGCGTATTCTCCCATGGAACTTTGGGAAGCAGGTGCAGGACGCCGATCCCCAACTCGAGGAAAAACTTCACAAAGAACTTCCTATAATTCTCCTGAAGTGTGTGCGTGGGTATTTAGACTACTCAAACAAATATAGGAACAGGGATATTTGGAATGCGGTTCCCGCCTACTTCAAGCAGATCCAAAAGCAGGTGGCCATGGTTGCTAGTAGCCTTACAAATTTCCTGGAATCAACCTACGTCATACTCGGTGAGGATAAATTCGTCCCCCAGAAGGAATTTGTTGCCAAGTTCAACCAACACTGCCGGGAAAACAACCTCGGTAGTTACAAGTTCCATGGAGACTTTTACGCAGGACCATTCAGCTCCAGGGATATCGAGGTTAGGGTAGAAACGGTAAAGTATAATGGAAAAATCTTGAAGAACCAACCCATCATATATGGTTTGGATCTAGTTACCGATGATCTGACTTTTACAGACGACATCTAAAAAAAATATTCCCAAATAGTAATATGAGCCAGAGTGTCAAGGAGTTTGTCAGACAATCTGGTGTAGAAGTTCAGAGTCCAAACTCGAATTCTAATGACAATTTTGCGAGAGAACTCGAGGAGGTTATGAATGTCGAAACGAACGCACAACGGGAAGCAAGTAGAAGAAGGGAAAGTGTCGCCAGAGCTTCTTCATTTTTTAGAGCCCCTATTCGCCCAATGCGCCCAGTACAGGTACCACAACGCTTACAGGAAAACCTAATTAATAATCAAACTTATGAACCCCTCAGTGATGAATTTACCGATGTGATGTCGACGCCGCGTCCCCGTCAGGATCTTGAAATTAGCAAACTCAATCCTGGTATGTTCAACGCCACCGTGGATTCTGGTTTTGGTCAGAAAGATACATTGATTGACATTAAGAAAATACTCTTAAAAATACCCCTAGGTAGAACATCTATTGGTGAGGGTCTTTATATAGACACCAAGGAGATCAAGGGTATCTATGGACAATTTAAGACTGGATTTTCTCATACAAAAGAAAGTGGTCCCAGAGGTGATATCAATAAGGATTTTCATAGTGCTCAATTTATGCTCACTTTATCGAATGATATTGAGAGTAAAGGTGCAACCGTCAATTTTTACAGAAATGGGAAGATTCGTTTCTCGGGTGGTTTTGTTGGTACCAATATCTCCAATCAACCTGAACTCATTCGTCGTTTCATGGTCAATGCATACACAGATAGACAACCATTTTTTTACAACCCATTCACCTACAATAATCTAAGTGGTCAGTTTAGAGTCAACGGTACATTCAAGAGTTTGACCAGAATTGCCCAAAATAGTTCAATGTACGGTATGACCAGAGTCAGCTATGAACCAGAACTTGCTCCATTCCTCTATGCATACTTTGGAGATACCAAATTCATTCTCTCCGGGAGTGGTAACATCCAGATTTCGGGTGCGAAAAATCCCAGTGACTTGTTGGCTTCGTACGACTTTGGGAAGAAATTTGTCCGGGATCTTAATGACAGAGGGGAAATCACGGTGACGGGTATGTTTGAAAAGGGTATCAAGACCAAAGTGTCTAAACCCAAACCCAAACCCAAGTCCAAATCCGTTTCCAAAAGGAAATACACAAAACGCACACTCACCAGGAATCAGGTAAATGCTATCATGATCAACTCTAAAATGTGTGCGCGGATGAAGAAATCCGAACTCATGGATCTGGCGCGACGCATGGGTGTTGTGAATTTTAGAATAACAACCCAAGGTGGTTCCAGGCTTGCGACTAAAGATGAGATCTGTGCGAGAATCAAGAAAAAAACGGGAAAAGAGAATGTCACCGTTAATAATAAAAAACTCATTGGAACTGGGAACACATTCCGGGTCGGTCGTAAAATTTGCACGGACATGACGAAGGAACAACTTGTTCGCGTCGCCGGGATTCTTAAAATCACCCTTGATGAGAAGGAAACTAAAAAGTCCATCTGTAAAAAGATTGAGAAGGTTAGAAACAACCTGGCTAAGCCTAAACCCAAACCCATAGCTCCACCCAAGCCCACAAAGAGACAGGTGCAGAGAGAAAAGAAAACTACACAAGTTGGTGTGAAGAGAGCTGAAGTCATGAAGAAACGGGGTCTCGATGAAAACTCGATTCGTAAGGATATCACCAAACTTTATGGTGACAAATGGGTGAAGAGGTACAAACCCAATATTAACCAAGATGTGCGAAACATGAAATCGGCTCTCAATGCCATTACGAGGGGTAATAAAATGGGTGTCCCCTTCAAGAAGAATATAAATGAGACAAAAAAGAAGGTTGTCAATAGGTGGAAGATGGAGAGACGCCGCGAACTCGAAAGAAAGTATCTCATGAACACCGTAAATGTCACGAGTATAGCGAATAGTCTCAAAAATGACTATCGCCGTGCGGCTGCCAACTACATCATGAATCAGAAGACCCCCCCAAGTAAAAAGAAGATGGACGACTATAGAAAATATTGGTTAAAGTTTAGGGCTAACGTGAACGCAAATGGACAAAACCCATGGAACAAAGTCACCAAAGCCGCCCGTGGAAGAAATTTTATCCCGGCTCGAGCTCGGGTTGAGAAAGTATAATCATGGGGTAAGGGTAAATGATGATACGCGCACATGGGGAACTCGATTAAATTCTTGGATGGAAATGGCCAAGGAGGAGTTCCTCGATGCGATCATTTACGTTACCGCCGATTACATCAAAGTGGGTCGAAATAGTTGGCGGCGGTGTGCACTACTGGAGAAGGAGTGCACACAGCTGTGTCGTCCGCGGACCGATGATGACAACGAACTCATCATGTATGTTATAGATAATTATGAACACATTGAAAGTAAAAAACATAGGGACATGTTACGGAAACTCTTCACTATGTGCAAGTTATGCGACGATTGACGAGTTTGTTTGGTTCAGCGGTTTGTTTCAAGTGAATTGTGTGGTAGGAGAAGTTGTAGGCTGGGAATAGATCTTTAATTTTATTTGACAAAAGGCTAGCTTGGACGGTGCCTGGCGTACCCGAACACACCGATATCTTTTCGATTTGGAGGAATTTATTCTCCAGTTGAACAAACCTCTTCAACATGTCACGATGCATCCCATCCCTGTGCATCGTGAGATACATATCCTTAGACGCACCATCACTTATGTAAAAGTGGTCAGAACCCTCAACCTCCGTAGATGTTTTACGTGTTTCGAACATGAGCGCCAACACCACCAAAGCTACGATGATGTAGATCATTTATTATTAGGGTGGAATTAATTTCGTCAAGTCGTCAATCTTCTGGAGGATGTTCTGAAACTTGTAAATGGAATCGACGTCAGAAGGCTTCACAATCTCAAGTTCAATTTGAAATGTCGCCTCTTCTTCTGAATCCATATCCATGTTATCGCCGTGAGAGATGGTCATGTCGATGCTCAGGTTCTTTCTGACAAAGGAGTGTCTCGTTTTGTTACGCTTTCGGTCCATATCGTACTCACCAGTGGTGGGAATCTCTCGAGCCACACAGAAACGGACGTCGAGGGGTGAGCGTTTGAAATCCTGCTTGATGACACCAATCTTTTGGATCATCGTTTGGTCCCCAGTTTCTTCGTCACAGGTGATGCGAACATTGTTCGCGTCGTTGTAATAGACATCAGAGACGGTCGTCTTTACACTCTCCCAACCATCAAATTTTTTCAAACCACTGAGAACACGTTTCCAGGTATCCTTACCGACGTTGGTATCGAAAAGAGATCCATTATGTTTTCCAAGTCGAATCTCAATTTCAATGTCACCTTCATTCTTGTGAGCTTCGAAAATCGGGAGAACGTTGTTGGTGAGATCCATTTTACATTTACATATTGCGCCTTTCTCTTAAGCCTTTTATGAACGTAAAATATAATGAAGGGTTTTGAAAACTTCGGAAATACATGTTATTTCAATACAGCCGTTCAATGCCTATTACATATCCCAGTTCTCACAAACTATTTTATAAAAAACCCATACGATGGTGAGTGTTCATTCACCAATGAATATTCCAAACTTGTTCACGGATACTGGATGAGGGGCGAATCACAGTTGAGTGTTCAACCCCTCCTGACGGCATTCCAGGAGAAGTTCCCACGCTTCAAACTTAGACAGCAACACGACACACAGGAGGCAATTCTCTGTATCATAGATATTATCGAGCGTTCCCGACCATTTATTAAACCGTGGTTTTATGGAAAGAAATGTCAAGAAACAATCTGGCCCGGTGGTAAGACGACAAATGAAGAACCCTTCAGCGTTCATTTGGTGACTTCCGATGGAAACGATTTGGGGGATATGCTAAGAAAGAGTATGGATTGGAGTGTTTTAGAAAACTTTGAGGACACGGAGGGTAAGGTTCATAACGTGGCTACTACCCGGTCACTCTTTTCGGAACTTCCCCAAGTATTGATGATTTCATTCGATCGAAAAAGTCACATCAAGATTATAGAAACAATTATGATCGATTCATTTGAATACAATCTCGTGGCGACCGCTGTACATGAGGGTGGTCAGAATGATGGACACTACGCGTCGTTCGTCAAATGTAGGGGCAAATGGCATTTTATAAATGATACTTTTATTAAACAACACCCACTACCAGAAGAAGCTGGGTTCTATTTTATGGTTTACAATCTAAAAACTCCTCAATCTTGATGTTCTCCTTAATATTCACGATCGTTCTATAGAACGTTCGTCTATTGTTGGGGTGCGTCTTATCCGTCCTCCTCTTTAGAGGTCTCCACCACATGCGCCTCCCATCATCCACAAAATCACACTCAACGATAGCCCCCTCCTCGAACCATGGTTCATTCATCAAGTCCATACTAACTTCGGATTCAAACACCAACTTCCCCCTTTCCTGTACATAGAGTCTCCAAGCTAGAGGACCCCCAACCGTGCCAGGTACTTCCCATGAAGGTTCCTTCTTCATGAGAAAATCCACCGTGTTCTTCTCTTTGGGTTTCCACTTAAACATCGTCTCGTGTGTCCCTATCTTAACGGGTTCATTCACAGGAGTGAAAACGAGACCATCAATTCGTTGGGTCACCGTTGGGAGATATACATCCAAAAAAGTGGTATAGTCCGCCATTCGGTGAAACGTCTTGACCTTGAGACGGTACATGTCCTGTTTCATGTAAATGACAGAACCTGTAACCACCTTACACGCCTCCAGTCTCAATAGTAAATTTAAATCCCACACGGGCTCCCCATTGGCGAAAACCGCATCATAGACCATGAGTGTATTCTCGTAAAGCTCCCCATCAAGAATGGTCCCCTCGTAAGCCACCTTTTTCAGATTGATTGGAACCTCAAACATGTTGAATGATCGATTGACAAATAGACACTTCCTTTTACCCTCAAACGTGAGAGCAACCATCATATACCTCTCACCATCCGTCTTTTCACATACCAGGTATTCGGCACCTTTGAGGATGGGAAAGTGTCGTCGCTCAATCGATATAGGTTGGGGTCCCGGAAAGTAATCCTTACTCTTCCAGCAGGTGTGGATAAAATTAACGACGTGTTTGTAAAGTGGTGTGTCTAACTTTATAAACATTCCGGTGGACATATTTTAGTTTGTAACGAAAACTTTAATTTACTTTCACACCAGCTGCGTTCAGTATATTACTGACACATTCATGTGTATAAGTCATGATCAACTTAGCTGCTGTAAATGCATAGATTCGTACATTTTTTTCTTTAAATTTCTCAAACATTTTGGGGTGAATTTTCCATGACCCCGTCTTCTTTTCCTTGATGTTCTTGATGACGTTCTTCGTGTTCATCATCCATGCACGGGCATTCGTAGAGGTTACCCGGTAAATATCATTCGAAATCTTCATTCCAAGTTCTGTATCAAAATGGAGACCCATCTGTGATACGGGTTCTGTAGAATTTTCTTTGATCTTCTTCTTGAAAATATCCCAATCTACACCCTCCATCACACCTGGGAACACGAGACACCCCACGTTTTCATGTTTCTCGAAACATTGATCGATGGAATCAGTATCTACACCGATACCAAAATCAATAAAAATAATTCGATCGTGGGTTTTCATACACTTCTGAATGACATCAGCCTTCTCAAATGGATCATCATTTACGTAAACAATCTGATTGTTGATATTTTTTTGAAGACACTTTATATTGAGACGGAGAATCCCGTGAAGTGTTTTCACATGGCATGATTTGGATCGGGTAACTAAAATGGTAGCCAAGTTCATGACTATCATAGAAGTCTAACCCTTAAGCCTATCATTCATACAACCACCAAATGGTAAATTTCCTACATGACCCAAAGTTGTATTTACATCCGCGTAAATCTTACCATCAGCTTGCTGCCAACGACGACAAAACGCATAGTCCTCTGAAAGATATCTACGGGTATTCGGGTCAATCATACAGTCAAATGCCGCATGATAGTCATCAAAATCCCTATTTTGGTGATCGTTTTTACACCAAAGCTCCGGGAACTTCTCCTCTAGGGTCTTGAAGACCGAGCGCTTTATGACCATGAAACCCGTAGGTCCATCGAGGATCTCAATAAATCCATTGGTGATGGGACGATTTTGGGCACCAAAGTTGATTACGAGACTCGAAGACAACATGGACATGTCGCGTTCATCACCCCTCTTGATGGCATCGGCAGCCTGATCCCACATCACAACCTTCTTGGGATAGCACGCCACAGAGAGATCGTGCCCCGACTTTACGAGACGAACGACGGACTCGGGATCGAAGTGGATGTCGGCGTCGATGAACATGAAGTATTCACAATCTGTTTTTTGCATGAAACGACCAACGGATACATTACGGGCGCGATGGACGAGTGACTCATTTTCTGTAGTATCGAGATACAATTGAATACCCTCTTTTATTAAAAGTATTTGAAGCTTGATGATACTAGTCATATACTTCTCTAAACATAAACCACCATAGCATGGCGTTGAAAGAAAAAGTTTAGTCATATACTATGATACATTTTTAAACTCTAAGTGCTTTTTTATGATGGTTTCTATTTTATTTAGCGTCGGTACAGACACCGAACACTTCTCACACATTTCATTTTTTGTTACATTGGGATTCAATACCATGTAAATTATTGTAGAAGCTACACTATTTGGTGTTTTGCTCATTAGATCCACACAATCCTCGGTGGCGTTACACATCTTGATACATTTTAGACGCTCTTCTTTGGACACCGTGAAGGAATTCAAAAGACGCTGCAACACATCAAACGCCTTCGTCACGTAATTCTTTTCAGTCATACCTGCTATAGTGTCTTTGAATAACTGCGTCGTACGACTAACATCCTTAGATTGAATACCAAACATATCCGCAATTTCCTTCGTTGTTCGCGGGTGCTTGGCGAGTCTGCATGCGTAAAGCACACAGTTCGCCTTCATCCCCAAACGTACCGCCCCCCTCGTGAGCTTTTCATCATTGAACTTTCTGTAAAACATCTTTGCATCTTTCAAAACCGAATCCGGGAGTGAATGACACGCCTCATCTATATCCTTGTACGCGTGGAAAAGTGAGCGATCCTTGTGATTCATAGACATGTGAAAATTAATCTTCGCTATCCGCTTGGTTTCGTAGCTAGAACCCCGTTGTGTAGAAATGATCGTCCCCTTACCCCAATTCTGAGAGAATAGCTCAGGATTTGCGTTGGGATTCCCACATCTCGATGGATCATTCACCTTCCCATCGTCATTCATCCCACTCGTCCATTCAGCCGTATCATCGACAAAATATGAATCCACGAGACCACATTCAGAACACGTGGGTAATCCCTCTCTCGAAAAAATTTTAGTTCCTGAACATTCTCGACATATATTTATATTCACTGGCTTTTCTTCTTTTTTTTTAGGTAATAGAGCGTCTAATTCAGACCATATAGTTGCCAGCATTGTTTTGAATGTGACAACCTTTTTTAAATTTTCAACAAACGCATTACAGACTTAGGCTTTTCACGTGCATTTCAATCATATCAACAGTTTCCTTGAAGCTCTTACCACCAGATGTTGAGGGCTTCCACCCCTCCCATTCTTTATCGATACTCTCATGTCCTGGGGGTGGATTGATGTCCTGTCCCCCAATTTCAGTATCGGAGACGATAAATCCATCGAGATCGGAACCAGATTCCCCCTCGTCGTAAATATCACTGTCTGTATCCTCAACGTCAATCTCAGAATAGTAGGCGAACATGTCATCCCCCAAATCTTTCATCTCCAAGTCCTTGAACGTCGTACCACTTGGGTGATGCTCCATCAAACTCTCAAAAGGAGCGGGGGACAGGGCTCCGTCATCTAATTTATAGACACATGCAGACTTGTAAATAAGTTCAGTGGGGTTGAGGTACCGGACCCCGAGGGTCAGGCCAGTATTCATTCCAACCACCCCGTACATTTGGTCTTCAATTCCGTCTTCATTGACAAGTAGTTTTACGATATCGTTTTCGTTTATTTCAGTTGGCACAATCATGCTTAGAGTTTTCTACCAAAAAAATATCAGGGATAATATCACAGATGAAAGTTATTATTTATTCGAAGGAAGGATGCCAGTACTGCGACCACGCGGTGACCCTCAGTGAGGCGGAGGGTCTCGAATACGAAAAAATTTTAATAGAAAAGGAGGAACTAAAAAAATTATGCGGTGGTAGTGTCGATTCTTACCCTCAAATATTTATTGACGGACGTCATATCGGAAACTACTTTGAATACCAGGAATACATTGAAGATGAATATGAACCCATACTAGCACCAACACTCGATAGATTTACTGTCTTCCCCCTGAAATATCCCGAGCTCTGGGAACTCTACAAGAAGGCTCAAATGTCCAACTGGACAGCGGAAGAGGTAGATCTATCCAGTGACATGGAAGACTGGAAAAATTTAAATGACAATGAGCGAAAATTCATCAAGTATATCCTGGCGTTCTTCGCTGGCTCCGATGGAATTGTTTTTGAGAATATCAATAACAATTTCGCCGATGAGGTACAAATCTCCGAGGCTCGTTCATTCTATGCATACCAATGCCATAATGAAATGGTCCATGGGGAGACGTACTCTAAACTCATAGACAAATACATCAAAGATTCTACTGAAAAAAAACACCTCTTCGAAGCTATACAAACCGTCCCCTGTATAAAGCGTAAAGCCAACTGGGCTCTAAAATGGTTCGATACCAAGTCCCGAACCTTCGCTGAACGCCTCTTCGCGTTCGCCTGTGTCGAGGGGATCTTCTTCTCTGGGAGTTTCTGTGCCATCTACTGGCTCAAGAAGCGGGGACTGATGCCCGGGCTGTGCTTCTCAAATGAACTCATTTCCAGGGATGAAGGTCTCCACCAGGAGTTTGCTGTTGAACTCTTCAAGCTCCTACGTAACAAACCCTCCACAGAGACGATTCACGCCATCGTTAGAGAGGCTGTGGAAATTGAAAAAGGCTTCATCTTGGATGCCCTCCCCTGCAATCTCATAGGGATGAACTCCGAGAAGATGTCCGAATATATCGAGTACGTTTCCGACCGTCTCTTGAAGCAAATTGGACAACCCCCAATCTGGGGTTCCAAGAATCCCTTCGACTTCATGGAGAATATTAGCCTTGATGGGAAGACCAACTTCTTCGAGAAGAGGGTCGGGGACTACGGGAAGATGGATGACACCTCGGATGATATTGGATTTGACGAAGATTTTTAATCTAGAAAAGAGCTCCATCAGAATTGATAGCCATTGGGGCGAGATTACCACCTGTATCCGTAAGCTCAATCTGGGGTTCGGCGAAACCGGGCTCAGCATCTGGAGCCTCCACCATTGGGACTGGGGGTTCGACGACAACCTTCTTCCCACACCTACCACCGTTCTTGGTGGTGGTACCCTCCTTCTTGATGTTCATCATGCCCCACACGACGAGGATGAAGACGAGTGTGTGCACGAGGAGACCCATCGTAGAGGGGCACCCCGTGGGGGTGGCGATCCTGGGTCCCAGAACTCGCCTGACGAGACGGAAGGTCTCGGGATTCGCAACGATGAAGAAGGTGAGACCGGAAATGACCGAAATCATAAACTTCTCCTGTTGCTTTTCGCCATTACAGCCACATCCACAATCTTTAAAGAAACCCATAATACTTTTAGAATATGTCAACAAAAAAACTTACTTAAAGTCAAAGTTCCTACTATAGATATAACCAACCAACAATGTCGCTCACTATCCAACGCTCTTCCGATTTCTCTCCCGCCGCTGTGCAATTTTCGAAACTTCGTAAAAACAAGAATGGAGGTAAAGCCGTCTATCTCAACACTGGCGACAACAAGAAGCTCTACGTTCAGTTCCCTTTCATGCGTTCTCCGTATGGACTGAGTAACTTTACTGATGAGGGCACCGGGCGCACGTCCTACTCTCTCGATCTATCCTTCGACCCCGACAACGCCGAGGCGATGGAGCTCCACAACAAACTCAAGGAGCTCGATGATATCATCGTCAATACTGTTGCCGCCAACTCTAAGGAGTGGCTCGGTAAGGAGTTTAACGTCGCTGTCCTCAAGGAGGCACTCTACAAGCCCATGGTTCGCCCCGGTAAGGAGCAGTATCCATCTACCATCAAGCTCAAGATCCTTACAAAGGCTGATGGAACTTTTGTTCCAGAGGCCTACACGATGAAGAAGGAACCAGTGGCTCTTGACACCATCGAGAAGGGGCAGAAGTGCGTCGCCATCGTCGATTTCAACCAGATCTGGTTCATCGATAACAAGTTTGGCGTGACTATCCGCCTTCAGCAGACCCTCCTCGAGCAGTCTGCTAAGCTTCCCTCCTTCGCCTTCCAGGGACTCGACCTTCCCGAAGAGGACATTGATGTTGAGGAAGATCTCGATGAGGATGTTGATGTCTAAGTCCCAAAAATCAAAAAAAAATCCAATTCCTTCTTGGTAAGTTGAAAATAACTTCTTACCAATAAGTATGTCTAACATTGAGAGTAATCTAAAGAAGTTACTCAGAGGTGAGAAGGCTTGTATCCCAGAACACTTTTTGAAAGTTCCTGCTTACAACTCACCAACCCTGCGTACGGGAAAGGGTATGACACTAAGTGAAGGTAAGTTTGGTAAGACGTACCGTGGAAGTATTAACGATAACGGTCGTCGCTATGTCGCGTACAAGGAGATAGATACATCGAAGAGTGTTCCTGGCGCCTTCGAGTTTGAATTCAAGGTTGCCCAGAAATTAAAGGAGTTTGCAGTTCCAGAGGTGTATCTCTTTAAGAAGTGCCCCATCCAAAATAAAACACCCCAAAAAATACGCAATGACGGAAGGGTCATCACACCAACACGACGCACCAAACCTAAGGATATTATTTACATGGAACTTCTTAATGGTATGTCCTTTAATTCGTGGTGGAAAACTAATCCATCTCTTGGTGCGATAAAGTCTGTAATCGTACAGGTTTTTAATAATCTTTACCGAATTAACCAAAAATACCCAGACTTCCGTCACCGTGATTTACATGGAGGTAACGTGATGGTTAATCCAAAAGACCTCACCACCCAATACACTTGGAAAGTTGACACCGGTGGTCCGAATATCAAACAGTATAAGCGTACAAACGCTGGTGTGACTGCTCATATAATTGATTTTGGTCTATCTTACTGGTCCAGTCGTATGCCAAATCCAGAAACTGCCGATGGTGGATACGAGTATGTGGGTATATATAAGGATCGTCCAGGTACGATTTACTATGATATTCACAAGTTCTTGTATGCCATTTATCGTAAAGTGAAATATCCTGCGGATGGTAAGGAGCGAGAAATAAAAAATTTCATTGATCAACTCATACCCGACAAAGAGTTCCTCGAGTTTAACGGGAAATATACCGTAGATGGGTCTTTGCTCACACCTCCACGCCCCAATCTCCTTAAGCAATACCTTCCCTCCTTCAAGACTATTTTGACTCACCCATTCTTAACTGATGCGGACAGACCAAATGGATCAAAGACTCTCGATGAAACTCTCAAAATGATCGCCCCTAAGCCTAAGCCTAAGACTAAGCCTAAGACTCTTCCCAATGTCAAGACTAAGACGCCCAGTGCCAAACCTTCAACAGCTGAAAGGAAAGAGAAGATTAAAAGGATTGCAGCTATACTTGCGGCTAATAAAGCTAAATCCAAAGCCGGTCCAGCTCGAAGGAGGACGGGTCCAGTTCCTAAAATTCAGACGGTCGCACCCAAGGCTAAGACCCCCACACCAAAGAAGGAAGTTAATAGGTACATTAATAAGTTCGTAAATAAACTAGATAAAGATGGAGTCAATGCACTCAAAAAGAAGATTTGTCAACCTTAAAAACCCTCTTCGTACCCTCATCAATTTCAGAGAGTATCTTAAACTTTGGCGTTTTGGTGAGCTTCACCCCATCCTTAGTGACGAATGATTTCATCCGTTCAACTTCACCACGGGGCATTTTCCTGGTGTATTTGAGCGTGACATTTTTGTTTCCCATAGAAAGTACAGTTGATGGCATTTTAATATTTACCTATAATAAAATATGTTTGCTCTCATCCTCCTCGCGATCATTGATGTCATAATTCTCATGCAAACTAGTCAGGCGCCCGTAGAGGACGGCAAGAAGTGGGCTGTTTTCGGGACCATGGGTTGCGGTTGGACTCGGAAGCAGTTAGACTACATGAAGAAAAATGGGAAACCCCACACCTTTGTCGATTGCGACAAGGAAGACTGTAAGGGGATGAATGGCTACCCCACCCTGGTGAGCCCTGAAGGTGAAAAGACCGTTGGGTACAGTGAAGTTTAAATACCACGGACGACGGCCAGACCGAGGGAGAGTGTGAAGGCATCAAGCATGGTGTTGATGGGCTTGAGCACGGTGATATGCTTCACGAGGGAACGGTTCCACACGAGGCGAAGGAGGAAGGTGCTAATCAGCACGACGAGTACGAACATGAGAAACTCGGTGAGCGCATCGGATCTGGTTTCAGCTTTGGTAACTTCCTGAATCATTTATTACATGTGGATATTTTTTTTCTGTATCAATTACAAATGAAGGGACCACCTCTCAGTGGTTCTGAAAGTAAATTTACAAATAGAAGGTGGGGGACCAAGACTGGCATTGGGAATAATAACTGTTACGCCTA
>Ga0208149_1000049_pt1 | contig 43461 bp, 73 predicted proteins | sample DEB08_DNA_15_FD_184533 | JGI IMG/M metagenome (GOLD analysis project Ga0208149, IMG submission 184533) | Aqueous microbial communities from the Delaware River and Bay under freshwater to marine salinity gradient to study organic matter... | ecosystem: Environmental > Aquatic > Marine > Coastal ... | reverse complement strand
AGGCAGAACGGCTCTATCAATTCATATAGCTATATTAAATCTATTGCAGAGGAGCTTAGAGGGTTGGCTGTCGAAGCCGAGGTCCCTATCGTATCTGCCACCCAGACCACTCGTTCTGGTTATGGCAGCAGTGACGTTGACCTTACTGACACTTCTGAGTCCTTTGGTCTCCCTGCTACTGCTGATCTTATGTTTGCCCTTATTAGCACTGAGGAACTTGAACAACTTGGTCAGATAATGGTGAAGCAGTTGAAGAATCGATACAATGATATTTCTATTAATAAGAGATTTATTGTTGGTATTGATCGTGCCAAGATGCGCTTATATGATTGTGAGCAAACTGCACAGGAAGATATACTTGATTCTGGCAAAGAAGAAGAGTATACATATGAAGATAAACCTAAAAAAACATTCGACGGATTTAAATTTTAATAATGGATCATATCTATCAAAATTCAAACTTTGGACAACATTGGTTTTCTTATCCAAATTTATATAAATCTGTAGTTGAAAAATTTTCATCTGGCAGTAAATTTGTTGAAGTTGGATCCTGGAAAGGAAAATCTTCTTCGTTTATGGCAGTGGAAATTGCTAATTCCAACAAAGATATTCAATTTTATTGCGTTGACCATTGGTTGGGGAGTAGAGAGCATTATGATAGAAATCATCATGCATATGAACCAAATATTCATATGTTATATAATACTTTTTTAAATAATATGAAACCAGTTGAAAAGTATTATACTCCTCTCAGAATGTCTTCTTTGGAAGCATCTACTCATTTTGAAGATAAAAGTTTAGATTTTGTATTTTTAGATGCTTCTCATGAATATGATGACGTTTGTAATGATATAGATTATTGGAAACCAAAAGTAAAAATTGGAGGAATCTTAGCTGGTCATGATTATAATCCTGATGATAAAGATTCCTGTGGTGTTTATCCTGCAGTTAATGAAAAAATAAAACAATTTGATGTATCTGAATATTGTTGGATACATCAAATTAGTTGACAAATAGTACAAAAGGAATTAAAATTTAAAAGAAAATAACATAATATGAACGGTTATTATTCTGTATTTAATCCTAAAGGGGAAAAAATTGTTGACTGTGGCATCGAAAGAGATGCAGTCAATCTCATGAATATGAGAAATCGAAGATGGGATGGACACTACTTTATGTTCAATCCTCTTCCTGGTGATATAATTGATATTGCCAACAATAAACAACTTCCAACTAGTGATATTGTCGTCAATATGAACGGTGGTGTCGGTGGTTCTTGGAAAAACGTTTCTGAAGAAGAATTTGATGAGATGTTCCCTTCCCCAAAACTAAAACAACTGAAACAAAATCAACAACAACCTTTTGAAGTATGACTAAAATTGACTTTCAACGTTACGAAAAATTTGTAGATGCGGTTACTTCTGAAGCATCTACAGACTTTGTGGCACTTTCTGATCGCTTGGTTGAACTCGATGAGAAAGGTGCAAACATCGAACGTCTTCTGACTGCTGGTGTAGGTATCAATGCCGAAGGTGGTGAGTTTCTTGAGATCATTAAGAAGATGATTTTTCAAGGTAAACCGTTCAACGAAGATAATCGTGAGCACATGATTATTGAACTTGGTGACCTTATGTGGTATGCTGCTCAGGCATGTATGGCACTTGAAGTTTCTTTTGACGAAGTGATTGCACGTAATGTCAAGAAACTTGAAGCACGATATCCTGGTGGTGCATTTGATGTATACTATTCTGAAAATCGTGCGGAGGGAGACCTGTGAGTAAAGTATCAGCAACTATCAATCTCCCCAATTTAGGTATTACTGATTGGGTTGTTGAAGCAGATTCGGAAGAGGAACTGAAAGAAAAGATTGAAGTTTTGTCCAAAGCAAGAAAAGAATTTGACCCAGATTGGAAAGTGAAGGGGGTAGACCTGTGAGTGAAGAAAAGAAAGTAACATTAGAACTGTCTGTATATCAGGCAGCAGCAGTTCGTGCATCACTTTTTACTGATACCAAAGGATATACTTATGATCCTAAGTATGTTCCACCACGAATTGTAGAAATTCGTAATGTAATTAATGATATTGATGAGCAGATTGATGAATTTCTTTCAGAAGAAAACAAATGAAAATTTTTATTGATGTTTTAAGTGATCAACTTCTGGATGCATGTAAAACAGATTTAATATCAAATAAAGTAAAAGAAAACGTATGGGGATCTAGTTCTTTCAGATGGGAACCTAGTTTATTAAAAAATATTGATGGTCCATGTATGATGACACCAATTACAGATAAATCTATAGTTGAAAAACTAGAAGAAGAGTTATCTGTAATTTTTAAAAATTATACTTACAATTCTTTGGCATTTCAATATTATATTTGGGATTCTTATTCTGCTATTTCTGATCACAATGATCATGATTATATATTTGGTGCTACTCTATATCTGAATACGAGTGAGACATATGATGGTGGTCTTTTTATGTGGAAAAGTGAAGAAGATGAACAATGTGAAATTGATATGTTCAGATGTGTTGTACCAGAAGAAAATATGATCATTATAAATGATGAAAAACAATTACATATGGTGACACCAATATCACCCCATGCAAAAGATTTTAGATGTACTATTCAAATTTTCGCTACTTGAACTAAATAAAAGAAAGTGTGTTGTTAAAAAATGTCTGCAAGACCACTTAATCAAGTGTGGAGTAGATATGTTTCTGCCTTTAGAAGAGGAGTACAAACTACATCTAAAGAAGATCTAATACTCTATAATGGTAGTAGCAGAACTGCTAAGAAAGTTGGTACGATTCCTAAAAATGCAGTAATACATGTTGGACCAATAAATGCACCAAACTATATTCCCAGAATGCCTGTTACATACAGGCAAGGTGATAATGATCCAGTACAGGGTTGGGTTAGAAGTTTAGGAATAAGAAAACCTTCAACTGGATCTAATAGAGTTAGTTTTTCATTAAAACCACAAGATTTTCCAAATGTTGGTGGTACTAGATTAAGTTTTTCGGACTATTATAATAATATAATGGGATCTATTAATAATAGATCTGATTTACCAGATGTTGTAAAAAACTATCTTATTCAATTGGTTGAATATTGTAATACACATAGTCAGAGAGATAGAGTAGATTTAGTTTCAGCATATTCTTTACTAAATGATTCTGCTTATAGTTCATGTGTCAATCTAATAATTAAAGATTTTAGTGAATTAATAGCACCAATATGTGTCTTACAAAGAGGAAGTTCCTATTTGGTAAAGATGGGTTTTGCCAATTTGAATGTGAATAATGCATCTATATTTGTGCCAACAGCAGGAAATTATCCTTTGGTTGATTTTATAATAAATGACACTGAAGGTAGAGAGTATCCTTTCTCTGTGAAAGCAATGTCTTCCACAACTAACGTTATTAAACCACAAGACCTAATGAAATTTGTGGATGATAATGCACGAGATGCTTTTATCATTAAGTTTAAGAATACTCCAGAATATGAAGTTCTTCGTCTTTTAGGTCAAACCAATAAGGGCGTTGCCGAGACCACATATGAGACAATCAGATATCTGGCACAGACTCAACCCTTTAAGAGCGTTCTACCTGCTAATCTAGATAAGATCATACCAGAGAACCCTTCACATCAAAATTTTACTGATACAATCATCGATGATAATATGGAAACCTGGAATTCAATGTACGATACTTGGATGAGTGGTGCAAGGTATCTTAGCAATCCATCTTTGACCACTGGAGCGAAAGGTAAGTACAATCAACTTTCTTATCTAATGGCAGTTGCTGTAGGAAAGATTAGTCAAAGACGCACTAGTGGTCTTAACTATCTTGAAATTGTTAGGGACTTTCTCATGGAGAAAGTGTCTTATTATAAGTTCAAGATTAACAACAACGGGATGCCAGAGTTCAAGATTGAGAACAAGTTTCATAATGAATTTAATGTAAACAGTAGACTTGTATTGAGAACTAAAGCATCCAAAGGTTCACCACTTAACGACAGACTTGGAGTTCAAGCATAATGGCAAAGAACACACACTTAGAACATTTAGAAGATGACATTCTTAATAATGGATCCGATGGTGGAAAAAATGCTATAGCATTTTTGAGAGAACTTGGTGATATGCTACATCAAAAAACATCATCAATTAGTGTTACCACTAAATGGGATGGTGCTCCAGCTATTGTTTGTGGTGTAGATCCACAAACAAATTTATTTTTTGTTGGAACGAAATCAGTTTTTGCAAAAACAGAACCTAAGATATGCTATCATGAAGAAGATATTGATCTTTGGTATACTGGGCAATTGGCAGCAAAATTAAAATTATGTTTGAAGCACTTGAAAAAATTAAACATAACTGGAGTTTTGCAAGGAGATCTTTTGTTTACTGATGATAAATCTGTACAAACAATTAATGGTGAAAGAGTAATTTCTTTTAGACCAAATACAATAACATATGCTGTCGATATTCAATCTCCATTAGCGGATATTATTAAAACTGCAAAAATAGGAATAGTATTCCATACAAAATATACTGGAGAAACTATTCCAGAAATGTCTGCTTCATTTGGTGCTAATACTTCCAATTTGACTAAAACATCTGATGTTTATGTTGCATCTGCTTCTTTTACTGATGCAACTGGAATTGCTAATTTTACTGAACCAGAATATAGGAAATATATATCTGCAGTAAATCGGGCTGAAGGATCATTAAAGCAAGCTTCTAAATTTTTAGATGTTTTGACATCTACAGGCGAATCGAAATTCATCATGTCAAAACTTTTTAAAATGTATTTCAATACCTATGTTAAGAACGGAAAACGTTTGCCAAACGTTAGAGAAGTAACATCACAATTTTCAAATTATTATTCTGATGTCTTGGATAAAGAAATAATGTCCAAAAAGACAAAAACAACTAAGAATAAATATCTAAAGATGAAGATAGATGGTTTGAATTTCATACAAAAAAATAAGCAATCTGTTTATATGACAGTTGCTTCTTATATGAATCTTCAAACTGCAAAAACAATTGTAATTAGACAACTTGAAAAGGTTAAATCTCTCGGGACGTTTATAAACACCGAAGATGGTTACAGACAGACTTCACCAGAAGGATTTGTTGCAATCAAATCTGGATCTGCATTAAAACTTGTAGATCGTTTAGAATTTAGTAAAGCGAACTTTACAGTAGCGAAAAATTGGGATAAATGAAAAGTTTTTTAAATTTTATCAAGGAAGCATCAGCATCAGTAGCAGTCCAACAAGCTTCTAGAATGGGATTGCAGAGTGATGGTCATGGTGGTTGGTATGATAAAGATGGTGAATTTGTAGCGAAAACGGAAAAAGGAAGATTAAAGTTTTTTAATAAAAGACAAAGAGTTGGGAAGCAAGATCCTCCACAAACTGATAAGGAAAAAAATCTTTCAAATACGACTTCAGAACCAGCAGCAGGAGTTGAAACTCAAAAACAACCAACATCAGAAAAACCACCTATGGTTCCACCAGAGGTTGAAAAAACTAAAGGTACACTGACTATTGCATTTGGACGTTTTAATCCACCAACAACTGGTCATGAAAAACTTTTGGATACCGTAGCATCAAGTTCTGATGATGGTGATTATATTATTGTCCCTTCAAGATCTAATGATAAGAAAAAAAATCCATTAGATGCTGATACTAAAGTATCTGTGATGCGTCAGATGTTCCCTCAGCATAGTGAGAAAATTGTTAATGACCCACAAAATCGTACTATATTTGATGTCTTGAAGAAGGCGCACATGGATGGATATTCTGGTGTTCGTATTATCGGTGGTGGAGACAGGGTAAAAGAATTTGAAAATCTTTCAAACAATTATAATGGAAAATTATATGCTTTTGATAATGTAGAAGTTCGTTCGGCAGGTGATAGAGATCCTGATGGTGATGATGTTTCTGGCATGTCTGCATCCAAGCAGAGAAAGGCAGCAGCAGAAGGAGACTTTGCATCATTCCGCAAAGGTGTTCCATCAACTTTGAATAATAAGCAGGCAAGAGAACTTTACAATAATCTTCGCACTGCTATGCAAATTAAAGAAGGATGGAATCTCTGGGAGATTGCTCCTAAATTTGATTGGAAAAATCTTCGTGAAAACTTTGTTAATAATAAAATTTTCAAAGTAGGTCAAATTGTAGAGAATGTAAATACTGGATTAGTTGGTAAGATAATTCGTCGTGGAACTAATTACTTAATTTGTGTAACTGAAGATAAGATTATGTTTAAGTCTTGGATTAAGGATGTAAATGAAGCGGTTGTAAATAGTAAAGCAAAACAAGGAGTTCCTGCAGATCAAAGACTTGTTGGTACAGATTCTTATAGGAAGTATGTTGAAGGTATGGTGCCAGGATGTTGGAGTAAGCAATTCATAAATAAATATAGAAAAAAGTAGAATTACGAGATTTCCATGTCTAAAAATACAGGCGGTGCTCGCCGTGGTCATGCCGCTGGTGATACTGATATTGAAAAGCAAGCATCCCAACTTGCATCAGATGTAAAATACAAAGTTAGAAAATCCCTGAGTGGACAAACTAATCTTAATCCTGCTCAAGTTGCAAAAGCTTATCTTGCACAATTGGCAAAATCTCCAGCACCCTCTGCTGTTAAAGCTTTAGCAAAGAAAAAACTTACTGGTGGATTAAAAGAAGAGTATAATATTCCACAACTTGCAGAAGATACTGTAAAAAGTGTTTTTAAAAAAGTTTTTACAGAAGAGGACCAAAAGTATCATATTAGAGTAACTGATAAGAAGACTGGTAATTCATACACAAGAGATGCGACTCGTGCAAAGATTGCAGAACTTCGCGCAAATCCAAATATTGCCTCAGTTGAAATGACTTCTTATGATAGTACTAAGAAAAAGGCAAAGAAAGATTATGATGGAGATGGTAAAGTAGAATCTTCTTCTAAAGAACATGCTGGTGCAGTTCATAACGCTATTCAGCGTAAGAAGGGTGGAAAACCTGATGGGCAAGATACTAGAAAAGAATCTGTTGGTGAAGAAGTTATCTATGAAAAAGATTGTGGATCCTGTGGTGATAAAATAACTGGTAAAAAAGTTAATAATAAAAAATATATTAACTTGAAGCCAACTGTTGAGTCTGCTAATCCAGAGGATCAAAAAGAAATTGAAATGAAGAAAAAAATGCTTCAGAAGAAAATGATGCTTCAAAGGCAGACAATGCAAATGCAAAAGCAAGGAAAACTTCCTTTGAATTATAGTGAGGGTTGTGATTCTAGTAAACCTGAAGAGAAAAACAATGATGAAGATCCAAGATCTATGAAGACAAAAATTAATCTTGGTAGGAACAAGTTGAGAGCAATGGGTATCAAAATGTCTTATGATATGGAAGGTGATATGATTGAATCTGCGGAAGATCGTCTAAGAGATCAGCGTATGGAGCGTGGTGGTGTTGACGGTAATACTGATTATCGTCGTCCCCCCAGAACAGCAACAGGTCCTAAGAAGAAATCATCTGGAGACACTCAAATGTCTGCATTTGATAAAGTAGTTGGAGATCTTAAAGCAAAGTACGGTGATAAAGCAGTTATGGCAAAGAAAACCCAAAGGAAGTGATATGCCTGCAGTATCTAAAGCCCAGCAAAAGTTTTTTGGAATAGTTCGTGCCATCCAAAAAGGTGAGATGGCACCTACAACTCCCGAAACTGCCGAAGTTGCTGCCTCTATGAAAAAGAAGGATGTAAAAGACTTTGCTTCTACTAAGCATAAAGGTCTTCCTGAAAAGAAGAAAGTTGAAGAAGGTGTTGGTTTAAAAATTGCGAGAGCGATTGATAAGACTAAACCACCTATAGGAAGACCAAGTTTGAGAAGAAAAGTTAGCGATGCTTTGAAAATGAGGGAAATTGATAAGTCTTCTAAAAAGAAACGTACATTTAAACATGCCGATTCTCCTGGAAGAAAATCATTCAAAGACTTTACAAAAGAAGTGGAAGCAGCAAAAAATAAAAAATGATCTCCTATATATTTGTAGATCATTTGGTATAAGATCATGCTTGCATTTTTACTCCCAATCGCCTCAAAGGTAATCTCAGATGCCGTTAACAAAATTCCAGAAAACGAAGAACTCGGTGAAAAGTTGGTTGAGATCTGTCTTATTATCTTGGGTAAAGCGGTTAAGTTAACTAAAACTGATATGGACGATCAACTTCTTGAAGTTGTTAAGAAAGCGATTCTTGCCAGGGAAGCGGAATAATTTATAAATATCAATATAAAGAATTAAAGGTAAGAAAACATGTCTCTTTGGGGATCATCAGACTCTTTATACTCGACTGGTACCGTTAGCGTTGACCTTACAACTAAGGTTGCAACTTTCGCTGGTGGTGCCACTCTTCCTGCTGCTGCCACCATTGAGGGTGCGGTTATTACCATTACAGGTAAAGGAAGCGCAGTTATAAATGAGCGTACAGGAAATACCACATGCACAATCGTCAATACCACTGGTCTTGATGGAACTGCAATTAGTGCTGTAACATATAACATTTCTGAGCAACCAGTTTATGTCAATGAAGACTCCAATTGGGGTGGTGAGGAAATTTATGGTGTAGATGTAGCAGAGCAAACTGCTGCCGTTGACGATGGGTCACAATACAAACCTGCTCATGCTGGATGGGTTGGAATTACAACCTACATGGGAACAGATGGTGCTGGTGGACAAGTACTTAGAGTTAAGACTGAAGTATTAGTTGCAGGTAGCCACATTACTGGAGATGCTGGTCCTGGTGGAACCGCAGACGATGATATCTTACCTGATTCTTGATTTAGACTGATGTAATATGAGATTTAATGAATTGACGGAAAGTAATTATATGCTTTTCGCTATAAAATTTTATAATAATCCCCAAGCTTTGACTAAGGATGATTTTGATGAGGATTTGAAGAGAATACGATATATAAAAAAATTATTGCGTAAATATAGAAAAGATGGGATTTTAAAGTCCCATCTTTTACTTAATCATTTAACTGTCTTATTTAATGTATTTGATGATGCCGCAGTTCCTTTGCTTTTCTATAATATGGAAGAAGACTTGTGGCCATCGCTAAAAAGTTTTTTAATTTTTCTTAAAAGAATACCAGAATATCCAAAAACTGAATTAAATAATATACCTGATGATGATTATTGTACACGCACATTAAACTCTATCTAATGGATATAAACAAGATTATTTCTATTGTTAGAACTCTAAATGAGGAGGGAATGACTTTAGGTTCTGGTCAAATTGCTGGAACTCATGAAGCTGGAGATTTGCCTCCTGTCAGAAAAAGAAATAAAAAGACTTATGCAAAAGGTGGATTGAATTCTCGTAAGTGGTGGTTGCAATATTTAAGGGGCAAATAATGTTTGGTCAAAATCCCAAAATAGCAGTCTTAGAATCTAAATTAGACATGTACGAAGATCTCTCTAGAGAGATGCTTGCGAAGTTGGAAGCAGCTGTAGATAAAATTTCGGAAGGTAATAATCGTATAGCACAGATATTAACAAAACATGATGAGAGAATTGATCAAAGTATTAAAACTGATGGCATCATCATAAAAATGATTGATGAAATGAAGTTGACTGAAGAAAAGACACACGCTGTATTGCATGAAAGAATTGATAAAGTTCAATTAGAAATAAAAGGTTTATTAAAATTTAGATGGCAACTTGGTGGAGTTTTGATTCTTTCAGTATCTCTCATTACTGCTGGAAGTCATCTCATACCATCTTTGTTGACAAGTCAACCACCTCAGGTTATAATTGACGGAGCAAAGTAGGTTTCCGAATGAGTTCGGTTCAGTTTCGTAAGCATCGGGTGTTTCGTGAGACCCCCGATGTTGTTTTTTATGATATTTCGGTAGATGATTCAAACGCATCTGATCTTGTGGTACACGAAGGACCAGCAGTTTCACCACCAGACGATGTCATCGGTGCAAAACAGTTCTACATCCACCATCATCAAGTGGACCATAATCGTGTCCTCTCAGGTGAAAGAACGTTTGAACTTGTGAACTTTGATTGGAAGTTTCCTTATCACATTGTTCACATGAATCGTAAGAGTGGGGCACTAGTAGTTCCTATCGGAACATATCATCGTAGTATTTCGGGTCCAGATGGTTCTATTGTAATCAATCAGGCAGTTCGTGACTCAGAGTTTAATCCAGATACAGAGTTTATTCCTGTAAGTGCTGGAAATAACCCTGAACTATATCGTGTTCTTGTTCACGAACAACCAGTAATCCACGAAATCGGTGAATAATGGACCTTATTGACAGTAAATATATTAGTCTAATTTCTACCCGTCTTCAGAAATTTAAGAAAGTAAAAAACAATCTTTTCAATTTTCGTTGCCCAATCTGTGGTGATTCTCAAAAAAATAAAAATAAGACACGTGGTTACATTTATCAGGTAAAGAATAACAGTAACTTTAAGTGCCATAACTGTGGTGCTAGCATGTCTTTGAATAATTTTTTGAAGCAGTTAGATACAACACTTCATAAGCAATATACAATTGAGAAATTTAAAGAGGGACATACTGGCAAAAACTTTGTTGTAGAAGAACCGAAGTTTGAATTTAAAAAACCATTATTTAAGCAATCTATTGATCTACCAAAAGCATCTGAGATTCCTGCCGCAAAAGAATATTTGGAGAATCGTAAACTTAATCCAGATAAGTTTTATTTCGCCCCAAAGTTTAAAAAGTGGACAAATTCTCAGAAACAAACTTTCGATAATGTCAACTATGACAATAGTCGAATCATTATTCCTCTCTATGATGAGCAAAAGAACTTATTGGGATTTCAGGGCAGAGCACTAGATAAATCACCCAATAAATATATCACCATTATGCTTACGGATAATGCACCAAAGATATATGGACTTGACACAATCAATACAAAATTACCTGTCTATGTGGTCGAAGGACCCTTTGACAGCACTTTCGTCAACAATAGCGTGGCTTTGTGTGGTAGTGATGGTGACCTGGGTTATCTTGAGGGAAGCGATCTCATTTTTGTTTATGATAACGAGCCCAGGAATCGAGAAATTGTTGGAAGGATTGAACGATGTATCGAAAGAAATCAAAAAGTCGTCATCTGGCCAACCAACATCATAGAAAAAGATATCAATGATATGGTTCTTTCTGGACATGATGTTATGTCTATGTTAAAATTAAATACCTATTCTGGTTTACAAGCAAAGATTAAATTTAACAATTGGAAAAAGATATGAGTAACGGTACAAAGGTCGTCAAAAGAAATGGAAAAACTGAACCTCTTGATTTAAATAAACTTCACGTAATGGTGGAGGAAGCATGTAAAGATCTGGCAGGAGTTTCTGCTTCTCAGGTTGAAATGCAATCTGGTATTCAATTTTATGATGGTATTACTACAGCAGAGATTCAGGAGATCCTGATTCGTTCTGCAAGTGACCTAATTGACCTCGATCACCCCAACTATCAGTTTGTTGCGGCACGTCTGCTTTTGTTTGCCACTCGAAAGCAACTGTATGGACGTATGCATGAGGTTCCGACTGTAAAACAACATGTAGATGAATGCATCAAAAAAGGAGTTTATGATGCAGAAATTGCGGATCTTTATACTAATGAAGAGTTTGATAAACTTCAATCAATGATTGATCATAGTCGTGACTATTTGTTTACATATGCTGGATTACGGCAAGTTGTAGATAAATATCTTGTACAAGATAGGAGTAGTGGTTCTCTTTACGAAACGCCACAGTTCATGTATCTTCTGATTGCGGCAACCATCTTCTCCAAGTATCCTAAAGAGACACGTCTCAAATACGTTAAGGATTACTACGATGCCATCTCCAAACACAAAATCAACATTCCCACACCTATCATGGCGGGAGTGCGAACTCCACTTCGACAATTTGCTAGCTGTGTTCTTGTTGATGTTGATGACACCCTCGATTCTATCTTTAGCTCTGATATGGCTATTGGCAGATACGTTGCACAAAGGGCGGGAATCGGTATCAACGCAGGCAGAATCCGTGGCATCAACAGTAAAATCAGAGGCGGAGAGGTTCAACACACAGGTGTGGTCCCCTTCCTCAAAAAGTTTGAATCAACTGTCCGATGCTGCACACAAAACGGCATCAGAGGTGGGTCAGCGACTGTCCACTTTCCTATTTGGCACCAAGAAATCGAAGACATCTTAGTTCTTAAAAATAACAAAGGTACAGAAGACAATCGCGTAAGAAAACTTGATTACTCTATCCAAATCTCAAAAATCTTTTACGAAAGATTTATCAAAAACGAAAAAATCTCCCTCTTCAGCCCTCACGATGTTCCAGGTCTGTATGATGCTTTTGGCACTCCTGAGTTTGACCAGTTATATGTGGGTTATGAACGAGATGAATCTATTCCTCGCAAAACTATCGGCGGTCAAGAACTCTTTTTAGATCTGTTAAAAGAGCGTGCTGAAACTGGTCGTGTTTATATTATGAATATTGACCATTGTAATTCTCATTCATCTTTTATTGATAAAATTGAAATGAGTAATTTGTGCCAAGAAATTACTTTACCAACTAAACCTTTAAACCATATTGATGATGAAGATGGGGAAATTGCTCTCTGTATCCTTTCTGCTATTAATATTGGTAAAATTAGGGATCTTGAAGATCTTCAAAGTCTTTGTGATCTTGCTGTTAGGGGTCTCGATGAACTTATTGATTTCCAAAACTACCCAATTAGAGCAGCAGAAATTGCCACAAAAGCAAGGAGATCTCTCGGAATCGGTTATATTGGATTAGCACACTATCTTGCAAAACATGGTCATTCTTATGATGATTCTGGTGCTTGGCAACTTGTGCACAATCTCACTGAAGCGTTCCAATATTATCTAATTCAAGCAACGGTCAATCTTGCAAAAGAAAAAGGTGCTTGTGAATATAATGATCGTACTAAGTATGGAAATGGAATTCTTCCAATTGATACATATAAAAAAGAAGTAGATGAAATTGTTTTAAATGAGCTTCACTATGATTGGGAGGATCTTAGGACACAGGTTAAGCAGTATGGAGTTAGGAACTCAACATTGTCTGCTCAGATGCCATCAGAGAGCAGTTCCGTTGTGTCAAATGCAACAAATGGAATCGAACCACCTAGAGACTATCTGTCCATTAAAAAAAGTAAAAAGGGACCGCTCAAACAGATTGTCCCACAATATGGATCTCTTAAGAACAATTATACTCTTCTTTGGGATATGGAGTCCAATCATGGTTATATTAATATTGTTGCTGTAATGCAGAAATTCTTCGATCAAGCAATCAGTGGCAATTGGAGTTATAATCCAAAACATTATCCAAACAATGAAGTTCCTGTGTCAACTATGGCACAAGATCTTTTGACTACATATAAGTACGGTTGGAAAACCAGTTACTATCAAAACACCTATGATATCAAGACTGATGAAGTAGAAGATTCTACAGAGTCTCTTGATTCTTTAATCGCTCAACTAGAAAACGCAGAGGAGGAAGAGTGTGAGTCTTGTAAAATTTAAGACAAATAATGAAAAAAATAGATCAGTTGATTCAATGACTGTTTTTAATTCCCAAGAGGTTGATACTAAAAAGCAACCTATGTTCTTTGGTAAACCTCTTGGAATTCAAAGATATGATTCTTATAAGTATCCTATCTTTGACAAACTCACAACCCAACAATTAGGTTATTTCTGGAGACCAGAAGAAGTATCATTACAAAAAGACCGTGCGGACTATCAGACACTACGCCCTGAGCAAAAGCACATTTTTACCAGTAATCTTAAATACCAGATCATGCTGGATTCTGTACAAGGGCGTGGTCCTGGGATGGCTTTTATCCCTTACTGTTCACTCCCTGAGTTAGAGGCATGTATGGAAGTCTGGGGATTCATGGAAATGATTCACAGTCGTTCATATACTCATATCATCAAGAATGTTTATTCAGATCCCTCAGATGTGTTTGATCACATTCTGAATGATGATCGTATCGTAGAACGTGCTCTGAGTGTGACTCAGGCATACAATGACTTTATCAATGCTGCACATCAGTATGATAATTCCAAAGAGTGGCAACACGCTTTGGAAGAAGTCCCCTACGCACAAGAGGCAAGATATGAACTCAAGCGCAAACTCTTCAGAGCAGTTGCAAACGTTAATATTCTTGAAGGTATTCGCTTTTACGTATCCTTTGCTTGCAGTTTTGCTTTTGGCGAACTCAAACTTATGGAAGGAAGTGCAAAAATCATCTCACTAATTGCTAGAGACGAGAATCAACATCTTGCTATTACTCAGAATATTCTGAAAAAATGGCGTGAAGGTGATGACCCTGAGATGAAACAAATCTTCCAAGAGGAAGAACAGTGGTTGATTAATACTTTCGAGAATTGTGTCAACCAAGAAAAGATTTGGGCAGAGTATCTGTTCAAGGATGGATCTATGATTGGTCTTAATGATAAACTGCTTCAGCAGTATGTGGAATGGATTGCCAATCGTAGAATGAAAGCAATTGGACTTAAACCGATCTATGACATACCAGCAAAGAATAATCCACTTCCTTGGACAGAGCATTGGATCTCTTCTAAAGGTCTTCAAGTGGCACCCCAAGAAACGGAGGTTGAATCCTATATCGTTGGAGGAATCAAACAAGACGTTACTAAAGACACCTTCGCAGGGTTCTCACTGTAAAGGAAATTGTAAATGTAACTGTGTGAATACAGGAGAAGCTCTAGAAATGTATAGAGAAGCAGCAAAATCTGATTCTTATATATTTGGAGAATATAATGGGTATGAAGCATATGGGGATATCCCCGATTAAGAAAGAGGGTCTTTGGACCCTCTTTTTTTATAAATATTTTTATATGCATATTGTAAGGAAAAATGTCTCTGACACAGAAAGAATACGGCAATCTTAGAAACTTATACTCTTCCGTATATACTTCATCCGAAGTAGAGATCACTGAAGAACTTATCGATGAAGTTGTTGATGAGTTGGTAGAGGAACTTGTAACAGAAGGGTATGATGAAGAGGAAGCATACTCTCTGGTAGAGGAAGCAACCGATGCTTATATTGATGAGGCAAAGGTTACTTTTGGGCACGACACCACTGCTAGAAGAGCATCTGGTGCCCCTGTAGGTGCTAAAAGAAGATATGGCATGAGAAAGGCAGGAGAAGCACTGAGCGGCGCTAAGAAGGCAGTAGGAGGTGCTGTAGATAGTGCTAAGAAGAAAGCAGCTGCTGTTAAGGCAGGTGCTCAAATCGCTGGTTCTATCGCGAAGGACGAGGTAAGAAGAGCAGGACGTAAGGCACAGCACAGTGCCTCTAAGGCAGCAGACGCCGTTAAGAGTGCTCCTGGTAAGGCAAAGGATAAAGCAAAGAAAGGTATTAAAGGATTCATTAAGCGCCAGGCTGAGAAGGTCGTGAAGCGTATGAGTGAAGAAGTTGAAGCACTCAAAGCATCTGGTAAATTCTCTGAGAAGGAGATTGAAGCAATCATGGAAGCAGAAGTGCAAGAACTCTATAAAGGTAAGCATGGACAATCTGATAAAGAGTATGCAGATTCCCGTTCTCAGGGTGGTAAGATGGTGTCTGGTGACTCAAAGCAATCAGGTGCTGAATACACCCATGGTCGTAGAGTCAAAGCAGCAAACCCTGGTATGCAACCTGATGTAGGTGGCAAGACCAAGCCCAAGTCACAAGGTAAGATGGATAGAGGCACTCGTGCTGACCTTGAGTATCGTAAGGCAAATCTCAAGAAAGAAGAAGTTGAAGCAGAAATGAGTGAAGCAATGTCCTCTTATGACCGCAATCGTAAGAGAGCAGCACAAAGAGCAGCAGCAAGAAATGCTGCCAGAGATGCTGGAAAGACTGGTGTAGTTCCTGGAGTTGGTTATGTAACTCCTAGAAGAGAAAGAGAAACTTATGTTGATTCCGCAGGCACAACCCGTCATAAGTCTGGTGCTAAGATGCCCAAAGACTGATACAAAACTTACATAATTCTTTGAGAGGGCTTGACACCCTCTCTTTTTTTGTCTAGAATAGGTTTGTTCCCGTTAAAGATAAATAATAGCTCATAATATTAGAAACTATGAGCTATGAAAATCCTTGGACTTACTTGGAACGAACTTTTGATAGCGATTCTATTGGGGACAACTTTGGTTTTGTTTATAAAATTACCAATCTCCTCAACGGTAGATCATACATTGGAAGAAAGTATTTTTGGTCCTTCAGGACACCGCCAGGGAAGAAAAGAAAAGTTAGACAAGAGAGTGATTGGAAACGGTATTATGGATCATGTCCAGAACTAAAAGAAGATATTAAAGAAGTTAACAATAAAGTATTCTTTAAAAGGGAGATTCTTTCTTTACATAAGACAAAAGGAACTTGTAATTTTGAAGAAACAAAACAATTATTTTTAAATAATGTTTTAAGTGAATCTCTTGACAATGGTATTCCAGCGTACTATAATTCCAACATCCTAGGACGTTATATGCGTAAAGACTATGGTAACTTTGGAACAGACTCTTGAACATACTCATAACTGGGTAGTAGATCGTTTACATACTCTTTGTGATACAGAAACTGACGATATTCTTGCAGTTATTGAAGATGCACATGCATTACAATCAGAATTTTCCGAATGGCTTGATCCAAATACAGAAGATCATGAAATTTTTTCACTAGAATATATTGGAGATTAATAAAATAATCTATGTCAAACGTTTTATTTCCCACTACAGTTGTTGATGATTTTTTTGATAATCCTCACGATGTAAGAAAACTTGCGTTATCTACAAAATTTTATCCCAATAAAGATGGTAGATGGCCTGGTGCTAGAAGCAGGGGAATACATACTATCGATAAAGAATTATTTGAACATACTGCTGCTAAAATACTTTCACTTTTTTATAATATTAATGATATTGAAAATTATACTCTTCAATTAACTTTTCAACATATTACTCCATCTCATGAAAAGAATAGTCCTGAAAATAGGGGATTTATTCATCGTGATCATGTTTTAATGGGTGGTGTAATTTATTTGGATGAAGAATATGAAGAGGGGATTGGAACCTCTATTTACACCCCAAAAAAATCTTGGTATTCGACTACTGGATATAATTCATTATCTTCTGAAGTTAGTGATTTGAAAAGTAAAAAATATAGAGAAAAACAATCATTAGATTCAAATGAAATGGAAATATGGAATAAACATAGAGATAGGTTTAATGAAACTATTACAGTGCAAAATCTTTTTAATAGATGTATTTTGTTTGATGGTAGTTCATTTCATGGAGTTCCACATTTTGGTACAAAAGAGAGATTGACTATGAATATATTTTTTGAAAATATTAAATTTTACACAACTCCTCGTACTCCTACATATCCATTGTATAGAAGTTCATTTACATAAAATTTAAATGATGAAAAAATTTTTACTAATTGCGCTATCAGTTATTGCGCCTGCTGCTTGTAATGCGTCAACAGACAAAAATGTTGATGTAAGTGTGAATCAAGAAAAATCTATTCCTATTGAAGTAGTAAAAAAATCTTGGAAATGTCCAGAATGTAATGATAACGAACAATATGTTCTTGAACAACTTCAAGAAAAAACCCGAATAACAGATCGTAATGCACTTGCAACAATTCTGGGAAACATTAAATCAGAAAGTAACTTCCATCCTAATATTTGTGAAGGAGGAGCTAGGGTAAATTATAACCAGTGCCATAGTGGTGGTTATGGTCTTATTCAGTGGACCAGCCTAGGTCGCTACAATAACCTTGGTAAGTTTTCTGCCAAGTATGGATATGATCCTTCTACACTTGAGGGGCAAACTGCATATATGATCAATGAATCTGTATTCCAAAGATACCTTCCCGAGTTTGAGGGAGCTGGTAAAACTGTTTCTCAATACATGGTTCCTGCCTATTATTGGTTAGGATGGGGCATTAAAGGGCACCGTGAATTATATGCATATGACTATACTAAAAAATTAGTATATATTTAATACATATATAATAATATTTTTTCAATATAGGTAATTTCAATGACTGAAACGATTACAAGACTGGAAGAAGCTTTTACTTCTTGGAAACTTGAGGATGAAAAATTTGTAAATGGAAATAATGCTGCTGGTACCAGGGCAAGAAAAGCACTCCAAGAAATTTCAAAAATGGTGAAGGAACGTAGACAAGAAATTTCTGCAGAAAAAGTTGCCCGTAAAGAATCTAAAAGTTGATAACTTAAATGGGATTTTTGAATTATTATTATATTCCATCTGAAATGGATGGTGATATATGTAATAAAATTGTTGAAAAATATTATGATCCTTCAATTTTAAAACCATCTTTTGTTACGAAAAAAAATGTTTTAAAGGCTGAAATTAGAAAGTCTTCTCAAACATGGCTTCCTAAAGATTGTTGGGTTGCTGGTATGTTAAAACATTTTATTGAATCAGCAAATATAAACTATTATAATTTTGATCTTACTGGTTGGAACGATAGTATACAATTTACTGTATATGATCCTCCAGATAATCGGTATAACTGGCATATTGATATGATGGATTCTGAAAGTAATTCTGAAAACAATATGATTAGAAAACTGAGTATTGTTATGAGTCTTTCTTCAACAAAAGATTATGGTGGAGGAGAATTTCAAATTATATTCCCAACAAAAAAAGTAAACACCTTCAAATTAGATGCTGGAGATGTAATAATTTTTCCTTCTACTATCCCACATAGAGTTAAACCAGTAAAGTGGGGAAGGAGAATTAGTTTGGTTGGATGGTATGGTGGACCACCTTTCAGGTAAGTTGACTTATTTGTTCGATGGTACTATAATAACCAGGTTGAAAGGCAAGACACAGATAAGAGGGAACGACAAACTGTTCCCCGCCTCTCAACTGCGGTAACTCCCTTGGTAGTTCAGAGTTAGCGGCTATAGGAACTACCATTTGGGCACGTAGCATAATGGATAATGCCCCCGCCTTCTAAGCGGTAGATTGCTGGTTCGACCCCAGCCGTGCCTGTTGTCCTTTTTTCTTTTATGGACAATTATAAATTTGGTGGTCGTCCTGTGACCTCCATAAATCTTCTTCTTCTTTTAAGTGAGATGGAAGGTGTATACCAACATCTTAAGTATATGGGATTTGAAGAAGATATGAATACCATTGATGAAATGAAAAAGAGATATTATAAACTCTATTTCAAGAAATCAAAAGAAGAAAGGACAAACAATCCTCAGTAGCTCAGCGGCAGAGCCATCGACTGTTAATCGATTGGTCGTAGGTTCAAATCCTACCTGGGGAGCTCCGCCCTTATAGCTCAGTGGTAGAGCAACGCTTTTGTAAAGCGTAGGTCGTTGGTTCAAATCCGACTGGGGGCTTGACAAGATTTAGATCTTGTTTTATAGTGTTCTCATCCGTGTGAAGGATGTGCTGGGAGAAAACAATTTCTCCCTTAATGCGGGTGTGGTGTAGCGGTAACATGCGAGCCTTCCAAGCTCTTGTCACGGGTTCGATCCCCGTCACCCGCTTCGGGAATCCGAATTCCCGTAGTTGTAAAACTTAATAAATAAAATATCGTGACGAAGCCTCAACTACTCGCCTAGTCCCGAAACCAAACAGAGACACGTCGAGTCTCTTCACATCCGCAGGTATAAAACTCTGCGAGAAAATAACGAGGTAAAACAAATGATCAAATCTGTATTCGCAGCAACTGCTGCTCTGTCCATGTCTGCTGGTGCTGCTTTTGCAGGTCCCTACGTTAACGTAGAGGCAAACTCGGGTTTCACTGGTAGCGACTACTCTGGCACCACCACTGACCTGCACGTCGGTTACGAAGGTGGTCTGGGCGAATCTGCTTCCTGGTATGTCCAGGGAGGTCCTTCGATCGTCTCTCCTGATGGTGCTGAGAGCGATACCGTATTCAGCGGTAAGGGCGGTCTGGGTGTTGCAGTGACCGAGCAACTGGGTCTCTATGGTGAACTTTCGTTTGCCACTGGCGCTAACGGTGCTGACAACGGTTACGGAACCAAAGCAGGTATCAAGTACAGCTTCTGATTTCTGCTATAATCTAGGGGACTTCGGTCCCCTTTTTTTATGCTTAAAAAGATTCTCCTTCATCCAGTTACGCACTTCAATCTTTTGATTGTTGGATTTTTAGTTTTGATTCAATCTATGCATACACACGCTCATTACACAATGAATGTTGATGCAGACTCATATGTATTTCAGTTTTGTAAAAGGAATGTAGATAAATGTAAGGAGTTTATTAATCGATGACCATACCATTCTTCGTTGAAGAACCTTATACTTGGAAAAAAGTAGAAGTCCCACAAGAGATTCTTGTCTATTGTGATGATTTTACTTATGATGCAGGACGTGATGAACTCCGATATATAGACTGTGTGTGGATGCATATGGGATACTATGGTACTCCCAAGCATATTATGAAAGCAGTTCGTGATGAATACTTCCTTGGTCCTCCAGTATATCGGAAGATTCCAGTAGAAGTAGATCCTAAAATTTACCCAATATTCGAGTAATGAAAATTAATCTCTGGTATTCAAAGGGGATGGGTCAATGGCGTTGGACGCTTTCTGATGAAAGGGATGAACGCAGAATGGAAGCAGGACAACGCCCAGATCTACGTGATGCAATGGAAGATGTTGCCAAAACCGTAGAGTATATGCTACAATGTGAACATAAGGGCGATTAACTCAGCGGTAGAGTGGCCTCCTTACAAGTGGTAAGTCACTGGTTCGATTCCAGTATCGCCCATTATAAATAAGTCAAACATTCCTAATTGAAGTAGGGAACACATTATATTGTCCAATGGAAAACATAAAGATTAGGTGCCGCTCCTGTGGTAAGGAGTTAGAGGGGCATCAGAATAAAACGGTGACTTGTGGTTGCCCTAATATGGCAACGATTCGTGGTGATAGAGTTTCTGCAGTTGACTTAAGTGAGGTTGTTATGTTAAACTCATATCAATCACAAAATAAAAAAACAGTTTTGTCACAACAAGATATTCAGTGGCAAGAACAAAGAAGAAAGCGTAAAGTTCGTAAAATGAACTTTGAAACTAGATAAGGAAGGTCAATCCGATTGGTGACGGAACCGCTCTTGAAAAGCGTTGAGGTGTTAAAGCCCTTGGGAGTTCGACTCTCCCACCTTCCGTTTTATTGTGGAGAATAATGGAACCTCTTTATATAAGAAATGTTTTAAGTGATAAATTATTTTCCGATTTTTCAAAATATGTTGATAGTGATGGTTGGTTCTTAAGTAATTTATCTACTAAAAAAGATAAAGAATCTGTTTTCTGGGGTAAAGATCCACAAGAAATAAAAAACGATTTGTTTTATTATAAAATTGGATCAATTATTAGATTAAATTTGATGAGAATATATGACAATAATTTAATGTTATTTAATTTTCATGTCAATGGACAGACTGCAAATCAACATGGAGAACCTCATTCTGATATTAGAGATAAAAATTATGCAATAACATTTGTTCTTTTTACATCAAAAGAATGGAATTCTTTACATGGTGGTGAGTTTATTATTCAAAATCCAGAAACTAAAGAATTGAAATATTTTGAATATAGTTCAAATTGTGGAATTTTATTTTCTTCTGATTGGAAACATATGGGACAATCTCCGAATACTAAAACTACAAGATTGAGAACATCGGTTGCATTTAGATATTGTGATTCTTCTGTGTATGATTATCTTGCAAAAGAGATGCCTAAAAAATCGTGGGGTAGTAGTTGGTAATTTAATATTTTCTTAAACACTTTGTTATTTTCAACACAAAGTTGACACATTTGAACTATTGACTAATATAGCTAGTATGTAGTTTAGGAAAATTGCATGGACGAACACACCTACAACAATTGGGTGAAGATAAAGGCAACGTTTGAAGCATCAGGAAATACTGATAACTTCTTTTACAAAAGAGCCTGTGCTATACTATCTGGAGGTCCAGACCCTATAGATAAACTAATGGGTCAAACTCCTTCTCATGGCGCACCGAATGACTGAAATTAGACCAGAACATTATATCACTAAAGAAGAGTGCCAGGAGATGATTGATGATGCCATACGAAAACATAATCGTAATGCTGCAATTATCAGTATGTGTGTTGGTTGGGTTGTTCTTGCACTTTTTGCTGAAGGTCTCCTTCGACTTATTGGAGTAATACCACCAGTACTGCCATGGATCAATATACACTTGTAATTGAATGGATTGGTATAGTTTTAGCGTTAGTCTTTGGTGTAACTATGTTTTGCCAAGGACACGCTATTTTTCATGAGAAGCATGGATACCGTCATACTGAAAGAGAAAAGAAAAGATCTGAAGACATGAGAAGAAAAATTGAAAACCTGTTAAAAGACAAATAATAAGAGCATATATAAATGGAAAAGACGTTCATTAATTTTTTACTTATTTTTGGTTCTATAACCACTTTGATATATTGGGGTCTTAGTAATGCATACTAATTTAGAAGATACAATGAAGATTTTTTTAGATACTGCAGATTTATCTGAAATTGCGAAAGGATATGACACTGGATTAATTGATGGTGTCACAACAAATCCAACATTGGTTAAAAAGAGTGGTAGAAATCCTGTAGAGGTAATTAAAGAGATGTCACATCTCTTTCCAAAACTTAAATCAATTTCTGCAGAAGTAGTTGCAGATACTTGGGAGGAGATGGTTGAACAGGCACAAGATTTTAAGAATTTAAGTAACGTTACTGTCAAAGTACCATGTACAGTTGAAGGATTAAAAGCATGTTATCACCTTTCTAAAGATTTAATTCCTGTAAATGTAACTCTTGTTTTCTCTGTTTCACAGGCAATTCTTGCGGCAAAAGCAGGTGCAAGATATGTTTCTCCTTTTGTTGGTAGATTGAATGATAATTCGTTTTCTGGAGTTGCTCTAGTACAGGCTATAAGTCACACATATTCTGTACAAAACGTTCACACTGAAGTTCTTGCTGCTTCTCTGAGAGATGTTCACCATGTTGGTAGATGTTTTGATGCTGGTGCAAATATTTGTACACTACCACCAAAAGTTTTTTGGAAAATGTATGATCACATCTTAACTGAAAAAGGACTTGAAATTTTTCAAAAAGATTGGGAAGAAGCATCTAAATAAAGTACACATACATTGATAATTATTTTTTTCTAAAAAACAATGGCAGATATTAATTTCTACGTTTATGGTACTCCTAATCAAGCGTTTACTGAAAAATTTGCAACAGGGATAAGTACAAATCCAACAACCACTTTTGCTTCTGGTGGATCGATGTATATTCCTGCTGAAAGTGAAACTACAGCAGAAGTGTTATATTATGGATCTATTGAAGTACCTAATTTAACTGGTAACATATATAATGTGCTTCCTACTAAGATCACAGTAGTAGAAAGTTCCACATCAAATGCAACAACACGCACATGGGTTCCTGGGTCAACAAATGGTCTCCAACGTTATGGTGATACAGATAATAATACTAATCAATACGTGAGTTGGAGAACTGATGATACTGGAACACAATATCTAACTTCTGGTCATAGTCTTGATATATGGTCAACAGGTCTTTATGTTGATATTCTTGAGGGTGGATTGACTGAAGGTGGAGTAAGTGGTGGACAAAAAACATGGACGGAACTTGAGGATGATGGACCATATAATTTAAATATCGATAAGTACACACTTCATTATTATTATGATGGACCAACTGCACTCCATTGGTCTAAGGGTGGAAAAATAGGATTTAGGGAAGTTGATACATCAGCTGGAGATTCCTCCTATCATCCTTAAAGTTTTTTAATAACTAAAATAGGTCATGATATGACCTTCTTCGGGATGTAGCTCAGTTTGGTAGAGCACTCGCTTTGGGAGCGAGTGGCCGTAGGTTCAAATCCTATCATCCCGATTCCAGTTTTTTGTTTGTCACACTTGACTGGATTTCATATCTACCCTATACTGTCCTAGTAAACAACCCAAAACAATGGCACTGACTGAAAAATTCAAATCCAAAGATATTGCTATCCTTCGTGATGCATCCAATGGTGTTTTTTTCCTTGATGTGAAGAATCCCAAACTTTATAAAAAAGTTCGACGGTATTATGAGACCGAAGGAGTAGTTTTCTCTGGGGATCCTCTCGATGATTATGAAATGTTGATGGAATATATCTTTCAAGATCTTGAATCTGCGGAGGTTGCATCTTGAACGATCTTGATTGTAAATCTGTTGCTTCGGTAAAAACTACCATTATTCATGAAAGATTTCCTTATCGATTTGTTCAAAAAGGATACATTCAGTTAAATGGAAATCCTGATTTTCGTATGCAAAAAGCAAACGAGTATACTAAAAAATACTCTGATGTTTATTTGTTTGATAATGGAGATCAAATGTTGCTTGCTATTGAAGATATTGAATATGCCAAATGGTTGGACCCAGATAGGGTCCCCTGCTATGTAAAAGATATAATTAAATTTTAGTTATGAAAGTTGCTTTAATTACTGGTATTACTGGGCAAGATGGATCTTACCTAGCAGAACTTCTTTTGTCTAAAGGATACGAAGTTCATGGAATTGTTAGGAGAGCATCTCTCATTAATACCCATAGAATCGATCACATTTATGATAGTATTAAATTACATTACGGTGATCTAACAGACTCTACTAATCTTGTTCGTGTTATTCAATTAGTACAACCAGATGAAATATATAATTTAGGTGCTCAAAGTCATGTAAAAGTGTCTTTTGAGATTCCTGAATATACAGGAATGGTTGATGGGCTAGGAACTCTTCGTATTTTGGAAGCGGTTCGCCTATTGGGAATGGAATCTAAAACTAGAATATATCAAGCATCAACATCTGAAATGTTTGGTAAAGTTCAAGAAATACCACAAAGTGAAAAAACACCCTTCTATCCAAGATCGCCTTATGGAGTTGCAAAAGTATACGGATACTGGATTGTCCGAAACTACCGAGAATCGTATGGACTACATGCAAGTTCTGGAATTCTTTTCAATCATGAATCCTCTAGAAGAGGAGAAACTTTTGTCACGAGAAAAATCACTAGAGGACTTTCACGAATTTCAGTTGGGCAACAGGACGTACTTAATCTCGGAAACTTGAATGCCATGCGTGACTGGGGTCACGCTAAAGATTTTGTTGAAGCAATGTGGTTAATGCTTCAACAAGAAACTGCTGATGATTATGTTATTGCAACTGGGCAGCAATATTCAGTTAGGGAATTTGTTGAAAAGGCTGCTCCTTATTTTGGTATGAATATTGTATGGGAAGGTGAAGGACTTGATGAAGTTGGTATTGATAAAAATACTAAGAGAACTGTAATTAGAGTTAGTGATAAATATTTTCGCCCTGCTGAAGTAGAAACACTACTTGGTGATGCTTCAAAAGCTAAAAAACAATTAGGATGGGAACCTAAAATTTCTTTTGATGAACTGATTGAGGACATGTGTATCTATGGACAGTAATTCTAAAATTGTAGTTGCAGGTGCCAACGGAATGGTTGGATCTGCTATCATTAGAAATTTAAAAGAAAAGGGATATACAAATATTATTCCTATAACTAGAAATGAAGTTGATTTGACTAGTCAAATTCAAACCTCTCATTTTTTTAAAACTCATAAACCAGAATATGTCTTTGATGCTGCTGCTAAAGTTGGTGGCATCATGGCAAATAAAAAATATAAAGCAGATTTTATTACAGATAATTTAGAGATACAAACTAATTTAATTAAATACTCTCACAAATTTGGCGTTAAGAAATTTCTTTTCTTAGGATCTTCTTGCATTTATCCTAAGTATGCACACCAACCAATTACAGAAGATCAATTGTTATCTGGTCCTCTTGAACCTACAAATGATGGGTATGCTATTGCTAAGATCACTGGTGTGAAAATGTGTCAAGCGTATGCTCAACAATATGGGTTTAATGCAATTTCTTTGATGCCCACAAATCTTTATGGTCCTAATGACAATTTTGATTTAAAAACTTCTCATGTTTTACCTGCAATGATTGCTAAGTTTCATAAAGCAATTTCTCATAGCGAATATTATGAAGTAAAGATGTGGGGAGATGGATCTGCTAAAAGAGAGTTTTTACATGTAGATGATCTTGCAGAGGCATGTTATGTTGCTATGAAAAAATATGATAAACCTGATCATATAAATGTTGGTACAGGTGAAGATATAACGATTAGAGAACTTGCTGAAATGACTTCAAGTATTGTTGGATATAATCGTGATATTGATTGGGATATAACAAAACCAAATGGAACCCCAAGAAAAGTTTTAAATGTTGATATTATAAAGAATCTTGGTTGGACTCCAAAAATTAGTTTATCTGATGGAATTTCACAAACATACGATTGGTATAAGAAAAATGCAATTTAAGTGGCCTTTGATGAAAAATAATATCACCTTAGGTGATAGGTATAATCTAGCAAAGTTTGTATTAACTTCTGATCGTTTTACTAATGGTGGGAAAGTTAGGAGTTTTGAGAAGGAATGGTCAAATTGGTTGGGTTGTAAACATTCATTGTTTGTTTCTTCTGGAAGTACCGCAAATTATCTTTTACTGGCATCAGTAAAAGAATATTATGGATTAAAAGATGGTGATAAAGTATTGGTACCCGCAGATACTTGGGTAACAAATATTGCTCCAGTTATTCAGTTGGGATTTACACCAATTTTTTGTGATATTAATTTGAATAATTTTAGTTTTTGTGAAGAAGATTTGCAGTACATTGCAAAAGAACATCCAGATATTAAATTAATTTTTACAACACATTTGATAGGATTTCCTGCAAATAGTAGTAAGTATTCTGAATTATTTCCAAATGCTTTAATTATTGATGATGTATGCGAGTCTCATGGATGTAAAAATCCTGATGGAACTAAAGTAGGATCTGATAGTATTGGAGCAACTTTTAGTTTTTATTTTGGACATCATATGTCTACAATTGAAGGTGGAATAGTTTCCACTAACAATTATGAACTATATGATTTGATGAGAATCAAACGTTCTCATGGTCTTGCAAGGGAATCTGAAATGTTTGATCGATATAAAGAGATGTATCCAGATATTTCTAAACAATTTTTATTTGTCACTGATGGATATAATTTTAGAAATGATGAACTTAGTGCAGTTCTTGGACTATCTCAATTGAAGAGACTTGATTCATATATTGAAAAAAGAAATGAAAATTATTTAATGTTTATTTCTTTGTTGGAAAAGTATCCAAACTTATTCTATGTACCTAAGTATCATGAGGGAGTGAGTAATTTTTGCTTTCCAATTATTTGTAAGGACGTTAGGTATGCTCATAGGTTGAGAAAAGTTTTTGATCAAAATGGTATTGAACACCGTCCTATTATTGGTGGAAATTTACTCAAGCAACCATTCCTAAAAGATTATTCTATAACCACACAGAAAAAAGAACTTAATGTTGATAAGGTTCATTATAATGGAATTTACTTGGGGAATAATCATTTTATTGGAGAACAAGAAATAAATTTACTTAGCGATATTTTTTCTCTATTATGAGCTTTTCATTTAATCATATTGGTAATCTGGGACATCTTGGTAATCAGATGTTCCAGTATTCTTTTTTAAAGGGTATATCCAACAAACATTCCAGACCATTTAAAATAGCTCCACCAGAAACATTTGGATCTAGATATAATCTTCGCAGTAGATTTGACGAATGTTTTAATCTAACTTGTGATAGAAAAATAAGTTCATATAAGATATTTCAGGAAAAACATTTTCATTTTGATAAAGATCTTTTTGAAAATCCACCAAAAGATAATATTGATTTTTATGGATATTTTCAAAGTGAAAAATATTTTAAACATATTGGGAATGAAATAAAAAAAGATTTTACTTTTATTCCAGAAATTTTTAATCCATCTAAAGATTTGTTTGATTCTTTAGAGTCATCTGATGTTATTTCTCTCCATATTAGAAGAGATGATTATGTTACAAATCCAAATCATCCAGTACAAGACATTGAATATTATATAAATGCATTAGATCTTCTTCCTAAAGATAATATAGTTTTAGTTTTTACTGACGATGTTCAGTGGGCAAAAAAACAACAGATATTTTCTGGAGATAGATTTTTAATTTCTGAATCCAATAATTGTTTTGTTGATATGTGTTTAATGACAATGTGTAGTTATCACATTATATGCAATTCTACTTTTTCTTGGTGGGGATCATGGTTATCTAACAGTAAAAAAACTATAGCACCTTCAAATTGGTTTGGTGGTTCATTAAAGGGTTATATCACTGATGATATATACTGTGAACATTGGAAAATTATATGAGAAAAAATGAAAATTTGTATTTTAACAATTGCTACGAATAAGTATCTCCGTTTTGTTGAGAAGCTTTATAGTGATATTGCAGAAAAATTTATTCCAGAAGCAGAAGTAAATTGTCTTTTATTTACTGATCATGAAGTAGAAACTTCTGACAATGTTCGTGTTCATCAAATAGAACACGAGCCTTGGCCAATACCAACTTTGAAAAGATATAATTATTTTGTCAAAGAGAAAGATTTTATCCTTGAACATGACTATTGTTTTTACCTTGATGCTGATATGAGAATTGATGCACCTGTTGGAGAAGAAATTCTTGATGATTTAGTTGCAACAATGCATCCTTATCAATCTTTTTATCCAAAGGAAAAAAGATCTTATGATAGAAATCCTAAATGCTTAGCGTATGTTCCTGAAGGTGAAGAGGGTGAATATTACTATGCTGGCGGATTTAATGGTGGAAAAACTAAAAATTTTATTGCCATGGCGGAAGTTATTGCTGATAGAGTTAATGAAGATTTGAGAAATGATGTGATTGCCTTATGGCACGATGAATCTCAAATGAATCGATATTTGATTGATAATCCACCCACCCTTTCATTGAATCCAAACTATTGTTTTGCTGAGGAGTTTATAGGATCACAACAGTATCCTTATAAAAATCCTACAATTATTGCACTTAAGAAAAATCATGCAGAGCTTAGATCTTAGAGAGATACCAATAATCTACATCAATTTGGATAAAGATGTTGATAAAAAAGAAAAGATAGAAAAATCTTTAGGTGAGTTAGGATTTAAAAATATTATCAGGTCTCCTGGATTTTTACATTCATCTGGGAATAGAGGTGGATGTTCTATGGCTCATCACAATGCATTAAAGGAGATCGATCCACCTTTCATCATTATCGAGGATGATGCTGAAGTTTATGATTTCGATCCACAAATATGTTTTCCAGATGATGCAGATGCGGTATATCTTGGAATATCATCTTGGGGTAGAATGAATGGACACTCTGGTCCTTTTGTTCAATATGATATTATTGACGATGATATGTTAAGGGTGTATAATATGCTGGGTACTCATGCTATTCTATACTTATCTGATGAGTATGTGTCAGTATGTACAAAAATAGCATATCACCAATTTAAGACTGAAGGATATATAGACGTTGGATTTACTGATGTTCAAAAACATTACAATGTCTATAGTTTTGATTCTCCCCTATTTTGTCAATCTAGTTCAAATGGAACGCGGGGAAAATTAACGTCATATCCAACTAGTGAATGTTTTAAATATTATTCAAATTATTTTTTACCAGAACGAATTGTATGAAATCTTTAGTAACTGGCGGCGCAGGTTTTATTGGATCTAATCTTGTAGACCGTCTTCTTTTACTCGGTCATGAAGTTGTTGTAATTGATAATGAGTACTCTGATGCTCATGATCAATTTTATTGGAATGAGAGTGAAAAAGTATCAAACTATCAGTATGATATTCGTGATTATGAAAACACACGTCCTCTCTATGATGGAGTAGACTATGTGTTTCATATTGCTGCAGAAGCACGTATTCAACCTGCTATTAAAAATCCCATTGAAGCGGTAAGTATTAATTCTGTTGGAACATGTACAGTTCTTCAGTGTGCAAGAGAGGCTGGTGTAAAACGTGTTATGTATTCTTCCACTTCTTCTGCTTATGGATTGAAAAATGAACTTCCTAATGTGGAGACTCAACCCGATGATTGTTTGAATCCATATTCAATATCCAAAACAAATGGAGAAAAACTTTGTTCAATGTATACAGATTTATATGGACTTCCTACTGTTATCTTCCGATACTTTAATGTATATGGAGAACGTCAACCTCTCAGAGGGCAGTATGCGCCTGTTGTAGGGATCTTTTTGAGACAACGTGCTGCTGGTGAACCTTTAACAATTGTGGGTGATGGGGAGCAACGTAGGGACTTTACATACGTTGGTGATGTTGTAAATGCTAATATCATGGCAGCAATTAGTAATCCTGAAGAGGATGCATTTGGACAAGTTTATAATGTCGGTTGTGGTGTAAATTATTCTGTAAATGATCTTGCTGCAATGATTTCAGATAATACTGTAAATATTCCACCACGCCCAGCAGAAGCGCGTTTAAGTCTTGCTAATAATCAAAAACTTTGTAAAACTTTTGGATGGCAACCATCTGTAAAACTTGAAGAGTGGGTTGCAACACAAAATGTCTAATCTCACTGTTATTCTTCCTTGTGCTGGTGAAGGAACAAGATTATCTTTACCATATCCAAAAGAGATTCATTCTATTGAAAAGAATAAATCTTTAATTGATTATAGTTTTGATTTATTCTCTAACTACGGGCGAAGAGATGTTGAGTTTGTCGTTACACTCAACGAAAACAAAACTGAACTTATTAAGTATTTGAGCAGATATAAGTCCAGATACAATATCTCTTTTACTTACTTCAATCCAGCAGAGATAGAATATACAGGATCAATCAAGAGTGCCAGTCACTTATTTGGTGAAAAGAATCTGGTTCTTCTTCCAGATACTTTTATGAAGATGAAGTCTTCTCAGGATATTCTGGATCTTGTCAGCGATAGTCTTAATGAAACTGGATTTACCTTCTTCTATAAGCGCGAGAGTAGTCCTGATATGTTAAGAACCAAAGGAGCTTTGTGTATTAATAACGATCTGGTTCAAGAGTATGAAGATAAACCTCAGGAGAATCATTCTAGATTTAATGCTTTCTGGACAGCATTTGCTTTTAGAAAAAGAGTGTTTACTCAGTGTATTGAGTTTATGGAGAAATCAACTCTCAATCATCGACAGTTGGTTGGTGAGATTAAAAACACACCTCTATATAACTCTAGAGCAATTGAAGTTGAAGATTATGTTGACCTCGGAACTTGGGATCAAATATACAAATGGATAAACGGATAATAGTTGATTGTGATGGCGTTCTTCTTGATTGGGCATATGCTTTTGATGTGTGGATGGGTGAACATGGATACAAGAGAGTAGAGAATACATCTAATCATTACACTCAAACTTTGCGTTTTGGTATCACTGAACAGGAAGCATATTTACAAATAAAGAGATTCAACGAGTCTGGTTGTGTAGGATTTATTCCTGCATTTCGGGACTCTGTTGAGTATGTAAAGAAATTAAATGAACTTGGTTGGAAGTTTGAGGTTATAAGTTGTCTTGATAAAGATAAGTATGCTCAGAAATTAAGAAAGGACAATTTGATTCATTTGTTTGGTGATGTTTTTGACTTTATTGATTGTGCCCTAGATTTTACTGTTGGGAAAGAGCAATATCTTTTTGATAGATATAAAGATAAGAAGTATTATTGGATTGAAGATTCTGTTAGTAATGCGGAATCTGGTCTAAGAGTGGGTCTAAATAGCATCATCATGGATCATCCATACAATAAAGAATGGACTGGACTTCGTGTAAAAAATTGGAAAGAAGTTTATCAAATAATTAATAATGACTCCACATCTTGAAGCACAAAAAGATGCTTATGCCAGCACAGTATTGATGCCAGGTGATCCATTGAGAGCAAAATGGATTGTAGAAACATTTTTAGATCAGGTAATTCAAGTTAATTCAGTTCGTAATTGTCTTGGATACACTGGAATTTATAAGGATAAAAAAATATCTGTCCAAGCAAGTGGAATGGGACAAGCTAGTCTTGGAATCTATGCACATGAACTTTTTAATATCTATGGTGTTCAAAGTATTGTAAGAGTTGGTAGTTGTGGTGGTATTGCACCACAATTGAAAGTTGGGGATGTTGTAGTTGCAATGACTGCTGCAACTGATAATGCAATGACTGAAAGACTTGCTCCTGGATTTAAGTTATCACCTTGTTGTGATTATCAGATGCTCCAGCAATACATGAAAATAAATACCAAAGCGTATGTTGGGCAGATGGTGTCCAATGATTACTTTTATCAACCAGATGAAAATTGGTATAAACCTCTATCTGAGATGGGTGTTCTTGCAGTTGATATGGAAACTCATGTACTTTATAGTATTGCTAACCGTTTTGGTAAGAAGGCACTGTCAGTTAATACAGTATCGGACCATTTAACCTCTGGTGAACAGATGACTAGTATGGAAAGAGAGCAAGGTCTTGGGTATATGGTAAAAAGTATTCTTGAAAGTCTATGAAAATTGCACTTTATATTTCTGGAAAGGTAAGAACTCTTTTTTATGGATTTCATAAAAATATTGAAATGCTTAGGGATAGATATCCTGAATGTGAGATTGATGTATTTTATTCTTTCTGGGATGCTCGGGATAGGGTTGAAAGAATTAATGATGGGTGGCACTTCCGCCCAAAAAATTATGAAGTTCCTGAAGTAACTAAAAAAACTATTGATAGTTACTTTAATTCATTTAATGTAAAGAGTATTGGTGAAGTAGAAACATCTGAAAAGATGAATAAAATTATGGAATTAAGTCCTTTTGATCAGAAGGGTCTGTCTTCACAATATTATAAAATGCAAAGAGTTGTTGATCAGTATTTTAAGAGTGGGTATGATTTGTATTTTAGAATAAGATCTGATATACTCATACATGATTCTCCTCCAGTGACTTTTTTTAGGGATGATGAAGTTGCAATAAACAGGGACTATTGGTATTGCCAACCTTATGATGGTATAAATTGTAATGAAATGATTTTAGTATCTACTGAAAAAAATTTTGAAATCATCAATCGAGCATATAGCGATCAAGATAGACTTTCCAAACTAAAAGAGAAATATGGTGAGTTTATAACAGGCAATTATCTTAGATCATTAAACTTGAATCTAAAAACATTTAATTTTCATTATAGAGTTGTAAGATGAAAACGAAAGTAATTTGTTGTGTATTTAATCGTCCAGATCTTCTGGACTATCAGATTCGATCATTAAAAAAATTCATAGTAGGAGACTTAGTTATAAGCGTTGCTTATGATACTAGAGATGAACAATACTATGATGATTTTAAAAAAGTTTGTGAAAAACATGGTGCAAGTCTGCATTTACATGTATCTAAACCAGGAGGATCTCCGAGTTTTTATCATGGACAGGCTGCAAAGTGGGCATATGAAAATTTAATTCTTTCTGAAGAAGATGATTGTATTGGTTTGTTCTTGGATCATGATATGTTCTTGATTGATGATTTTAATCCCACTGAAGAGATGTTTAATAATGATGTCATGGGATGTCTTCAATCTAGAGGAGATGTTAATTATATTTGGCCAGGTCTTTTCTTTTGTAAGAAATCTTCTGTCGAAGATATTGAGTTTGACTTTTTCCCACAAACTATAGATGGTCAAATGTTGGATACTGGCGGTGGTACATATAAACTACTTCGTGCTGGTCTGAAGTATGAAGATACTGGTGTTGAGTATCCAGAAGAGTATAAGGGTATTGATCTTCAAGATCCTGAACTGACTGGTGGATATGGATTTGAACTGCATTGTGGTGGAAAGTTTTTACACTTTAGAAATGCTTGTTCGTGGCACAATGGATATGAAGTTGACAGTCAGAAGAAGACTGAAATCCTTTTCAAGATGTTATCTGATTTGATTGATGATAAGGAAAAGTCTTATTTAGAAATCGTTGTTGCAAGATACAACGAAGATTTGCGTTGGTCAAACAAATATAAAGATTATCTCACTGTTTACAATAAGGGTGATGATGAGATTGAGGGGTCTATTCGCCTAGAGAATATTGGTAGAGAATCACATACTTATCTGTATCACATTATCAACAACTATGATAATCTTGCAGACTACACAATATTTTTACAAGGAGGTCCATTAAATCCACATAGTCCTAATTTGTATGAGTATTTAAATTACATTCTACACTCTAATGAAAATATTCCCGACTTCTTCTGGATTTCTACTAGAATTGTTGAGGGAGACTTTGACTATGAGCGTGAACCATATCATAAAGTTTTTCCAAATATACGGTATGCGTTTGAGAAAGTCTTTGGTGATCAACCACCAGAAAACTTAAAGACATTTAAATTTGGTTCTGGAGCACAGTTCTGTGTTTCTAGAGATCAAATCAGGAAACGATCTAAAGAGTTTTATCAAAACATTTTTGATATCTTTGAGTATAGTCCAGAAGAACCTGATGAACTTACATTAAAACTTCTGGGTAACACAGGACCAATACCATGGCATCTCCGAGATCCAATTGACTCACCAAAGTCTGAATTCTGTCCTATAGATCCTGAGATGGGATATCAGATGGAAAGATTTTGGGGACTTGTTTTTACCTATGAAGTATGATTATCTGATTGTTGGATGTGGTCTCTTTGGCGCTACTTTTGCAAGACTTGCCACTGATGCGGGCAAGTCCTGTCTTATTATTGATAAAAGAAATCATATTGGTGGTAACTGTTATACTGAAAATATTGAAGGAATAAATGTTCATAAGTATGGAGCACATATTTTTCATACAAGCAATAAAATAGTATGGAATTTTATTAACAGATTTGCTGAATTTAACAACTATATAAATTCACCAAAAGCAGTATCTAAAAGTAGAATATATTCACTACCCTTTAATATGAATACTTTTTATGAGTTATGGGGTGTTTCTAGTCCAGAAAAAGTTAAAGAAATTATAGAGAATCAAAGGTTTCATGGTTTACCAAAAAATCTTGAAGAACAAGCTTTATCTTTGGTTGGTGAAGACATTTACTACACTTTTATAAAAGATTATACAGAAAAACAATGGGGAAAACAGGCTAAAGATCTTCCTTCATTCATAATTAAAAGGTTGCCGTTAAGATTTACTTTTGATAATAATTATTTTAATGATCGTTATCAGGGTATACCTATAGGCGGTTATACCAATATATTTAAAAATATGTTAGATAATATTGAAGTTCGTACAAACGCAGATTATTTTAAAGATAGAGATTACTTCAATTCATTAGCACATAAAGTTGTTTATACTGGATGTATAGATGAATTCTTTGGATATGAGTATGGGGAACTTGAGTATAGATCACTACGCTTTGATGAAGAGATTTTAGATACAGTAAACTATCAAGGAAATGCAGTTTTTAATTACTGTGATAAGGATGTTCCTTACACCAGGGTATATGAACATAAACATTTTGAAAAAATTGTCACAGAAAAAACTGTTATCAGTAGAGAATATCCTTTAAAATATGAGAGGGGGAGAATACCATATTATCCAATAAATGATAAAAAAAATTCCAATATCTATTCACAATATTTTAAAAAGTCAAAATCATTGACAAATATAATATTCGGTGGTAGATTAGCAGAGTATAAGTATATGGACATGCATGTTGTAATTGAGTCTGCAATGAATAAATTTAAAGGAGAAAATGGATAAAAACAAGTCATTACATAAAGCAAAGGGATTACCCCCAGTATATTATCTAAATCTGGATGAGCAACCAGAAAGAAGAAAGTATATGGAAGAACAGTTTGAATATTGGGGTATTAAAAATTATACACGTATCTCTGCATATGATGGTAGAGATGGTAGAGATCTTGGTGGAATTTTAAAGGGTCGTTATCCCGATAATATGTCATCTGGCGAGGTGGGATGTACAACATCTCACTTAAAAGCATTGGTTGAATTTTTAAAAACAGATGAACCATATGCTTTGATCATGGAAGATGATTGTGATCTTTCACCTATTAGGCATTGGGGATTTACATGGAAAGAACTTTTTAGTCATATTCCCTATGATTTTGATGTAGTTCAGATGGCTATAATTAATCCATCTGAAATTCATGTAAAACTTCATAAAAGATTTGTAAATGATTTTTCTACAGCATGTTATTTAATTACTCGTCATCATGCAACAAAACTTATAAACCATCATGTTCGTGGTGATAAGTATAAAATCGATAATGGAGTTAAACCAAGAGCTGTTGCCGATGATCTAATTTATAATTCTGGTAATACCTATGCAATTCCAGTTTTTATGTATAAGATTGAATTGGGATCTAGCATTCATGATAATCACATTGATACGTTCCACAAATCTAGTTACGAAGGTTTATGGAATTTTTGGAGAGAATCATCTCCAGATATAGATGATTGGAGTAAATTGCTTGAATTTGATCCTTACTTTGGAACTCTACCTCCAGGAATGTACTCTAAGTAAATATACTCAATTATGTTATGATATCAAAACAAGCATAGTGTTGACAAAGTTGTTACATTACTATATAATTATGTAACAGTTCTTTACATAAGACCATGACCGTAACAACGAATGAGCGTGGACAACAAAATATGTTCGCTATTGAACCTACAATGTATATGACTGATGAAGATCGTGCCCGTTATGGTATCGAGTCTCATGCCGAACGTGCTGAGAAATTGAATGGACGCACTGCTATGCTTGGATTTGTTGCTGCTATTATTTCTTATGCTACTACTGGTAGTGTATTTTTCTTTGGAGCATTCGGATTCTGACGGGGGTTGACAATGACTACAACATTGTTTACAATAACAAGCATTGCCTTCTTTGTTTTGTTGGCATACTCTGTTGAACAACTTTCCGAAACCTACTAATGACATATCCAGCTCCACTGTTCCTCGATGATGATCCTTGGTTTGGTCCTGCACCAATTACAGAATCTAAAATCGAATATGAAAAGTTTGTGGAAGAGCAAGAATTAGTTGCACAGGTAAACGCTTCTAAAGAAGATATTGATTCTGATTCAATTCATGTAAAAGAATCGGAAAACATTCATCAAATCATGTATGAGATTGCAACTAAAAATAATAACACTACTCTTCATTTAAATCCTACTCCATCTTTTGGTGGTGGTTCAGAAAACTTTCATGAAGGATCTGGTGGTTGGATGTCTGGTGTTGGACTGCAGTAACTTCAAAATAAATATAGCATTACTGTTAGATTAAAAATGCCTTATAACGTAACTGTTAGAGATTTGGCGAACATTGGTGAAGAACTCACATTTGAATGTGATGAAAATAAAACCATTCGCCAACTTTGTGAAGAAAATAACATTCACATAACTCTCAATGAAAACTGTACTAAAAATGGAGAATGTCTAACTTGTGTTGCTAAAGTTCTTGAAGGAACTGTAAATCATCCTGATAATCTAAGCACACCATTAGATCCAGATCATATTTCAGAAGGTTATTGTTCACCTTGTATTGCCACACCAACAAGCGATTGTAAAATCGTAACAGAACAATTTAAACAATTAAAAAAATTTTCAAATAGTTAATTATTATGACTTTTTCTATTACTCTTCGTACTCCTGATGGCACTGAGCAAGTTGTTCAGTGTGAGGACGATCAGTACATTCTTGATGCTGCTGAAGAAGCAGGTATTGATATGAATTATTCCTGTCGCGCAGGTGCGTGTTCTTCTTGTGCTGGTAAGATTGTCAGTGGTAGAGTTGATCAATCTGATCAATCGTTCTTGGATGATGATCAGATTGATGCAGGATTTGTTCTTACTTGTGTAGCATATCCCACTAGCGACTGTGTTATTGAGACTGAAAAAGAAGAGGAATTGTTTTGATGAATCAGTTCTATCTCTTTTCTAAAAAATCATGCGGTCCTTGTATGCTTGTTGATAAGTATTTCAATGCTATGAAAGATCAACGTACTGATCTTATTGAATATATTGATCTTGAAGATGTTGGTTCAGAACCTACAGAAGAAGCAAAAGCATTTGCAAAAAAGTATGAAGTTACTGCAACTCCAGTTCTTATTGTTACGGATGCTGAAGGCGTATTAAAAGAAAAGTTTGTTGGTGGACTAGATATCACACAGAATATCCGTAAAACATTTGACTTTTATGCAAGAGAATAATCAATTATTTGAAGATGTTTCCAAACTAAATGCCCTATACGAAGAACTCTGCTGGGGGCAACATGATGAACTTATATTCACTCATGAAAACGGTAGAGTCGTAATTTACAACAAAACTTTGGAGAAAAAACAATGAACGAAAAAGCAGAACGCATTAATGGTTGGGCAGCAATGATCGGTGTTGTTGCCGCAATGGGATCTTATGCTGCCACAGGACAAATCATCCCAGGTGTATGGTGAACGACATGTTACTCATAGCAGCTTCCATGATAGGAGGGTTTATATTTGCTGCCCTATTGACCGATGGAAATGTTGATGATGATGACGATATGAGTGGTGGGATGATGATTCCCGCACAAAATTCAATTTAATATAAAAAGACCTTCTACATAATATAGTGGGTCTTTTTTTATGCCTAGAAATCAAGTTAGTGTAGAAGAATTGAGAGTTAGGGTATTGAAGTTAAAGAACAATGTGGATTGGGAACCAACTCCGTATGATGAAGAAAAGAAAATGGCACATAGATATTTAAGTATGGTTTTGGACATTCTTGACGAATACCGATTCTAGATTAAAATACTTATGAAATAAATAAATATGCCTTGTTCTATACTAAATGCTCGGAAACAAATCCAAAGAAGCAAAGGTAGAAGAAAAGGACCATGATGAAGATAAGAGTGAAGTTTTGGGTAATTTAGTGAAAGTTGTTGTACTTATTTGGTCCGCATCTCTCCTCACATTCAGTTACGTTAGACTTCCAAATGGTCAAAAGATTTTAGATTTTGACCCAACATTCATAGCCTCTGTGTTCAGTGGGTCTTTAGCTGCATTCGGATTGAGTCCTGCCAAAGCAGGTGGTAATGGAAATGGTAAAATAGCAAAAAGAGAAGAACAACCACCTTTTCAATCTGCAATTGAACCTAAAAAGTAAGTTAGGAAATGGTAACAGAATATCAGTACATTAACTTATTAGACTGATAGATACTGTAGTGTTTAGACGTAATACTTTATGAAAAAATTCAATGAAGTTACACTTAACATTACTGTAGCAATCATTGATTATCTTTATCGTGGTAGACATTTTCAACGTTTCTGGGTGCTTGAGGAGATTGCTCGGGCACCCTATTTTGCATTTTTGAGTGTGTTACATTTACGTGAATCTTTAGGTTTGCGTGGTCAGTGGCACATATACTTAATGAAAGAACACTTCGAGCAGAGCGTCAATGAAACAGAGCATTTGGAGTACATGGAATCTAGGGGCGGTAATTCTTATTGGATTGATCGTTTCTTTGCCAGACACCTCGTTCTTATCTATTATTGGATCAATGTGGTTTATTATTGGATATCTCCTCGCGCTGCTTACCATCTCTCCTACGAAATAGAGATGCACGCTGCTGAGACATATGCACACTATCTTGCATATGAAGATTATAATGATAAAAAAATCTGGGAGATTATGAATGATGAGATCCAACATTTCCAAGAACTTGCGGAAGCAATGAGAATCCTTGATCCTGATCATTTAACTGTGAGAGAGAAGGATTGTGAACCATTCCCACCAGATGTAAGCGATTTGGTAGTAAAAGAGGAGGTAAAATTATGAGTCTATTGTTTGTATTTGCATTCATTTCATTGTTAATTGCTGGAATGCAATTAACATGGCCAGGTAGATACCGAAGTTAATTTTTAAAAGAGGTTAAAGGATGAAGGTAGGTTTAATCGGTCTAGGAAGAATGGGCGAGGGTATGTCTCGTCGTATGATCAAAGCAGGTATCGAAGTTCATGGATATCGTAACAACTATAAAAAAGCTGAAGAGCAATATGAGAAGGGTTATATTAGTGGATGTACCACTTCTTTGGAAAGCCTTGTTCAAGTAGTTCATAGCGGAAGAGGAGTTTTTGGTGATCCTGCTAAAAATCCTGGTATTTTTATGATGGTTGTACCAGCAGAAACTGTAGAGGATACACTGAATGAGCTACTACAATTTTGTGTGGAAGGCGATATTATTATTGATCATGGCAATTCCAATTTTAAAGACTCTAGACGCAGGGCAGAAAGGCTTGCTAAACTTGGCATCCAATATCTTGACTGTGGTACTAGTGGTGGTGTTTACGGTCTGGAGCGTGGATACTGTCTTATGGTTGGTGGTACAAATACTGCAGTATCCGTCTGCTCTCCCATCTTTAGGGCACTCGCCCCAGGTATCGGATCTGCCTCTCGTACAGACCCCCTCTCTCATGAAACAAGTGCCGAACATGGTTGGTTACATTGTGGACCAGCTGGAGCAGGTCACTTTGTAAAGATGGTTCACAATGGAGTTGAGTATGGAATCATGCAAGCATATGCAGAAGGATTTAATATCCTGCATGAAGCTAATGCTGGGTCGGCATACGTTAAGGAGGGTGATGCTGAGGTTGCTCCAATGGAAAATCCAGCAGATTATCAATACGATATTGACGTTGCTGAAGTGGCTGAGTTATGGCGTCGTGGTAGTGTGGTTGGTTCTTGGTTACTCGATCTTACCGCTACTGTACTACGCGGCGATCGAGAGCTTAGCAAGTTCGATGGGGGAGTATCAGACAGTGGTGAGGGTCGTTGGACGGTTCACGCTGCTGTGGATCTTGGCGTACCCGCTCCTGTCATCAGCAGTGCGTTGTGGGCACGTTTTGAGTCGCGCCGTCTTGGTGCTTTCGCAGCCAAGGTTCTGAATGGAATGCGGGCAATGTTTGGAGGTCACGATGTTCGCTGATGTTCTTAAATGGATCGCAATACCCTTTGTACTATCCACGATATATTTCGGGATACGAAAAGGTGAAAATAACTACTATGAAACAGACAAGTATGACGGAAATGGAACCGCTCACTAACCCAGAGACTTCAGGAATAGTTATCTTCGGTGCAACTGGAGATCTTTGTAGGAGAAAATTAATTCCTGCACTGTTTGAATTATGGAAGAAAGATCTTCTTCCAAATAATTTTGTAATTACTGGATCTGCCAGAAGGGAACCAACATCCGAGCAGTGGAAAGAAACCTTAGGTGAATATCCTGAAGAGTTTTTACATCATTTAGATTATCAATGTGTAGATCTGGACAATGTTGATACTCTCCGTCACCTTCCAGATTATCTTCAAGATAATACTTATTTTCTATCCGTACCACCAGAACGATATGAAAATTCTATCATCAATCTTAAAGAATCTGGACTCCTTGAAGATCCAGAAAGGTCCAGAGTGGTTATCGAAAAACCCTTTGGACGTGATTATAAATCTGCTGATCATCTACAGTCTGTGGTTAGTAGACATTTACGGGAGAAGCAGGTCTATCGCATTGATCATTATCTTGGTAAAGATACTGTCAATAATATTCTTGCTACAAGGTTTAGTAATATTCTCCTTGAACCACTTTGGAACCGCAACTATGTAGAAGAAGTTCAGATTTTTGCTACTGAAACATTCGGTTGTGAAGGTCGATCGCAATATTATGAGACTGCTGGCGCTGTAAGAGATATGCTTCAAAATCATATCCTTCAAGTTCTAGCACTCATTGCTATGGAAGCACCTTGCAGAATGGATGCAAAAGAAATTCGTCGCGAAAAAACGAAGGTTCTTGCTGCTACTCGTTTGGGCAAGGACATGATTCTTGGGCAATATGAAACTTATAAATCTGAAGAGGGTGTTGATCCTAACAGTAATACCCCTACTTTTGCTGCTGGTACTTTATATGTTGATAACTGGCGTTGGGAGGGAGTTCCTTTTCGCATCTTGACTGGTAAATGTATGCCTTATGGATGTGTTGAAGTTGTAATTAAACTAAAATCACCACCGCAACAACTGTTTGAGGGGCATGAATATAACGATCGAATTGTGATGCGATTACAACCACATGCTCATTTTGATATTCGTATTGATATGAAAGCTCCTGGATTTAATAATGATGTAGAAACTGCTACTTTGACACACAGATATCCAGATTGGTTGGGTGTTGATGGATATGAAAGACTATTATATGAAGCAATTAATGGTGATCAATCACACTTTGTTCATTCTGAAGAAGTGTTAGAATCTTGGAGAATTGTAAATGATTTACTTTGTACTGGGGATTCTTGCCCCATACGTACTGCTCCTTACATCTATATGCCTGGTACGTGGGGACCAGATTACAAAACGCGAAGAATAACTGATTGGGATTATCCAGCATGATTCATAAAATTGGTCATTTTGCTGCTTGGACACTAAATAATCCATGGACCCTTGGACCGATGTGTTTGGCGTTGGTATTTGTTCCCGTTCTAGGAATGTGGGCAGTTCACAAGTATGGTTGGGAACATTGGGAACCGTTCACTAAAAAACATAAATGAACGAAGAAGAAAAAAGGGAGTTCTACAAAGGACTTAAAGAAAGAATTAAACAACTTAGAATGGAACATCTTTTTGAAGAACCATGTCCTTTATACGAAGATGAGGATGATGACTAATGAACCCAGTAGTACTAATTGCTTGTCTATCACCAATTGTAATCATATGGATTGTGATGAAATTAAGTTTACTGTTATTCACAGCAAATGATGAACGAAAGTATGTCAGAGCAGAATCCAAAAAACCACACGGACCTTATGTGGCAGATGCATATGCAGACGTTGATGAAGAGGAAGAGGAGTATGGAGATCGCACAGACTATCGATGAAGCAATTGAAACATATTATTCTGAACAAGGTAAACCAGTACCTAATTGGAAATTGAAAAAAGATCCTCAATGGTGGATTGATTATCTAGATGATTTGGGAATTGAACGAGGAAATCCATGAATTTTGAACTATCAATAGAGGATTTTACAATCATCCAAAATGCTTTGCATTATTATAAACATGTTGAGAAACGCGGACATTTCTCTAAGTTTGATGAAGAGCGTGTAAATAGGTTGAGAGATAAACTCTCTTATCAAATGATACCTAGTATGAATAGTAAAGATGGAACTGTTCCTTCGCCCCCTCGCGGATATAAATGACCCAACGTGGAGTGTAATTGTTTCCCTTGCCATTCTTTTGGCAGGGGTTTTGTATTATGTTGCATATATACTTCGTATGGCAAATAATGAAATGAAAGATGAGCGACCTGACGAATAAGGATGCCGAACAGGATTCTAAACTTGCTGTTCTAGAAAGTAGAGTAGAA